>Ga0307409_100002199_pt1 | contig 10072 bp, 7 predicted proteins | sample 322Ometagenome_2_FD_203888 | JGI IMG/M metagenome (GOLD analysis project Ga0307409, IMG submission 203888) | Maize rhizosphere microbial communities from greenhouse at UC Davis, California, United States - 322HYB-O-2 | ecosystem: Host-associated > Plants > Roots > Rhizosphere > Soil | place... | reverse complement strand
TGCACCGGCCGGGCCCGCGGTTTGCGGACGGCGTCGTGCAGCTTTGCGACACGCTCGCGAAGGCGCGCCGCGCGCAACCGTGACGTTCAACGCTCAACCCCAATTTTCGGTGAACGTGATTCGCGTTGGGCAGCCGTCAGCGTGCGGCGCGGACTCCGAGTCCGTAAACGCCGGCCTGCGGGTACCCGGCGCTGGCTTCGCGCGCGCTTACAGCGTCTTCGAAGTTGGTTCGGGTCATCGTGCCGATGCCGCGCTCGTACGCGCCACCCGCTACGGCCGGCACTCCCAGTCGCCCGCGCCGCACGCTGACGGCTGCCTCGACACGCCGGTGCGGATTCGTGGCAACGACCGGGACATCCGCACTACTTCTCGAAGACCCGAGATAGAGGCGATGCGGTTTTCTGCCACGAGCCAGCACTGCCGCCGCGAGGACGTGGGGAATGCGTGTCCGGTGCGAGTGGAGTGGCGGCCGAGACGGGTGGCGCGTACGAGCGCGGCACCCGCAAGATGTCACGAAAAGCACGTGGAGACGCTGTAAGCGCGCGCGAAGCTAGCGCCGGGTACCCGTCCGGCCGACGTCAACGACTTCGAGCAACGGACACGCATTCCCCGCGTCCTGATCACAGGAGACTTCGAGGAATGAACACGCATGGCCGCGTCCCGTGCAGTGCGAAACAACCCGCGAATAATGGAAGTGACGCGGCGCCGCTACTGGAAGCTGCGCCGGTAGGCGATTCCCACGCCGCTGACTGCGCCAGCTTCCGCACGCAGCGTCACGCGCCGCGACAGCGCGTATTCGAGCCGTATCGCGCTCGTCGCCAGCGACAGGCCCTGCTCGTATCCGAGCGACAGGCGATCGCTGATGCGCTTGCCGAACACGACCACCTGCGACGACAGGCCGTCGCCGCCGCCGCTCGCCGTGCCCGAGCTCTGCAGCGAGATGTCGTCGAGCCCGATGCGCTGCGCGAGCTCGGCCGTGAACGGCTTGCCGCGCTTGCCGAGCAGTGCAGCCGACGCGGCCGACAGCGCCGCGTAATCGACGCGCGACGCGCTGTCGAGCCCCTGGCCGGTCACGAGCCACGCCAGCGCCTCGTTTTCCGGCACCGGCGGACTCGACGTCACGCGCACGCGCGGCACTTTCACCGTTCCGGTCAGCTCGACGCCGGCCTCGACGGCCAGGTTCTTGCGCAGCGCGACGATGTCGAGCGCGGGATTGTCGAGCGGACCGTCGAAGATCAGGCGGCCGCGGTCGATCGTCAGCTTCTGGCCGAATGCGAAATAAGTGCCGTTGACGGCGCGTATCGTGCCGCGTCCGATCAGCGTCCCCGTGGGCGCCGTGGTGATGCGCACGCGTCCGCCGAGTCCGGTCTCGATACCTTCGCCGGCGAACGTGAGCGAGCGCCCGAGGTCGACGTCGAGCTCGAGCGCAAGCGGCAGGTCGCGCGCCCCGGCTTCGCGGCGCGACGGCGGCGTCCGGCCCTTGATCACGATGTCGGCGGTGAGCTCGCCGCTCGGCGTCGACTCGTATTCGATATGCCCTTCGACGATCGTCACCTTCCCGTCGAGCGCGAGCCGCTTGTTCTCGAGGGCGAGCGTGCCGTCGCCATCGATGACGAGCCGCAGATCCGGCCGATTGGTTGCGCGAAACTTCTCCGCTTTCCACGTAACCCGCGTGGGCGCCGGCGTTCGCGCACCCGGCAATGCGATCACGCCCTGCGCCGTGAAGACGCCCGTCCCGCCCTCGAAGCGCGCCGTGTCGACCACGATGCCGTCGGCGGCGAGATGCGCGCGCAGCTGCCCGTTCGTCGCGTTGACGCCGTATTGCGGCGCGTCGATGCGCAGCGCCTCACCGGTCACCGAGCCTGACCACACCGGATCGCCGACCGTGCCGGCCGCCGCGACGTCGACCTGCGCGCGCCCCCCGAGCGCGGCGTTCGTGCCGAACCACGGCTGGAACACCGCGAGCGATGCAAGCTCCGCGTGCGCGGCGAGCTCGAGCGGCGCGCTTCTCTCGATCTTTCCGCTCGATGCGCCGCTGCCCGCACCGATCGCGAGCGAGGCGCTTGCCGTGCCCGCGCGATCGGCTGCGAACGTCGCCTTCGCGTCGAGCGCGTCGTCGGCGAACGTCCCGTTGACGGTCAACGCGGTGACGCCGAGGCCGCGCCTTTCCGTCGTCCCCTCCGAGCTCACGTCGACGAGGATGTCGCCGCGCTCGCGGTGGATTTCGAAGCTGCCGTTGAGACGGGGTGCCGCGGCGATCGACCATTCGCCGCCGGCGACCAGCGTCGTATCGGCCGGCAGCGTCAATCCCGCGAGCTTCGCCGCATTCGCAACGTCGACGCCCGAGATCGAGCCGCGCGTCGTCACGCGGCCGTGGTCCCACGCGAATTCGGCGATGCGCGCGCGGCCGCGCGCGAGATCGACGTCGGCATCGGCGATGCGCGCGTAGCCCGCGCGGAGCGCGACCTTCGCGGGCGCGCGCAACCGTACGGCCACGGGGCCGCGGTTCTCGAACGCCGTGAGCGTTGCGCTCCACGCGGCGTCGGCGGGGCTCTCCACGCTCGTGAGCGCACCGTCGGCCGCGAGCGTTGCGTCGACGTCCCCGGTGCGCAGCGCGAGCGTGACATGGTGTCGCGCGAGCGTGCCTTGCGCTGTCGCGTGCACGTTGTCGAGCGCGCGTTCCGCAATGCGCGCCTGCGTTGCGGCGACGTCGAGCGCGAGCGCGCGTTCGGCGAGCGGTTTTCGCGCCTCCGCATCCGGCGGCGCGAGCGAGGCGCGACCGCGAAGCGTCGTGGCCGCGTGCGGGCCGAAGTGCAGCGACCGGCCCATGAATTGGAGTTCGCCGCCCGGTATGCCGTCGGCCATCGTCAAATGGCCGTTCGCCTCGAGCTCGCCGCTTGCAGGCTGCGGCACCGACGCGGGCAGCAGCGATGCGAGCTCGGCGATCCGCGGCACGTCGAGTGCGATCGTCACGCGATCGCCGGCACGGCCGGCGGCGCCGCTCGCACGCAGCGTGGCCGATCCCAGCATGGCCGCGAGCCTCGCATCGCGCACGCTGCCCGCAGCGATGCGGCCTTCGAACGTTCCCGACGCTGCGAGTCCCTCGACGCTGCTGCCTTTCGCCACGACGATCGCGGCATCGGCGCGCCACTGCGGGCGCAGCACGCCGCGCGCCTTGATCGTGCCGTCGAGCGCGGCTTTCGGCACCGCCGCGAAGCGCGACGGATCCGCGCGCCGCATCGTCGCGTCGACGGTAAACGTATTGGTCGCGTCGAGCGACACCTGCGCGTTGCCGCTGAACGATCCGCCGGCCGTCGTCGCCCGAAACGACGGCACGTCGACGCGCTCGCCGTCGATGACGGCACGAAATGCAAGCCCGAGATCGCCGTCGCGCACGTCACCTTCGAGCGTCTGGCGCGCGGCGCTCGCATCGCCTGCGATGCGTCCCGACAGTCGCGTCGCCACGAGGCCCGTGTGCAGCCGCGCGAGATCGAGCGCTTTCACGTCGAGCGCGAAGCGCGCGCTCAGCGTCCCGGCGAGTGCGATTCGCCCGTTGCCGGTCGCGCCGCCGCCCTCCGGGACGGTCAGCTCCAGCGCATCGAGCACGAGCGTGTCACCGTCGAGCGCGAAGCGCGACGTGAGCCGCGCGATGGGCACGCGCTCGGCGTCGAGCGGACCGGCGTCTTCGTTGACGGCGTCCGCGGTACCGGCAATGCCCGCTCCCATCGGATGCGCGTCGAGGCGCACGCGCGCGCGGGTATGCGGGAGCGTGGCGTCGAACGTCGCGGCGTCGACACCGGTCAGCTCGGCGATCGCGGTCGCGAACGGCGCTTCGGCGAACGGCGTCGCGATCGCCTGCAACGACAGCGCTGCTTCGCGCAACTTGCCGTTGCCGGCGATCTCGATCCGATCGGCCGTGCCGGCGAGCGTCGCAGTGCCGCTTGCGCCGGCGAGCGGGCCGTCGCCTGCGAGCGTCGCGTTGCCGGCGAGCGAAAGCGGTGCCTTCGCTGCGACTTCGAGTTGTCCGCTCAGGCGTCCGAAGTCCGCAACCAGTGCCAGGTCGCGAATGCGGTGCGACCGCGCATCGCCGGCGTATCCGAACGCGAGCCCCGTGACGCGCCCGCCACGCGGGCCGGACTTCCAGTCGAGCTCGGCCACGGCGAGCCGCTCGATGTCGATGGCGATCGGCAGCGCAAGATCCGCAGGCGGCGACGCCGGCCCCGTCGAGGGCGCGAGCTCGATGTCGACGTGCCGCGCACCGAGCCCGCCGATCGACAGGCGCCGCCGCCAGAGCGCGCCCGGATTCCATTCGACGATGACGTCGTCGGCGGTGACCGTCGCATCGTCGCTGCGCCAGCGGATGCGGCGAAAGCGCATTTCGCCGGCGATGGAGCCCGTCGGCTCGTCGACCGTGATGCGACCGCCGCTCTGTGCCACGATGCGCGCGACGATCAGCGGCAGCCCACGCTCGCTCACGGCGAAGCCGATCAGTCCGCCCACCGCGACGAGCAGCAGGACGAACGCGGCCAGCGCGATCTTCAGCGCACGGCGGCGCTTGCGCGCGGGCGCGGCCGCCGCGTTCGCGGATTCTTCCGGCATCATCAGAAGGCTACGCCCACCGAAAAATGCAACCTGACCTGCCGCGACTCCTGACCGTATGCGAGGTCGAGCCGGAACGGACCGATCGGCGTTCGCACGCGCGCGCCGACGCCGTAGCCGAATGCCGGCCGCGCATCCGACGTGTCGTCGAAGGCGTTGCCCGCGTCGACGAACGCCGCGATGCCCCAGGCGTCGCCGATCCACCGCGTCACCTCGACGCTCGTGGCGTAGTAGTAGCGCACCGGCAGCACCGCGTCGCCGCTCTTCAGGCCGAGGCTTTCGAATGCGTAGCCGCGCACCGTCGTGTCGCCGCCGGTGCGGAACAGCAGCGCGGACGGAATGTCGGTACGGCTGCCGGCGAGCACCGCGCCGCCCTCGGCACGCGCCGAAAGCGACCATCGCGGGGAGAGCGGCTGGAAGAAGGCCGAGCGCACGACCGCACGGCCGAAGCCGCGCGTCGATACGCCTGGAATGCCGGCACCCACCTGCGCCAGCACGATGAAGCCCTGCGTCGGCGCGGCCAGGTTGTCGACGCGGCGCCACCCGCGCTCGACGTCGACGTACAGCGCATGCGAATCGTTGGCCGGCTGGCCGAACGGCTCCTGCCGGTCCCAGAAGAACGCGGCTCCGTATTGCCACTGATTGCGCTCGTCGAGCGAGCTCATGCGTGTGCCCACGACCGCCGTCTGCGTGACCAGGCTGTTGATGTCCGTGCGCTCGATGCGCGTGAACACCGACGGCGACCAGCCGTTCCGCGCAGGAGGCTGCACGAAGCGCAGCGACGCGTTCTGCAGCTTGGATTCGACGCGCGCGTCGGCGTACATCTGCAGCGCGCGCCCGCCGACGTCGACGTCGCGATAGCTGACATTGGCGCGAAACGCCGTGTCGGTGGAATAGCCGAGCCCCGCCTCGAGCCTCTTCGGCGGCGCCTCGATGACCGACACGTGGATCGGCGCGTCGTCGGCCTTCGCGGGATCGGTGTCGATGGCGGCATGCACGCTCGCGAAGTAGCCGGTGCCGTTCAGGCGCCGCACGAACTGGTCGAGCTCGGAGAGCGAATAGCGATCGCCTCGGCGCGTCGACCGGTAGTTGCGAACGAGATCCTCGGTGTAGCGCGAAAGCCCCTGGATTTCGAGGTCGCCGACGCGAAAGACCGGGCCGCTGTCGAGCGTGACCGCGAGCTCGGCCGTGTTGGCATCCGGATCGATCGCCGCTTCGCTCGCGGCAAGCCGCGCGGCCGCGTAAGCATTCGCGGCCAGCGTGTTGACGGCCTGCTCCTTGGCATCGATCCACGCGGGTTGGCGAAACGGCGCGCCGACCGGCAGTTTCCACTCGCGACGCACCTTCGCGATCGCCTCGGTGCCGGCGTCGCCGGTGGATGCGGCGCCCTCGACGACGATGGTCGCGGCCGTCACGTGCGCCTGCGCGCCCGGCGTGACGCGCACGGTCACCGTCCATGGTGTGCTCGCCCGATCGACGCCGATGTCGATCGTGGCGGAAAAATAACCTTCCGTCGCGGCCGCTTCCTTCGCCTGGTCGCGCGCCTGTCGCACGAGCGTGTCGAACAGGCTCCGCGTCATTTCATCGTACGTCTGCCAGCGGATCAGGTCGACGCTCGACGACAGCGTGTCGCGCACCGGTTCGGGCGCCTCGATGACGACGCGATAGCGCAGCGCCTCCGCGGCGGGCGCGGGGGAGGCGGAGGCGGCGGGTGCGGAGGGAGGGGCGGGGGCCTGCGGTGCTTCGCTAGCGAGCGTTGCGGCGCTCGCCATCGCGAGCGGTAGTGCCAGCAGCGCTCGCGCGCACGGCGTCCGACGCCTTGGCCGTCTTCGCGCCGTCATCCGCCCTGGCGCCCGGAGCGTATTGCTGGTCGATCGGCGCGAGGTTGTCCTCGATCGGCAGCGGATTGCGCGTGACCCAGGTGACGCCGATCGCCGTGCGTTCCCACCGGATGCGCCGAGGCGGCTCGATCGGCGGCTGGTTCAGGGACGTCGGGAAATTCCAATCGATCAACTCGAACGTGGTGTCGCCCCAGAGCCCGTCCGAAGCGCGCGAATAGGCATAGTCGAGGCGCGGATCGCGCAGTGCGCAGCCGGTCAGCGCGGCGGCGCCGATGACCGCAACCAGCATGATGCCAGCAAGCCGATGCACGAAAACCTCCCGGAAGACGAATGTTCGAGATTGCACGTGACTTCAAGCGTTTCGAGCCGCACGCGCCTTGGGCGAGTCTAACCGGCGCGTCACCGGGCGGGCCAGCGCGCTTCGACGCGCGGCATTTATGTCGGTGGCATGATTGCAACAAGACCGTTCGTCGCCTCGCATCGAACGATCGTGCGTTTGGCGGGCTTTTTTCACGCAGAAGTGGGAAGAAGGATTCACATATTGCCGTAACCCTATCATTTTCATGCTTTTTCCGAATGTTGCGCTTTTCGCCTAAGTCGTTGTTCCGCAATCGGAAACCCGTTGACCACCGGGCATTCGCGAACGTATAGTTCGCTGGGTGGGAAAAAGTGGGGCAAAGTGGGTGCCTGTGGGGCTTGGGCGTTGCCGAGTCCTTTGTGAGCACTCACTTCAATGTCGGGTGGGAGGCGGCGGGTGGCGGGCGGGAGCGGCAACGGAGGCGATGGCGGTCAGTATCCTGACGGCGCGGCCGGGCGCAAGCCCCTTTTTCGCGGCGTCACCGAACTCGTCCTCGACGCCAAGGGTCGGATCGCAGTCCCCTCGCGTCACCGCGACGAGCTGGTCGCGGGCGGCGACGGCCGCGTCGTCGTCACCGCCGACCATGGCGGCTGCCTGCTGATCTATCCCGTGGAAACGTGGGATCCGATCCAGGCGCAGATCATGGCGCTCCCGTCGTTCGACGATCGCATCCGCAGCATCCAGCGGCTGTACGTGGGGCACGCCGACGACGTCGAAATCGACGCAGCCGGCCGGATCCTGATCCCGCCGGCATTGCGGCGCTATGCGGGCCTCGAAAAGCGCGCCGTCCTCGTCGGGCAGGGGTTGAAGCTCGAGTTGTGGGACGAGGTGAAGTGGCAGGCGCAGATCGCGCAGTCGATCACGTTCCAGGGCGGGCTGCCGCCGGGACTCGAGGGCTTGAGCCTCTGATGCCCTGAATGCGAAACGCCGCCGATGGCTGCCATGTTCCCGTGCTGCTCGAAGAATCGATCGCCGCGCTCGCATTGCGCGGCGACGGCGTCTATGTCGACGGCACGTTCGGACGCGGCGGGCATGCGCGCGCGATCCTGCGAGCGCTCGGTCCGCGCGGGCGCCTGGTCGCGATCGACCGCGACCCGGCCGCGGAGGCGGCTGCGCAGGGCATCGGCGATCCACGCTTTGCGTTCCGGCGCGCCTGGCTGTCCGAGGTCCCACAGGTCCTCGACGCGCTCGCCATCGCGCACGTCGACGGCGCGCTGCTCGATCTCGGCGTGTCGTCGCCGCAGCTCGACGACGCCGCGCGCGGATTCTCGTTTCGCTTCGACGCGCCGCTCGACATGCGGATGGACCCGACGCGCGGCGAAACGGCCGCCGATTTCGTCGCGCGCGCGTCGGTCGGCGAGCTGACGGAGGTCATCCGCGACTATGGTGAGGAACGGTTTGCTCAATCGGTTGCAAGAGCAATTGCGAAGGCACGCGAAATCGCACCGATCGCCACGACACGCGAACTCGCAGCTGTCGTCGCGCAAGCCGTCGGCGCGCGCACGCGGGGTGATTGGCATCAGGATCCGGCCGCGCGCACGTTCCAGGCCCTTCGGATTGCGGTGAACCGCGAGCTGCACGAAGTGTCCGCCGCCCTGCCGTCGCTGACCGAGCGTCTCGCCCCAGGCGGGCGTCTTGCCGTCATCAGCTTTCATTCGCTCGAGGACCGCATCGTCAAGCGGTTTTTCGCGAGCGCGTCGCGTCCGTTCGGAGGCGACCCGCGGCTTCGCCGTGCGCCGATCCGCGAGTCGGCCTTGCCGCCTTCGCCGTTGCGCATCGTCGGCCGCGCGATCAAGGCGTCGGCAGCGGAGATCGCGCGGAACCCTCGTGCGCGCAGCGCCGTGCTGCGCGTCGCCGAGCGCACGCCGCATCCGCTTCCGACCGGCTGGCCCCCCGCTATCGAAGGGTCGCCGCGATGACGGAAGCCAGCCCGCAGCGCCGCAGCGCACGCTACGAGGGCAGCGTGCTTTGCATGGTGCTGCTCTGCGTGCTGGTCGGCTGCGCGCTGTCGCTCGTCACGTCACGCCACGAGGCGCGGCGCCTGACCGTCGAGCTTTCGCGCGAGCAGCAGCGCGCACGGCAGTTCGACGTCGAATACGGGCAGCTCTCGCTCGAGCAGTCGACGTGGGGCATGCCCGCGCGCGTCGAGAAGATCGCGCGCGAGACGCTGCGGATGCAGCTGCCAGCGTCGTCGCGGGTCGAAATCGTCGAGGCGCGGAGCGCAGCTCAATGAGAGCCGCTGCGCGCCGGCACGTCGCGCCACCCGCCGAATTGCCGCGCGTGCGCGCGCTCGTGCTGTTCGGCAGCGTGGGTGCGCTGCTCGTCGTGCTGCTCGGCCGCTCGCTTTACCTGCAATGGATGGAGAACGACTTCCTGCAGGGCCAGGGCGCCGCGCGCTTCTCGCGCGAGATCGAGGTGCCGGCCCACCGCGGCCGCATCGTCGATCGCTACGGCGACGCGCTTGCGATCTCCACGCCGGTCAAATCGCTCTGGGTGTTTCGCGACAAGGTCGAGGCGTCATCCGAGCAATTGCGCGCGCTCGCGCGCGTGCTCGAAACGACGCCGCAGCAGCTCGCGGCGCGTTTCAAAGGCGACGGCGAGTTCGCGTTCGTCGCGAAGCAGCTTGCACCGCAGACGGCGGAGCGCGCACTCGCGATCGGCATCAAGGGCCTGAACGAGCAGAATGAATACCGTCGCTATTACCCGGGCGGCGAAGTGACCGCGCAGATCATCGGCTTCACCGGCGACAAGGATGCGGGCCAGGAAGGCGTCGAGCTGGCGCAACAGGCGTGGCTCGGCGGAACGCCGGGCAGCCGCCGCGTCATCATCAACCGCCGCGGCGACATCGTCGAAGACGTCGCCGCGATCCACGCGCCGCAGGCCGGGCGCGATCTCGTGCTTTCGATCGACTCGCGGCTGCAATACCTCGCCTTTCGCGAGCTTGCCGCCGCGGTCGAGCGCAACAAGGCGAAGGCGGGCGGGCTCGTCGTCGTCGATGCGCAAAGCGGCGAGATCCTCGCGCTCGCGAACGTCCCGTCGTACAACCCGAATCGCCGCGACAAAACGGCGCGCGAGCGGATGCGCAACCGCGCGCTCGTCGATACGTTCGAGCCGGGCTCGACGATGAAGCCGTTCACGATCGCCGCGGCGCTCGAGGCCGGCAAGGTGCGGCCCGACTCGATCATCCATACCGAAGCGGGCGAGCTCACGATCGGCAGGCAGACGATCCACGACGCGCATCGCGCGGGACCGCTGACCGTCGAGCAGGTCATCC
>Ga0307409_100002198_pt1 | contig 10075 bp, 6 predicted proteins | sample 322Ometagenome_2_FD_203888 | JGI IMG/M metagenome (GOLD analysis project Ga0307409, IMG submission 203888) | Maize rhizosphere microbial communities from greenhouse at UC Davis, California, United States - 322HYB-O-2 | ecosystem: Host-associated > Plants > Roots > Rhizosphere > Soil | place... | reverse complement strand
CGAAATGGGATGCCGGCGAGGCGCTTCGCCTGATCGAAAAAGAGGGCATCACGTATTTCGTCGGCGTGCCGACCATGAGCCTGGAGCTGATGAACCATCCGGACCGGGCGAAGTACGATCTGTCGTCTCTGACGGACATCGCGGCAGGCGGCGCGCCGAGGCCCGTGAGCCATGTCGAGCGTCTGACGCACGAGTTTCCCAAGGCGCAGCCCGCGCTCGGCTACGGATTGACGGAAACGAACGCCGTCGGCTGCTCCAACTTCTGGGGCAATTATGCGGCCAAGCCGGACTCGACCGGGCGCGCGCAGAAGCCATTCGTGGAACTCGCGATCCTGGGCGCGGGCGAGACACATCTGCCCACCGGCGAACGCGGCGAAATCGCGATCAAGTCGGCCGCGAACATCAAATGCTATTGGGAGGATCCCGAAGCGACCCGCGCCGCCTTCACCTCCGACGGCTACGTCCGCACCGGCGACGTCGGCTATGTCGACGAGGACGGCTATCTCTTCATCGTCGACCGCAAGAAAGACATCATCATCCGCGGCGGCGAGAATATCGCCTGCGCCGAAGTCGAGGCGGAGATCTACGCCTGCCCAGCTGTCGCCGAGGCGAGCGTTTTCGGAATGCCTGACGACCGTCTCGGCGAAGTGCCGGTTGCCGTGATCTATCCCCACGATGCCGACGGGCTGACGGCCGACGATTTGAAGGCTTTCCTCGAGCCCCGCATCTCGGCATTCAAGATCCCTACGCGATTCATCTTCGTTGACCAGCCGCTGCCGAAGCTCGGCACCGGCAAGATCGATCGCGTTGCCATCAAGGCGCAGCACCGCAGTTGAAACCCGCCGATCACCCCTCCGTGAAGCACGGCCGGATCGGCGTGCTGATCATCAACCTTGGGACGCCGGATGCGCCCGAGGCCGCAGCGGTGCGGCGCTACCTCGCCGAGTTCCTTAGCGACCCGCGCGTCATAGAAATCCCTCGCCTTGCCTGGCTCCCGATCCTGCACGGCATCATCCTGCGCACCCGCCCGAAGAAATCCGCGCATGCCTACAAGCAGGTGTGGACGGAGGAAGGCTCTCCCCTGGCCGCGATAACGCGGCGGCAGAGCGCGGCCTTGCAGGAGCAGCTTGGCGAGGACGTCGTCGTCGACTTTGCCATGCGCTACGGCAATCCTGGCATCGCCAAGTCCCTCGCGAACCTGATCGCGCTCGGGTGCGAGCGAATCCTCGCTGCGCCGCTCTATCCGCAATATTGCGCGGCGACGACGGCGACGGCGATGGATGCCGTTTACGCGGTGCTGGCCAATATGCGACGGCAGCCGGCGCTTCGATCGCTGCCGCCTTATTACGACGACGAACTCCACATTGGCGCATTGAAGGGGAGCCTCGAACGGCAGCTCGCGGAGCTCGAGTTCGAGCCGCAGAGGCTGCTGCTCAGCTTTCACGGAATGCCGCAACGGACGCTGGAGCTCGGCGATCCCTATTATTGCCACTGCCGAAAGACGGCGCGCTTGCTGTCGGAGAGGCTCAGCATCAAGACCGACATCGCTTTCCAGTCGCGCTTCGGCCGCGCCAAGTGGCTCGAACCGGCTACGGACAAGGTCCTTGCGGCCTATCCCGAAGAGGGCGTGACCCGCATCGCCATCGCCGCGCCCGGATTTTCCGCGGATTGCGTGGAGACCGTTGAGGAGCTCGGCATCCGCGGTTGGGAGACGTTTCTCTCGAACGGCGGCGAAGCCTTCGCGCGCCTGGAATGCCTGAACGATTCGTCCGAAGGCATGACCATGCTGGAGGCGCTCGTGCGCCGTGAACTTGCAGGCTGGCTATCACAGCCATAAGCCGCTCCCTGGAGAGAAAACAGGGAGAGACTCATGGCACGCGTTGCGATCGTGACTGGCGGCACCCGTGGAATCGGCGAGGCGATCAGCGTCGCGCTTCGCGATCAGGGAATGAAAGTCGCTGCAAATTATGCCGGCAATGATGAGCGTGCCCGTGAGTTCACGGAGCGGACCGGCATCCCCGCGTACAAGTGGGACGTGTCCGACTATGAAGCGTGCCAGAACGGCGTCGCGCAGGTCGAGGCAGAGGTCGGTCCCGTCGATGTGCTGGTCAACAATGCCGGAATTACCCGCGACACCACGATGAAGCGCATGGACCACCAGAAGTGGCAGGAGGTCATGGATACGAACCTCGGCGGCTGTTTCAACATGGCCAAGGCGGTGTGGGAAGGCATGACGGGCCGCAGTTATGGCCGCATCGTCAACATCGGCTCGATCAACGGTCAGGCCGGCCAGTACGGCCAGGTCAACTATGCCGCGGCCAAGTCCGGCATCCACGGCTTCACCAAGGCGCTAGCCCAGGAAGGCGCCCGCGTCGGCGTGACCGTCAATGCGATCGCTCCAGGCTATATCGACACGGACATGGTCGCCGCGGTTCCGCAGGAAGTCCTCGGAAAGATCATCTCCCGCATCCCGGTCAATCGCCTTGGGCGGGCCGACGAGATCGCTCGCGGAGTGTCGTTCCTCGTGGACGAGAACGCCGGCTTCGTCACCGGATCGACCCTTTCGATCAACGGCGGCCAGCACATGTACTAATGAGCGCGCCGCGCTCATTCGGCACGCCCCAGAAGAGGTCGGTGACGATTGCCGGCCACGAGACATCGATCAGCCTGGAGCCGATGTTCTGGGCTGCGCTGGAACGAGCGGCCAGTGATCTAAGCAAGCCAATCAGCGCGCTGATCGCCGATATCGATGCAGCGCGGCTGGAGACGAGGCCAATTCCGAACCTCACCTCGGCGATCCGCCAATGGTTATTTCTTCAGCTGCTCAAACCCTGAGCGAGCATGCTTGCTCGGCGGCAACAATGACTGCATCCGCGAAGGCGTCTTCGCCGTGCGGAGCGACGTCGAGAAACAATGCCGGCTCGATCAGCTCGAGTTCCATGATGAGCAATTCGCCGTCTCTACCGCGCACGATGTCCACGCGCGCATAGGTGGCCTCGGCGGGCGCTGCGGCGAGCGCGGCCTGCGCAAGCTCCACCGCACCTGACGGCGGATCGCTGGGCTCGGTGCTGCCGCCGAGATGCGGCTGCACTCGGAAGTCGCCGCTCTTGGGACGCTTCACGACCGTATGGCTATATGCGCCATCGAAGAAGATGAGGGCACATTCGCCTTCGGTCGCGATGCTCGGAAGGAAGGGCTGAATCATCATCCGACGCCCCCGCTCCTCCGGCGGAATGTCGTCGCCGGGTCGGATGCGGTGCGTGCCCGTGGCCGAGGCCGAAACCGGCGGCTTCACCACCAGTTCCTCAGTGCCGAGCCGCGCCGCCGCGGCCGCAAGCTCGCCGTCGTCGAGGCTCTCGACTTCGATCGTCTCGACCGTCGGAATGCCTTTGCCGGCAAGCTCCTTCAGATAGGCCTTGTCGCTATTCCAGCGGAGCAGTCTGGGCGGGTTCGTGACGGGAAGCTGCTCGGCTTCGATCCGCTCCAGGAAGCGCTGCCACTCCTCATATTTAAGGTGGTACCCCCAGACGACGAGCGGAAGGACGAGGTCATAGGCCGAGAGGTCGCGCGATCCGGTCCAGGGTACGGCGTCGACCTCGACGCCCCGTTTCCTCAGCGCATCAGCCTCGGCGTCGAACGCCCAATCCCATTCCTCCGGATAGTCCGGATCGGGAACGAGGAAAGCCAGCCGCACGTCAGCGAGCGAGCAAGATCCGCGCCTGCGCAGCGATCTGCGCAAGCATGGGCACGCTTACCGCACCTTCGTTCCGCGCCCGATCAATGAGGTTGCGGAACTGCTCCAGCCGCGGACGATGGCTCGCAATCCAGTCCTCGACCGCAGCGTCGGGATCCTTGCCCCGGATGCGGGCAAGGAAGTCGATCCGAAGCTGCTCGAAGTCGCGGGCCAGGCCGGCAGTAAGCAGCCGCTCCCACTGATCGGCGGGAATGAAGCGGGCAAGCTGCTGCTGCGCCCAGTCGATCCCCAGCGCCTCGCCGAGCTTGGTGTAGGCACGGGCAAGCGCCAGCTCGTCCATCTTCTTCCGGCTTGCGAGAGCAGCGATCCCAAAGACGCCGTCCAGCTCGAAGAGGCGGACGAGGCCGCGGACGATGTCCTCGCTGGCGCCCAAGGAAATGAGCCGCTCGCGTCGCGCCGCAGCCTCATTGCGCACTTCGGCTCGGATGAGCCTGCCGGCCGCGGTCGAAACCTTTCGGACGCCGGGCTCCAACATCTTGCACAGGATGTGAGGGTTCGTCTCTCCGCCGGTCGCGCGCAGGATGTCGGACAGATGCGCGCGCACGCTGTTGGCGGCGATCGCGAACAGCTCGACACGGACCATTTCAGGCAGCGGCGTCTGCTCGATTTCATTCCACAGCTTGGGCAGGTCGAGCAGGCGCTCGACAACCACGAAGGCGGTGACGACCGACGCTAGCGACGCGCCCTCTTCCTCCGTCATATCGAGCGCGACGCTGGGTCCGAGACGGTTGACGAGGCGGTTTGCGACCCTCGTCGCCAGAATCTCGTTGCGCAGGCGGTGCGCACGGATCGCCTCGGCGTGCGGTTTGCGCATCGGCTTCGGGAACGCCTCATACAGTTCCGGACCGACCATCTTGTCGTCGGCCAGGTTCAGGTCTTCAGCAGCATCCTGCAGCGCGAGCTTGGACATCGAGAGAAGGACGGCAAGCTCGGGGCGCGTCAGGCCCTTCTTCTCCTGCGCCCGGCGAAGCAATTCCTCGCTCGATTGCAGCCCTTCGACCTTGCGGTCGATGCGGCCCGCCTGCTCGAGAAGCTCGATCGTGCGGACGTATTCCGGAAGGGCCCGGGCTCCGCCGCTTTCGGCGATCGACAAAGCGAGCGTCTGGAGCCGATTGTCCTCGAGCACCATATCGGCGACCTCATCGGTCATCTTCACCAGCAAAGCGTTGCGCTTTTCGAACGAGAGTCGCCCGTCGCGCATCTCGCGATTGAGCGGGATCTTGATGTTCACTTCCTTGTCGGAACAGTCGACGCCGGCGCTATTGTCGATGAAGTCGGTGTTGATCCGGCCGCCGTTCACCGAGAACTCGATGCGTCCGGCCTGGGTGATGCCGAGGTTTGCGCCCTCGCCGATCGCCCGGGCGCGAAGCTCGATCGCATCCACGCGGATTGTGTCGTTGGCGGGATCCCCGACGTCGGCATTGGCCTGGGTCGACGCCTTTACATAGGTGCCGATCCCGCCAAACCAGAGAAGATCGACCGGCCCCTTGAGGATCGCATTCATTAGCGTCGCGGGATCCACGACCTCGGCTTCGATCCCCAGCTCCTTGCGCGCGGCGGGGCTGAGCTGGATCGTCTTCTGAGTGCGCGGGTAGATGCCGCCGCCCTTCGACAGCTTCGACCGATCGTAATCGTCCCAGCTGGAGCGCGGCAGGTCGAACATGCGCTTGCGCTCCTCCCAGCTGACGGCCGGGTCCGGATCGGGGTCGATGAAGATGTGACGGTGGTCGAACGCCGCGACGAGCTTGATGGCGTTCGACAGGAGCATGCCGTTGCCGAACACATCGCCCGACATGTCGCCGACGCCCGCAACCGTGATCGGATCGGTCTGGACGTCGATGCCCATTTCCAGGAAGTGGCGCTGCACCGCGACCCAGGCGCCGCGCGCCGTGATCCCCATCGCCTTGTGGTCGTAGCCGTTGGATCCGCCGCTTGCGAAGGCGTCTCCGAGCCAGAAGCTCCGCTCGAGCGACAATGCGTTGGCAACGTCGGAGAAGGTAGCCGTGCCCTTGTCGGCGGCAACGACGAAATACGGGTCGTCGCCGTCATGGACGACGACGCCGTCCGGATGGACGACCTTGTCGTCGACGATGTTGTCGGTAATCGACAGCAGCGAGCGAATGAAGATGCGGTAGCTTTCCGTGCCTTCGGCGAGCCATGCATCCCGGTTCGTGAGCGGCGGGAGCTGCTTGGGATAGAAGCCACCCTTCGCGCCGGTCGGAACGATCACGGCGTTCTTGACCAGCTGCGCCTTCATCAGCCCGAGGATCTCGGTGCGGAAGTCGTCGCGCCGGTCGGACCAGCGCAGGCCGCCGCGGGCGATCGGGCCGCCGCGAAGGTGGATGCCTTCGACCCGCGGGCTGTACACCCAGATTTCGCGCCACGGCACCGGCCTCGGCAGGCCTGGAACGAGCGATGAGTTGATCTTGAACGCCAACGCTTCGTCGGGCTTCTGGGCGAAGGCGTTGGTCCTCAGGATTGCCTCGACCAGTGAGCGAAGGCGGCGGAGGATTCGGTCGTCGTCAATCGAGCGGACGTCCGCGATCGCGTCGTCGAATTGCCCCCGGAGCTTCGCCACCCTGTCATCGCGGCCGCGGCGCATGGACGGATCGTGAAGGGCGGTGAAGAGCTCGACCAACGCACCGGTCGCCTTTGGTGCGCGGCGAAGAGCATCCACCACGGTGACGAGGCCGAACGAGCTTCCCGTCTGGCGCAGGTAGCGGAACCAGGAGCGAAGCCAGACGACCGGCTGGGTGTCGAGCCCGGCGAAGAGGACGAGCTGGTTGAACTCGTCATCCTCCGCTTCACGGCTGAAGACGCTGGAGATCGCGGCTTCGATCTGCGGAGCGCGCGCCAGAATCTGGTCGATGTCCGCGTCGGGCAGCTCGAGGCGGAAGTCGTGGATGTAGCCGATCGATCCGCCCCGACCGACCTGGGAGGGCATTTCCTCGAGCACTCGGAAGCCGAAATTCTCGAGCACCGGGACGGCATCGGACAGCGGGATCAGGCCACCGCGGCGATAGGTCTTGATGCGAAGCTGTCCCGGCTCGTCCGTAGGACGCCGGAACAGGCGGACTCCACGGTCGTCCGGGTCGGCAAGCGAGGCCAGCCGCATGATGTCCTCGGCGCCCTCCTCGGGGAGGGTCCGGGTGCGATAGCTGTCGGAGAACTCGCGCGCGTATGTCAGGGTCAGCCTGGTCGCCCGCGGCGCGCCTACACGCTCGATCAGGGTTTCCTCGACGGCCGGCGTCCAGCCGCGAACCATTTGAGTGAGGCGTTCGTCCAGCGCCTTCGTGTCCGGCGTCGGCGCGTCATTGTCGATATATTGCGTGTAGCGGATGAGCGCGAGGTCGCCCTCGCCAGTCTCGGAAGACCAGCTGGTAATCTTCCGGCCGACGACATCTTCCATCATTGCGCCGATTGCTTCGCGGCGCTGGGTGTTGAGATCGTCCCGCGGCAGCCAGACGAAAGTGAACAGCTGGCCCTTGAGGATGCTTCGGACGAGCAGCAGCGCAGGCCGCGGACGGTCAGCCAGCGACATGGCCATCATCACGAGGTCGCGAAGCGAGTCCCAGCTGACACTGACGAGAAGGTCGCGCGGCAGGGACGACACGGCATGGCGCAGCGCCTTGCCGCTGTGCCCCTTCGGATCGAAACCGAAGTGTTTGTCGAGCTGCTCCAGCCGCGTACGCAGGAGCGGCACCTCTTCAGCCGGCCAGGTCAGCGCCTGGCTGGTCCACAGGCCGGCGTGGACGCCGATTCCAGTGACCTTTCCCTTTTCCCGCAGCGGGATGACGACGAGGTCCATCGGCACGCGGCGATGAACGCTCGACTTGCGTTCGGCCTTCGCCATCAGGGGGACGGCGCCGCCCGCCTCGAAGTAGCGCATTGCGCCAAGCGCACCCCCCTCGTCGGTCGGTGCTCCGGGGATGCTGAAGATTCCGAGCGACTCGGTCGGCTGACCCGTCGCACGCTCAACCTCATAACCGAGCAGGGTCATCGCCCCGTCGGCAAACCATTCGAGGAGCGCCCGCCCCTCGGGGTCCTCTATCCCAGCCGCGTCTTCCCGCATCTTGGCCTGGAGCTTCGGCCAATCGCGGACGGCGGCCCGCACGTCAGTGAGAACTGTCTTCAGATCGTCCAACAGTTCGCGGCGGCCACGTGCGTGCGTGCGGTCGAGCTCGATGTACATCATCGACTCGCGCCGCTCCTTGTCGCCGCATAGCGGTTCGACCGAGAGCAGCTTGCCGTCCTTGTCACGGTCCACGCAGACCACCGGGTGGAGCAGCCGGTGAATGGTCAACTGCCGTCCTGCGATCGCGTTGGCGACCGAATCGACCAGGAACGGCATGTCGTCATTGACGATGGCAATGCGCATCCGGCGCTGTCCCGCTTCGCCGCCGGTGGATTCGATGGAGATAGCGACTTCGCCCCGTTTCCGCTGGGCGCCAACGGCCGTCAGGAACTCCGCGGCCTCCTGCTCGGTCGCGGAAGTCAGCCCGTGGGTTTCCCCTGGCAGTGCGTTCTGCGTCAGCGCCTTACGGATGGACGAAACGAGTGGCCTCGCGAGGCGCGTATGGGCGGTCATGAAATCGATTGGCTCCGCGGAAGTGCGTTGCCCGGGGCCTATAGACCCGCCCCTTCGGAGGGGACAACCCCGCCCGGTCTTCAGTCAGATTGTAAGCAGTTCAGAGGCCCGCGCGCTTGATGGCCTTCTCCACCATCGCCTCGTCGTCCACCAGTGCGACCGGCTCCACGCCACCGTCGGAGCGGCGGCGGGTGAGGACGAGCGCGAACTCCGAATCCGCAGAGACGGTCTCCAGGGCGATAGGCGCTGCAGCACGCAACTTCGCCTTGGCCGCCTCGGCCTTGGTGTCGGCCTTTGGTTCAGGGCGCTTCGCCTGGCGCTCGGCTGCAACGAGCGCCTTGAGGCCACCCGCCTGACCTTCGATGAATTTCAGGAACTCGCCTTGCCCGACGTCCTGCCGGCGAGCGTAGGAAAGCGCCGCGGCGAACTCGGTCAGGCGCGCCTTGTCGTAGTCGATCCCGAAGACGAGCTTCACGATCGGAGTCATCGGAGCGCGCGCCTGCGCCTTCATGCCCGATTCCTCGAGCAGCTCGGCATAGTCGTCCGACTCCAGCTCGGCGGCCAGCGCGAAGTCGTAGGCGTAAGCCAAGGCGCGATAGAGGGCTGAGCGGCTGCGGCCGTCGGCGGCTTTCACCGCATCGGCGGTCTCGCGCGCTGCCCAGAGCCGGTCCGCAAGGCCGGCATCGGCGTCGAGGGCGATCTCGGGCGGCGGCTCGTCGGAGTCGGGTTCGTTGAGCGGGCCGTCTTCCCAGGAGAAATGAACGGCGGAAGCCGCGACCGTATAGCCGTCGTCCTCTGCTGCAGGCTCTACGACTTCGCCAGCGGGAGGGACTGCCGGTTGTGCGAGCTCCTCTTCGAGAACCAGCTCGTCTTCATCGGCAACCGAAGAAAGGGGCGCCGCTTCCACCTGAGCCTGGGGCGGATCCTGGGTGAAGTGGGCGCCCTCGCCCCGTTTCCAGTTGATGACGCCGTAGATGAAATCGATCGTGTCGCCGTCGGACGAAAACGGCATCAGAATGCCGCGATAGCTGATGGACTCGCCGCGCTGGTTCACGAACTCGGCCTCGAAGCCGATCGGCGCGCGGTTCGCGATGATCTGGAGGTAATGGTCGGTAAGTCGCGATAGCAGCGAGCGGCTCGGGACGTGCTCGATCGACTTGACCGAATCGTCGAGCCCGCATTCCTCGCGGATCGCGGCGCCGATGTACGGGGTCGAAGGGTTGTCGCGTCCTGCGGTGAAGTCGAGCAGGACGCTGTTCTCGGCGAAGTCCGAGACCTCGCCCGGCTCCAGATCCTCGATGGACGGATAGTCGCGGCCATTCAGGAGCGAGACCCAATAGTTGTAGGCGCGGACGTGCATCCGGCGCTCGTCCGAGCCAATGTCACCGCCAACCTGCTCGGAAGGCGAGCTGTCGGACACCGACGGGACGTCGAAGTCGTTCGGATGCTCGCGATAACTGTCCATGCCCTGGGCCTACTCCCTCCAATCCGGCGGACACGGAAGATGCGGGGGAAGCTTGAAGAAACCGTTAACCTTAACCGTTCAGCCGGCAGGACATTCTTGAGGCTTGCCGCGTCGGGAGCCCGCTGTTAGGGCGAGCGCCGCTTCCGAGCCGCATTAGGCCTCGGACAGGGCGCGCCGCTTTAGCTCAGCTGGTAGAGCACATCATTCGTAATGATGGGGTCAGGTGTTCGAGTCACCTAAGCGGCACCACCCCTTTCACAAGCAAAAT
>Ga0307409_100002195_pt1 | contig 10085 bp, 11 predicted proteins | sample 322Ometagenome_2_FD_203888 | JGI IMG/M metagenome (GOLD analysis project Ga0307409, IMG submission 203888) | Maize rhizosphere microbial communities from greenhouse at UC Davis, California, United States - 322HYB-O-2 | ecosystem: Host-associated > Plants > Roots > Rhizosphere > Soil | place... | reverse complement strand
GAAACGCTGTCAGTAGCTCACGGATCCGCCGATCATAGGCATCCGCCAGCGATCTCGACCGCGCCCGCTCATACCTCGGTGGCTCGTCGCTGGCCAACGCCGCCTTCACCGTATTCCGCGAACAACCAATCAGCCGCGCAATCTCCGAAATCGAGACCCCCTCCGACTTGCGCAGCCGTCGGATCTCAGCCCAGTCCTCCACGATCAGCACCTGCTTCCTCCCTGGCTCGACTTCGGCCAGGGTCACTGGGAAGCTGGTCAATTTTCAGTTGCCGCACCGTGGTCAGTATTCAGTTGCCGTCGACATCGTGCTGTTCGGCGCGGAGGACAGGCTGATCCCGAAGAATGCCATCCGGTTTCCAGGAGGACGACCCCCCTGCTTGCAGCTCGAGTTCGTGCCCGGCGCCGCGCACTTCCTCGTCGACGACCAGCCGCAGGCGGTGGCTCATCGCGTGGCAGCCTTCTTGAGTGCGTGACGCCGTGGGCGCGGCCGTCACACGGCTGGAGCGGCGCGCGCGATTGTGCAGCCGCCGTACTGTTCTTGGGATTTGACATTTTCAACCGGGACGGCAGCGCCGAAATTCTGCGGCAGACTCTGCTTGGGCCCGCTGGCGGTCGATCGCTCCATCCCGAGCACTCACCGTTGCTTGGTTGCTTCACCGGAATCCGTTGAGGCGGCTACCGGCTTCCTCACCTGCCCGGCGTCAAGGGCGCCCATACACCGGCGCGGCGGTCATCATCGGGTGAGATGAACACTTGCATCGGGGAACCGGCCTCGTGGCCATGGACGAGACAGCGCCCCGAACGGCCAGATATGCGGTTGAGGTTGAGTGCATTGTCGATCGCTCCCTTAAGCCCACGTTGGCCCATTCGGTATGCGGGTAGCTCGCCAGACATGTCGGGTAGCTCGGCCTCAACATCTGCCAAGCTCAGCTCTAGGTCGATCCAGATGTTTCCGGTCATGTCAGTCCGCCTCCATCGCAGGGCACGATGAGCCGTTGTGTCCGCGCTGCCATCGTTAGCTGAAAATCCAGCCCAGCAGGCCGGATGCGCCTAGGAAGATCACAATCGCGGTGATGATGGCGAGCACCAGGAGGGCGACGAGGAGCGTGCCGCATCCGCTGCGGCGTTGCTCGGCGGATACCTGTGTCGGCGGCTGCTCCGGCGGTTGAGTCATAGCGCTTTTCTCTACGGTGGAGGTAACCGACGTTAGTGCTCGGGCCGGGATCGTCAGCGCGTCGGGGTAGCACCATCGCGGCCGTGTCGGCGATCACCGGTTCGTTCGCGTAGGCGCGGATTGGTGTCGACGCAGCCGATGATCTTGGGTTTCGTCGTCCCAGCAACTGAAATGTCAACGAAGCTGCCCGTTGGTGAGGAAGCCGTTGCGTGGGCCACCGGCCTTTTGCACCCGCTGCGCTGGGTATGCAGCAGGTGATCGACAAGGCGGTCGGCGCCAGCGAGCCTATAGCTGGAATACTTAATTACACCTGGTACTCGCGGATCTTCCAGTGCTGACTGCGATAGCAGAGAAGCTAGAGCGGGCAGCGCTCCAGTGGACACCGAGCAGTTGATCGACGAGCTCCGCCTGACCCGGCAGGATCTGATGGCGGCCCTCCACGCTTTGGATTTGGAATATCTGATCGTGAGGTGGCCCGAGCGGATCACGTACCGCCGCAGCGACCCTTCGACGCTCGTGGAGCGGATCACCTCGAGAGCTCGTGAGGCGGTCGGTTGTGGCCGTCAACTGACGCCTGTCAGACTGCGCAGCGGTGGCCAGGTCATGATCAAGAATAAAGCGACCCCGCACGGCCCGATTCGTGACGTTCAGCGGCGGGGTAGGTTCCACGGCCCGACGCCACCGAGGCGCTCAAGCGTGATCTTGGTGACGTACCCCGGCGGGGATCGGGCATCCCCGGGAAGATGACGTCGGGCCCGAGATAGGTGTGGGCGAGGCGCTGGAGGACCTCGGGGGCACCACCCTCGGTCACCCGCGCGCTGCCGTACACGACAAGATATTCCAGCAATCCCCACTCGTTCGTGGTGGTTGACGGGATCGATAGCGCGATGCGGGGATCGCGGCGGAGGTTCCTGAGCTTCCGCTGGTCCGGCAATGTGGCGAAGACGATCTCATCACCATCGAGTCCAACCCAAGCGGCCGTGACCTGCGGCCCTCCGTCCTCGTCAAGCGTGACCACGTGCGCGACCGCGTCGCTCTCGAGGAGGTCGCGGGCTGCCTGAGGGAGAGCAATGCCAGCCACAGATGGATGCTACCGGTCGGTCGCATGTCCCATTCGCCAGCCATCGCCGAGGCCGGACTCAGACCTAGGGGCCGCGGTTTAGCGCTCCTCTCCCTGTTTACTCAACAAGACGATTGCCAGCACGACAATCCAGAGAAGAAATACTCCGATATAGCGTTCCCGTTGCGCGCTTATCTCTTAATGCTGCGTTTACCAGGGCGAATGCTGACTCATCGCGATCTGTTTCTTTTGGCCTGATTGCGACCCGCTTCTACATTCAGACCGCCGGCACGTCCCGTCCCACGTGCCCTCTCGAATGACTGAACCCCTCATGTGCGACACACCCCATGCACCGCCGGAAGCAGCTCGGGTCGGCCTGACCGCCCCGGCGGTGTGTACCCCTTCGGGTGGGTGTGACGATGAGCCTCCACAAGCTGACAGCTGGGTCTGGGTATGACTATCTGACCAGGCAGGTGGCGGCCTTGGATGCGACCGAGAAACGTCACACCGGGCTGGCGTCGTACTACACCGAACGCGGTGAATCACCTGGGGTGTGGATCGGGTCGGGGATGGACGGGATCGACGGCCTGGCCGCTGGCGACCCGGTGACGGCGGAGCAGATGCGAGCCTTGTTCGGCTGCGGTCTGCACCCACTGGCCGAGCTGCGGCAGCAGGAGCTGGAAGGACCCGACCTCACCCTGCGGGACTTTCAAAATGCGGCGCGGCTGGGGATGCCGTTCAGGATCGTCGACAACGACCTGATCCCGTTCCGCCTGGAGGTGGCCAAGCGCATCGCGGCGCTCAACAGCGCCATCGGATGGCCGGCGGACGCCTCGATCGCGGCGGCTGACCGGGCCAGGGTGCGGACTCAGGTGGCCCGGGAGTTCTTCCGGGCCGAGCATGGCCGGGAGCCGGTCAATGCGCGGGAGCTGGCAGGGCAGATCGCGAAAGACTCGCGGCCACGGGCGCAGACCGTCGCGGGTTATGACCTGACGTTCTCTCCGGTGAAGTCGGTCTCGACCTTGTGGGCGATCGCCGACCCGCCGGTGGCTGCCGTCATCGAACGCGCCCACCAGGCCGCGGTCAAGGACGCCTTGGCGTTCATCGAGAGGCATGCCCTGTTCACACGGACCGGGCCGCAAGGCATCCGGCAGGTCAACGTCCAAGGCCTCGTGGCCGCCGCGTTCACCCACCGGGACAGCCGGGCCGGAGACCCGGATCTACACACCCACGTCGCAGTAGCCAACAAGGTGCAGACCCTCGACGGACGCTGGCTGTCCATCGACGGACGGGTGCTGTTCAAAGCCAACGTGGCCGCGTCGGAGACCTACAACACCGCACTCGAGCAGCACCTCCGCGACACGTTGGGGGTGCGGTTTGCTGAACGGCCGGGCGCCGACCCGGGCAAGCGGCCGATCCGGGAGATCGTTGGTGTCGACCCACGACTGAACCAGCGCTGGTCGACCCGCCGTGCCCACATCAACATCCGCCGTGGAGAGCTCGCGATCCAGTTCCAGCATGATCATGGTCGACCGCCGACCGCGGTGGAGGCGTTGCAGCTGGCTCAGCAGGCGACGTTGGAGACCCGCGACGCCAAGCACGAACCCCGCTCCCTCGCCGAGCAACGCACCACCTGGTTCGGTGAGGCCGCAGCCGTGTTAGGCAGCTCGGGAGCCGTCGCCTCGATGGTTCAGACGGCGTTGGCTCCGCACGCCGAAACCACCACGATCGCCGATTCACACTGGGTCGCACAGACAGCTAACCACGTCTTGGCTGTAATGGAGGAAAGCCGCTCTACCTGGCAGACCTGGCATGTTCGCGCCGAGGTCCAACGACAGGTCCGCACGACCGGCGTAAGAGCAGAAGGCGCGAATGCCTTGGTGGATCTGCTGGTCGATGAGGTGCTGGATCGCCGCTCTGTCGTCCTTGTCCCGCCGCATGACGGCATCGAGGAACCGGATGCGTTACAGCGGGTCGACGGGTCGTCGGTCTACAGCGTGGCCGGGGCGGATCTCTATACGTCGCAACGAATCCTCGATTCCGAGCAGCGGCTCGTTGCCGCCGCCGGCCGCCGCGACGGGTCAGTGGTCGATGAGTCGGCGGTGGATCTGGCTTTGCTGGAGATGGCGGCGAACCGCGTCGCCCTGGATGCCGGGCAGGCTTCGCTGATCCGGCAGATGTGCACCTCCGGGGCGCGTTTGCAGCTTGCAATGGCCCCGGCCGGCGCCGGGAAGACCACCGCCATGCGCGCCATCACGCTGGCCTGGACCCAAGATGGCGGCCAGGTGATCGGCCTCGCCCCGTCCGCGGCCGCAGCCGCTGTTCTGGGCGAGCAGACCGGCATCCGCGCCGACACCCTCGCCAAACTCACCTGGTCTTTGCGGCACGGCGAGCTGCCCGACTGGGCGGCCGCGGTTGGCCCGTCGACATTGTTGATCATCGATGAAGCCGGCATGGCCGACACCCTCACACTCGACGCAGCCGTGCAGTTCGCTCTCGATCGCGGTGCCAGTATCCGGCTGGTCGGTGATGATCAACAGCTAGCCGCGATCGGCGCCGGCGGTGTCCTCCGTGACATCCAACACATCCACGGCGCGCTGCATCTGGCCGAGCTGCACCGCTTCACCAATCCCGCCGAAGCAGCAGCCTCACTCGCGCTCCGCGAAGGCAAACCAGACGCACTCAAGTTCTATCTCGATCACGATCGCATCCACGTCGGCGACCTTGCCACCACCACCGAGGATGCCTTCACCGCCTGGGTCCTCGACCGCTCAGTCGGCCTCGACGCGATCATGGTGGCCCCCACCCGCGAGCTTGTCGCCGACCTCAACCGTCGCGCCCGTGATCATCGCCTTGATCACTCCCCGGCGTCGTCGGAGGTACGTCTAGGTGATGGCAATCAGGCGAGTGTCGGAGATGTGATCATCCCCCCAGCAATAACCGCCGGCTCCGACTCACTGCGACCGACTGGGTCAAGAACGGCGATCGATGGACTATCACCGGTATCGGCCCGCGCGGTGACCTCACAGTTCGGCACAACCGCAGCCGCCGCACCGTTCGGTTGCCGATCGACTATGTGCGCACCTCGACCGGTCTCGGGTACGCCACCACTATTCACAGTGCGCAGGGCGTCTCCGCCGACACCATGCACGGCCTGGTGACCGGGCAGGAGTCCCGGCAGCAGCTCTACACGATGCTCACCCGCGGCCGGCACGGCAACCACCTCTACCTCCAGGTGGTCGGCGACGGCGACGCCCACAGTGTGATCCGGCCCGACACGGTCTCACCGCGCACGCCGACCGAGACGCTGCAGCAGATCCTCGCCCGCGACGAAGCGCCGGTCTCCGCCAGCACCGTGCTGGGCGAGCTCAACAGCCCAGCCGCCCGGCTTTTCCAGGCGGTCCAGCGCTACACCGACGGCCTGCATGCGGCGGCCGAACAGCTCCTCGGGCCCCAGACCGTCGCAGCGCTCGACCAGGCCGACCAGTACATCCCCGGACTCACCACCGAACCGGCCTGGCCAACTCTCCGGGCACACCTGCTCGCCCTCGCCGCCGAAACAGGTGAACACCCCCTCGGTCACATGCTGACAGCTGCCAACGGACGCGACCTCCGAACCGCAGGCGACATGGCCGCCGTCCTCTACTGGCGCCTCCCAGAGCTCACGCCCACCGACCCAGGTCCGCTGCCCTGGCTCCCGGGCATTCCATCCGCGCTGCATGACCATCCCGTCTGGGGTACCTACCTGGCAAAGCGATCCCAACTAGTCGCCGACCTCGCCGACCAGATCCAAGACCATGCCCGTCAAAGTGACGCCGAGCCAATCTGGACACCAGTGGAAAGGTATCTGAGCACCGCCCTCGTCGGCGAAATCGCAGTGTGGCGGGCCGCTAACGGCATCGATCCCCAAGACCCGCGACCAACCGGAGCAGGAGGCCAACTCGAAACGCTCCCGGCCCTCTGGAAACAACGCCTCGACCGGAATATCGCGCGTGCCACCGACCCGCCAGCAGATGCAAGGGCCGACCAGCCACAGGCAGCACACACCGCACCTAGACGCTGGCACGACGGCAGCCAGCGCCCGTACCAACAACCCGAACGGCGTCCGAATAGGCCGGCCGCACCCGGCCGCTAACCCCCGTCGAGCTGCCGCGCTGGGGCACCGGCTCGCCCGATGCACTCATGGCGCGCGGCCATGGCAGCCGACCCGCCGAATCGGGCTCTATCAGGATCAAGGCAGCTCACTCCGCTCGCCGCCGCTGCGGTCCGGGTCCTCGCTCGCTAGCGCTCGCTGCGCGCCGCTCCTCGCTCAGGGACACGCAACTTCGAGGCAACCGACCCTCATTCAGTCCTTGGTGGCAGCGGCTTGGATCTTCTCGTTCGCTGTTAGGTTTTTGCACGTCCGCGAGTTGGTGTCCGGCCTGGCCGGAGCCTGGGTTGTCCCATCAGGCAGCGCTCGTATCGCCTGGATGTGATAACGGGCTGCTAACGAGACCGAACTCCAGTCGCCGCCGAGCATCTCGCTTCTGGACAGTTGCCAGGTGGCGTGCTCGGATGATCGGATGCGATTCGATTTCACGACGAGGGCCTCGCCCGAGCAGGTGCTCCGGGCGCTGACGGACTTCACTGAATCGCGCCTGGAGACGTGGAATCGCACCCTGGACCCGAAGACATATGAGCTGCGCGAGAGCGGTCAGACTTGGGCTGTTGCGCGGGAAAGCAGTCCTCGATCACCGTTCTGGGTCGTCGTTCGCTATGACTGGTCCGATGCGGAGACGGTCCGTTGGACCGTCCTGGACAGTAGCTATGGGGGAGGTGGAGAGGGTCTGGTCCAGATCGCACGGGGAGTCGACGGGGGCAGCCAGGTGCACGCGGAGTGGACGTATACTGGGGCCCGCCTGATGCAGCGGCAAGCAGTTCAAGATAGGCGTTTCAGCGGCGTCCTAGAGCGTGGGCCGAACCATTAGCCCGCGCCAATCGAACAGCATCCCGGTCGGGCCCCAAACGGGCCCAAGCATCGTGTCGAACGCAGCGTCCATCAGTCGGCAGTAGCCAACATGCATGCTCGATCCGGCCCCCGGCCAGCCCGTCTGGATTGTCTTCCCAAGCTGAGAATGACCGGGATGGTTCGGGAGCCATTCTGGGAGCCAGATCAGCCAAGCAGGACAGCACGTCAGCGAACCGCTACGGCCTTTGGTCGCAGTACCAAGCGTGAGGAGCGACGTGACGGATCGTTCCGGGAGTGCGATCAAGACCTACGGATCAGAAGGCTCGGCGCTCCGGGGACAGGCTTGTCAACGAAGGCCGTTCGAGGCGTGAGGGGGCCTGAATTGAGGCGGCCGAGCGCGCACGTCCATGCACCCATCAACGCGCAGCCCATGGCGCTTCTTAGGTCATCTGGCGCGAAAGGAGTCAGAGCGCCGAACTTGGACCCAATGCGGGCCCGACGCCCGCAATTGACCATCACGGAATGCTTCTATGCGATCGAGCGGCGGCCACATACACGGTCGCTGGACGTGCACACACCGACCCCGCCAATCTCACGTCGACCTGACTGACGAATTGGTTACAACGCGACGCCGGACAATCTAGGACTGCTCAGGACTGTGCTTCCGATCCGGTAAGGCAGGCGGCTCCTCGACTCTGCTGACAGGGAAGAGGTCACTGGTTCAAGTCAATGTCGTCGGCTAAGTGTCGCGCCCTCGGGTCAGTGGGACATGGACCCTTTGGAGGTGTTTGTCGCTGGCGGTTAGCTCATGTTGAGCTGGTAGCGTCCGGCCGCGATGGAGGCGATCACGCCGCCGTCGATCAAGAGGTCGGTGCCGGTGATGAAGGAGCCGTCGCGGCCCATCAGGAATGCGGCAGTGGCCCCGATCTCGTCTGGCGTGCCGACCCGTCCGGCGGCGGATGCATTGATCATCCGCTGGTAGGCCTCGCCGGCGGGGGAGTTGAGTTCATCCATCGCCAGCGGCGTCATGATGATGCCCGGGCTGAGCGAGTTAAGCCGTGCCCCACGATCACCCCACTCGACGCTGGCCGCCTGCACGCGCAAAATGTTGGCACGCTTGGCCAAGGCGTAGGCCGCACCGGAGTTCGTGACGATGTCGCGCTGCAGAAATGGCAGCTGCGCCAGCTCGCCGGCAGGAGTCCTGGCCAGCGCCTCGTTCTGCTCGGCAGGCAGCGGCGGCAGCATGTGGCCGGCCTGGCTGGCGATCACGATCCCCGACCCACCACTTGCGATGATGCGGCCGAACTCCTCCAGGACGAATGCCACGCCGACCAGGTCGACAGCAATGATCGCCTCCGGTGACGCCTGCGCCGGTGAAAGGCCGGCGGTGTGCACCACGTGCACCACCGCACCCAGAGCACTGGCCGTCTTGGCCAGTGCCGCGACCGAGTCGTGAGAAGCGACATCGACGGTCGCTGTGGAGGTGCTGAAGCCGGCTGTCTGCAAGGTCTTCGCGGCGGCCTGTGCGGCGTCCTCGTTCAGGTCGGCCAGCAAGATCGTCTTGCCGACGCCGATTCGACGGGCCATCGCTTGGCCCATCGAGCCTGCGCCGATGACGACAACCAGCTCTACCGTCGTGGAGGTGCTCATCTGAATCTCCTTATCGGTGCCGAGCAGCGGCCGGTCACGGCATCAAGCAACTCGATGTGACGCTGGTGATCTCGGTCAACGCCCCCACTCTGTCCCGATGCGCACGGATCGGGGAGGGCCCTGCTGTTCGGGGATGTGACAGTGCCCCCCAAAGACTCTGAGGGACCGCTGCCAAGGCCTGAGATCCTGAAGGCATGACTGATCCGACCATCGAGGGAGGGGCCACTGAACTGGGCCGTTTCCTGCGGGCGCGGCGGGCCCAAGTGACCCCATCCGAGGTCGGTCTGCCGCCCGTTCAGGGCCTACGGCGGACCAGCGGGCTACGCCGCGAGGAACTCGCCACTCTGGCCGGCATCAGCAACGACTACTACATCCGGCTCGAACGCGGCAAGGAAACCCGGCCCAGCCCCGAGGTAATCGATGCTCTTGCCCGCGCGCTCCGCCTGGAACCCGACGAGCACGAGCACCTCCGCTCACTCGCCGCACTCGCCGCTCGACGAGTCTCCGAACCCCCGCCGGCACCGAGCCGGGCCGTCTCCCACGGTGTCCGAATCCTGCTCGACAGCCTTCGTCCCAACCCTGCGCACGTCGTGGCCCGCAACGGAGACCTCCTAGCGTGTAATCCCGGCGGCCTCGCTCTGTTCGCCGGCCTCGCTGACTGGCCTGTCGCGCAGCGCAACGTTTGGCGTTACACCTTTCTGCACCCCACAGCCCGGACCCTGTTCGACGACTGGGAAAGCCAACTCCGGATCTGCGTCACCCACCTGCGAGCCCTCTCAGGCCTCGAGCCGGACGCACCCGATCTGGCCGCCATCGTCGGCGAACTAGTGCTCAAAAGCCCTGAATTCGCCGGCCTCTGGCGCCGCTACGACGTCCACGGGCACACCCGAGGACACAAAACCTTCCACCATCCCGACGTCGGCGACCTAACGCTTGGCTACCAAAGCATGACTCTGAATGGGACACCAGGCCAGGCCCTGATCGCCTACTACGCAGAACCCGGCATCCCCGAACACGATGCGGTCACACTTCTCGATCGCTCCGACGCAAACCACATCAGCGTCCCTGACATCTGATGCCTCCACGTCTGATCCGTGCCCCTACTGTGCCCCCGACCGTCCATAGTCGGCCGTCACCAGCCACGGACTAGAGGGAATAGCCCAGCGCTAGACGGCACCAGCCATCGACCACCATCAAACGCTGGACTATCTCGTAGTGCGTCGCTCCTTGGTTGCCAGCCGACGACACGG
>Ga0307409_100002194_pt1 | contig 10087 bp, 9 predicted proteins | sample 322Ometagenome_2_FD_203888 | JGI IMG/M metagenome (GOLD analysis project Ga0307409, IMG submission 203888) | Maize rhizosphere microbial communities from greenhouse at UC Davis, California, United States - 322HYB-O-2 | ecosystem: Host-associated > Plants > Roots > Rhizosphere > Soil | place... | reverse complement strand
CCAGATTGTGCTTTTCGGCGCTCCGGAAGACCACGCAACCGTCGCAACAATCGAGGCGCTCTGTGGAACCGAGGTGGCAAACCTGTGCGGCAAAACTGCTCTCAGCGATCTGCCGGCCGCGATCCGTGCATGTGATCTGTTTATCAGTAACGATAGCGGCCCGATGCATATTGCCGTTGCCTGCGGTGTTCCGGTGGTTGCGATATTCTGTGCTACCACACCGTCGCTGGGCTTTTATCCATACACTTCAAAGGCCGTGGTCGTACAAAAGGACCTCCCGTGTCGTCCCTGTAGCTCTCACGGAGGTCGACGCTGTCCATTGGGAACGGAAGACTGCATCAAGCTCATTCGGCCAGACCATGTCTTGCAAGCAGCCATGCAAATGTTGCGAGTTAACGAGCCACTGCCGTTAGCTTCGAGCACTCACGTGCCTCAATACCTCAATTTGTAACATCTCCCTCATGGGCTCGGCCAGAAGCTGGCTTAGGTTTAAGTTGTTAAGCGACGAACGAATCTGGGGAGCAGCCATCGACGGTTTCAATAGAATATCGCTCGAGCCGCATCGCCGCTTTCTGCTGCGCGCCGACGTGGCGGATCAAGTTCAGACGGACATGTTCCGGGGCGATAATCATCCAGGTCAACCGACCCGCTTTGCAGGAAGGGAGACACTACGAAGCATTTCGTTGGAAAACGGCGAAAATGCTCTAATTCGCACCTACCATCATGGCGGGGTTTTCCGCTGGATCACCGGCCGGACATTTTTCTCCTGGCCACCTCGCCCGTTCCGGGAATTAGCGATTACTGAGGAGTTGCGTCGCCGCGGTGTTCCAACGGTCGAGGTCTACGGCGCAGGCGTGGAGGCTATTTTCGGACCTTTCTACCGCGGCTGGCTCATCACCCGAGAATTGAAGGGCGCCTATGATTTGTGGACAGCCTTGCAAGACGGCTTTGTCCGCAAATGGACGGCTGAGAAGGTTCTTCGATCAGTGGCAAGGAGCCTTCGCTCTCTGCATCGCCAAGGTGTTTATCATAGTGATTTGAATCTTAAGAACATATTAGTGAAGTCCGAGCCGGCCGGGATGAAGAGTTATATTATAGATTTTGACAAGGCAGCATTGTTCGTTGGAAACCTGCCGGATCCACTTGCAAAAAAAAATCTACGGCGGCTTTTACGTTCAGTATCGAAGCTCGATCCGCAGCGCCAATACTTGACCGGGGCGGAATGGGATTACCTTATCCAATGCTATCATCAGGCCGGATGAAATGAGCGTAGTCGTGAGCGGCGTACCGATCGTGCTGCCTCGCTCGATTGGCTCAAATGACATTCGGGCCGAGCTACTTAACCGGCCAAGGCGTGCTCAGTAGGGTGAGGCATTGGCCTCTCAGCTGAAATATCGGCAGCTCACGGAAAATGGCTGGAGCCTCCGCGTCGATTTAGATAAATGGTCGCGAGCGCTCTGGCAAGCTGTTTTGGCGAACATCCAGCAACAGGTGCCTAGGCATCATCCGCAAACCATCAAGTTGAACTTGCCCGAACACCAGCAGACTTACTTCTTGAAACTCTATCATACAGCATCGGCCTGGAGCGCGGTGAAAGACTGTTTTAGGGCTTCCAAGGCGCTGTGTTTTCTCAAACAAGGCGTGGCGCTTTCCGATGCAGGATTCCTCGTTCCACCAGGAATTGCTGCGGGTGAAAAACGTCACTTCGGCATATTAAAAGCGGCATTCGTCCTCACTTCCGCTATCGACGGCGCGCCTCTGACAACCTTTCTTGAGGAGAATGCCAGGGGCCCGACAGCGCTTTCGGTGGTCGAAAAGAGAGCGGCCTTGCGAGCTTTAGCGCGGCAACTCCGGCGCTTTCACGATCTCGGCTTCGTGCACGGTGACTTGGTGGCTTCAAACATTTTTGTCTGCCGCGATGTTGCAAGAAATTTCCAGTTTGTTTTTATGGATAACGATCGCACCCGGCAATATCCTAAATGGATGCGACAATCTTTATGGAAACGCAATTTAGTGCAGCTCAACCGCTTGCCTCTCCCATCCATCTCCTTGCAAGATCGAATCAGGTTCTTCCAAGAATATTCCGCCACGAAGCGGGCAGCCGATCTCAATCGCCCTTTACTGCATTGGCTGGAACAGAAGACCCGTCAGCGCCGCAGAGAATGCGACTCGGTGGATGCGACGATTAGCTTTCGGCGCTTGATGCGTTCTCCAAGAGAAAGTTAACGACAAAGACATGGAAAACGCGATCAACCAGAATAACCTAGTCCACTTGATCCTGTTGGCAGCGGTTTGCGGGTTGGTATTCTTGCTTTTCCTCGATAAGACTCCGTTTCATGACAAGGGAGAGCCGCGCGAGGCTCTTGTGGTTCGCGATATTGTCGTCGAAGGACGTTGGTTGCTTCCTCTCAGGGCCGGCGAACATATCGCTTCGAAGCCGCCGTTGTTCCATTGGTTTGCGGCTGGAGCTTCAATCTTTCGCGGCGAAATGACCGAGGCAAGCATCCGCTTCCCCTCGGCTCTCTTCGCCACACTTGGTGTTTTTCTCTGTTATTTTTTCGCCAGGCGTCTGTACGATCCCAAAACAGGGCTTTGGGCGGGTTTGATTCTCGCGACAACCGCGTTGTACTACGCCGCGGGTATCGAAGCCCGGGTGGACATGACCCTGGCGTTTTTTGTCACCCTGACTCTAATTCTGTTCTTTTCGAAATATCGCGGCTTTCTCAAACATGGAATCTGGTGGTATGTGTTTTTCGTGGCTGCCGGGGCCAGCGTCACCGCGAAAGGGCCGGTAAGCATTGTTCTCTGCGGAATTGTGATTGCGACTTTTCTGCTGCTACGAAAAAGATGGGATATCTTTCGCACCCTGCTTTGTCATCCGGGAATGCTCCTCTGTCTGGGCCTCTGCGTTGCTTGGTATGGTGCGGCGCTTTACCTAGGAGGAAGCGAATTTTTCAACCTGCAGTTCGTTAAAGAAAACTTCGCGCGCTATTTCGTCCATGGCGAAGGTGGAACGGGACACCAGAAACCGTTCTACTATTTTGTGCCATACCTTTTCACGTTGGGAATGCCTTGGACATTGTTTTTGCCTGGTGTGATCTGGTCCTATTTTGCGGATCAGTTTCGCCAGAGAGAGGACTTGCTGTTCCTTGGCGTATGGGCTGCTACAGTTTTCGTGTTCTTTTCTGTTTCAGCCGGGAAAAGGCCGCCTTATATTCTGCCTCTTTACCCCCCGGTCGCGTTGCTCATCACCGTGTGGCTTCGGGATCAGACTGTCGGAGGTCTCTGGAAACCTCGCTACTTCAAATTTGTCGCCGTATTTGCATCTCTGACCGGAGCTGTATTTGCCGGGGGTTTGGCGATCTACTCGACGGGAATGGATGTTATTTCGATGCTCCGATCCTTCGGGGTGGCGATGCAAGAAAATATCGGCGCCGAAGTCTTAAATCTGTTGAGTACGCTGCGGGATCTCGGCTGGCTTGTTCCCGTGTCGTTTGCGGCTGCGACGATACTTTGGTTTTCAGTTGCGCGCAGTCTTTACCGCTGCCGCATTGACAGCGCAGTGACTCAGATGGTGTTGGTTTCTGTTCTAGCGATTGCTTTTGCGCGCAGCTTGATTCTGCCGGATTTGGCGAAGATGGAAAGCTATAAAGAATTTGTGCAGTCGGCGACCGCAGCCATTGCCGGCGGTCAGTCGCTGATTGTTTTTCCCCGTGGTATCGATCCTTCCGCAATCATCTTCTATAGCGAACGCAACATAGAAATCCTTCCGGATGATATTGCAGTGTTGCAGAAAAAATTAACGCAGTCCAAGGAATTGATTGTCGTCGAGGAGGATGTCTGGAACTCTCATATACCCGGCGGTTCACAACTACCGGTTCTTGAGCGAAGCCGGGGTGCCGGTCCGGATGGCGATGCCCGGCTTGTTTTGGTTCGGGGTTACGGAAACTGATGTGAGACGAACCGGCCGGTCAGGCGGCGGTTCAATCGCCGACGTGGACTCACTCTGTCTCCGACCGGTGAGCTTCAGAGATCGAGAACACTTGAGCCTCAGCTCGGAAAACTCGAGCTGTTTCGCATCTGATAACCGGCGCGAATATAGCCTGTAATGCCTACCCACTTTGAAGATCGCCTTAGTCCATAAACGCCTGGACCTAAACGGCGGCACCGAAAGGGACCTTTATTTAACGGCTGAAGGACTGCGAGATCTTGGTCATGAGGTGCATCTATTTTGCAGTGAGTTCTGGGTGCAAGTTCCCGCCGGCGTGATTGCGCATCGTGTGCCGGCGATGCCCTTTGGAAGAACCGCTCGACTGTGGAGTTTCGCTCTCAACGGATCCAAGAGCGCCGCCTCGGCAGACTGCGATGTCACTGTTGGGTTTGGACCTATTCTCAGGCAGGATGTCCTGCGCTGCGGCGGCGGCTCCCATAGGCGTTTTCTGGAACAACTTGGCGCGGAAGGCGGTTGGCGCCGCCGGGCCTGGCAAAGATTCAGTGTTTATCACCAAAGCGTTCTGGCAATTGAGCGTCGGCAATACAATCTCGATCGATTCAAAGAAATCATCGCGGTTTCCGGTAGGGTCAAAGACGATTTGATGCGCACCTATTCAATCCCGGAGCATAGGATCAAAGTAATTTATAACGGGGTCGATCCCATACGTTTCACTCCCAATGGCCGGGAGCAGGCGCGGGTGGCAGTACGGGATCAGTGGGGAATCCCGCGCGCCGCGGCGGTGGTCTTGTTTATCGGCAGTGGCTTCCGGCGAAAGGGGTTGGATCGTTTGCTTTCAATTTGGCAATCGCAGCGGCTACAGCAGACCTGGTTGTTGGTGGTTGGCGATGACGCAGGCATAGCGCATTACAAGAAGCTGGCAGCCACAGTCGGAGAGGGGCGGATCATATTCACGGGACGGCAAACTGAAGTTGAACGCTATTATGCCGCGGCAGACTTGATCGCTTTGCCTGCGGTGCAGGAAGCGTTTGGCAATGTAGTCCTGGAGGCGCTTTCGTCCGGATTGCCGGTTCTTGTGAGTCGCGAAGTCGGAGCAGCTGAACTTTTATCGGGCGCTCTGGTTCAAGGCATTGTTGACCGGCCTGAGAATTCAGTAGAATTGGAAGGCAAATTGGTCGCCCTCCTGGAGCATGCCGCTGACCCGGAGCTGATCAGAGAGGCGATAACGACAGCGGCGCGTTTCACGTGGCAGAATCATCTCCGGGAATTGGAGGGTTGCTTATCTCGAGTTGCTCTTTCCAGGTCTGGCGACCGCGCAAATGTTGCCTGATTTCGTTTTGCTGCGGCGGCGCGCTACATCGGTCTGGATTGACGAGAGATTCAATACGCCGGCGATTATAGAGCTAATCTGGGATCCCGATCGGTTTTTTTCTGATGCAAGATGCGTCGTCATTAAAGATCAAAAGAAAATCAAAGTTGGACGCGTTGCGGTCGAAGTCTCTGGAGTGCTGCACCGAATATTTATCAAACGTTACAACGCGTTTTCCCGGCGCGCTCGGTTACTGTCGATTTTCACGCAATCCGGAGGCTTCCGATCCCTGCAAGGCGCGGCGATTTTAAGGAACGCCGGTTTCCCAACTGCGAAGCCGATTGCGGCGTTAGAATCACGCTGCTGCGGAGTAGTAAGCAAAAGCTTCTATCTCAGCGAGGAAATAGCCGGTGGAAAAACCGCCGATAGCTATTGGCGTGAAGATTTAACGATAGCGCAACCTCAGAGATTTCGGCACCGGCGGCGCTTTATAAGCGGATTAGCTCGGACTTTCCAGGCGCTTCACCGGCAGGGGATTTATCACAATGATCTAAAGGACGCCAATATCATCGTGGTTCCCGAGAAAAATGGTGAGATGTTTTACCTTCTTGATCTGGAAGGGACGCGCCGATATTCCGATCTCATTCTCAGGCGCAAGGTTAAAAATATCGTCCAGCTGAACGAGACTCTGGGCCGCTTTCTCCGTCGTAGCGAGAAAATGTATTTTCTCAAAGTTTATCTCGACTCTAACTTTGCCAGCAAGCCTGTCAGGCGGCGCTGGGTTGGCGCAGTACTTGAGCGAAGCAGGCAGCGCGATCGGAGGTCACGACGAAGCCGGCGAAAGGGGCTTTAAGATTACGCTCGCGGTCCTCGCGTCCGCTTGAACTACCAGTGGCTCTATCGAACGTATAATTCAAAGCGGCGGTGATTAGGCGCTTAATGCAGTCGTATTCTCTCCAGCAGTTCCGCGCCATGCATCTCAACAGCAAACGCGGATTATGATGTGATCGGGTGAGGTGATGTTGTCCCCTAAAGTCAGTATTTTGATTCCTACCCATAATCGTGCAGCCAGTTTGCGGCGGCTCTTGGATAGTCTGGAGGCATCGGCAGGTCTCGAGCAAACTCCGGTGGAAATTATCGTCGTCAACAATCACTCGACCGATGCCACCCCCCAGCTTCTCATGGAAGTATCAGCTAAGAATAGGAGATTTCCGATTATCGCGCTGGAGGAGCTTAGGCAGGGTAAGTCGCGGGCATTGAACCTCGGTCTAGGACGTGCAACCGGGAGCTTTGTCTTGCTACTTGATGACGACGTCTCGGTCGATACGCTTTGCGTTGCCGAGCATATTGCTGCTTATGAGGATGGATCTTTTGACGCCATCCAAGGGAAGGTTTTAGCTGGCCTTGACCCCCAAGGACAACCCGCCAATATGGCGCGACTGCGAGAGTATAATATTCCATTGGTCGATCACGGTGACGCGCCATGTGAGCTGCGCGGCTTTACCGGGACCAATATCTCACTTAAGCGCGAGGTTTTTGAGAAGGCGGGCTTGTTCGATACTAGGCTGGGGCCTGGCGCTTCCGGGTTTAGCGAGGACACTGAGTACTCACGGCGTATCCGTGAGAATGGGTTCAAAATAGGTTATGCGCCGAGGGCGATCATTTATCACGAACTCAATCCTGAACGGTACGGCAGTTCCTACAATCGCAATGTTCAATTCCGCCAAGGAATCAGCCGAAGTATTTATCGAAAGGATTCGCTGATATTTCGGGTGCTACCTGATCTCATCGGCAATTGCTTGCGCTACCTGGCTTACGCCGCTGTCGGGCGGCGACAAAAAGCCTACAAGACCCAAGGACGAATTGCGAAAAGCTACGGTTATATAGCCGGGAAGGTGCAGTCACGGATGCTTCAATATAGACGGTCGCGATGATAACCTCCTATCAGAGATGACGCCGTCGGTGCTTGAGCTACTTCAGTTCCAGTATATCCCGCGAGTTTTGAAGTTTTCGGAAGGTTCAGGTCATCTGAATTTAGCAGTCCTGTTTTTATCGGAGGACCGAGGGGTATCATGAGTGGCTTAGTGAGAGCCTTGGAGCCAAGGAGCGCGCCGACTTTTTGCACCGCGAGTCAGCATGATCACCTTATCTTCTGAAGCTATGAACGACGGACAGGGCCGGTCCGCATCGAAACCCACCGTTTCGGCGATCATCGTTTGTTATAACGAGGAAGATAACATCGGCCGTTGTTTGAACAGCTTGCGATGGTGCGATGAAATTGTCGTAGTCGATTCATTCAGTACCGATCGCACCGTCGAAATTTGCCGGCAATTCACGAATATCGTGATCCAACGAGAGTGGGCCGGATATCGTGATCAGAAGGTCTTCGCCCAGTCCAGGACGACCAAAGATTGGGTGCTTATGATTGACTCCGACGAAGTAGTGACGCCGGATCTGCAAAAGGAGATCCTTGAGCAATTAGCATCTGCTGATTCGTCTTGCTCAGGGTTCCTGATAGCCCGTTTGGTGTTTTATTTAGATCGGTGGTGGCGGCGTGGCGGGTGGTATCCGGATTACGGTATTCGGTTGTTTCGCCGGGGCTGCGCCAGATGGGCCGGAAATGAGCCGCACGCAAAAATAAACGTGGACGGGCCGGTGCGCTGCCTGCGAAACCCGCTGCATCATTTTTCCTACCGAGATATCGATGATCATATCCAACGAATTAATCGCTTTACCTCCATTTCGTCCAGGGAGTTGCGCAGTCAAGGTAAACGCTGGCGGTTGATCGATGCCTTGCTACGGCCGGCGGTCAGATTCTGTCGATCGTATTTCTTAAAAAGGGGTTTCATGGAAGGCTTTGCCGGCTTTCATGTGGCCGTCACTGCCGCTATGTACGTCTTTCTGAAGTATGCTAAGCTCTGGGAACTTCAGCTAAAGGAGAAGAAGGAAGTTGGGCGGAAGCGGTCATAGCCGCCTGCTTAAAATTCTGCACATCGATCCTGAAAAAAATTGGGGAGGTGGGGAGGCACAGGTACTCGGTCTTCTGCAAAATCTTTCCAAGTGGGGCCACCGCAATGATGTTGCCACGCCTGCTGATGGAGAGTTGTTTCGGCAGTCTCTCCCAAGCGTCCGAAAAATTCCTCTGAGCGTCCGCAACGATCTGGATCTAACAGGAGTTCCCGCGCTCCGGCGTCTCATTCGGCAGGAAAGATACGACATCGTTCATTTGCATACAAAAAGAGCGCATGCGCTCTCTGTATGGCTGCCTCGAGGCGAGCGCCGGCCGACGTACATTGTGACCCGACGCATGGACTACCCCGAGCCGAAAAATTGTTACACTCGCTATCTTTATAATCGCCGGGTAGACGGTATCGTCGCCATCTCTCGTTCCGTTCTAAATTGTTTGTTGGCTGCCGGTGTCGATCGTCACTCGATTCGATTGATCTATAGCGGGATCGATCCGTTACCGTTCCGTGGGTTTGCAGGGAACGAGCAACGCGCCGACGACTCGGCAGTCGTTGCGATGCTTGCGGTTCTGGAGGAGCGAAAAGGACACCGTTTTTTGCTGGAGGCAGCCCGCGTGCTCAAGGATCGCGGTCGCAAAATTCGATATGTATTTGCCGGAGACGGTTCTCTCAAAACCCAGTTACAAGATCTGGTGCGGGCTTTAGGGTTGCGGGAGGAAGTATCTTTCGCTGGCTTCGTTAAAGATGTCCCGAAATTTCTGTCTTCAGTCGACGTTCTGGTGCTGCCTTCCTTGTTTGAAGGCTTAGGCGTGGCAGCGCTCGAGGCAATGGCGGCGGGAAAGCCGGTCGTAGCAACTCGGGTCGGCGGCCTGGCCGAGTCCATTATCGATGGCGAGACGGGATTCTTAGTACCGCCCCAGAATGGCGTCGCGCTGGCCGATGCTATCGAGAGGATCGTTGCGGATCCCTCGATGGCGCGAGCAATGGGACGAAAGGGGGCGGCGCGGGTTCTGAGTCATTTTACAATCGAGCAGATGGCACGTCAGAACGAAACCTATTATTACGCATTGCTCGAGGGTACGGCATAAGGTGTCTCGGAGAGAGTACCCAATGTTTGGCAGCAAGCGATTAGCGGAGATCTTAAAAAATTTTCGCAAGATTCATCTATTGGTGGTCGGCGATCTCATGCTCGATCGCTTCATCTGGGGAGAGGTTGAGAGGCTTTCCCCGGAAGCGCCGGTGCCGGTGTTGCGGGTATGTTCGGAAAGCTCCCGTCTCGGCGGCGCTGCCAACGTGGTCCACAATGTCAGAAGCTTGGGGGCACAGGTGACCGCGTGTGGAGTAGTGGGCGCGGACGGACCGGGCGCGACCCTAATCGATGATCTCCAGCGCGTCGGCGCATCCACCAGCGGGGTATTCGCCGATCGAGAAGTTCACAGCATTCAAAAAACGCGAATCATCGCCCGTCCCAGCCATCAGCAAATTGTCCGGTTGGACCGAGAAAATCATACCGCAATCAGAGATGCGACGCTTGAGAGAATCTGCCGGTTCATCGTAACCAAATCGGTCCGGTTCGACGCAATCCTGGTTTCGGATTACGGTAAAGGAGTCGTTCACCCGAAGTTGTTGAAGTGTCTCGCCAGTCTCGCCACAGATAAAAAGCTTCCTCTGGTCATCGATCCTAAGAAGGAAAATTTTGCGCGCTATCAACGCGCGTCGTTAATCACACCCAACAAGGATGAAGCGAGCGCTGCGTCCGGGGTAGCCATTCGTGACGATCAGACATTGACGATGGCCGGACAGCGCTTGCTCCAGATGTGGCGCGCAAAAGCGGTTCTCATCACCCGCGGTCCGGAAGGA
>Ga0307409_100002191_pt1 | contig 10092 bp, 8 predicted proteins | sample 322Ometagenome_2_FD_203888 | JGI IMG/M metagenome (GOLD analysis project Ga0307409, IMG submission 203888) | Maize rhizosphere microbial communities from greenhouse at UC Davis, California, United States - 322HYB-O-2 | ecosystem: Host-associated > Plants > Roots > Rhizosphere > Soil | place... | reverse complement strand
TGGTGCGCGCGCGTCGCGACCAAGCCGATCATCGCCGACGGCGGCATCCGCGACCACGGCGACATCGCCAAGAGCGTCCGCTTCGGCGCCTGCATGGTGATGATCGGCTCGCTGTTCGCCGGCCACGAGGAGTCGCCCGGCAAGACGGTCGAGGTCGACGGCAGGCTCTACAAGGAGTACTACGGCTCGGCGTCCGACTTCAACAAGGGCGAGTACAAGCACGTCGAAGGCAAGCGCATCCTGGAGCCGATCAAGGGCAAGCTCGCCGACACGCTGCGCGAGATGCGCGAGGACGTGCAGAGCTCGATCTCGTACGCCGGCGGAACGCGCCTGGCCGACATTCGCAAAGTCAATTACGTGATCCTCGGCGGCGACAACGCCGGCGAGCATCTCCTGATGTAGAGCGGCTGACCAGATGAAGACGACGACTCGATGGTTCATCGCCGGCCTGGCCGCGGCGCTCACGGCGTGCGGCGGCGGCTTGCTCGGCAACCAGGGCCGCCTTCGGCTGGTCAATGCGACGACCGAGTTCGCCGCGCTCGACCTGTTCGCCGACAACGAAGCGGTCGTCACCGGGGTGGCGTCGTACACGGCCAGCGGCTACGTCCTCCGCAAGGAGGACACCTATTCGCTCGACATCCGCCAGAGCGGCAGCGCCGCCAATTTGGTCACGACGAGCACGACGCTGAAGGCCGACACGCACCAGACGGTCGTCGTCTACACCAACGGCGGCACGATGGCCGCGACCGTCCTCGACGACGAGGAGCGCGAGCCCGGCCGCGACAAGGCGAAGTTCCGCGTCTTCAACACCGCCACGTCGGACCTCGACAAGGTCGACGTCTATCTGATCACCGCCGCCTGCAGCACGCTCGACACCTCGGCAGCGGCGCCGACGGCGGCGAATGTCTCCGGCCTGCAAAGCGCCTACAGCGAGCTCGCGGCGTCGGCGACGGCGTACCGCCTGTGCGTCACCGGCGCCGGCGACAGGAGCGACCTGCGCCTCGAGATCCCGTCGTTCGTGCTGAGCGACCGGAGGATCGTGACGGTGATCCTCGCCCGCGGAACGGGCGGCTATCTCCTCAATGCGATCGTCCTCGACCAGCGGGAAGCCGCGACGCAGGCGCTGAATGCGTCGGCGCGCGTGCGCGCGGCGACGAGCGTTCCGACGGCGGTCGACGTCGCCGTCAATGGCACCGCGATCGCGGCCGGCCTGGCCGCGCCGAACGTCGGCCCGTACACGCTCGTTCCGGCGGGCGCCATCTCGGTCACGGTGAACGGCGCCGACGTCGCACCGGTCGCGCCGCTCGTCGCCGCGCCGGGTGCCGACGTCACGGTCCTGCTCACCGGATCGACGCCGACCGTGAAGCTGCTGGCGGACGACAACACGCCGTCGTCGAGCATCGCGCGACCGGTGAAGTTGCGCCTCGTGAACGGGCTCAACGGCACGACCGGGACGGCGACGCTGACGCTCAACAACGTGCTGGTCGGCAGCGGGGCCGTGGCCGGGGATGCCTCCGGCTACACGCAGGTGGCCTCGAGCGCGGGACTGGCGCGCCTCGAAGCCCGGATCGGCACCCAGCAGTTCTACTTCAACGCCACCGCGACGCTCGAGTCGGGCCACGTCTACACGCTGTTCCTGCTCGGCGACGGCACGGTGGCGTCGAACCTCGGCATCCTCGTTCCGGACAGATGAGCGAGCTCGCCAAGTCCTTCGACCCCGCGACGATCGAGGAGCACTGGGGCCCGCTCTGGGAAGAGAGCGGCGTCTACGAGCCGACGCTCGATGCCGCGAAGCCGTCGTTCTGCATCCAGCTGCCGCCGCCGAACGTCACCGGCACGCTGCACATGGGGCACGCGTTCCAGCACACGATCATGGACGCGCTGGTCCGCCACCACCGCATGCTCGGCGACAACACGCTCTGGGTGCCGGGGACCGACCACGCCGGCATCGCGACGCAGATCGTCGTCGAGCGCCAGCTCCAGGAAGCCGGCCTCAGCCGTCACGACCTCGGCAGGAAGAAGTTCATCGACCAGGTCTGGGACTGGAAGGAGACGAGCGGCTCGACGATCACGCGCCAGATGCGCCGCATGGGCGACTCGGTGGCGTGGAAGTACGAGTACTTCACGATGGACGAGCGGCTCTCGGCCGTCGTCACCGACACCTTCGTCTCGCTCTACGAGGAAGGTCTGATCTACCGGGGAAAAAGGCTCGTCAACTGGGACCCGGTGCTGCTCTCGGCCGTCTCGGACCTCGAGGTCGAGAACGAAGAGCGCGACGGCACGATGTGGCACATCCTCTACCCGTTCAGCGACGGCCCGCAGCCCGACGCGAACGGCAAACCGATGCGCGGCATGCACATTGCGACGACGCGGCCGGAGACGATGCTCGCCGACGGCGCGCTTGCGGTCCATCCCGACGACGAGCGCTACCGTCACCTGGTCGGCAAGCTCGTCGACCTGCCGCTCTGCGATCGCAGGATCCCGATCGTCGCGGACGACTTCGTCGACCGCGAATTCGGCTCGGGCGCGGTGAAGATCACCGGCGCCCACGACTTCAACGACTACGCCTGCGCGCTCCGCCACGGCATCCCGATGATCACGATCTTCACGCTCGACGCGAAGGTCAACGAGAACGGGCCGCGCGCGTACCAGGGCCTCGACCGCTACGACGCGAGAAAGGCCGTGCTGCACGACCTCGAGGAGCAGGACTTCCTCGAGAAGGCGGTGCCGCACAAGCATGCCGTGCCGATCTGCGTGCGCACCGGCCAGGTCGTCGAGCCGATGCTGACCGACCAGTGGTTCGTCGCGACGACCAAGCCCGGCCGCGACGGCACGAGCATCGCCGCCAAGGCGATCGCCGCGGTCGAGACCGGCGCCGTGAAGTTCTACCCGGAGCAGTGGGTCAACACCTACAACCAATGGATGAGGAACATCCAGGACTGGACGATCTCGCGCCAGCTCTGGTGGGGCCATCAGATTCCGGCCTGGTACGGCGCCGGCGGCGAGATCTTCGTCGCCAGGAGCGAAGACGAGGCGCGCGCCAAGGCCCACGCCGCAGGCTACGCCGGCACCATGGTGCGCGACCCCGACGTGCTCGACACCTGGTACTCGTCGGCGCTGGTGCCGTTCTCGTCGCTCGGCTGGCCCAAGAAGACCGAGGAGCTCGAGCTGTTCCTGCCGTCGTCGGTGCTCGTCACCGGCTACGACATCATCTTCTTCTGGGTCGCCCGGATGATCATGATGACCTTGCACTTCACCGGCAAGGTGCCGTTTCGCGACGTCTACATCCACGGCCTCGTGCGCGATGCGCAGGGCAAGCGGATGAGCAAGTCGGAAGGCAACGTGCTCGACCCGGTCGACCTGATCGACGGCATTGCCCTCGAGCCGCTGCTCGAGAAGCGCTCGACCGGGCTGCGGCGGCCGGAGATGGCGCCGCGCATCCGCAAGGACACCGCCGCCGAGTTCCCGAACGGCATCCCGGGCTTCGGCGCCGACGCGCTGCGCTTCACGTTCTGCTCGCTCGCCAGCCTCGGCAGGAACGTCAACTTCGACTCGAAGCGCTGCGAGGGCTACCGCAACTTCTGCAACAAGCTCTGGAACGCGACGCGCTTCGTGCTGATGAACACGGAAGGGCGCGACTGCGGCGTCGCCGAGCACACCAAGGCCGAGTGCGCGCCGGGCCAGCCGTTCCACAACTACCTGACGTTCTCGCCGGCCGACCGCTGGATCACCGGCGAGCTGCAGAGAGTCGAAGCGGCGGTCGCCGCCGGGTTCTCCGAATACCGCCTCGACGCGGTGGCCAATGCGATCTACGCCTTCGTCTGGGACGAGTACTGCGACTGGTACCTCGAGATCGCCAAGGTGCAGCTGCAGTCGGCCGCCGAGTCCGAGCAGCGCGCGACTCGGCGCACGTTGCTGCGCGTCCTCGAGACCGTGCTGCGCCTGCTCCATCCGATCACGCCGTTCATCACCGCCGAGCTGTGGGAGCGGGTCGCCCTCGTCGCCGGCCGCAAGTCCGCCGACGCCGAGCACGGCATCGTCCGTGCGCCCTACCCGAAGGCACAGCTCGAGCGCGTCGACCCCGCCGCCGATGCCTGGGTCGCGCGCCTGAAGGCGGTCGTCGGCAGCACGCGCAACCTGCGCAGCGAGATGAACCTGTCGCCGGGCGAACGCGTCCCGCTCAACGTCATCGGCGACGCCGAGTTCGTGCGCTCGGCGACGCCTCTGCTGAAGTCGCTCGCGCGCGTTTCCGAGGTGACGCTGTTCGACGACGACGCCGCGTTCGCCGACGCGTCGAGCGACTCGCCGGTCGCCGTCGTCGGCACGACGCGGGTCGCGCTGCACGTCAGGATCGACCGCGGCGCCGAGCTGGCGCGCCTGGCCAAGGAGATCGACCGGCTCGACGGCGAGATCGCGAAGGCGAACGCCAAGCTCGGCAACGACCGCTTCGTCGGCCGCGCGCCGGCCGCGGTCGTCGATCAGGAGAAGCGACGCGTCGCCGAGTTCACGGCGACATTGAATCGGCTTCGAGATCAGCGAGGGCGCCTGGAATCGTCGACCTGAAGTCGGCCGGCGCCGACGACGGCGCCTCGAGCAGCTCGTCGATCCGCCGCGCCACCGCCCAGGCGCTCCTCTGGCGCGACTCGCGCGTGGTCGATGCGACCCGCGGCGTCACCTGCAGCGTCTCGATACCGGCCAGCGGCCGGTGCGGGTCGAGCGCGCCCGGCTCGACGCTGTCGAGCCAGGCCGCGGCGATCCGGCCGCTCTTCAGCGCCGCCGCCAGCGCCGCTTCGTCGAACAGGCGCGAATGCGCCGTGCTGACGACGACCTGGTGCGGCTTGCTGTGGCGAAGGAAGCGGTCGCCGAGCAGGCCGTTGTAGCGGCTGAAGTAGTCGAGCTGGACGCAGAGGACGTCGGCACGCTCGACGATCTCGCGCAGCCCGGCGGGCGCGACGTGCCAGTCGGCCCAGGCCGGCGCCGCCGCGTGCAGCGCCGGGTCGTAGCCGAGGATCTTGACGCCGAAGGCGCCGAGCAGCTGGGCGATCGTGCGCGCCGACGGCGGCATGCCGACCAGCCCGACCGTCGCGCCGCCGAGCTCGCGCCCGGCGACCGAGCCATCGGCGCCGCGCACCGGCACGCGCCTGAGCAGCGAGAGCATCGCGCCGATCACGAACTCGGCCTCGGCGCGCGCGCTCGCGGTGAGGCTGCGCACGACCTCGACCTTGCGCCGCTCGCACGCCTCGAGGTCGATGTTCTCCGAGCCCGCGCTGACGCGACCGACCGCGCGCAGCACCGGCGCGAAGTCGAGCGTCTCGGCATCGATCGAGACCGACGACGGGATGATCGCGGCGCGGACGTTGTAGAGCGCGCGGCGCAGCTCGCGAGGCGAGAAGGCGAGCTCGGGAGCGAACTGGAGCCGGTGCCGCGAGGCCAGCCAGCGCATGACCTCGGCGTCGATCGGATCGATCACGAGCAGGTCCACCGACGCTAATCCTTTCCCTGCTGAATGTTCCGCCCGGATGCCAGAATCCCGGGCGACTCAGGCATTGTAAGTAGATGAACGTACGACACGCGATCTTTCCGGTGGCCGGGCTCGGCACTCGCTTCATTCCCGCGACCAAGGCGCTGCCGAAGGAGATGCTCCCGGTCGTCGACAAGCCGCTGATGCAGTATGCCGTCGAGGAAGCCTACGCCGCCGGCGTGCGCGAGATGATCTTCGTGACGAGCCGGCACAAGCGCGCGATCGAGGACCACTTCGACCGCACCTTCGAGCTCGAGGACGCGCTCGAGAAGTCGGGCAAGGATGCCCTCCTCGCCGCCGTGCGCGCGGTCAAGCCCGACGACATGGAGTGCGTGTTCGTGCGCCAGCCGCTGCCGCTCGGCCTCGGCCACGCTGTGCTCTGCGGCCGTCAGCTCGTCGGCGACCATCCGTTCGCGGTGCTGCTGCCCGACGACCTGATGATCGGGACGCCGCCGGTGCTGGCGCAGATGGTGGCGCAGTTCGACGCCCGCCAGGCGTCGATCGTCGCCGTGCAGGAGGTGCCCTCGGAGCACACCCGCCGCTACGGCATCGTCGCCGGCCGCGCTGCCGGCGAGCGGCTGGTCGACGTCGAGAAGATCGTCGAGAAGCCCGCCCCCGAGGTCGCGCCGTCGCGGCTCGGCGTCGCCGGCCGCTACGTGCTGACGCCGCGCGTCTTCGACGAGATCGCGCGCCAGCCGCGCGGCGTCGGCGGCGAGATCCAGCTCACCGACGGCATCGCCGGCCTGCTGCGCCACGAGAAGGTGTTCGCGTATCGCTACGACGGCAAGCGCTACGACTGCGGCAGCAAGGAGGGGTTCCTGCAGGCCAACGTCGAGCTCGCGCTCGCCGACCGCGAGCTCGGCGCCGAATTCCGCGCTTATCTCAAGACGTTGGCGCTCTGACTACCTGCGCCGCAGGTAGTGCACGAACTCGTCGTTCGCGCTCGTCTGCTCGAGCAATTCGTTGCCGGTCTGGCGGGCGAACGCCTGGAAGTCGCGCACCGAGCCGGGATCGGTCGCGACGACCTTGAGGACGTCGCCGCTCGCCATGTCGGCGAGCGCCTTCTTCGCCTTCAGGATCGGCAGCGGGCAGTTCAGCCCGCGGGTGTCGATTTCCTTCTGCACTTGCATCGTCGTCATTCGGTGTCCACTTCGATCGCGCGCTTGCCCGGAGGCAGCTCCATGTATTGCGGCTCGATGCCGCGCGAGCGCAGCCAGTCGGCCAGCGCGTGGCCCGTTCCGGCAGGCCAGCACTTGACCTTGTCCGGCGCCAGGGTCCGGTAGTCGACGAGCTCGGGCGAGAGCACGATCTCGCCGCGCGCCGCAACGTGGTAGGCGATGATGACCTGGTTCATCCGCAGGAACTCGTAGGCGCCGATCAAGGACACCGACTCGGCAGCGAGGGAGGTCTCTTCCTTCACCTCGCGGGCGATGCCTTCGGTCGGCGACTCGCCGGCCTCCATGAAGCCGGTGACGAGGCCGAAGAACTTGCCCGGCCAGGCGGCGTTTCGCGCGAGCAGGACCTGGCCGTCGCGATCGAGCAACTCGATCACCGCGGCGAGCACCGGCGTCGGGTTGTTCCAGTGCGTCCAGCCGCAGGCTGGACAGCGCAGTCGCGTCTTGGTGCCGCTGTCTTCGACGAGCGCGATCGACGCGAGCGCGCTGCCGCAAAGGATGCAGAACTTGGCTTCGGATGTCATCAGCAGCGAAGAAAGCGTGACGGCGCCATCACGCCGGAAAGACGCCGGTGGAGAGATAGCGATCGCCGCGGTCGCAGACGACGAAGACGATGGTCGCCTTTTCGACTTGCGCCGCGATCTGCAGCGCGACCCAGCACGCGCCCGCTGCCGAGATGCCGGCGAAGATGCCTTCCTCGCGCGACAGGCGCCGCGTCATCTCCTCGGCATCGGCCTGGCTGACGAGGACGAGCTCGTCGACGGCGCTCGGATCGAAGATCTTCGGCAGGTATTCCTCGGGCCACTTGCGGATGCCGGGAATGCGCGAGCCCTCGCTCGGCTGCGCGCCGACGATGCGCACGCCGGGCTTTTTCTCGCGCAGGAAGCGCGACACGCCCGTGATCGTGCCGGTCGTTCCCATGGCGCTGACGAAGTGGGTGATCCTGCCGTCGGTGTCGCGCCAGATCTCGGGGCCGGTCGTCTCGTAGTGGATGCGCGGGTTGTCGGCGTTGGCGAACTGGTCGAGGACGCGTCCCTTGCCGTCCTTCTCCATCTGCGTCGCCAGGTCGCGCGCGTACTCCATGCCGCCCGAGCGCGGCGTCAGGATGAGCTCGGCGCCGAACGCCTTCATCGTCTGCGCGCGCTCGACGCTCAGGTCCTCGGGCATGACGAGCAGCATGCGGTAGCCGCGGATCGCCGCCGCCATCGCGAGCGCGATTCCGGTGTTGCCCGAGGTCGCCTCGATCAGCGTGTCGCCGGGCTTGATCGTGCCGCGCTCCTCGGCGCGCCGGATCATGCTGATGGCCGGCCGGTCCTTGACCGATCCGGCCGGGTTGTTGCCTTCGAGCTTGCCGAGCAGGACGTTGCCGCGCGCCGCGTTCTCGGCGCCCGGCAGGCGCACCAGGCGCACCATCGGCGTCGCGCCGATCACGTCCTCGATCGTCGGGTAGTTCGGCGCGGCGTCGCTCATCGGAAGGCGTCAGACACCCTGGTGCCTCGGGTCGGAATCGAACCGACACTCCTCGCGGAACGGGATTTTGAGTCCCGCGCGTCTACCAATTTCGCCACCGAGGCCGGTGCATGCACAAGGAAGGCAGTTTGCCATACGGGCCCGCTGATCCCGCACAAGCCTGGCGCGGCATGAGCAGGCCCTAGACTCGCGCTCACACGCACTCCCGGATCGCCTCCGTCATGCCGCCGATGCCTCCCGTCACGCAGGCGCTCCTGCTCGCCAACGTGGCGATCTTCTTCCTCGGCGAGCTGCTCGGCCCCGGGCTGCTCTCGGCGTTCGCGCTCTGGCCGGTCGGGCACGGCTTCTGGCCCTGGCAGGTCGGCACCTACGCGTTCCTGCACGGCAGCTTCGGGCACCTGTTCTTCAACATGCTGGGCCTCTGGATGTTCGGCAGCGAGCTCGAGCACGTCTGGGGGCAGAAGCGGTTCATCCAGTTCTACACGGCGAGCGTCATCGCCGCCGCCCTCACGCAGTTGGTCGTCAACGCGCTGCTCGGCTCGATCGCGCCGACGGTCGGCGCGTCGGGCGGCCTGTTCGGCTTGCTGCTGGCGTACGCGATGCTGTTCCCGAACCGCACGATCCTGCTGTTCTTCGTCATCCCGATGAAGGCCAAGTGGCTGGTCGCGCTGTACGGCATCCTCGAGCTCTACCAGGGCATCTACGTCATGAACTCGGGGGTCGCCCACTTCGCCCACCTGGGCGGCATGCTCGGCGGCTTGCTGGTGCTGCGCTACTGGCGCGGCCAGGCGCCGTTCGGTCGGCGCTGACGTCCGGCCGTCCGAAAGGAATGCCCCTGGCGCGGGCACGCCGTCTGCATGCGCTCATGCTGCGAGTTCCGCATCAGGAGGCAGCAATGCACCGCGCGTCGTCCTTTCGCTCCCGCAACGCGTCCGAACGAACCGGCGGCGCCCGCTGGCGGATCGCGGGATCGGCGCTGATGGCGCTGGCGGCGCTGCTCGGCAGCGGCGCCCGCGCCGACAACGCAGCGTCGAACTCGCCCGACGAAGTCCGCGCGACGATCGCCAAGCTCGAGGCGCACAAGGCTGCGCTCGCGCGCGCCAATGCCGCCGTCGTCGGCGTCGAGGTCAGCGCGCTTGACGACGCCCGCTCGATCGCGACGCTCGGTCGCGAGCGCCAGGGCTCCGGAATCCTGATCGGCGACGACGGCCTGGTGCTGACGATCGGCTACCTGATTCTCGAAGCCGACCACGTCGACCTGGTGGCGGCGAACCGCCGCCGCGTTCCGGCGCGCGTCGTCGCCTATGACCTCGCTTCCGGATTCGGTCTGGTGCAGGCGCTCGCCCCGCTCGGCGTCGCGCCGGCGCCGCTCGGCACCTCGTCCAAGGTCGGCGGCGACGAGCCGCTCCTCGTCGCGAGCGGCGGCGACGAGCGCGACCTGAGCCTCGCGCGCATGGTCTCGCGGCGGCCGTTCTCGGGCTACTGGGAATACCACATCGACGATGCGATGTTCACGGCGCCGGCGCGGACCGACCACAGCGGTGCCGGCCTCTTCAACGCCGAGGGCGAGCTCGTCGGCGTCGGCTCGCTCCTGGTCGGCAACGCGGCCGGCACCGGCGGACCGGCGATGCGCGGCAACATGTTCGTTCCGGTCGATCTGCTGAAGCCCATCCTCGCCGAGCTCAAGTCGCGCGGCAGCTCGCGCAGCAGCACGCGAGCTTGGCTCGGCCTCAACTGCGTCGAGATCGCCGGCCAGGTCCACGTCGTCCGCCTCGCTGCCGACAGCCCTTCCGAAGCGGCAGGGCTGCAGCGCGGCGACGTGATCGTCGCCGTCGACGGCACGCCCGTGGCGGATCTCGCGACGCTCTATCGCACGCTCTGGCGCGACGAGCGCGCCGAGCGCGACGTCGTCCTCGAGGTCCGGCG
>Ga0307409_100002189_pt1 | contig 10092 bp, 11 predicted proteins | sample 322Ometagenome_2_FD_203888 | JGI IMG/M metagenome (GOLD analysis project Ga0307409, IMG submission 203888) | Maize rhizosphere microbial communities from greenhouse at UC Davis, California, United States - 322HYB-O-2 | ecosystem: Host-associated > Plants > Roots > Rhizosphere > Soil | place... | reverse complement strand
CGCGGTACGGCGTACGGGTGGTGGGCGAGCCTCGACAAGGAGTCTGCGCCGCCCGGCAGCGCGGGGTCGATTGCGCGCAGGGCGAGATCATCGTCTCCACCGATGCGGACACCACTCAGCCACCAGATTGGCTCCGTACCATCGACGCTGGCTTCCACACCTCCGACAAGGTCGTCGCTGTTGCCGGTCCATGCCGCTATCAAGACCCCTCGTGGTGGGCTAAGGCGTATCCCACATTGCTCTTTGGTTTGGTCGCCGCGATCTATGCATTGACCGGATTCGTCTTCTATGTCAGCGCGACCAATATCGCAATCCAACGCAGCGCGTTCCCGGGTTATGACCTCAAGCTCACTCAGGGTGGTGATGAGCTTGATCTTCTCCGGCGGCTGCGGCGCCGCGGATTTGTGAACTGGCTGCGGCACAACGTGGTAACCACTTCTGCACGACGATTGCAGCGCGGGCTGGTTTACAACTTCTTTGTCACCTTCCTGGTGTATTACGTCTTGGCTTACTGGCTTAATCGGTTGTCGCAACGGCAGACGTTTGGAATGGCGCCAGCCTTTCGCCAAGAGCGGCGCCGTCCGCTGGCACCAGTTTGGGTACGCCGCCGCGTCGTGCTCGGGATCTTGCTGGTCGGGCTTACCTCACTCGGCTTCGCAACGGGCGCCGGCGACGCAGCCATGGACAGCTTGGCCAACATTTGGAACCGCCCGTGAGTCGACTGGCAGCGGCGGTACGGACTGCTGCGGCCGGCGTCTGCGTACTCGGGGCCGCGGCGTACTGGACCGGCTTCCGACCGCGTTCCCAAGTCTTCGGCTCGTTTCCGTACGCGAGCGAGACCGAGGAGAAGGTAGTCGCATTGAGCTTCGATGACGGGCCCAACGAGCCGTATACCTCGCGGCTGCTCGACACCTTGGACGCGTACCAGGTGAAGGCGACCTTCTTCCAGGTCGGACGTTGCGCGCAACGTTTTCCATCCACCACCCGACGCATCGTGCAGAGCGGCCACGTGCTGGGCAATCACAGCTACAGCCACTCATTCACCAGCTATGTCAAGCAGCCGCGGCAGGAGATCGAGATCATCCGCTCTCAGGAGGTCTTTTACTCAGTCGCCGGCGTGACGCCAGCGCTGTATCGGCCGCCGTGGCTCTGCCATTGGCCTTGGGTGATGAGCAGTCTGCGGCAACACGGACTGCAGGTGGTATCGGGAACCTTCGTGCACCCTTTGGAGATTTTTCAGCCAGCCGCGGTCACACTGACCGATTCGGCTGCCAGGCTCGCTCGACCTGGCACGATCTTGATCTTCCACGACGGCCGGGAGGCGCGCGGTGGTCCGCGAGATCAGAGCGTGGCAGCTGTCGGTCCGTTGATCGACCGGCTAGTGGATCGGGGCTATCGATTCACCACCGTCGACCGCTTGCTCGGGGTCAGCGCGTACGCGGGTTAAGGAGCCCAGTCCGGATCGCGCCCGAAGGCGATGAGTAAATCGGATTGCGGGTCGCCACCCTTTGCTGAGGCTGGCATTTCTGCGATCGATCCGCCAGCACGGTAGCCGTCCTCGCGATCGCGGAACCATGCTGCAACCTCTGCCACCAGTTCAGGGTCGAGAGTGCGATGCTGGCCGGTTGCTACGGCCAGATCCCAGCCGTGGATGAGGTGATCAGCGACGAGTTGGCGAATGTACTCCTCGATGTCTTCCTCGCCATAGGAAAGGTGCACCTTTCCGCCCGCGGGAAGCCTTTCGGCGACTGCGGTCAATGCCTCATCGGCCGCTGCTCTCGCCATCACCTTGGGGTCTTCGCCAAGTAGGTCACCGTCGAATGCGTCGCCCACCTCTTCGATCGTCTTGCCGTCCACCAATGGCTTAGTCCACCGATCCTCTCCGACGACATGGTTCACCAGCGCGCGTACGTCCCAATCGGTGCAGGGCGTCGGTGCCGACCAATCGTCGGACGCGCTCTGCACGGTGCCTCTCCAAAACTCAACGCTGCGCCGGTACGTCGAATCGAGCGCCATTGCCCTGCCCCCTTGGTGGATTGTGATGATCACAGCGTGCTCGCTTTGGGGGCAATACGTCCAGCTTGTCGAGCATCTTTCGGGATGTCGCAAACCCAGCCGGTCTACGACAATGAATTCATGGCGATCCGGCGCAGCCGGGAGCGGCGTCCCTCGGTAATGGACACCATTGATGGAGCCCTGTTCGGCTTCGCCGGTGTGGCGACTGTCTGGCTGGCCTATCTAATCCTTCGGGAGGGCATACAGCCGGGCTGGCCAATGCTGCTCTTGATCGTGTTCTGGGTGATCCTCACCTACTTGCTGCTGCCGAGAATTCATCGGATCTTGACACGGGTATATGTGCCCGGCTATTTCATTGGCCGAGCTCGAACAAGTGACGGGCTACTCGGAGACCCGATCAACCTTGCGTTGCGCGGTCATGAGGCCCAAGTGCACGCCGCCATGACCCGGGCAGGCTGGACCCGGGCCGACGACTTGAGTCTGCACAGCGGGCTGCAGATCCTTACCTCGACACTGCGCCGGCGCAGCTACGACGAGGCGCCAGTTAGCCCGTTGCATTTGTTCGACCGGCAGCAAGACTTTGCCTACCAACAGGAGGTGGCCAGTAGCCCATCCAAGCGGCACCACGTACGGTTCTGGCGCTGCCCCGAAGGTTGGATGCTCCCCGGCGGATATGCCGTGGACTGGCTTGCGGGCGGAACCTATGACAAGAGCGTTGGCTTGTCCTTGTTCACACTGCAGGTGACTCACAAGATCGAAGAAGACACCGACATCGAGCGTGACTACATCGTCGAGACGGTCATGGCAGGTTCCCCAGAGGTTGAGGTGGAGGTGATCGAAAACTTCTCTACTGGATATCACTCCCGAAACGGCGGCGGCGATTTGATCATCACTGACGGGGACCTGCCGATCATCGACGTACAGCGGATCGATGTGCCGGAGTCCGCCACAGTGGAACACACCGACAGTCGGGACAAGCGACCGGCGCAGATCGCATTCGGGGCAGGGGTGGCATTCTTCCGTGGATTGGCTTTCTTGCCTATTGCGCTGCTCCTGCTGCTGATACCCGTTCAGTACCTGCAAGGACTGCAGGGCGTAACTATCGAGGGCGGCCGCCCGGCCTTGATCTTGGCGGGATGCGTCGTTGCCATGATCTCCTTCGTCGACATCGGACTGGCGGTCGCCGTGTTCTTCGGTCGAAACTGGGCCAGAATTTGGCTGATGCTGTCATCCGTACTGACCACCACATCGGCCTTCATCGGCAATGCCAAAGGCTCGGAAGTGGTCACGCTGGCCACCACCCTGCCGACAGTCGGGCTCAGCATTTTGGTGTTGCTCGCTCTGTCGAGCCACCGGGCCCGTGAGTACGCCCAGCGTGGCCGACACATTCCCAAGCGCATCGCAGGGCGCACCTACGAGCAGGCTGCCATCCAGTGAGTGGCACTGATCAGATGGGCACCTGCAAGCCGGTGCAAGATCAGGATTTGCTAATGGCCGCCCGTGACTTACGAAGAGACGGGCATTGACTACTGAAACCTTGACCACTGAAGGCAGCGGCCTGCGTCGAGTGACCGGCGCCCTATTTCTCATCGGCGCTCTCGCCTTCGCTTTCTCGGCAACCATCTTGTCAGCCACATTCGACTGGCCCGACATACTTCGACAACCAGCTGACGTTGTCCTACCGGAGTTGGCGGCGGGCGGCCCGAGTCTGGTGTGGACCTGGTTCGCGACGGCATGGACGTACGCCATCCTCGCCGTGCCGATACTGCTTCTGCCTGCGGCACTTGGGCGACGCGACGATGCGGCGCTCCGGGTGGGCGATCTTTGCCGGTGCGATCTCAGCAGTCCTCGCTCTTATTGGCTTTTTGCGATGGGTTTTCGTCGTGCCGCCGCTGGCGCGTCTTTATCAAGAGGGTGATGGGGTGAGACGTCCGAGCCGCACTGCCGGCAAATCAACCTCATCCAGCCGCCGGAGTTGTCATTAGCCAGCAGTTTCGCGGCGGCCTCGACGATAGGCTGATCCCCTTCCTTCTTGGAGGTGGGCGTGGCTTTCTTTGTTGGACTGGCACTGTTCATCGGTCTGTGCGGCTTCTTGGATGCTCGGCTGCCTTGGCCGCCCCGACCTACCAGGCAACGAAGGTGATCACCGGTCATTTCGGCCTGGCTGCAGGCGCGAAGTCGGCGGATTATCGGGCTCCGCTGTGGTCCTTAATGCTGGCGACGATGTGGCTGGACGTGGTGTTCGTACCGTTGTTTCTCCTCAACATCGAGACCATTGAAACGCCACCGGGCGGCGGATACGGAAAGTCGGTAATTCATGCCGACTACACCCACTCATTGGTGGGCGCGCTCGTGTTGTCAGCCGTGTTCGGTGCCGTTGCGTGGTGGCGTTGGGATCGACGGCTCGGCTTGTTGCTTGGCGGAGTGGCGTTTTCGCACTGGGTGCTTGATCTGATCGTGCATCGCGGCGACATGCCGATCTTGCCGGGTGACGCGGGCGAGCTTCCCCTCCTTGGTTTTGGGCTGTGGCGAGTGCCTGTTGCCTCGATCCTGATAGAAGCCGCGTTGCTGGTAGCCGGGGTTTTCCTCTATTGGCGCGCGGCGCGCTCCCTCCCGGTGCGAGGCGGCAGAGTCACTCCATCGCTAGTCGCTGGCGCCTTGCTGCTGTCAGGGGTGATCGTTCTGGCACTCGACGCCTTCGGCATCTGAGCCGGCACCGATTACGGACCCGGTCGTCCGCGGTTCGTTTCCCATCACAGGCGTCGAAACGAACCGCAAGCCCGACTGGGTCGGCAGAGTCTCGCGAAGTAGGAATCGGCTGAACAGGATGGCCGCCTTGTACGCGGTCGTACTCACGACCGCATTCGCTGCCTCCCGGGTGCGCCCACTGGCTATGGACTCGCTGGCCGTGGACTACAACGATTGCCATAGTCATCGTCGGAATACCGACTCTGGCCCAGTTCACTGTGGCGCCCTCGCTCTTCAGCGGGGAACTGTGGGGCAAGATCGTGCAGCCCATTGGGGCCAGAAACTTGGTCGCGGTCTTTAGCTTGGCTGCATCGATTGCTGTACTGGCCGTGCTGCGTGGCGTAGGCCTGCAACGGCTTCTCGGGATCATCAAATCTCGCCGGGGCAGCCGTGCTTTTGATCATCGGCGACATCCACGACGGCGCCGCGACCATCGGTAGCGTCCTCGGAGCAGTGCTAGCGCCTCCCAGAGGCTCCCCTCAAGATTCGATTCCTCTGATTCTCGGCCAACCTGTTTGGCGTAGGAGTGTTGTCTGGACCTATGACGACCACATCACAGCCGCTGTCCTGGCCGCCGTCGCATCGCGATCCGCACAATCCGATCAACCCAGCGCCAGAGTTGGCACGCATCCGCTCCGAGCAACCGGTCTTCGGCGTACGACGGCCGCTGCCAACCGGCGGTTCGTTGACCATGTGGTTGATCACCAAGTACGCCGATGCCCGCGAGCTGCTCAGCAGCCGCGATACCAGCAACTCCCTCGGCCGGTCCGAGTCGGCGGCGGCCCAGCCCGGCTTTCTGGTGTCGCTTGATCCGCCCGATCACACCCGGATCCGGCGGATGCTGACTGGGCAGTTCTCAATGCGCCGGCTCACCGCGATGCGTCCATACATCGAGCAGATCACCACGAAGTTGCTTGATCAGATGGAAGCTGGGGGGCCGCCGGTTGATCTGATGCAGGCGTTCGCCTTGCCACTCCCGTCGCTGGTGATTTGTGAGCTCCTCGGCGTGCCGTTCGAAGATCAGGCCGACTTCCAGCGCCGCAGCGACACCATGCTCGATGTCTCCGTTACGTCCAAGCAGCAGGCGCAGAACACTCTCGAGATGAACGCCTACATGCAATCCCTGGTGAATCGACACCGGCAAAACCCGGGCGACGACATCCTCGGCATGCTGATCCGCGATCACGCCGACGAGCTGACCGACGAGGAGTTGGTTGGCATAGGCAACATCCTCTTAGTCGCCGGCCACGAGACAACCGCGAACACCATTGGACTTGGCACCCTGCTGCTTCTGCAGCATCCTGATCAGTTCGCTTTGATCCGTGACGATCCGGAGATGATCACCAGTGCGGTAGAAGAGATTTTGCGCTATCTGACCATCGTGGACACCGGAACACCCAGGATCATCCTGAAAGACATGATCATCGGCGACCAGCTCATCCAGGCCGGCGATGTCGCTATGGTGTCGCTGCCATCGGCAAATCGGGATGTGGACTTCATGGCCGACCCGGATCTGTTCGATGTGACCCGGCAGCCTCAGGCTCATCTGACCTTCGGACACGGCATCCATCAGTGCCTCGGTCAGCAACTGGCCCGGCTAGAGATGTCGGTCGCGTTGCCCGCGCTGTTGCAGCGATTCCCGACTCTGTCCTTGGCGGCCTCCGTAACCGAACTCACCTTCCGGGGCGATGGTCCGGTCAACGGCGTACGGGAATTGCCGGTTACTTGGTAGATCTGATGATCATCGAGGTCTTGAGCGGAGCGCGTCGGCAAGGTAGCCCACAGAAAGCCGAACCACGGCGTCAATATCGTCGTGGCCGTTGAAGATGTGATCTGCGCCATCGATTGGGACAAGTTGGGCCGGCACCCCAGCATTGGCCAGGGCTTGCGTCAGCACCTCGCTTTGCGCGTACGGCACTACAGTGTCGGCGGTGCCGTGGATCAACAAGAACGGCGGAGCGGCCGGCGTGACATAGTTCATCGGGCTGGCGATAGCCAGCGTGGGTTCATCATTCCCGCCAGCCAGCAGCACCTCCGGCGGTGTGAGCATCTCAGGTGGCAGCTTGGCCATGACCTCTGGACTGCGACCTTCGCCCGGCTGCAATGCGAGATCCGCCACGCCATACCAGTCGACAACGACGTCGACTGCGCTGGACTGTCGAAGCACACCGAGAGCGCCCTCGAGCTCGGCGTGCTGCCCGGTCAGGCCGACCAGCGCCGCGAGGTGACCGCCGGCGGACTCGCCCCAAACTCCGATCTTCGTGGTGTCGACGCCCAACACGTGGGCATGCGCTCGGAGGTAGCGAATGGCAGCCTTCGCATCATGCAGCTGAGCGGGGAAATGCGCTTCCAACGCATGGCGATAGTCGATCGTGGCAGCGGCGAGACCCGCTGCTACCAATTCCTCGAAGAGCTGATTCGGCCGCAGCGTTTCGGGGAGGTAGCGCCGATCGCCGAACATCCATCCGCCGCCATGAATCCAGACCACGAGCGGCGGCGGGGTTGCTGAGGCCGGCACCCACACGTCCAACTGCAGAGGTCGGTATCCAGTGACAACGGCATAGGTGATGCCTTCGTAACGCTTGCTGCCATCCTCCTGCGTCCGCGGCTCGGGCGGAGCCAAGAAACGAGTCGGCCCTGGCCATTCAGTCGTAGGTGCTGGTGGCACGCTCATCTGAATACCTTATTGACCGATGCGCCCGTCGATACGCTCACGCAACAGGTCGGCATGACCGTTATGGCGGGCGTACTCCTCAATCATGTGAACAAGAAGCTCCCGCAGTGAGATTGGTTGGCCAGCGCCATCCCGACCGACAAAGTTGAGGTCGGTGCCTCGGGTGAATTGCTCGGCGAAGGCCACCTCGTCATGCCATGCGGCCCATGCATCATCGATCACCGCTTGATCAGCAACAGCGCCGTCGAAGTCGCCGTCTGGCTCGTCGTCGGACTGATAACGGTTGGAGACATCCTGGCCGGCGAACCGCTGCCGGAACCACTTACGCTCCACCTCGGCCATATGTCGCACCAAACCCAGCAGCGACATTGTTGACGGCTCAACCGCGCGGCGAGCGAGCTGGGCTGCGTCCAGGTCCTCGCACTTCAGCTGCAGAGTGAGGCGCTGACCGCGTAGGTATTCGGTCAACGTCGCGCGCTCGTCGCCGAGTGAGATATCTCCCTCGCGCGGATCAGACTCTGCGTCGATGAACCTGTCGGCGCGGTGCTGCGGCTTCGTCACGGGGGCCATGCTGCCGCCCGACCCTCGCTTCGGCAAACCTGACTCGGGCAGCGGCGCCCGATCTGCGTTACGCGCTATCCGAAGTGAAGCGAACGCGTGCTAGCAGGCCAGCTCGGGCCGCGATCTCGGCGTCCGGTGGGGCGCCGAGCGAGTCCAGTCCAAGAAGAGCAGCGCCGATCACCGGCGGGTCATCAACCACGAGGACGTTGACCGGTGGAGGGTATGCAGCCAATCGCGTCAAGATACCGCCCATGAGCAGTGGATGTCGCGTCGCCAGCACTCCTCCTCCCAGCACGACGTCGGTTGGTTGATCGCGCAGATTGAGCCGATCGAGGGCAGCACGGGCGAATAAGAACACCTCCTCCGCCTGCCGCTCCACTACCGCGGCCGCCAATCCGTCACCGGACGCCGCGACTCGGAGCAGCACCGGCACCAGTTCATGGAGCCGCCGGCGTGGAATCTCCCCGAAGTGCAGGGCCGCAGTCACCTCCACCACGGATGCCGTGCCGAAGTGTTCCATGATCGCCTTCCGCAGCGCAGTGGGCTGGCCACGACCGTCCTCTGCGCGTACGGCAAGGAAAAGTGCTTCGGTCCCGAGGGCGGCTCCCCCACCCCAATCACCGGAGATCGGACCCACCGAGGGGAAGCGAACCAGCCCGCCTGCCGCAGAGATCCCGACGCAGTTGACGCCCGCCCCACAAACCACCCCAATGCGGTTGGCTGCCTTCGTGCCGGCGCGCAGCAGCGCAAAGGTGTCGTTGTCGAGATAGACCGTCGATGCCCAGCCGGCGAGTAAAACGCGGTCCCGCAGCATCTCGACCTCCCTCGGGAAGTCGGCGCCGGCGAGGCAGACGGCGGCGTGCTGGACGAGCGTCGAGCCAACATTGATCTTGGCCTCGTTAGCGGCCTGTGCCACAAGGCCGGACAGCACGTCGAAAGCGGCGTCCACACCGATGTTCTGGTGGTTGGAGCCGGGCCCGCGCGCATACCCGAGCACCCGACCCTCCGCGGACATCAAGCAAACATCGGTCTTGCTGTTGCCACCATCGATCGCCAGGACAGTGGCGATCACGCCGCCCACCGCAAATGATCACGATTGGCTGCGATCAGCAAATCGGTCAGCTTGTCGGCAAGTTGATGTTGACCGATGAGTGGGTGAGCCAGCAAAGCCCGAAATACTCGTTCCCGACCGCCATGAATAGCGGCATCCAATGCCAGCTCCTCGTACGCCGAGACGTGGGCAATGAGCCCGGCGTATAGCGGATCAACTGGGTCGATGGCCTCAGCAAGAGGACCGTGTCGGCCGACGCGTGCTGGCACCTCAATGACAGCATGATCAGTGAGAAACGGCAGCGTGCCGTCATTTCGCAGGTTAACCACCTGGGCATCACACCGATCGGTGATCAAGGACGCCATGAGATCCACTGCCGCCTCGGAGTAATACGCACCGCCTCGCCGCTGGAGCAGATCGGGCTTCTGATCCACCGCGGGGTCGGCATAGATCTCTAACAGCTGGCGCTCGATCTCGGCCACCTCTTCGGCCCGAGCAGGCTGCGCCAGCTCCTGGTCGACGACATGATCATGTTCATAGAAGTAGCGAAGGTAGTACGACGGCCACACTCTCAGCCGGCGCAACACCTCCGCGGGGAGTCCCGACCGCGCTGCCAACTCATCCGCTGAGTTGTCAATAAGCTCAGGTAGCCGATCTAGGCCATCGACCAAGACTTGTCTAGTCCACGTCAAGTGATTGAGGCCGACGTGATCAAGGGATACCGCGGCTGGCTCAACATCGAGCAGGCTGGCAGCCGCCCGCTGATTACCGATTGCGACGTTGCAGAGCCCGACTGCTTGATGACCGTGATCAAGCAAGGCACGCGTGACTATCCCTACTGGGTTGGTGAAATCCAGGATCCAGGCACCTTTGGCTGCGAGCCCGGAAACTCGTTCCGCGATCTGCAAGATCACCGGAACGGTACGCAGCGCCTTGGCGAGTCCACCGGCGCCTGTGGTCTCCTGGCCAATACAGCCACACTTCAGGGGAAGGGTCTCATCTAGCAGGCGCGCAGCCTGGCCGCCAACTCTGAGCTGAATGA
>Ga0307409_100002184_pt1 | contig 10099 bp, 14 predicted proteins | sample 322Ometagenome_2_FD_203888 | JGI IMG/M metagenome (GOLD analysis project Ga0307409, IMG submission 203888) | Maize rhizosphere microbial communities from greenhouse at UC Davis, California, United States - 322HYB-O-2 | ecosystem: Host-associated > Plants > Roots > Rhizosphere > Soil | place... | reverse complement strand
GCTCGGCTGGCCGCACTCGAGGCAATCGACGCTCCAGCCACGTCGTATGTGTTAAATGTAGAGCCGTCCGCGGAAGTGGGGCTAACCGTTGAGGACGTACAAGGTCTCTTGATCGCAATAGCCCCGATTGTCGGTACTCCACGAGTGGTATCAGCGGCGGGGAAGATCACGGACGCTCTCGGCTTTGTGATCGATCTCGCCATTGCCGAAGCCGAGCTAGAAGCTGAACTCGACGCGGAGGAAGAGCTTGTAGCCGAAGCTCGACTCGACGCAGAGCTTGGGGCGGGGCCGGAAACCCGCTAGGGGTGTGCTCGTCGGGGTGGGGCGGGCGTCTGAACCACGCCGTCGAGTATCACGCCGCTGATAACTGACACCGTGGGGACGGTGGCCACCACACCAGTGACGCGCGACCTTCGGCACTGGGCTCGTTGACGCGGGGAGCCGTAGCTCTTCGCAGCAGCTTCACGGTGGTCAGCGGCGGGGTGCGGCTGGCCCGTTCGGACGTTGACCGGGTGTTTCGTACCGGCGCTTGCTGTCGTCATGCCAGCGATTAAGTGCGGTGCGTGCTGTCTGTCGTTCGTCGAACCTCGCGTTGTCTGACGGAAAGGCGGCACGGGCGATATCTCGGTCGAGGCGTTGTTTCCACAGGGCCGGGGGGCGTTTCGAGTCGGGTTCCTCCGGTTGGTCGAGCGTCTTGGGGATCGATGCCGTGTCGCTCAGATCCTGCAGTGGTTGAACAGGATGCCCTTCGACTCGCCGGCCTCCCGTGCACACGCCATCCGGGCGGTGATCGACGAGGCGGGCGGCAAGGACTGACCTATTGGATCAGCTGACCGCTGGGCGCTGAGAGCTTTTTGGGCCTCAACACGAGCAGGTAATGCCAACTCTTGGACCGCAGGATCAAGATTCTCCATAACGTGGCTGCGGAGATGGCCATCACCCATCCCATTCACCGGTGATGCTGCTCCGGTGATGCTCCAGTACACCGTGGAAGGCATGGACGGTAAAGAGCCAAAACCCATTTCCCGTCCGATCATCTCGGGATTCGCTCAGGCTCGGCGGGGAGCGAGAGCCCTGACCCGAGAACCAGCGCGGCGGCCGCGACGCTGACCAGATGACGAATATCGGGGCCGGCATGCGCGTCGCTTTCGGTCCAATGAATAACTTCAATCACATGCGCGCCTTGCCACCACCCATAGAATTCCGAGCGGTTCAGCGGGCCCGCATCAACACGATGTACTCGCTGGCTTGGTTGGATCTGACCGTCGAGCCATTGATTCTGTCCGTCTCCAATACCATCGGCCGTGGTGCTGGCGAAGCAGAATGTGATCATGAACGACATCCGACTCTGAGTGCTGGCGGTTGTCGGCACTGGCGCTGCGGGTCGGAAGAGCCCCCACGACCACGCCCAGACCGTACGGAACCTTGACGCTTCCTCCGGAATGCCGCCGCTGGTGCCCGGTTAATCCAGGCAGCGCCGTTGGATAGCAAATCAGGTGAAGGCGTTTACGGCTCGGGCCACGATGAGGCCGAATAACGTGAGGGCAACCGTCGATTGCACGAGCATTGTGTACTTCGCGCGGTGAGTCAGTGGCATCACGTCGGTTGGGCTGAACGCGGTCGCGTTCGTAAAACCCAGATGTAGATAATCGAGGAACACCGGCCGCCAGCCATGCAGCGCGAGCTCGGGGCTCATGTGCTGGGTGAACGCGAAGTCGGCCGGCAACGGCTGCCGGGCACGCATGATCGGGCCGCCGCTATCGATCAGCCAATACAGCAGTGAGAAGGACAGGTTGTTGCCGAGCCACACTACGGCGCCGGCGGCGAGCAGGCGGGTGGGGTCGTTGGTGAGCGCCGATCCGTGGATCAGGTCGTCGATCAGGCGCACCGTCGCCCAGAGTGCGGCAGCAACCATCAGGGTTGCGAGCGTGACAGCGGTGGGATGTAGCCAGCGTCGGTGCCTGGCCAAGTCGGCCGGGTGGCCGAACACCAGAACCCCGAGCATGGCAGCTTCAAGTGCCGGAAGCAGCCACGGAAGGGCAATGACCGGCTCCCTGGGCAACCAGATCCGCATTGCGAGGTTGAGGATCATGAACATAAACACCGCAGCGGCGGGAGGCCAACGCGACTCCTTGAACGGCGCCAGCTCAACACCGTCGGCTGCCGTGGCAGACATTGGCTCAGCTTCGGAGGAATCCACGCCCGAACGCTAGCGCGCAGCGAACAAACCGTACGTGGTCCGCTGCAACGAGTTCGAACGCCCGGGTTCGAGGAATAGAGAGCGAGCTCAATCCCCGGTTGGAGCTGCACCCACCGCGTCCATTAGTGCTGAAGTACTTGCGGCCTTATTGACCGCTGATGACAACTTCCCCACGGCGACGGACGCACTAGCCCTGACTTCCCCACAAGAAGGACGGCATCGGCTCTTAGCTACCTTGTTGTCGCCACACATCGTACAGATCGGTGATCGGGGGAATCCCCTAACAATCGTGGTGGCCGTTTTAGCTGACCTATACGCGACAACATTCCTGCTGCCGCTGCTACAGGACCTGCCGCGGAGCTGGCGCAGCACTGCAAGCATCTGAGCGAGAGTGAGGTAGCGCTATTACCTGTTGGGCCGACTTGCTCGGGATGGCAGCATCTACAAGGTCTGGATCGCTGAAGAAGAACCCTTACAGCCATGGAAACCGAACGTCCTGATCTATCCATGATGATCACTGACGCTTGGGTCGCGTCCTGATCAACTCGCCGAATACCGGGAGCACTTCATGAAGAACAAGAGAACCGGAGAGCAGGGCATTAGCAGCTACGAGCTGTTCTGTTCATCGGCGCCCTATCCTTCCTGTCGGTCATCAACCTTGTGTTGCTGCTCCTACCGATCAGTGGTCACGTGAAGCAGCTGATCCTCATTGTTGACGTAGCGCTCACAGCTCTTTGTTGTCTTTCTGATCTTGCAGTGGGGCAACGCCACATTTCAGCTGGCAATCGTCACCCTATTCGCCTGGATCGCAGCGGTTGCCTTACGGCCTGCCACGTGGCGACGCCTTTGACATCGGTTGGATGCGACGGAGCCCGCAGGATGTGCGTAACGCGCCGACCAGCGGACCGTGTCGAGAGAACGTGAGTTTGACGCTCCCTAGCGCGAATCGGAGGATCAATTTCCGCGTTGGCTTGATCAGGACGAGGTGATCGATGACGCTACTACCGACCGGCCATCTGTCGCTTAGTCTCGGTGATGTCCGCACCTTCCCGTTCGTTTTCCTCAAGATAGAGGCGGCCCCAGGCGATTTGGCCATCGCGGATGCCCATGATCGTCACCCCGCGCTCATCCAAAGACGTCCCATCCTCCTTAGTTCCGCGCCAGATCCATTCGCCCCACTCCTCCTCTCCAACGATGGCGAGGCGTAGGAGCTCGGCCCGGAAGTCAGGGATGCTCTCATAAAGCTTTGACCAGTTCTCCCGGACCTGTTCGCGTCCGCTGAATGTTCGCGCTGAATGAGGGGTTGCTCACTGCGGTAATCCTCACTGAAGAGGCCAAGCTGACCCTCCAAATCGTGGGCATTCAGGGCTTCCAGAAGGCGCTCGCTGACGGCCTTGCCGCTACCGCTCATCTGGTGCCTTGGACGGCTCAACCACGACACAGCTGTACGCCATGCGCGCGCCGGACGGCCCACATCGTTGCCGAGCTGCGCTATGCGAACTCGCGGCACCTGCCGGCCGTGACGAACTACCGCAACATCCTCTTCGACATCCAGGTCCACGCTCAAGACATCGCGATTCCGCTTGGTCGGGACTATCCCATGCAGCCAGAGGCTGCCCGAGCTGGCCCCGACCGGGTGTGGACCATGGCGTGGCCGTTCTGGGCTCGCCGCCGCCTCCGCGGCGTGAGGCTTGTCGCCACCCACGCCGACTGGTCGCAGGTGCCGGGAAGGAACTGCGGGGGCCCGTCGGGATGATCTTGCTGCTACTGACCGGGCGGATCGCGACCGCTTTGCCGCACATGTCCGGTCCAGGTGTGCAGACAATCGCTTCCAAATCGGGCCTGCGGAGGCGGACAAGGTCTGAGCGGTGCGGCGTTAACGATTGCCTACGAGGGCTGACGCCCTCACAACCACGGAGGTTTCACAGACCTTAGTTCAAGCCACACTTGCTTGACGCTTCGAGCAGCTTGAGATCTACGTGACCAGCTATCTCGTCGAGGTGTACTGACTGACCTCATTGAGCCTCCGCAGGTGGGACCTAGCCGCAAAGACCTCGACAATCGATGCCTTCACACCGGTTTAGGGTTGCTGCCGGCCAGCGATGCTCGACGCGCTGGTCTTTGACGGACTTGCAAGCACCGTCCGTTGGATGACATAGTTAGCCGAATGACTAACAATGCTTTCGCCGCTGTCGCCCATCCGATCCGCCGGGCGATAGTGGAGCGGCTGGCTCGTGGTCCCGCAACAGTCGGTGCCGCGACACGCGACTTCGGGGTGTCGAAGCCAACGATCTCGAGGCATCTAAAGGTGCTCGAGCGCGAAGGCGTAGTCGTCCGCACGGTTGAGGGCCGCACGCACCAACTCGAGCTCAACGTGGCGCCTCTCAACGAGGCAGCAGAGTGGTTCGATCGCCAGCGCGTCGTCTGGACGCGGATGTTCGACGCTGTTGATGAACTGCTCAATTCCCGAAAGCAGGAGCAGTCGTGACTACCGCCGAAGACCAGGACCCAACCGCGATCCGCATCGAACGCACTTATGCCGCACCGGCCAAGGCGGTCTTCGAGGCGTGGACCAGCGCCGAAATGCTGCGCCGCTGGTACCCGCCCGGCGCGGACTGGGACACCCCGGTCGCCGAGGTCGACCTCCGCGTCGGCGGGCGGTTGCGGATCGTCATGCGCAGCCCGATTGGCGAGGAGTTCGGTGGTGGTGGGGAATACCGCGAGACCGACCGGACGTCGGCGCGGGCACCCAGCTCGTCGAGGTTGACCTCACGGAGCGGCTCGCAGAATATTCGCCGGAAGAAATCGACGCCGTGGTCATCGAGTCGCTGCGAAGGCAGCTCGCCGCTGGCGTGACAACGGTCCGTGACCTCGGCGACTGGCACTTCAATGTGGTGGAGCGGCGAGATGTGCAGCGGCAGGTTGACGACGGGCTGCCCTGGATCGTTGCCTCCGGTCCGCCTATTACCACCCCGGGCGGCCACTGCGGCTACCTCGGCGGTGAGGTCAGCGGCGCGCACGAGATCGTGGCTGCCGTACGCGAGCGGGTGGAGCGACGGGTCGACGTGGTCAAGGTGATGGCTAGCGGCGGCATGGTCACCACAGGCAGCGACGTCTCCACCCCACAGTTCTCGATCGAAGAGCTACGGCTGCTGGTCGAGCAGACACACGCCGCAGGTCTGCCAGTAACCGCTCACGCCCATTCGGCAGCCGCCATGGACCAGGCCGTCGCCGTCGGGGTCGAGGGCATAGAACATGCGTCGTCACGTGCAACCGAGGAACAGCTGGCGGCCTTGGCCGCCAGCGGTATCGCAGTGTGCCCTACCCTCGGTGGCTTCAACACCAAAGCGTTGGCAGCTTTGGCGGCGGTCGCCCCGCGCTTCCAGCAGATCTTCGCCGATGCCGGCCTGACGCCAGAATCCTTCCTTGAAATCCGCATGTTGATTTTGCGGAAGATGGCAACATTCGGCGTCCGACTCATATCCGGTGATGACGCGGGCATCGGCCCGGACAAAGCTCATGGCAGGTATGCCGAGGCGGTGATCGAGCTTGAGCAGGTAACCGGCACCGTGCCGGCGCTCGTCGCGGCGTCTAGTGACGCAGCAGCGGCGATTGGGTTGGGCCGGTCGAAGGGGCGTCTCCGGCGCAGGTACGACGCCGACCTACTCGTCGTCGGCGCCGACCTGGCCGCTGACCTCACCGCCCTGCGGGATGTGCGGCAGGTCGTGCTACGAGGAATGCCGGTCTCACCACGGTCGGGGCAGTCCTGGAACGCTTGACCGCAGTCCTCACTCCGGCGCACAGATAGTTAACCCCACAAGACCCAGTCACGGCCTAGACACGAAGGATCGGGCGCGCATTGGCGACATTCGTGATCGTAAAGATCATCGTGGCCAGCCACGAGCTGACTTCCCGACATCCGATGCGTCCGGAGGGGACGGTTCAGCGGAACACGCGTGTACAGCCGAAGGCTGACCGGGGCGCCTCGTTTGGAGCGAGATCTTCAATCAGGTGCTGAATGCACCTCCGACACTCATCAGGTCTCCTCAGGTGGTGCGCTAAGCCCGCGAAGCGCGGCGATCTCGTCGGCGATGTGCCGGCGGATCGGCAGAGCGGGCTCCAGCAAGAGCGCCTCCCGGTAAGCGGCGACAGCGTCCTCGCAGCGCCCATCCTGGGCGAGCAGGGATCCCCGGGCGATGTGCAGCTGAGGCCAGCGGTAGAGGTCGGGGCTGGCGGTGAGGGCCTCGAGGATCCTCAGGCCGGCCGAGGGGCCCTCGGCGTAGGCGACAGCAACGGCTCGGTTCGCCTCGATTACCGGCGACGGGTCGAACCGGAGCAGCTCGCGGTAGAGGGCGGCGATCTGCGGCCAGTCGGTTGCGGCGGATGTCGACGCGTCCGCATGGCAAGCCGCGATCGCCGCCTGCAACTGATACGGACCGGCCCGGCCGCGGGCTAGCGCCTCCTCGGCGAGAGACCTTCCCTCGGCGGGGCGGGCCCGGTCCCACCGGCTGCGATCTTGATCCGGGAGTAGCACCATCGCGCCGTTCTCGTCGACGCGTGCGGCGCTGCGGGCGGCCGAGAGCAAGATAAGCGCGAGCAGCCCGCTGACTTCGGGCTCTTCCGGCAGTAGGCGGTGCAGCCCGCGGGCGAGACGCAGCGACTCATCACACAGGTCGTGCCGCACGACCGCGTCCGTGCCGTGCGGTGAGTGCCCCTCGGTGAAGGTGAGGTAGATCACCCGGAGCACCGACACCAGGCGGGCCTGCCGCTCGTCCGGGTCCGGAACGCGCAGTCGGATGCAAGCGTCGCGGATCTTCCGTTTTGCACGGACAATCCGCTGGGCGACCGTCGGCTCAGTGAGCAGCAGCAGCCGTGCTATCGAGGGGATCGTCAGACCACACACGATGCGCAGGGTGAGCGGGACGCGCGCTGCCGGGTCGAGCGCCGGGTGGCAGCAGGCGAACAACAGCGCGAGCTGGTCATCCCCAGCCACCACGGTGCCGTCCGGCTCTCCCGCAGCCCAGTGCTGCACGGCTTCGCGCTCCTTCCTGACACGGGCCGCCTCTCGGCGCAAGTGGTCGATGGCGCGGCGCCGAGCGACCGCAACGAGCCATCCGCCCGGGTTGGCGGGTACGCCGTCATGGAGCCACTGCGCCAACGCTGCGGCGCATGCTTCCTGCGCGCAGTCCTCAGCCACCGACAGGTCGCCGACGAGCCGGGCGACCGCCGCCGCGGCGGGCCACCACGCGTCGCCGAGGATCCGGTCAATCTGTTCGTTTAGCGGGGCCCCATCACCATTAGCGGACGGACCTCAACCGACCCGTATTTGGCCGACGGGATCGTTGCAGCGTGCCGCAGCGCCGTGTCGAGGTCGTTGCAATCGAGGATGTAATAGCCGCCAAGCTGCTCTTTGATTTCCGCAAACGGGCCATCGCTCAGCTGCGTCTCGCCATTACGGACCCGGACCGTGGTGGCGGTCTGCGGCGGCTGCAGCGGGCTGCTGTCGACAAGAACGCCGGCGTCAGCCATCGCCGTTGTGGCGGACTGAAACTCCTCAAGCATCTCCATGAACTCCGGCGTTCCCGCGGCCGGGCCCGCGTTCGCCTCACCGTACAACAAAGCCATGTACTTCATGATCGTTCCTCCTCAGCGGGGCGGCGTCTCGGCCCTCAACTTGTTGTCGAATCAAGTCTCGCGGAATCGACAACCCAGGCTGAAGTCGCCGAGTTGGACGCCTGCCGGTGGCACCGTCATCACGACGGCGCCGTCTGGGCCGCGGTCTCTGCTGGCCCGACGCTAATGCCTGCGTACAAGAGTGAGATCATGCTGCCCTTCCCTCAGCGACATCAATGCCGAACTTTGCATCCTGGCTCCATAGGCCCTACCGGGGCGTTGTGGGTTAAGGAGCGGGCTCCCCAGATGCGTCGAGCCTTTGAGGCCGCTCCATAAGCTGACCGGCTTGCGGACACCACGTGGTGGCTCTCGACATCTGCCGCCGGCTAGGTGATCGCGGGTGGACGAGTGATCCACTGGTGGGATACGCACGCATTGCAAACAGAGCAACAAGATCTCACCGGCCGAGCACGCCCTCGGTGTCGGTGATGATTCCCTACGCGGCCCCGCGCACGCTGTTCTTAGGAGTCGCGCATTCACTCCCACACCCTGTCGGCTAGATCATGATGTTGCCGCTGGGGATGACAAGGCCGTGTACGTCGAAGGCTTCTGTTGCCTGCTCCATTGAAGGTGGAGGCTGATCGCCAGCAAGCTCTCGCATCACAGGAAAGACGATGTCGGTGTTGGCGCGGTCGTAGTGCTCTTTTGACTCCCAGACTTCCAGCACCTGGAAGCCGTCGGTCGTCGCTCGCCCGATGTGCACCAGCAAGCCATCGACGAAGCCGGCCCGTCTGAGTAGCTCGGCATGCATCCCGTCGTACATCTCGACGGGTGCCGGGACAGTTGTAATGACCCCGTACATCCTGCAACCTCCTCATTGGTCTTGAGGGCTTGGCCCCTCGTAATTCTCGTGGACGCTGCATGATCAGCTTTGGTCAGCCTCGGCACGCGGGATTACGAAGCGCTCGGTGACCGTCCTTACGCCGGGGCCTGACAGCTGCGGCGTGCTGTCAAATCGCAGCAGCATCCCGATCGGTCCCCGCAGTTCGGCCCCGGGCGCCAGCGGACCAGTCGATATCGGTGGCGAGCAGCCGGAGCCCGCGAAGTCGGGCGTGCCCAGAACGGCTACCCCATGGTCCACACTCGATCGGCACCGGCCCGAGCCGCCTCGGGCGGCATCGGATAATCTCGGCCCAGCGGGATCGCGATGTCTTATGCGTGGACGAGCACGTCAAAGAGGATGTTGCGGTAGTTCGTCACCACCGGTAGCCGGCGAGATCCGCGTACCTGCGCAGCTCGGCAACGATGTCCGTTGTGGGGGGGCGGGCAGCGTGGCGCACGGCAATATCGTGGTTGAGCCGGTGAAAGCTGCCCCGGGCCCGGATGCCGTCGGCAAGCATGGACCCCAGCCCGGGAATCTGGGGGGCCATAGCCACGTGCGCTGCGACGTTGCGGACGCGCCATCCGGCACACAGTGACGGCTGCTCCCACTCATCGTCGGACAACCCCTCGAGGAGGCGGGCGAGGCACCGCGACGGGCAGGAGGACCAGCTCGGCGCGTTGGGTCTCGTCCTGAATCGCGTCACTTTATGGAATACGGTCCACCTAGATCGGGCACTGGCCGAGCTGCGCGCGCATGGCTACCCCGGTGCTCGATGAAGACATCGCCCGCCTGTCGGCGTACATGCGCGAACACGTCAACGTCCACGGCCACTACTCGTTCCGGCTGCCCGACCTCGGGGGCACCGGGCGCCCACTGCGCGACCCCGACCACGGCGACCCCGACGAGGACGACTGATTCCTGGCACCGTCATCGGGCCAGGGCTCCCGAAGCTGGGCGAGCCGCAAGGTAGAGATCTTGACAAGATGCCCTACCGGAGCGGTTGGTAGAGCTTGTAACCATGCGGAATGCGGCAGATCGGTGCGCATTGCTTGTACCCATGGATACGACGACAATGATCGGCGCTACCGATGATCACAGCCATAGGCACAAGGTGTGAAGTTGCCGGTAAGTGCGCCGTCAGGCTGCTCGTCGCGACCGCAACTCGAGCGCGACGGTTATCGCCAGGATGATCGTGCCGATGGACTCCACCACCAGCGTGGTGGGTACCAGCTTGAAGCTTAGTACCTCGTGAATGCCAAACAGACCCACGGTCAGCGCGAGCACCAGCGCAAGCAGCGTGCCCACCATGAACAGCAGGCTCAGCATCGTTGCCAGCGTCAGGAGCCGCCCGCGCAGCACGAGGACCGCGATTGCCAGCACGAGCGCGCCAACCGCGTTGAGCA
>Ga0307409_100002183_pt1 | contig 10099 bp, 10 predicted proteins | sample 322Ometagenome_2_FD_203888 | JGI IMG/M metagenome (GOLD analysis project Ga0307409, IMG submission 203888) | Maize rhizosphere microbial communities from greenhouse at UC Davis, California, United States - 322HYB-O-2 | ecosystem: Host-associated > Plants > Roots > Rhizosphere > Soil | place... | reverse complement strand
GTGAAGGACAGATTACCCGGCTGGGCAATCTTGTTTCGGACGCGAAGGCCCAATTGAACGGCGGCCAAGACGTTCGTCTGTCTTGGGCACTCATCGGTGACCCGATGTTGAAGGTTCGATGACCGGCGGTGATAAACGAAAAAGAGCGTTCCATTTCGGAACGCTCTTTTTCGTTTCTGGTACTCGCGGCGGGATTTGAACCTGCGACTTCTTCCTTCGGAGGGAAGCACTCTATCCACTGAGCTACGCGAGCTAATTCAAGTAAATATTATCAAGACTGTTGCTTCGGTTCAATGCGGATCGTTTTGATCCGCACGGCTTCGACGGGACGTTCCCCCTCTTTTGGTTGAACTCCCGAGATCGTCCGCACATTGTTCATCCCCTCGACGACTTTTCCGAATATCGTATACCGTGTATCAAAACCGGCTTCGCGTTTAAGAGTTATAAAAAACTGTGAATTTGCCGAATGATTGTCCTGCCCTCGAGCGGCGCCTACGATTCCAGAGTCGTACGGGATATCAGAAAATTCGGCCGGCACGTTCGGTTTGCTCGATTTCCCGGTGCCGTCATTCGCGGGAATATCGTCTTTCGATAAGGGGTCGCCGCCCTGGATCACCGACGGATTGATTCGATGAAAGGTGGTTCCGTCGTAAACCCCCTCTTTAGCAAGCGTTTTGAACTGCTCGACCATCTTAGGAGCGATGTTCGAATAAAGCTCGATTCTTATTGTTCCGTAAGCCGATCCGTTTTCGAGCTCGATAACCGCGACCTCGTTATCTGCTACGGGCTGGACGCCCTTTTTTATCTCCGGTGCCGCAGAACGATTTGTCGAATTGGTCGGGGCGTTGCCGCATGCTACGACGCTAACGGCAGATGCGAGCAAAAGGTATTGTGCGAACTTCATATACAGAGTTTCAGTTGAGAAGTACGGGGTATCTAGAAATGCTTTTCGCTGTCCAACAGTATCGTGACGGGGCCGTCGTTCACTAACTCAACGTCCATCATCGCCTGGAAGCGGCCCGTTCCCACGTGTGCGAACTGTTTCCGGGCCTCGGTCACATAGGTTTCGTAAAGATGATTCGCTCGCTCCGGCGGTGCCGCATCAATGAACGATGGGCGCCTCCCGCGTGTCGCGTCACCGTAAAGTGTGAACTGAGATACTACAAGCAGTCCGCCGTTTACATCGAGGAGCGAAAGATTCATCTTCTCTTCCGCATCCTCAAAGATTCTTAAATTCAGGGTCTTTTCCGCAAGATATATCGCGTCCTTATCGGAATCGCGCACTGAGACCCCAAGCAACACCAGGAGCCCTTTGCCGATCTCACCAGTGATCTTCCCGTCGACAGTCACCTTTGCACGCGACACTCGTTGAACTACCGCCCGCATTTTACGCCGCGAGTTCCTCGATGTATACGCGGTTCATCACAACTGGTTCGAGCGGTTTGTCCTTATGATTTCGTTCGACGCTCGCGATGGCATCGACCACGTCCTGGCCCTCGATCAGCTTGCCAAATTTGGTATATGCAGGAGGCAACGGATAATCCACATGCATGATGAAAAACTGCGAGCCGTTAGTGTTAGGCCCGGCATTCGCCATCGCTACCGTTCCTTTGTCATAAATACCTGCGTAAAGATCTGAATCTTTATCGATCTCATCGTCGAACTTACCGCCCCAGGCCGATTCGCCTCCGTATCCCTCGCCGAGCGGATCGCCGCCCTGAATCATGAAGTTCGGGATGACGCGATGAAAAATCACGCCGTCGTAATAGTTCTTATCGGCAAGAAGTCTGAAATTCTCGGTCGTTTTCGGAGCATCCTGCTCCAGTAATTCAAATTTGATCGTGCCCTTGTTGGTTTCGATAACCGCAGTTCTATTAGCCACTTAATTCTCCTGTTGCAATATAAATCTGTCGATAGCCGCGGCAACGCCGCTGTTGTTATTAGTATCTGTTTTATAGAATTCCGCCCTCTCTAGCAACCCGGTGTCTGCATTTCCCATCACGACGGGCGTTCCGGCAAATTCGAGCATGTCGATGTCGTTGAAGTTATCCCCGATCACCATCACTTCCCCGGGCGTTAGGTTGTTTAAGATCGCCAGCTTCTCTACACCCGTCCCTTTCGAGGCATCAGGCGGCAGGATGTCGATCAGCGTAAAGTCCAGTTTCGGGTAGATCGTAGGCAGGATCTTTACCGCGTCGCCGAGTTCATCGCCCAGAAACGAGAGCATCCGCGACATCGGTTCGCATGGGCCTGAGAATGAAATGTGGATGACCTCGTGTTCTGATAATGCAGCATGCAGGTCGCTGACGTGCATCACGGTTTGTTCGGCTTCGTCGCCGTGCAGGAATTTTGCCCAGGCCAGGTATTTCTGCAGAGGGATGTTGTCGTCGGGCACGATGTCGTAGAGCATCGTCCCCTTGCCGTGCGGGTCCGCACTTACGAGAGCGTTCCCGCCGAACCGCTTTCCCACCCGCACGATCTCACGCGTCGCTTCCAGATCGAGCAGGGAAGCCGCCACCGTCTCCAGCGACTCCGCGTATTTCAGCAACGCCCCGTTGTGCGTCACCAGCGGTGCGTTCAGCTCCAGCTCGATGCCCACCGGTCTCGCATCCCTAAACCTCCGTCCCGTAGCGATCGTCACCAACACGCCCGCCTCTTCAGCCGCCCGTATTGCCGCCCGGTTCGCGTCCGTCACCGCCCCCTTGGAATCCAGCAGCGTCCCGTCAAGGTCTAGAGCTAAGAGTTTGATCATTCTGGGTCTAATTGCTTTCTTTTTCTTCTTTTCCTATTTCGTGGTTAGAAAGAGTTTCTAGTATGAACGGTCATGAGCAAGGGGATAATCTAATTGTTTACCAATGAAAGAGAGATCAACCACGAAATAAGAAAAGAAGAAAACACAGAAATTTGTGGTTGATCCCACATTAGATAACGAGCTTCTTCCATTCCAGCCTTCCGTGACTCCCGTAATTGAATATCAAGCCCACCCTGCAGCCCGTGACCTTTAGGTAGTTGATCACCTGAGCCCAGTCTATCGGAGAAAGTTGGCCGACCGCTTTTAGCTCGACGATGATCTGTTCGTAACAAAAGAAATCCGCGACGTACTCCTTATCCAGCAGCCTTCCCTTGTAAGAGATCGTGAACCTCTCCTCTCGTCGAAACGGTATGCCTCGCAGTTCGAGCTCGATCGCAAACGCCTGTTGATAGACGGATTCCAGGAAACCAGGCCCGAGCTTGTAATAAACCTCCATCGCCGCCCCGACAACCTCGTACGTCTCGTCGTGTAGGTAGACTTTAGTTGGATCTTCAAGATGTTTTCGTTCTGTATAGTTGTCCATATTCGAAGATTGTTATAACCACGAAACAGGAAAAGAAGAAAATGAACCGCATCGATTTTTCTCTTTCCTTCTTCTTTTCTCATTTCGTGGTTCACCTTATTCCACCGCCGAATGTTCTGGCCACGTCTTTCGGATCGAAGATTGTTATAACCACGAAACGGGAAAAGAAGAAAATAGCAGAATGTCTCATTGATTCGAGTTCGAATTATTCGCATCGTTCTCCCTTAGCTTCCTTCGCTCTTCTTCGAGCCATCTTTGATACTCCGCCTTGCCGCGTTCGAATTCGGCGGCTGAGGCGTAGAACCAGTGGGAGCCGTCGTTTAGCTGGACGTTTCGGACGTAATAGATGTAATCGGTCTGAGCGGGGTTAAGGGCGGCTTCGATCGAGGCGGCGGAGACGCTTGAGATCGGTCCCGGAGGCAGGCCGGCACGCTTGCGTGTGTTGTAGGGGGAATCCACTTCCAGATCGCTGCGGTTGATGGTGCCGTCCCAGCGGCCTTCCATCTTGGCGATGTAGACGTTAGTTTGGTCTATCCCGAGCGGTATCGACTTCGACAGGCGGTTATAGATCACGCTCGCCACAATGGGCCGTTCCGCCGGCACGCCCGTCTCGGTTTCTATCAGCGAAGCGATCGTCACTATCTGATGCGGCGTTCTGCCTATCGCTCTCGCCCGCTCGGTCCATTCCGGCTTCCACACCTTGCGAAATTGATCGACCATCGTCTTGATGATCGCCTGCGGCTGCGTTCCCGGCGGGATGTCGTAAGTGCTTGGGTACATATAGCCTTCGAGCGTCTTAGCCTCCGGGTCGATGTCGCGTATCACCGAAGCGTCCATCAACGCCAGCACGTCCTTGTCGGTATAGATCAGAGGCGAACCCGTATCGCCGCGGTCTACGGTTCCGCTGCGAGGCGTTTGGTTCTTGTTCGCAAACTCCGCCACACGCTTTGCGATGTCATAGATCGTAAAGCCTTCCGGTATGACGAGGCGGGTGGTGCGTTCCTCGCCTTTTTCCAGTTCCGCGAGCACTTCCAGCGGGGTGATCGGCGATTTGAACGTATAGTCGCCCGCCTTTATCTTCGACGCGTCACCCACCGTTCTCAGGTACAGCATCACCGGCGTACCGCTTGCCAGAACGCCCTCGCTCACCAGCCGCCCGATCACCGCCGCCGGTGCCGTGCCTTTCTCTATCGTGATGTAATCCTTCGCCTTCGCGTGCTCGTGCGGAGTGCTCATCGCAGACCTCACCCACCAGACGGTTCCGCCCACGGCGACCGCAGCGGCCAAAACCAACACCACCAGCAAAATGATCAGCTTCCGGAGCATGTCGAAAGTTTAGCAAAATAAGCGATTTTCCCGCATCGCGGCCATTTTGCAATTTCGGGGGTGAAATGGTTTGATATTTTCATGTCCGAAAGATTCAGCTTGCCTCCCTTAGATATTGAAGAATACAGGCTTGAAAACGGCCTCAGGGTCATTTTGAACCGCGATATGTCGGTGCCCGTAGTCGCGATCGCGGTCTATTATGATGTGGGTTCGCGGAACGAACGAGAGGATCGAACCGGTTTCGCTCATCTGTTCGAGCACATGATGTTCCAGGGCTCCGACAACGTGCCAAAGGCCGGGCATTTCCAATACATTATGAAGGCCGGCGGGACGATGAACGGGACTACATCAAGCGAGCGCACGAACTATTACGAAACGCTTCCGGCGAACCAACTGCCGCTCGGACTATGGCTCGAATCCGACCGCATGCGTTCACTCGCGGTAACTCAGGAAAATCTCGACAATCAGCGCGAAGCTGTGAAGGAAGAGAAACGGCTGCGGTACGACAACCAGCCGTACGGCCAGATCTTCGATCTGATCAACGAGATGATCTTCAAGAATTTTGCGAATTCGCACTCCACGATCGGATCGATGGAGCACCTTGATGCGGCCTCGGTCGAGGACGTGCAGGAATTCTTCAGAGTCTACTATGCTCCGAACAACGCCGTTCTCGTCATCTCGGGTGCTTTCGAGCCGGAAACGGCAAAGGAGCTCGTCCAGACCCATTTCGGCGATATTCCGTCTCAGCCGCTGCCGCCGTCTTTGGACGTTTCAGAGCCGGAAGAGGTCGCCTCGCAGTTTCGACAGTGGGAGGACAAACTCGCTCCATTTCCGGCTTTCCTGCTCGGTTGGAAGATCCCGAAACGCCGCACACCGGAATCGCACGCACTCTATCTAGCGGGGAAATTGCTCTACGACGGCGACAGTTCTCGGCTTTATCAAAAATTGGTGAAAGGCGAGGAATCCGTCATACAGCTATTCGGCTTCACGGATGAACGCCGCGGCCCGTCGAGCATATTTATCGGCGCCATCCCGAAACCTGAAAAAGACCTCAGCAGAATCCGCGAAACGATTATGCACGAGGTGCAAAGCTTAGCGACGCATGGCCCCACGCCTGAGGAAATGCAGAAGCTGCACAATCAGCTTTTTAACGATGCTGTACGGATGCGACAATCTTCGATGACGCGGGCGCAGCAGATCGCCGAGTTCGCGTTGTACGACGGCAGCCCTGCGTTGATCAATCAAGAACTCGAGGAACTCTTGGCGGTCACGCCCGACGCGATTCGTCACGCCGTAGATAAATTTTTGAATACAGAAAATCGCGCCCTGCTAGACGTGGTGCCCGCAGGAAAAGGATAAGAACACTATGCCAGCTCAGAAGACAGCTCCCGAACCTCTCGCACCGGTGCCATTTCAAATCCCGTCGGCGTTCGAAACTACTTTACCCAATGGGCTTCGCGTCGTAATTTTCGATAACGAAAGATTGCCGCTCGTCAGCTACCGGCTCGCGTTCTTTTCCGGCGATGCGCACGATCCCAAGGATCACGTCGGGCTAACTTCCGCGATGACTTCCATGTTGACCGAAGGGACCGAAGAGCATTCCAGCCGCGAATTTGCTGAAAAGATCGAACGCCTGGGAGCGGCCCTGAGCGTTAGCTCATCCGACGATTTTACTATCATCTCCGCCTCAGCTCTTTCGGTTTACAGTGATGACGTTCTTGCTCTGCTCGCCGAGATGGTCTTTCGTCCCACTTTTCCGGAAGAAGAACTCGATCTATATCGTCGAAATACGATCGAGAATCTCAAGTTTCAGCGTTCGCAGCCCAACTTTTTGGCCAACGAGCAAACTTCGCGGATACTCTACGGCGAGCACCCCTACGCGATAATATCGCCGAAAGCTTCGGATATCGAAAAGCTCACCCGTGAAGATCTGGTAAAACTGCACGATCAACGGTTGGTTCCGAACAATGCGGTTCTGATTGTTGTGGGAGATATCGAACGCGATGATCTGCTCTCGAAACTGAACGAGCATTTTGGCGACTGGCCGAATGGCGAGGTGGATGAGTCGGGTCGACCTGAGCTACCGATTCGAATCAAAAGGACTATCACCATCGTCGATCGTCCCGGCTCCGCTCAATCAAACATCGTGCTTGCGAATTTGGCGATCAGCCGCACAAATCCCGATTATTTTCCGGTTTTGGTGATGAATCAGGTCTTAGGGGCGGGTGCCTCGTCCCGAGTATTCATGAACCTTCGCGAAGAGAAGGGGTACACTTACGGAGCATACACGCGGCTCGATATGAAAAAGCTCGCTGGTGATTTCGAGGCGACCGCGGAAGTTCGAACTCTCGTCACGGGAGATTCCTTGAAAGAATTCTTTTACGAGCTCAATCGCATCCGCGATGACCGCGTGCCCGACAATGAACTTGCCGACGCTAAGAATTATCTTACCGGGGTGTTTCCGCTCCGCGCCGAAACGCAGGAAGGGATGACAGGGTTGATCTTGAATCAGCAGTTGTACGGCTTACCGGCCGATTACCTTCAATCTTATCGCGATAAGGTGAACGCCGTTACCGCTGAAGAGGTTCAAAGAGTGGCGACGCAATACATCCAACCTGATAAGCTGGCGATCGTCATCGTAGGCGATGCCGGCGAGGTCCTTCGACAAGTTAGAGATTACGCTGAGGACATCGAGGTTTTCGACACGGATGGGAAAGGGAGATCGATATCGGAATACGCGACTCCGGATCGGGTCGAGACCGCAAACCTCGCCGGAGTCTGGCAATTGTCCTTGGATTTTCAGGGCCAGGCCGTTCCTGTCACACTTACATTAGTGCAGCACGAGGAGTCGATTACCGGAACACTGGAAACTATGCTTGGCACGGGGGAAATAAGATCGGGAAGCGTTAAGGGAAGTAAATTCTCGGGAACCGCGATCACAGAAATGCAGGGCCAGCAACTCGAACTCTCGATCACCGGGATACTGAACGGTGAGGGCATCACCGGAACGATATCCGCTCCCATCGTGCCTGAGCCTCTTACTTTTTCCGGGGCCAGATCGGAATAATCTCGTTCGGACGTGGTTAAACTTAGATATTAGATTCTAATCGGCGATTTCCGAAGCATGGGAAGCTGCAATTTGCCAGTTATTTCCTGATTTAACAAACATTACGGAAAATACGACTGGTACGGGCGGGGCCGTCTCTCCCGCCTTGGGGAAGGAGCGAACGCGAAACAGGTACATCGCGGCGCTTCCGAAACTCAGGAAAATTTCGTCATCGCGGTACCTCTCCCGGTTCCGCATCGTGGGGACCTTTAATGTGCTTAGCAGGGTCGAACGATCGTTGGTGACCACGCCCTTCACTTCAGTCGAAATGTATTTAGCGGTGAATGCGTCAGTATTGCTGTCCGTCCGTAGACCGGCGTCATTAAGTTTGCTCAGCAGCTCGCGCAGCTCTGTCTCCGTACTCGTCGAAATGTATTGAATGGGTTTCGAAAGTGTTCGGATAGGTGCAACGGCCGGGTGCGGTGGATTCCAGGGTAGAGGTTCGCATTGAATGGTCGAGACGTGCCCCGCGGCAACCTTCCAACGGCCTTCCATCCTCAGCCATAACTCGGTCGATTGATAGTGCGTTAGGCATTTGTCATCTTTGTAGCGCCATAGATTCTTTTTCTGGGTTGTGACAATAGCGGAATCGCCATACAGGCTGATCGTCGGTACATCGCTTTCATACGAAAGCGTCTCAAAATCCAGTTTCTTTCCCGATTTAATCGCGGCTGCGTCCCACCGCACCATAGCGGCGAGTTGGTCGCGGTAATTGAAAACGGGCTTTTCCCGGATGTTCACGTACCCCTCAATGAAGAGGCGATCGAACGGTTCCGGGTCGCGAGAGACGAATGCACGCTCGATCTCAATCATCGATCTTCGTATCTCTTGAGCGTCATCGCTCTTCTCGGAATTTTCTGATTTTGAAATTTGAGGGAACGCCGTTGAAGCAACGGCGAGAACTAATAATAGGTTTTCGACCGCAAACCTCACCTTAACACACCTAACCGATCAAGTCCGTTTCAGTTCCATTCGACCGCGATATCTTCCTCACCCTCAGGCGATACGTTTCACATTTTATACCGGAAAGAATCCCCATTGGGAATAATCTCAATTCGCCAAGCCCGGGTACGCCTCGACTGTATAAGAGCCATTTACAGAGACGCCGCCGTCCGCATACTCTTTGCCCTCACAGATCATCAACTGTGCAACGAGCCGGGAATCGGCCCGAAAAACGTCGACCGCGTTGGTCGTTTCATCATCGTCAATTATGATACCGCCTTCCCGGCGTTTGATGACAAGCACCGAGGTGTTTGCGACCTTTGGAAACTGCCCGCCGATCCGTTCGGACGCGAATGCCTTCCCGTTCGATTCAAGACGGGGTTTTCCGGGATTCCAGGCCACATACAATCGGATGCTTCCCGACCATGCGCCGCCAAGCCCCTCAAATTCGAAGGAATGCTTATATATATTTGTAATAAACCCAAATTTCCCGAACGGAATGCAGGGTAACAATTGCCCTTTAGGATTGTGCGAATGTTAGCACTATTCGTGGTGTGAGTAAACGGAGAAGGAGGCGAGAGTTTTGAGTTGTGAGTGGGAGTTTTGCAGGCCGTTACGGAACGGCCCAGACGGGTTTCACAACTCAAAACTTCTTTGGAGAGGGCCTGTTTAGCTAGCCCGGCGCATCGGGCTGTGCTTTTCCTGCAAATCGCGAAGGTGATCGATCAAGGCCGACGCCGCACGACGCGAGAGTTCGGTAACCTGGCAGTTCATCACTGCCGAACATTCCTCATCTGCATCCACGCCCGCCTCCCTGGCAACCGCCCGGATCATACCGAGCTGCTTGGTGGTCAGCATATCCGCCAGCGTTTGCGATACCGGGTTGGAAGGGAATTTAGCACCGCCGCCGTTGCTGGCGGCCACGCCGTTCGAAGCGGGCGGTTGAGGTCGGACGTCTTCCGGAGCCTCGCTCCCGCGCTCGATCGCGTCAAATTCCTTCTTATACAGTTCGCGTGCGATACCGAATTTGACCGCGGCACGTTTCAGAGCATCGTGCTCAGCCTTTTTGATACCCATCTCGTTCCGGCTGGGGCCGGTCCCGATACCTTCACGGGTAACCCCATCGATCGTGATCGCCACCGTGACGACCATGAAATCGCCCATCTCGCGAATATCCTTGATCGAATGAGCCCAGTTGGGTGCGGTTTCGTCTAAAATATCCGCAACCGTGTGCCATTCGACATAATCTACAGTTTGAACGTTCCCGTTCCGGTCGCGCCATCCTTCACGCTGGCGGACCAGGTGCGGGTCGACGTTCTTTCTCAATTCCTTTAGCGTGGCCGTAAAATCGAGCACGTTGCTCGTCTCCGGATCGCTGGTTTCTACGCCG
>Ga0307409_100002180_pt1 | contig 10103 bp, 12 predicted proteins | sample 322Ometagenome_2_FD_203888 | JGI IMG/M metagenome (GOLD analysis project Ga0307409, IMG submission 203888) | Maize rhizosphere microbial communities from greenhouse at UC Davis, California, United States - 322HYB-O-2 | ecosystem: Host-associated > Plants > Roots > Rhizosphere > Soil | place... | reverse complement strand
AGCGCGGGCGAGCTCACACCTCGAACGTCGCGCCCTCGCTGGCCACCTCGACGGGGCCGCCGAACGCCTGCTCGGCCTCCTGACGCGCCCAGTCGGCGTCGAGCTCGTCGGAGATGTGCACGAGCACGAGCCGTTTGGCCCCGGCCGCGCGGGCGTGCTCGCCCGCCTCGGCGGGCGTCAGGTGGCCGCGCTCGCCGGTGCGCTCCGGGCGCGGCAGGGTTGCCTCGACCAGGATCAGGTCGGCCCCGGTGGCAAACCGGGTGAGCGCCTCGGTCGGGCGCGAGTCGGCCCCGTAGACGATCTCGCCCGATCCGTTCTGCGAGCTCACCCGCATCGCGAACGTCTCGGTGTAGTGCGGCACCTCCTGGAAGGTCACCCGCATCGGGCCGATCGACAGCTCGCTCGACTCGTCGTACTCGGTCAGGTCGAACGCGTTCTCGATCAGGTCGTTGTTGCCCCAGCAGCCGACCACCTTGCGGAACGTCTCGCGCGCCCCGGGCGGGCCGTGCAGCTCAGGGCGCGCCGGGTTGTCGGTGCCCGGCCAGCGGTCGACCGGCACCGGCTGCTGGCGCGGCGCGTAGGTGAGCGCGTACGAGAACGGGACAAGGTCGAGGAAGTGGTCGGCGTGCAGGTGTGAGATCACCACCGCGTCCACGTCGACGTAGTCGATCCGCTCGCGCAGCTTGCCGAACACTCCGTTGCCGCAGTCGAGCAGCACGGCCGTCCCGTGCTCTTCGAGCAGATAGCCCGAACACGCCCCTCCGGCGTCCTGCCAGGAGGGCGACTTGCCCAGGACCGTCAGTCGCATGTTGCGACTTTAACCGGGTCAGGCGTTCGGCTGAGGAAATGCGTAGGCCGCGGTGGTGCGCTGGGCGCGGAAGACGAAAGCCAGCTGGCGCTCGGGGGCCAGGCCGCGCTCGGCCGGGCGGAACGTCGTGCACGGCTTGTCGAGGTTGAGCGCGCACAGCATGTTCTGCTGGAAGTAGCAGTCGGCGCAGCGGGCTGGCTTCGTCTTCGGCACGAGGGCCATCCAACACGAGCCGGCCCGCCGGTGCCAGGCCCGAACCCGCAAAGCGGAGGTTTTTCCGGATCCCGCAATTTCCAGGGTCGAAGTCCGGCTCCCCCGGTACTAGCGGCTTTTCGACAGGATTCAGAACGCCATGGAGCTGGTCACCGGAGCCACCGGTTACGTCGGAACCCGACTGTTGCGCCGCCTGGCCGGCGAGGGCCGGCCCGTGCGCGCGCTCGCTCGGCGCCCCGAGCGCGTGGAGGAGCTCGATGGCGTGGAGGCCGTGGCCGGGGACCTGATCAGCGGCGCCGGCCTCGCCCGCGCGCTCGACGGCTGCAGGACGGCGTACTACCTCGTCCACTCGATGGAGGCCGCCGCCGGCAACGGCGAGCCCTTCGCAGACCGCGACCGCACCGCGGCCGAGCGTTTCGCGAGCGCGGCCGCGGACGCCGGCGTGGAGCGAATCGTCTACCTCGGCGGGATCGAGCCGCCCGCCGCGGTGTCGGCCCATCTCGGCTCGCGGCTCGAGGTGGAGCGCATCCTGCTCGCAGCCGTGCCGCGCTCCACGGCGCTGCGCGCCTCGATCGTGATCGGCGCCGGGTCGTCCTCGTTTCGCATCCTCGTGCGCCTCGTCGAGCGGCTGCGCGTGCTGCCGCTGCCCGCCTGGCGCGGCAACCGCACCCAGCCGGTCGCCGAACGCGACGTGATCGAGTACCTCGCGCGCACGCCGACGGTGGCGGAGGCGACGGGCCGATCGTTCGACATCGCCGGCCCAGACGTGCTCAGCTACGCGGACATGCTCGAGCGGATCGCCGATGCGATGGGGGTCGGGCGCCTGCCGGTCGGCCTCGGCACGACGCTCACCCCGCCGGCCGCGGCCGTGGTGGCGGCGGTCACCGGCCAGCCGCTCGAGCTGGTGCGCCCGCTGATGGAGAGCCTCGAATCCGACCTGCTGCCGCGTGACCCGGGCGAGGCGCCGCGCGTCTACGACATCCGCCCGCTGCCCTTCGAGCGCGCCGTCGAGCGCGCGCTGCGCGAGTGGGAGTCCCTCGAGCCGCTGGGCGCCCGATGAGGGTCGAGCGCACCACCCACATCGCCGCGCCGCCACAGGCGGTCTACGACATCGTGATGGACCCCTCTCGCCTCAAGGACTGGGTGACGGTCCACCACCACCTGGAGAGCTCGCCCAAGGCGCCGCTCGAGAAGGGCTCGCAGCTCACCCAGATCCTCAGGCTGACCGGCAAGAAGTTCAAGGTGCGCTGGCGGGTGGTGGAAAACGAGCCGTGCGAGCACGTGGTCTGGGAGGGCCGCGGCCCGGTCGCGTCGCAAGCCCGCGTCGAATACCGCTTCGACGCGAATGACGGCGGGACCGATTTCTCCTACGTCAACGAGTACGACCTGCCGGGCGGACCACTCGGCCGAGTGGCGGGCCGCGCCGTCTCCCGCGTTACTCAAAAGGAGCTGGAAGGTTCCTTGCAACGGCTAAAACAGTTAGTAGAGTGAACGGTTAATGGCCGACTTTCTAGAAGAGAAGCGCAAGGAAATAGACGCACGTTTGCGGGAATTGCGCCCACTGGTAGATGAATTCAATCAACTCGAGAAGGCAGCCGCCGCCCTTGCCGGCGTTGGCGGCGGCGCGAGGCCGCGGGCGCGGCGCGCCAGCACCGGTCCCCGCCGCAAGCGTGGGCGGCCGCGTGGCAGCGGCAACCGCGCCAAGCAGGCGCTCGAGCTGGTCCGGGCACGGCCCGGCATCACGATCACCGAGCTGGCCGACACCATGGGAATCAAGGCGAACTACCTCTATCGCGTCATGCCCACCCTCCAAAAAGAGGGTCAGGTGAAGAAGCGCGACAAGGGGTGGCACCCCGCCTAGACCAGAAGGCACGTCTCACCGTCGGCGCGACGAGCTACCTCGTGGCGACCGGCGGTGACGGAACGCCGCTGTTGCTGCTGCACGGGTTTCCGGAGACCCATGTGTGCTGGCGGCACATCGCACCGGCGCTGGCCACCTCTCACAGCATCGTCGCCCCTGACCTGAAGGGGTACGGAGCGTCAGAGGCGCCCGCCGGGGGGCCGAAGGGCGAGGGGTACTCGAAGCGGGAGATGGCGGGCGAGCTCGTCGAGCTGATGGGCGCGCTCGGCCACGAGCGGTTCGCCGTCGTCGGCCACGACCGCGGCGCCCGTGTCGCCTACCGGCTCGCGCTCGACCATCCCGAGGGGGTGACTCGCGTGGCGCTGCTGAACGTCGTGCCCACCGTCGATCAGTTCGAGCGGATGGGCGCCGGCCCGTCGCTGGGCTACTGGCCGTGGTTCCTGCTGGCGCAGCCGGCGCCGTTCCCGGAGGAGATGTTCGGCGCCGCGCCCGCGGCGCTGCTCGACCACGTCTTCGCCACGTGGCCGAGCGACCCGGAGGCGATTGCGCCGGAGGACCGGGCCGCCTACCTCGAAGCGCTTACGCCCTCGACGATCGCCTCGATGTGCGCCGACTACCGCGCGAGCTTCTATTTGGACCGCGAGCACGAGAGCGCCGACCGGGCCGCCGGCCGGCGCATCGCCGCCCCGGCCCTGGTCGTGACCGGCGAGGACGAGACCCAGCTCGCCGACGCCCCCGACGTCTGGCGCGCGTGGGCCGACGACCTGAGCGCCACGCGGGTGCCGGGCGGCCACTTCATCCCCGAGGAGTCACCCGAGCAGCTCGGCGACGTCCTCGCGACCTTCCTTGCCGCCTAGATCAGGCCGAGCTCCCGCACCGCGTCGCGCTCTTCGATGAGCTCCGCAACAGTGGCGTCGATCTTGGCCTGCGCGAAGTCGCCGACCTCGAGGCCCTCCTCGACGGAGTAGGACCCGCCCGTCACGCGCACCGGGAAGCTCGAGACGACTCCCTCCTCGACGCCGTAGGCGCCGGACGAGTAGATCGCCATCGAGCGCAGCCCGTCCGCGCCGAGCACCCAGTCGTGCACGTGATCGATCGCCGCGTTGGCGGCGCTGGCCGCCGACGACGCGCCCCGCACCTCGATGATCTCGGCGCCGCGCTTGCCCACGCGCGGGATGTACTCGTTCTCGTACCAGCCCATGTCGACCTGGTCGACGGCGCGCTCGCCCTTGACCTTGGCGTTGAACAGGTCGGGGAACATCGTCGGGGAGTGGTTGCCCCAGACCACGAGGTCCTGGACGTCTTCCACCCCCACGCCGAGCTTGTCGGCGAGCTGGGCGACCGCGCGGTTCTCGTCGAGGCGCGTCATCGCGGTGAAGCGCTCGTTCGGGATGTCGGGCGCGTTGCTGAGCGCGATCAGCGCGTTGGTGTTGGCGGGGTTGCCGACCACCAGCACGCGCACGTCGTCGGCGGCGCCGGCGTTGAGCGCCTCACCCTGCGGCTTGAAGATCTTCCCGTTGGCCTCGAGCAGGTCGGCGCGCTCCATGCCCTTCGTGCGCGGCCGCGCGCCCACGAGCAGCGCGACGTTCACGCCGTCGAAGGCCTTCACCGGGTCGTCGAAGATCTCGGTGGAGGCGAGCAGCGGGAAGGCGCAATCCTGCAGCTCGAGCGCGGTTCCCTCCGCGGCCCTGACGGCATCGGGGATCTCGAGCAGCCGCAGGTCGATCTTCGCGTCCGGACCCAGCAGCTGGCCGCTGGCGATCCGGAACAGCAGCGCGTAGCCGATCTGGCCGGCGGCGCCGGTGACTGTGACGGTCGTAGGCATCAGGCGTTCATCTCCTCGATCACTGCGTCGGCGAATTCGCTCGTACCCACCGCGGAGGGATCGTCACGCGTGGGCTTTAGGTCGTAGGTGACCTTGTCGCCCTTGCGGATCGTCTCGGCGATGCCGTGCTCCATGCGATCGGCCGCCTCGGTCTCGGCGAGGTGGCGCAGCAGCAGCACTCCGGACAGCAGCAGGGCCGTCGGGTTGACCCGGTTCTGGCCCTTGTACTTGGGCGCCGAGCCGTGCGTGGCCTCGAAGATCGCCCCGCTCGACCCGATGTTGGCGCCGGGCGCGAGCCCGAGGCCGCCGATCATGCCGGCGGCCAGGTCGGAGACGATGTCGCCGTACAGGTTCGGCAGCACGATCACGTCGTACTCCTCTGGGCGCGACACGAGCTGGTTGCACAGGTTGTCGATGATGCGGTCCTCGAACTCGATCTCAGGATGGCGCTCGGCGACCTGGCGCGCGACCTCGAGGAACAGCCCATCGGAGAACTTCATGATGTTGGCCTTGTGGGCCGCGGTCACCTTGGACCGCCCGTTCTCCTTGGCGTAGGCGAAGGCCGACTCGACGATCCGCTCCGATCCGAATACCGAGATCGGCTTGATCGAGATGCCCGATTCGTCGCGGGTCGGCGAGTCGAGCTCGTCGGCCAGGAAGGTACGTAGTTTCTCCACCTCGACCGAGCCCTTCTCGAACTCGATGCCGGCGTAGAGGTCCTCGGTGTTCTCCCGGACGATCACGATGTCCGTCTCCGGGAAGCGGGTGCGCACGCCCTCGTAGGCCTTACAGGGCCGGATGCAGCTGTAGAGGTCGAACTCCTTGCGCAGCGCCACGTTGATCGAGCGGTGACCGGAGCCGACCGGCGTGGTCGTGGGGCCCTTGATCGCGGTGCCCCGCTCGCGGATCGAGCCGAGCGTGCGGTCGGGCAGCGGATTGCCCTCCTGCTCGTAGACGTCGATGCCCGCGTCCTGGAAGTCCCACTCGAACTCGACGCCCGTGGCCTCGAGTACTCGCCGGGTCGCCTCCGCGAGCTCGGGCCCAGTGCCGTCGCCCGGGATGAAGGTGACTCGATGTGTCATTGGGTCCTTTCTCTATCTCCGTGAGGCGGGGATTGTTCCAAGGCTTGCATCGTGTAACCTTTTGGTTTCACCCCGTCGACGCCAGGAGATGAGCCGATGCAGGTTGAAGACAGGATCGAACGCGAGATCGTGATCGACGCCCCGATCGAGCATGTCTGGTCGCTGATCACCGAGTCGGAGCACTTCGGCACCTGGTTCGCGGACTCCGGAGCCGAGATCGATCTGCGGCCGGGAGGCGCTATGAGCCTGAGCTGGGAGGAGCACGGGACGGTGCGCGCCAGCGTGGAACGGGTGGAGCGGCCGCGACTGTTCTCCTACCGCTGGGCCAATGCGCGCGATGTGGACCCGGTCGAAGGTCATTCCACCCTGTGGAGTTCCTGCTCACCGCCGAGGGTGCCGGCACCCGCGTCCGAGTGGTCGAGAGCGGCTTCGCAGGCCTGGACACCTCCGACGACGATCGCCGGAGGCAGATCGAAGACAACACCGAGGGCTGGGCGACTCAGCTGCGCAACCTGAGCGAGCACGCGAGCCGCACGGTTGCCTGAGCACGTCGACCTGTTCGCCGCGCTCGGCGATCCCACGCGCCGGGCGGTGCTGAACATCCTGGCGGCGCGCGGCGAGGCGTCCGCGACAGTGATCGCGAGCCAGCTGCCCGTCAGCCGGCCGGCGGTGGTCAAGCACCTCGGCGTGCTCGACCGGGCCGGCCTGCTGAAGGAGCGGCGCCAGGGTCGCGAGGTCCTGTTCTCGGTGCGACCGGAGCCGCTCGAGTCGGCGTCGCACTGGCTGGCGGCGGTCGCCTCGGAGTGGGACCGTCGGCTGGCGGCGCTGAAGCGGCTCGCCGAGGACGGCTAGGCGGCGGCGACCACCTGGTTCGCCACGAGGTCGCGCGAGCGCACCAGTGCGAAGGCCAGCGCGCCGCCCACGAACGCGACCACGGCGGCGACGATCAGGATCTCGTTCAGGCCGTCGATGAAGGCGCGCTGGGCGACCGCCGTGTGCGCCTGTCCCGACACGACCGCTTCGCCGAGGTCGGCACGGCCGAGCTTGTCGGTCACGCGCGCTTGGAACAGCGCGCCCAGGCCGGCGATGCCGGTTGCGATGCCGACCTGCCTGAACGTGCTGTTGATGCCCGAGGCCGCGCCGCTGCGGCGCGGCTCGACCACGCCGATGGCGGCCGTGGCCAGCGGCGGGTTGACGCAGCCGATGCCGATACCGGCGACGACGAAGCCCGGCAGCAGCGTGGTCCAGTCGTCCCCGGGCTCGATCCCGCCCATCAGCAGCAGGCCGACCCCGACCAGGCCCAGGCCCACGCCCAGGAAACCGCGGATCGGCAGGCGCTCCGCCAGCTTGCCCGCCACCGGCGCGACGATGAACGAGAGCACCGAGATCGGCAGGAAGCGCACGCCGGCCTCGAGCGGCGAGTAGCCGAGGATGCTCTGAACGTAGATCACGATGTAGAGGAACATCGCGAACATCGACGCGTGCAGCACGAAGGCCGTGATCTGCGCGCCGGTGAAGGCCGGGATCCGGAACAGGTGCAGGTCGAGCATCGGCCGTTCGGAGCGCAGCTCGACCGCGGCGAACGCCGCCATCAGCAGGACGCTCGCCGCCAGCAGACCCACGATCAGGGCGCTCCCCCAGCCCTCGGCGTTGCCCCGGATCAGCGCCAGCACGAGGCAGAAGAGCGCGCCGCTGAAGGTCACGAGGCCGACCCAGTCGATGCGGGCGCTCGTGTCGCGCTCGCCCTCGGGCACCTGCGCGAGCGTCATCGCCATGGTCGCCAGGCCGACCGGCACGTTCACGAAGAAGATCCACTCCCACCCGAGGTGCTCGGTGATCACGCCGCCCACAACCGGGCCGACCGCCACCGCGAACCCCGTCGTCGCGCCCCACAGGCCGATCGCCGTGCCGCGCTCGTTGGGCGCGAACTCCTGGGCGATCAGCGCCAGCGAGGTGGCGAACATCATCGCGCCGCCGAGTCCCTGCACCGCACGCGCGACGTTGAGCACCGTCGGCGAGTCGGCCAGCCCGCAGACGAACGACGAGACGACGAACACGACGATGCCGGTCACGAAGACAAGCCGCCGGCCGAGCAGGTCGGCGAGCGAGCCCGACGCGAGCAGCAGCGTGGCCAGGCCGAGCGCGTAGGCATCCACCACCCACTGCATGTCGGTGAAGGTGCCGCCCAGCTCGCGCCGGATGTCGGGGAGCGCGACGTTCACCACCGTCACGTCCAGCAGCAGCATGAAGGTCGCCAGGCAGGACGCCAGGAGAGTCCACCACTTACGAGCCATAAGCCCAGGCTTTCCTGAACGGGCGCGCTCTACGCCTACCATCCACCTCAGTGTTCGGAGGCAATTCCATCCAGTTGGGCCGGATCTTCGGAATCCGGATCGGCGTGGATATCAGCTGGTTCTTCGTCCTGTTCCTGTTCATCTGGTCGCTGTCGGGCTGGTACCAGGACCTGTTCCCGCGCGACGACACCAAGGCCTTCTCACTCGCCGTCGTCTCGACGCTGCTGTTCTTCCTCTCGATCCTGCTGCACGAGCTGGGCCACGCGGTGGTCGCGATCCGCAACGGGATCCCGATCCTCGGCATCGACCTGTGGATGTTCGGCGGCGTGGCGAAGCTGGGCCGCGACACCGACTCGCCGGGCGTGGAGTTCCGCGTGGCGATCGCCGGGCCGCTGGTGACACTCGCGATCTGGGCCGTCTGCTTCGGCGCCGCGTCGATGCTGTCCAGCTCGGACTCGGTCCTCGACGCCGGCCGCTTCGAGATCGGCGACTTCAGCGAGGCGGTTGCGGTGCTCGGCTACCTGAGCACGGTCAACTTCCTCGTGCTCGTCTTCAACCTGATCCCCGGCTACCCGCTCGACGGCGGCCGCATCGCCCGTGCGATCGCGTGGAAGATCACTGGCGACCGCAACCGCGCCACCCGCTTCGCGGCGCGGCTCGGCCGCCTGGCCGGCTGGGGCATGGTCGCCTTCGGCTTCCTGGCCCTCGCCGACGTCGTCCGCTGGGACTCGGTCGGCGCGATCTGGTTCATCTTGATCGGCTTCTTCCTCGCCTCCGCCGCCCGCTCGGCCGAAGCGGAGGCCGACTTCTCCGACCGAATCGACCACCTGCGCGTGTCCGACGTGATGGACGCCGAGCCGGTCGCGATCCCCGAGCGGCTGCCCCTGGATCGCGCCGAGGGCGAGTTCTTCCTGCGCTACGGCTGGCCCTGGTTCCCGGTCGTCGACGACACCGGACGCCTCGTGGGCGTCGTGTCGCGCGAGGCCGTCAGCAGCGTGCCCGAGGCGGCCCGCGGCGGCCGCCCGATCGCCTCGGTGATGGCCCGCGACGACGGCGGGAGCGGGCTGCGCGCCGGCCTGGAGGACCCGCTCGAGGCGCTGCTGGCGCACGAGAGCCTGGGCCGCCTCGGCGCGGTGATGGCGGTGGACGGGGACGGCGTGCTGCGCGGGATCGTGACCGTGGACGCGGTCCGGCGGGCGCTGCGCGGGGCGCTTCCCGCGTGAACGCGGACCCCGGCGGACGCGGCCGAGCCGCGTGCTTGGGCGAACTGCATAGAATCGCCAGCGCCTCATGCCGAAGCACGACGTACTCGTAATCGGAGCCGGCCTCGCCGGCCAGCGCGCCGCCCTCGCCGCGGCGGAGCATGGGGCGTCGGTCGGGATCATCTCGAAGGTCCACCCGGTGCGCTCGCACTCGAACGCCGCCCAGGGCGGCATCAACGCGGCCCTCCGCGCGGAGGACTCGTGGGAGTCGCACGCCTTCGACACGATCAAGGGCTCCGACTACCTGGGCGACCAGGACGCCATCGAGATCATGTGCCGGGAGGCGCCCGGCGAGCTGCTCGACCTCGAGCACCTCGGCGTGACCTTCCACCGCGACGAGGAGGGCAGGCTCGGCACCCGCGCATTCGGCGGGGCCTCGGCCGCCCGCACCTACTACGTGGCCGACATCACCGGCCAGGCGATCCTGCACGTGCTCTACGAGCAGCTGATGAAGTTCGACGAGGTGCACCGCTACGAGGAGTGGTTCACCACCGCGCTGGTGCAGGACGAGGACGGTCGCATGGCCGGCGCGATCACGCGCAACATCCGCGACGGCGCGATCGAGCTGTTCTCGGCCAAGGCCGTGATCCTGGCCACCGGCGGCAACGGCCAGCTCTACGACCCGACCACGAATGCGCTGATCTGCACCGGGGATGGGATAGCCATGGCCTACCGCATCGGCGCGCCGTTGATGGACATGGAGATGATCCAGTACCACCCGACCACGCTGGCCGGGCTGGGGCTGCTGATCACCGAGG
>Ga0307409_100002179_pt1 | contig 10103 bp, 12 predicted proteins | sample 322Ometagenome_2_FD_203888 | JGI IMG/M metagenome (GOLD analysis project Ga0307409, IMG submission 203888) | Maize rhizosphere microbial communities from greenhouse at UC Davis, California, United States - 322HYB-O-2 | ecosystem: Host-associated > Plants > Roots > Rhizosphere > Soil | place... | reverse complement strand
TTGGTAGCGCACTTGACTGGGGGTCAAGGGGTCGCGAGTTCAAATCTCGCCAGCCCGACAAGTCAATGTCGGATTATCACACCTAATCAGAGCCGCGTTCATCCGGCCACCGGCCCATCCTCGACAAGCCTCAGTGCCGGGTAGTTGGGCCCAGATTGGGCCCACCAGCGCGAGTACGCCACTCCGACGTCGAGGACAGCCGGGTGATCCGGGTGGAGATAGCGGCTCGTCACCGCCGGGTCTTGATGGCCAGCCACACGCTGGAGAAGGTGCAGTTCGACGCCGGCGTCGGCCATCCAGGTCAGCGCTGTGTGTCGTAGCCCGTGCCGCACGAGGCCGGCCAGCCCAAGATCATCAACCAACTCGTCCCACCCCGTCGCATCGCGCAGGGTCGCGGTCGTGATCACTCCTCCACGTGGACCAACCAGCAGACGAGTATCCCTGGCCCTGCCCGCCGTTAGCCGCTCCAGCGTCGCGCGCAGCGGCTCGATGATCGGCACCGGACGCCGCCGCCGGCCCTTGGTCTCCTTGGTGACCAGGCCGCCGCGGCCGGGGTAGGTCTGCCTCCGCACTGTCAACAGCCCTTGGGCGAGGTCGATGTCACCCACCTGCAGCCCGGCCACCTCACCGATCCGCAATGCCGTCGTCGCCAAGATCATCACGCAGTCACCCCAGGCCTGGTGACCACCCCTATGTACGGCTTCCTCGACCAGCCGGCTCAACGTGCTCACGTCCGGCAATGCGAAATCGCGAGGACTCTCGGGAGCCAATATCGGCAGGGCAGACCGGCCGACGACACGCCGCCGAGCCCGATCCTTCGCCGGGTTGCGCACCAGCAGCCCGTCGCGCACCGCCTCGTCCAGCACCAGCACCAGGCCGCGATCGTGTTCTTAACCGTCGAACGACCGTACGCCGCCTCCCACTGGTCGATCGCCCGATCGATCAACCCGGCCGACATCATCGACACTGGCAGGTGCCCGAGCGCCGGAAGCACGCGTTTGCGTAGCCCCGCCGAGTACGGATCCAGCGTCGACGGGGGATCTATCCCGCGAGCCCACCGATCTCCCAGCTGGGCGACATAGTCGGCAAGCGGCTGACTGGGATCGACCCCCGTTCGTGCGACACCCTCCAGGCGCTCGACCCAGCCGCGCGTCTTCGAGAGATCCATGCGTACGCTTGACGCCCTCACGGTGATGCGTCACTGGATGCGTCCACCGAACCCGCGCGTAGTCGGTCGTTCCTCGAGCACCCTCACGGGCCTGCACGTCGACGGTCAAGCGCACGCCAAGCGGCGGCATCGGCTCCTCAGTCACGACGCGATGCTGCCGCGAACGCCCTCGGCGATCCATGCCTCCACGGCGCTTATCGGGTAGCGGTAGACGGTGCCTACACGGAGATAGGGCGGGCCGACGTCGTCCAGACGCCACCGCCGAACCGTAGATGGATTGACGCGCATCCGCTTCGCAAGCTCCTCGGTGGTCAGCAGTTGTTCCATGATCATCTTGCTCTCCTATGCTGGGAGCCTGTTCGCGCTTCGAACGGTGGTCGGGGCCTCAGTCACCACTGCTCTCATCAACCGCTCCTCTGCATCCATCTCACATCCACACCCTGGAGCGCTCGCAGACCGCTCATCTGTGCATAAAGGCTCTCCGAGTCCTTAAGGAGAGTTTGGTTGCCCGGTGATCACGCGCGCACGACTATTTCGTCTTAAACGTGCAAAGCGCGTCCAACAGACGAGTGCTTGACGTGGCCCTTCTATCAGCGAGGCCTCGGCAGTAGCGACGTTGGGTGGATCTTGGGCCGCCCGGGGTGATGTCGGTCGTCGCGGTTGTAGTTTTTGGTGGTTCTCGGGGCAACCTGATCCCTTTGCAGGTCGCGATTCGCCGAGTCGTCGCCTGGGTGGGAGATGCGTCGCTCGAGGCGTTGTTGCCAGAGGGCGGCCGCAATCTGCAGCTGCCCTGCTCCGGTGGGTCGGTCTCGGGGGTCCACGCCGACGGCGGCACGCCAGATGGCGACTTCACCAACGAGGGCCGCGGGCGGGTGGCTGCCAGGCGGTGCGCACACCGGCTGCGTGCCGTCCTGGGTGGCGTGGCGTCGAACCTGAGTGGCGAGGTCAATCACCAGCTCGGACCGCGTGGCCAGGTACTCGCCCCAAACGGGATGATCATGAAGCGCCTCCGGTATGCCGGGAAGCCACGGCAGCGGTCCCAGAACGGCAGGTGCGGGCTCTGGCAGGCGCCAGTCGAGCACGGCGGCTATGTCGCCGGCGGTATGGAGCTCTCGTCCGGCGGCGGCCATCTGCGGGTGGAGGAGTGGGTGCTCCCCGGTCTCACCGAGGTGTTGCGACGGCTCGACGGGTCGTCGGTCTCCGGCGCCGCCCTCTACACATCGCAGCGGATCCTCGACGCCGGGGTGAGGGCCCGGCAGGCTACAGAACCGGCCGTCACGTTCGATACCGCAGGGCAGCTATGGAGGCTTGGCTTGACACCCAAGCCGACCAGCGCCAGAGGTGACGTGGCGCACATTGAGCGGCGTCGTATTCGCCAGCGCGACGCCTCCGGACGAACCCGTACCGTCGTGCACTAAAGGTGCATTACCGCGACGCCTCGGGGAAGCATCACAGCGAGACCAAGACCAGATTAGTCGATGCTGAGCGCAGGAATGCCGAGATCGAAGTCGTGCTCGCGACCGCAACGTGGCGAGACCCTAGGCGCGGTGAGCTAAGTCTTGCCGAATGGGCGCATAGCTGGCTGCCCACCCGACTTGATCTTCGGCCAACCACTTGGGCACGGCTCGAAACAACAATGCAGAAGCAGGTCCTTCCCTACTTCGGTTCAGTGCCGCTCAACAAGATCACCAACGCGGTCGTGCGGGAGTGGGTGTCAACTCTTCTGAGTTCGGGGCTGTCCGCAGCCACCACCCGCAAAGCCGTCTTCGCCTTGCGGCAATGCCTGGCTGCTGCCATTGCTGACGAACGCATTCAGATCAATCCCGCGTGTGCCGTACCGCTTCCGACCGAGCGCCAAAAGCCGCCGCGCTATCTTTCGCAAGGTGAGGTCGAGCGTCTAGTCGACCAGATGCCCTGTCAGTATCGCGCCCTCGTCCTGGTTGGCGCGTACGCCGGACTTCGCTGGGGAGAAGCTGTAGGGCTTCGCAGGCGCGACATCGATCCGCTACGCTCGCGCATCCGCGTGACGTCCACGGCTGTCCAGTTGCGGGGACGGGTGACTTTGGACAACGAGCCCAAGACGACGCGCTCGAAGCGTTCCGTCCCGGCCGCCTGCTCAGTCATGCGGCGGCTTGAGCAGCACCTCTCGGAGTTTGTTGACCAGACTTCAGATGCTCTTGTGTTCACCGCTCCGGCGGGTGGCCCGCTTTTCCGCTCGTGGGGACGCGCTGTCTTGCGGCCGGCCGTGCTGCGCGCCGGGTTGGACGACATCAGCTTCCACGGACTTCGGCACAGCTTTGTCGCGATCATGGTGGCCGCGGGATGTAACGTACGCGAGGTCTCCGAGTGGGCTGGGCACAACAGCGTCGCGTTCACGCTGACGAGATACGGCGGATTGTTCGAGGACAGCGCCGATGCCGCGGTCGACCGCCTTGACGCACTTCTGGACGGCAAGGGCGCCAGAGCCGTATCGCATAGGATCCGTCCTCCTAACGACGCAGGGTGAAGAAACGCCGTCCGATGTAGGCAACGGCCTATTGCTGGCGTTGACCGCGGCGTCATTCATTTGATCACTCCGGCCGCATCGTCCGGAACTCCGCGGGCATTGTGCACCAGGCCTTGTCCAGGCGTCGGCGGACACGGATGGCCCATGACGCACTCACTGAGAATCGGCTGTGTTGCTGTACTCCGGTGCTGTACGGCGCAGCTCGGATACCCCTCAACCGATGCCTGTGCCGGTGACTCCAGCTGCGCCAGCACCAGGGGCTGCATTCCCTCTGTCTCTATAGGCGTTACAGCGAAGACAGACCTGGTAGCGCTCTTGGGTCTCAGGGTTTTCGCGATGTTCCCAGTTGTGCAACCGGAGTCGGCACCTCAAAGGCTTGGCCACATCAGGGATTGTCCGCCCGGCCGGCTGTTGCGGCAAGGTTCCTGCCCGACGTGATTGGCCGAGCGACGCATTACGAGCGAGTCCGGTGCACGACGGTGGCCGATGGTTGGTGTGGTTTGACGCTTGGCTATATCCGGACAGTCCGGGGCAGGTGACGTCGATGACGGATGATCGAGGGCCCTAAGGGACACGCAGGCTTACCGATTCTGTTCCCTGAGCCTTGCTTTAGCTTTCCATCGGACTCGTCCACAGTGGTCCGAGCCAGCACGATCACCTTGCTGGAGAGTTGGCGTCACCCCGGCGAGGAAACTGCTTTCCGCAGCATGAAGTCCGCCATGACGTCCTGTGCGGCCTCGACCATGTGTCCGCCGTTGGCGGTCTTGCAGCCGGCGGATTCCGCAGCCTGGAGGAATGGGGTCAGGCCGTGTCCGGCGATCACATCGCCGACGAACATAGACGATCTCAGCAGCGCAGCATCGACGGGTAGCGGATCGTTCTCCTCCATGCCCATGGGAGTGGCGTTGCACACCAGATCGCAGCCGGTGGGATCCGGCGGCCCGGCACTCACCCGCCCCTGGCCGAGGCCGGAGAGCAGGTCGATGAGTGTCGCAACCCGTGACTGGTCGGCATCGTGGATGATGAGTTCGCCGACACCAGCTTCAATCAGGGCGATCGCGATCGCGCTGCCTGCGCCGCCAGCGCCGACGAGCAGGACCCGCGCTCCCTCCGGCTGGGCTCCGTGGTCCTGCTGCGCCTTCACGAAGGCGAGTCCGTCGAGCATGTCGCCGTGCCAGGTCGCGTCAGGATTGCGGCGGATGATGCTCACGACCCCGAGCATCTTGGCACGCTCAGAACTGGTGGCGCAGTGGGCGAATGCGGTGAACTTGTGCGGCATGGTGACGAGGATCCCGTCGACGTTCCGGGCGGCCGTGAGACCCGCCATGACGGCGTCGATGTCATCGGCCGCCACCTGCATCGGCACGCAGATGCCGTTGTAGTCGCGCTCTTCGAAGGTGCGGGTGAGACGCATGGGCGACTCAACGTACTTGATGGGGTCACCGATGATCGGGAACAGCCGCGTAGCGCCGCTGAGATGACCGAGCACGCCAAGTCCTCCCTCTCCGGTCGCCCCTTCGAGCCTCAATCAGATTCTGTCAGCGCACCATTCAGTCCGCGCGGCCCGGTTGGCTGGCGTTTGACAGGCAGCCCATCGCAGCCTCTGCTTGCAAAGGGGCAACGTGTGTGTGGCTCTCGCTCGTCTAGCGCTTGCTGAGACGCTGGCGCACGATGTTGGACGCGTCGAGCAGCGGCACCATTGCTGTACTTCACTGCTGTACTTGCAGCCGGCCAGGGCGTCTGACCTCTTCGTCCCGCACCCGGCTCGGCAGACTCCCTTGGCCGTCCTTGACACTCGTAGGGTGTGCGCAAACGTCCAGCACAGTACGGTCCGCAGCAGAGTCATTGCCAGGCACTTAGTCAGGCAGCTTTCGTTCACCTAGCGTTAGGTGAGCCCAGTGACTAACCTCGGCCGATTAGCATCGCCGTGTGGAACTTCGGGCCTACGCGGCCGGCGACGCCAAAACCACGTTGGGCGATCTTCCTCCGAGCCGTACGCGAGACGGCTCACCCCCACTACTCGCCGGAGCAGGTCGAGGCGTGGGCGGCCGACTATGGGGACCCTCGACTCGTGGGACGTGGCCCGGACAGCAGCGCACACCCAGCTGGCCATCATCGATGGCCACGTGGCCGGGTTCACCGACCTGGATGACCACGGCTACATCCACACGTTGTTCGTGGATCCCGATTTCGGCCGGCACGGGGTCGCGTCGGCGCTGCTCACATCGATGGTCGCCCTCGCCCGCCAACGCGGCCTACCGGCAGTGACCACCTTTGCCAGCCTGACATCCCGACCAGTGTTCGAAAGGCATGGGTTCGTGATCATGGGCGAACGCGACTTCGGCGAGGGCGATGGCGCGGCCAAGACGTACGAGATGCGTTGTGTCCTCGACGGCACCACCCCGCTTTAGGAGCTGGGGGCGTGATCAGCGTGGCGGAGGATACGAGATTCGAGCTCGTGAGGGCGTGAAGCCAACTCGCTTTCCAAGTCTGAGCAAGACAGTTCAGGGGCTCCAGTGTGGTCCGTTCAGGCGTGGAGGTCGGCGCCGACCGTTGCTGCGAACGTCGCCGGACTGAGGTGAATGAGACCAAACCTGAGACCATCCACGGTCCCTCGCTGAGCGTCAGATACCGGGGCCCAGCTCGGCTGGAACTGTCAGCTTGGGAATTCGATCCGACTTAGACGCGGACCTTTCCCGGCGGCGTGGTCCTGACCAGGTACGAGATGAGGCGGTGAGCGCGATTCCTTTGCTGCCTTGTCTGAGGGAGTGGCAGCATGCCCCGGAACAAGGTCGAGCTGTTCGCTGCGACAAGGCAGGGCCTGCCATTCCTCCCCTCACCGTGATAGATGCCGATACCAGTCGAGATGGCGGCGGGGTCCAGGGATCAGCGGCAAGATGTTTTCGGCTCGGCCGCGAGTGGAACGGTCCAGTGGACAGGTGAGGTGGCGGCCGAAAAGATCTTGCTGCCCCTGGACGCCGACAGTGGCTCGGCGCACACTCCCTGGCATCCGGTGAGGGTTCCACCGGTACCTGCCGTGGTGCCGTGTGGTCCGGTCTGTGACTGGCGCTCTTGGCCGGCTGGTGGGCGTGGTTGCCCTGGCTCTCAGGATCGGGTAGCAGCGAGTGGCCGCGCCGTCCGAGGACGGCGCCCCGCGCCGCCCCCAAGGGACGTGCGCGGCGCCCGCGCCGGGCCTTGATCAACTAGAGCCACACCCGGCAATTGTTGGCAGCAGCAGCTGAGACTGCCCGGATGTGTCTGGTTCCTCGACACGCCACGACTGGGCAATGGCGCCGCTACAAGCCTGCGCCGGGCGGCGGCAATCACGTGGGCGTGGGCGAAAACTACGGACCAGCTACGGACCACCACGGCCGAATTCAGCGCACCTCAACGGTCAATTATGGACATCAGCGATAAGTGGTTCACGCTCGAGAACGGTGGAGGCCCGATCTGGGGGTCAAGGGGTCGCGAGTTCAACTCTCGCCAGCCCGACAATCGGATTCAGCATCATCGCACCTTGTCAATCGACACTTCATCCAGCCACCGACGCCATCGATGACCCTGAGAGTCGGCGACTTCGGCCCAGATTGTAAGGCCGCCTTTGAGCGAGTGCGGGAAGTGCTCATGTCGCGGGCCATGCGGGATGCTGCATGATCGGGTGGTGGCTGAAGACATGTGGAAGCACTGGCCCAGTCCAAACGCGCTGAGTGTGTTCGTGGTTGCGGCTGGTTTCTCAAGGGCGGCGAGGAGCGCCGATGATCCACAGTGAGCAGCGCCGGTCAGAGATCGTCGTCGGACTGGTGGCGACCCCGCCGGACTACCCAGCCCGGGTGGCTGCGCGGCTCACCGCCGAGCTGGCCGGTCAGCTCGCCGAGCGGGTGGATGCGGACGTGCGGTGGACCGTCCGGGAAGGCTGGGGTGAAGTGGCGCCGCGCCGCGACGGCGGCGTTGAGGCGCTGCTCGACGATCTTGCCCGCCGGCGCGCCGACGCCCGGTGGGACGTCGCGATCTGCCTGACCGATCTGCCGCTGCACGCCGAGCGGGTGCCGCTGGTCGCGCAGGCCTCCGCCCGGCGCCGAGTCGCGATGGTGTCCCTGCCCGCGCTGGGACTGCGCCAGCTGCGAGCGGTCCGCGCAGCCGTTCCGGATCTCGTGGGCCGGCTACTCACCGACGCTTCCGACGAGCGGGTGCCGCCGGCCGGCTGGGCACCGGCCGAGCTGGCAGGCCGGGTTCCCGCCATTCGCCGGGTGGTCGGCGAGGCTGACGCCGGGGAACTGGGCTACGTCGCCTCGCGGCGGATCGGCCGGGTGCGGCTGCTGACCGGAATGGTCCGGGCCAACCGCCCGGGGCGCGCCCTGCTGGGCCTGTCCAAGCTGCTGGTCGGTGCGTTCGGCACGGCCGCGTTCGCGCTTACCACCAGCACCATCTGGCAGATGGGCGATGCGCTCGGCGGACTCCGCCTCGGCGTGATCATGCTGCTCGGGCTGACCGCGCTGGTGGCCTGGCTGATAGTCGCGCATGACCTATGGGAGAAACCGGACCGGGAGACACCGGCTGAGCTGGCCCGGCTGTTCAACCTGGGCACGGTGCTCACCCTCACCCTGGCCACCGTGGTGTCCTATCTGGTGCTGTTCGCCGGAACGGTGCTCGCCGCGGCGCTGCTGATCGACACATCCGTGCTGGAACAGACCCTGCAGCGGCCGGTCGACTTCACCGACTACCTGATACTCGCCTGGATCATCAGCTCGCTGGCTACCGTCGGCGGCGCGATCGGCTCCGGGCTGGAGGACGAAGACACGGTGCGGGCCGCCGCTTATGGCTACCATCCCGAACCCGGGGGCTGGCGGGACGAAAAGGACGCGTAGTCCCACCGCGGGGCAGGCAGGCAAGCAAGCGCGCTCCGAGTCGTGACCGAACCGCCGGCGTCGGTCTCAGGGTGTGCGCCGGTGCCGGCCACTCTTCCGCGCCCCGGTCGCTCGCGATTCGTGGCCAACACCGGCACCTGACAGGGGGCGGCGATCGCCGCAGCTCCGCTTTCGCTGCGGCGGTGCGACGCGGGGGCCGCGTATCGGTGTGGGGCACTCGTCCCCGCTGCGGACCGACCCTCCGGCTGAACTGTCCCGTCGGTCGTAAGCGACTAATGCTCGTCAGCTAGAGAGCCGACCAACCTTCGCAACCAGGTGCAAGTTGGGCCCTATTTGGGCCCAACGACTTCGATACCTCAGCACGTGCCCACTACGTCACGTGCCCGGTACCTTCCGTTCACGCTCGCGAATACGCGCCAAAAGGGAGTCCGCCGATCTGGGGGTCAAGGGGTCGCGAGTTCAAATCTCGCCAGCCCGACCGAAGCGATCCATCCCATCCGACCTAGTCGGACCCGTATTTAACCGACATTCTTGCCACCGTCGATAACACCAAGCGACGGCCGCTCCGGACCAGCTACCGACCACCAGGCCGAAAAACGCTGTACCAGCCTCTAGCAAGGCCTGCACATCGGGATGCAGGTAGCGAGCCGTGACTGCCGGATCCTGATGTCCGGCGACTCGCTGCAGGATGTGCAGATCGACGCCAGCGTCAGCTGGCCGGTCCTTGCCCACACTCCTAAGCCCGTCCATACGGCGCTGGCGATCATTTGCCGAGCATGAAGTTGGGAATCGAGGGCTGGCGGAGGAAGTGGCTCAATGACGCAGCTGCCAACCCCAATCGGCACTTGATATGGGGTGGTTGCTGAGACAATTCCGGCACCGGCTATGCGGACGTCGAGTGTTGCAGTCTTGGCCACAGCTGTCGTGCGGTTTCGTGCATGATTGCGAGTCCCTCGGCACCGTTGAGGGCGGCGGCGTCGTTGATGGGTGGCAGGGTTTGGTCGAGTTGCTGGGCCAGCGCGAGGCATCCCATGACGAGCGCCTGCGCGAGTGGGGTGAGCGGTTGGTTGAGCGGGATGAGCGTCTCGTTGAAGGCGGGCACGGGCAGCGGGGCGACGTCGGGCCAGTCCTGTGGCGCTCGCGGCCGGTCGAGTGTCAGGACTGGGCCGATGTCGGCGGCGTCGGCGTCGCGAGCGGTGAGGGGTTCGCCGAGGTTCCAGCGCTCGCGCATGGTGCGGATCATCGAGGTATTGCGGTATGTGCGGTTGATCACGGTCTTTTCTGGAATCCATGGCGAAATCGCGTCGCCGGGAGGCGGACGCCGAGTCGGTTGAAGGTGAAGTCCATCTGCCCGGCCGGCCCGGTTCGGTCGGGCGGAGTGGCGGCCGGTGGAGGGACGTGGTCGTAGGTTCCGCCGTGTTCGTCGAAGACGACCATGAATAGTGTGTTCAAATAATTGGAACCGGTCGGGGACGACGATGACCGGATCGCGTGATAGATCCGTGCCAGCAAATCCTCGCCGGCGATCAGCGAGGACGGCGGGTCCCAGTTGAGGCCCGGGGTG
>Ga0307409_100002177_pt1 | contig 10109 bp, 5 predicted proteins | sample 322Ometagenome_2_FD_203888 | JGI IMG/M metagenome (GOLD analysis project Ga0307409, IMG submission 203888) | Maize rhizosphere microbial communities from greenhouse at UC Davis, California, United States - 322HYB-O-2 | ecosystem: Host-associated > Plants > Roots > Rhizosphere > Soil | place... | reverse complement strand
AGTGCGACTACGACGTGGAGAAGGCGCAGACCGGCATCGTCTACATCGACGAGATCGACAAGATCTCGCGCAAGTCCGACAACCCGTCGATCACGCGCGACGTGTCCGGCGAAGGTGTCCAGCAGGCGCTGCTGAAGCTCATCGAAGGAACGATCGCCTCGGTGCCGCCGCAGGGTGGCCGCAAGCATCCGCAGCAGGAATTCCTGCAGGTCGACACCTCGAACATCCTGTTCATCTGCGGTGGCGCGTTCGCCGGTCTCGAAAAGATCGTGCTGAACCGCACGCAGAAGGGCGGCATCGGTTTCACCTCCGAAGTGCGCGACGTGAACACGCGTCCGCACGGCACCGACATCTTCAAGGAAGTGGAGCCGGAAGACCTCATCAAGTACGGCCTGATCCCCGAGTTCGTCGGCCGCCTGCCGGTGGTCGCGACGCTCGAGGAGCTCGACGAGAAGGCGCTGATCAGCATTCTCACCGAGCCGAAAAACGCGCTGACCAAGCAGTACCGTCGCCTGTTCGACATGGAAGGCGCCGAGCTGGAATTCCGCGAGGAGGCCCTGTCGGCCGTCGCGCAGAAGGCCATGCAGCGCAAGACCGGTGCCCGTGGCCTGCGCACCATCCTCGAGAACGTGCTGCTCGACACCATGTACGAGCTGCCGTCGATGAAGAATGTCTCCAAGGTCGTGGTCGACGACACCGTGATCGAGGGGCACCAGAAGCCCTACGTGGTGTACAAGTCCGACACCGCGGCGACCACCGACGATGCCGCGCCGCGCCGCGTCTCCGGTTCCGGCCTAAGCTGAACGCTCGTTGAACGCCGCGACGAATCCTCGTTGCGGCGATTCCCACCCGTCTGACAGAGAAGTGTGACGTGGCGATTGATTCGTCGCTTCTCAGACCCATTTCCCGCGTTACACTTTGACTAAATCCAGCCGTCGCTGCTGCATTTCGCAGCGCCGGGCGGCTGCCGAGGGCTAGCCGCGTGAATGATTCCACTTCCGGATCCAAAACCGCCGTCATCCAGGGATTGCCGGTACTGCCACTGCGCGACGTGGTGGTCTACCCGCACATGGTGATTCCGCTGTTCGTCGGTCGCGAGAAATCCATCCATGCGCTGGACGTCGCCATGAAGGCCGACAAGCGCATCATGCTGATCGCGCAGAAGCAGCCTGACGTGGACGATCCGAAGAGCGACGACCTGTACCGCATCGGCACGGTCGCCTCAATCCTGCAGTTGCTCAAACTCCCCGACGGCACCGTCAAGGTGCTGGTCGAAGGTGTCGACCGTGCGCGCATCGACGCCATGCACACCGGCGAGCACTACACCGCCGACGTGACCACCGAACCGGACGCCGACACCTACGACGAGAAGGAACTGGACGTGCTCGCGCGGTCGGTGATCTCGCAGTTCGAGCAGTACGTGAAGCTCAACAAGAAGGTGCCGCCCGAGGTGCTGACCGCGCTGGCCGGCATCGAGCAGCCCGGCCGCCTGGCCGACACCGTCGCCGCGCACATGGCGCTCAAGCTTCCCGAGAAGCAGAAGGTTCTGGAAATCCTCGACGTGCGCAAGCGACTCGAGCATGTTCTCGTCGCCATCGAAGGCGAGATGGACGTGCTGCAGATCGAGAAGCGCATCCGCGGCCGCGTCAAGGCGCAGATGGAAAAGAGCCAGCGCGAGTACTACCTGAATGAGCAGATGAAGGCCATTCAGAAAGAGCTCGGCGAGATGGAAGAGGGCGGCAACGAGCTCACCGATCTCGAGAATCGCATCAAGAAGGCGGGCATGCCGAAGGAGGCGCTGGAGAAGGCCAACGCCGAGCTCAACAAGCTCAAGATGATGTCGCCCATGTCGGCCGAGGCCACCGTGGTGCGCAACTACATCGACTGGCTGGTGAAGGTGCCGTGGAAGAAACGCACCAAGATCCTCAAAGACATCGCCCGCGCCGAGCAGGTGCTCGAGGAAGATCACTACGGGTTGGAGAAGGTCAAGGAACGCATCGTCGAATACCTGGCCGTTCAGCAGCGCGTCGACAAGATCAAGGGCCCGATCCTCTGCCTCGTCGGTCCGCCGGGCGTGGGCAAGACCTCGCTGGGCCAGAGCATCGCCCGTGCCACGAACCGCAAGTTCGTGCGCATGAGCCTGGGCGGCGTGCGTGACGAGGCCGAGATCCGTGGCCACCGCCGCACCTACATCGGCTCGATGCCGGGCAAGATCGTGCAGAACATGGCGAAGACCGCCGTGCACAATCCGCTGTTCCTGCTCGACGAGATCGACAAGATGTCGATGGATTTCCGTGGCGACCCGTCATCGGCGCTGCTGGAAGTGCTCGACCCCGAACAGAACGCCACGTTCAACGACCACTACCTCGAAGTCGACCTCGATCTTTCGCAGGTGATGTTCGTGTGCACGGCGAATTCGCTGAACATCCCGGCGCCGCTGCTGGATCGCATGGAAGTCATCCGTCTGCCGGGTTACACCGAGGACGAAAAGCTCAACATCGCGAAGAAATACCTGCTGCCGAAGCAGGTGAAACAGAACGGCCTCAAGCCCGAGGAGATGAAGGTCACGGACGAAGTGATCCTTGACATCATCCGGTATTACACGCGCGAAGCCGGCGTCAGAAACCTCGAGCGCGAGCTCGCGCGCATCTGCCGCAAGGCCGTCAAGCAGTTGCTGCTGGCGGCCAAGAAGTCCGAGAAGGCCGAGAAGTCCGAAAGGGGCTCCGACAAGGTCGTGTCGATCACCGCCAAGAACCTCGACAAGTTCCTCGGCGTGCGGCGCTTCCGCTACGGCAAGGCCGAGGAAGAAAACCGCGTCGGCCACGTCACCGGTCTCGCGTGGACGGAGGTCGGCGGCGAGCTGCTGACCATCGAAGCGGCCGTGGTGCCCGGCAAGGGCAAGCTGCAGCACACCGGCCAGCTGGGCGAAGTCATGCAGGAGTCCATCCAGGCCGCCATGACGGTGGTGCGTTCGCGCGCCAACGTGCTCGGCATCGACCCGGACTTCTACCAGAAGCACGACGTGCACCTGCACATGCCCGAAGGTGCGACGCCGAAGGACGGTCCGTCCGCCGGTATCGGCATGTGCACCGCGCTGGTGTCGGCATTGACCAAGATCCCGGTGCGCTCCGACGTGGCGATGACCGGTGAGATCACGCTGCGCGGCGAAGTGCTGCCCATCGGAGGTCTCAAGGAGAAGCTGCTGGCGGCGCATCGCGGCGGCATCACCACGGTCATGATCCCGGTCGACAACGAGAAGGACCTGACCGAGATCCCGGACAACATCAAGGGCAAGCTCGACATCCGCCCGGTCAAGTGGATCGACGAGGTCCTGGAGGTCGCGCTGGCGGCCCGGCCGACGCCGCGGCTGGCCACCCCGCCCGCCGAGGGCGAGAAACGCCCCCGCCGCGGCGGTAAACGCGGCACGAAAGAGGTTCAAGCGCACTAGGCGCCTCGCGTAAGTGGAAAAGGGCCCCTCGGGGCCCTTTTTCTTTGGAAATGAGTCCGCTAGACTGCGCGGCCTTTCGCGGGCGGCCTGTTTCGGGTGCTTAGCTCAGCGGTAGAGCATCGCCCTTACAAGGCGAGGGTCGGGGGTTCGAAACCCTCAGCACCCACCAAAATTGGAGCGGTAGTTCAGTTGGTTAGAATACCGGCCTGTCACGCCGGGGGTCGCGGGTTCGAGTCCCGTCCGCTCCGCCAATCTTTCGGGGTCCAACAGGAATTGGGATGCTGCAACGTATTCGTGATGGCCTCCACTCCAAGAAGTGGCTGGCGTGGCTGGCACTGTTTCCGATAGCAGCGATCTTCATTTTCTGGGGCGGCTCGAATTCGCTCGATTTCAGCGGTACCTCGAGCCAGGACGCCGCCGTCGTCGACGGTGAGAAAGTCCCGGCCAGCGAGGCCACCAAGGCCTGGAGTGAAACCCAGGCGCGCTGGTCGCAGCAGTTCGGCACCGAGATCCCGGCCGACCAGCGCGCGCGCATCCAGGACAACATCCTCGACCAGCTGGTGCTGCAGAAGCTGCTCGAGAACCGCCTCGACAAGGAGCACTTCCACGTCAGCGAGGCGCGCGTGCTCACCGAGATCCAGAACATCCCGGCATTCAAGGGCGCGGACGGCAGGTACGACCCGAGTCTCGCGCGCCAGCTGCTGCAATCGAACGGCATTGGCGAGCTCGAGTTCTTCAGGGACCAGCGCAAGCAGCTGCTGCTCAACCAGCTGCAGGCCGGCATCGGCAATTCGTTCTTCCTGACCAAGGCCGAGGCGCAGCGCCTCTCCAATCTCGAGAACGAGGAGCGCGAAGTCGAGTACGTGCAGTTCAAGGCAGAACAGTTCGCCGGCTCGGACTCCATCGACGACGCGGCCATCAAGGCGTACTACGACAAGAACGGCGACCGCTTCATGACCATGGAGTCCGTGTCGCTGGAATACGCCGAGCTGCGTCTCGAGCAACTGGCCTCGCAGGTGGCGCCCACCGAGGACGACCTGCGCAAGACCTATGACGAGAATCGCGCCAACTACGTGCTCGAGGAGCGTCGCCGCGCGCGGCACATCCTGATCCCGGTGAGCGGCGAGGACGACGCCGGCGCGCGCAAACAGGCCGAGACCGTGCTCGCCGAGGCGCGGGCGGGCCAGGACTTCGCCGAGCTGGCGAAGAAATATTCGAAGGACAGCACCGCCGCCGACGGTGGCGAGCTCGGCTTCGTGCAGAAGAAGGACTTCCCGGGCCCGTTCGGCGACACGCTGTTCGGCATGAAGGTCGGCGACATCGCCGGCCCGGTCAAATCGCAGTTCGGTTATCACCTGATCAAGCTCGAGGAAATCCAGGCGGGCGAGGCGAAGCCGTTCGACGCCGTGCGCGCCGAGCTCGATGCACAATACCGGCAGGACAGGGCCGCGGAGCTGTTCAGCGAACGCCAGGACCAGATCGGGGCAATGCTCGAGAAGGGCGAGACCGACCTGGACAAGATCGCCAAGGACCTGGGCCTGACGCGCGGCTCGATCGCCGAATTCCTGCGCGGCGGTGGCGCCGAGCCCCTGGGCTCCAACGCCGAGCTGCAGCAGGCAGTGTTCGACGACGCGACGCTCAACCAGGGCAAGATCGGCGGACCCGTGGCGCTGGGCGAAGATCGACTGGTGCTGGTGAAGGTCACCGCGCACCACAAGTCGGAGGTCAAGCCTCTCGACCAGGTGCGCGCCGAAATCGTCACCTTGCTCACGCACGAGCGAGGCGTGGCCGCAGCCAAGGCGGCGGCCGAAAGTCTCGAGGAGAAGGTCGAAGGTGGCGAAAAGCTGGCGACCGCCGCGTCCGGTACCAGGGCCACGGCCGAGCCACCGCGCTTCATCAGCCGCGGCGATCCGTCGATCCCGGCGGCGCTGCGCACGGCGGTGTTCGAGGCGCCGCGTCCCGAAGGCAAACCGGTGGTGCGTTCCGCCACGCTGGACGACGGTTCGACCGCGGTGTTCGTGCTGACGCGCACGCGCGTCGGCGACACCAATGCCAATCCGCAACTCGAGCTCCAGCAGAACCTCATGCTGACGCAGCGCGCCGCCGCCGGAGACATCGCGGCCTACGTCAACGAGGCAAAGCGCAACGCCAAGATCGAAAAGAACCCGCGCGTATTCGAGTGACGACGCGGGCTCAGGCGCAAGGGCAGCGCGTCATCGCGCGGCATGCCTTCGGCGAGCGATGGCTCCGCGGTGCGCCGGCCGCTACCTGGCTCGCGCGTCGCGGGTAACCACGTTCACGTCGGCTCCTGGAGCTTGGTGTAGCGGTCGACCACGGTCGTGGTGACTACGTCCGATCCGACGTTGACCATGGTCCGCGTCATGTCGAGGATCCGGTCCACGCCCAGGATGATGCCGATGCCCTCGGGCGGAATTCCAAAGGAGACGAGCAGTCCCGCGATCAGCGGCAGCGAGCCTCCGGGGATCGCGGCGACCGCCACGGCCGACAGCACGGCGAGGATCAGCAGCACGAACTGCTGCGCCAGGCTGAGATCGACGCCGAACACCTGCGCCACGAAGAGCACGACACAGCCCTCGTATAACGCCGTGCCGGCCATGTTCATCGTCGTGCCGAGTGGCAGCACGAAGCCGGCCACCGCCGGCCTGACCTGCAGTCGATCGCGCGCCACGGCGAGTGCCGCTGGCAGCGTCGCGGCGCTCGAGCTGGTCGAGAACGCCGTCACCAGCACGGGGCGCAACTCGCGCCAGAATTCCCCGAGCTGCCGCCGTGCCAGCAGGCGCACCCAGATCGACATCGTTCCGAACAGGTGCAGCAGCATCACGAAGACGCAGCTCACGACGAACAGCCCCAGGGCCAGGACGATGTCCCAGCCGATCTTGATGATCACGCTGTAGATCAGCGCGGGTACCGCGTACGGCGCCAGTGAGAGCGCGAAGTGGACGATGCCGGTCATCAGGTCGTTGACGAGTCCGAGACCCGAACGGAGCTTTTCTCGTCGCTCGCCGCCGAGGCGGATCGCCGCGGCGCCCACCAGGATCGCGAACAGGATGAGCGGCAGCACGTCGCCGAGAGTGTCGCGGCTGTTGCCCACGAATGCGCCGAACAGGTTTCTCGGCATGAACATTTCGACGACGGTCATGGGCGTGACGTCCGGCTGGCTCGCGCGACGTTCGGCATGCTGCGCCGCCGCGCCGCCATACTCCTCCATGAGGCGGGTACGCGCCTCCGGCGCCAGGCTCTCTCCCGGACCCACCACGTTCATCATCACGAGACCGAGGGCGACGGCGATCGACATGTTCAGAAAGAAAAGCGCGAACGTGCGGCCCGCCAGCGGCCCCAGCTGGGCCATGCGTTCCAGCTGCGCGACGCCGGTCGCGAGCGAGGCAAACACCAGCGGGATCACCACGAAGAACAACATCCGCAGGAACACCTGTCCAAGCGGATCCAGCACCAGCGTCGCGAACTTCCGCGCACCCTCGAGTACGGACGGTGCGCCCGTGCCGATCAGCAACGTCACGGTGCCGGCGATGGCGCCGATCAACAGACCCAGCAGGATGCGGTTCGCAAGGCGGGTGTCGACGTCCGTCATCGGTGCCTCGTGTGGGCGAAGGGCGCCTGCTCCGGGGCAGGGCCGCCCGTCATTCGCCGCCCGCTTCCTGCGGGAAGCTCATCCCGACGGTGCTGAATCCCGCATCGACGTAGGTGATCTCGCCGGTGATGCCGTTGGCCAGGTCCGAGCACAGGAACGCCGCGGCATTGCCGACGTCCTCGAGCGTGACGTTGCGGCGCAGGGGGGCGACCTCGGCGACCCGGCCGAGCATCTTGCGGAAGCCGGCGATGCCCGCCGCGGCCAGCGTCTTGATCGGCCCGGCCGAGATGCCATTCACGCGGATGTTGTGCGGGCCGAGATCGGCGGCGAGGAAGCGCACGTTGGCTTCGAGGCTGGCCTTGGCGAGCCCCATGACGTTGTAGCTGGGGATGGATTTCACGGCGCCGAGATACGAGAGCGTGAGGATGGCGCCCGCGCGACCCGCCATGAGGGGTTTGGCGGCGCGTGCCAGCGCCGTCAGGCTGTAGCTGGAGACGTCGTGCGCCACCTTGAAGGCTTCGCGCGAGGTGCCCTCGACGAAGCCGCCCATCAGCGCCTCACGCGGCGCATAGGCGACCGCGTGCACCAGCACGTCGAGGTGGCCCCAGGCCTGCTTGAGCGACGCGAACGTGGAGTCGATCTCCGCGTCGTTGGTGACGTCGAGCGGCAGGACGACCTTGGAACCCAGCGACTCGGCCAGCGGCTGGACGCGGTCCTTGAACTTGTCGTTCACGTAGGTGAACGCGAGCTCGGCGCCTTCACGGTGCATGGCCTGCGCGATGCCCCAGGCGATGGAACGATCCGACGCCACGCCGACGATCAGCGCGCGTTTGCCGCTCATGAATCCCATGTATCCCCCGACAGGTTGAATCAGGCCGGCATTCTGCCAGCCTGACTACCCGAGGGGAAACAACTACGGGAAATCAGCGGCGGCGGACGTTGACGGTGAGCTTCTGGCCGACACGCAGCGTCGAGTGCTTGCTGATGCCGTTCCAGTTCACGAGGTCGGAGACGGTCACGCCGAACACTTTTGCGATGCGCGAGAGGGTATCGCCGCTGCGCACCTGGTAACTGACCGGGCGCGACCCGCCGGTGGACACCGACCTGCCGCCCGAACCCGAACCACCACGCGTGTTCAACACCAGCTTCTGGCCGGCGCGCAACGTGTCGTTGGTGCCCATGCCGTTGAGTCGCGCCAGCGTGTTGACGTCCATGCGATGGCGCTTGGCGATGCGCCACAGCGAATCGCCGCTGCGCACCACGTGCACGGCCGGGCGGCGACCGGAGCGGCCGCCCTTACCGTCGACGCGGGCCGCGGCCAGCATGACCTTGGCCGGCAGGTTGACCACGGCCGTGGGCACGCGGATCTCGCTGCCGACCACCAGGGCGTCGCTGCCCAGGTTGTTCATGTCGCGCACGACGATGGGCTGGGTCTTGTACTTCTTCGCGATCGACGCGACCGACTCGCCCGAACGCACCTTGTGGAGTGAAACGCGCACGCGCTCGTCGGGGCTCAGCAGCTCGAGGTTGCGCCGGAACGCATCGGCGGTATCGCGCGGCAGCAGCAGGATGTGCGGACCCGCGGGGTCCGTGGCCCAGCGATGGAAGCCCGGGTTCAATTCGTACACTTCGTCGACCGTGATGCCGGCGAGCTCGGCGGCGAGGCTCAGGTCGAGCTGGCCGCCGGTATCGACCTTGGCGAAATACGGCTCGTTCGGAATCGGGCTGAACGCGATGCCGTAGTCTTCCGGATTCGCCACCAGGCGCCGCATGGCCATGAGCTTGGGTACGTAGGCGCGCGTCTCGGCCGGCAGCTTCAGGCTGAAGAAGTCGACCGGCAGGCCCTTCGCGCGGTTTGCGTTCACTTCGCGCTGCACGCGGAATTCGCCGCAATTGTAGGCGGCGATGGCCAGCAGCCAGTCGTCGAAGAATTCATCGTGCATGTACTGCAGGTAGTCGAGCGCGGCGCGCGTCGAGGCGATCACGTCGCGGCGGCCGTCGTACCACCAGTCCTGCTTGAGACCGAAGCGCTCGCCGGTGCCGGGCATGAACTGCCACAGGCCGTTGGCACGCACCCAGGATTGTGCATAAGGCTCGAAGGCACTCTCGACCACGGGGAGCAGTGCCAGCTCGAGCGGCATGCCGCGCGATTCGATCTCCTGGACGATGTGGTGCAGGTACAGCCCGGCGCGACCGAACACGCGTTCGAGGTAGGCGGGGTTGTTGGCGTAGAAGGCGAGCTGCTGATCGATGCGCGGCGAGTCGATGTCATCGAGCTTGAAGCCGGCGCGGATACGGTCGAAGACGTCGGGATATTGTTCAGGCGTCAGGCCCGCGACCGTGTGCGAGTTGCTGCCGGCCAGCGCCTCGGCATCGAGGGTGTCACCACCGTTGCCGGCGTCCTGGGCCGACGCAGGATCGGCCTCGAAGCCCCGGGCCTCCGACGCGGGCTGAGGCAGCGGGTGCGCGTTGGCCGCGGCCTTGGGGCTGGGGCTGACCGTGGCGGTGGCAGCGGCCGGGAGCGGCGTGGAACTGTCCGGTGCCGCCGGCGCGGGCAACCGGACTTCAGGCAGGGGAGCAGGAGTTTGGCGATCCGAGGGGGCGGTGACGCACCCGGCCAAAAAGAGGCTGAAAAGCACCAGCGGCGCGAAGGCGCGCTGGCCCGTGAATCCGACAGTCAATTCACACCCCCATGGGGACTAGACTCGGGTACCGTCTTGGCACCGTTTTCGATTTGTGACGGTACTTGGTTAAGTGGCGGTATTTAAGCTGTAAGTTCACAGGATTGCTACCTTTTTTGTGATCTAATTCACGCCGTTTGTGACCCAAGCCACCGCATCCGCCGCCGTTGAATCCTGGCTGTCTTCCGGCCTGGGAAAAGCTGTGCTACAGGCCGAGTCGGAGCTGATGGTCGAGGCATTGGACGACGTTTTCGGTTGGGAGTTGCTTCAGCTCGGACTTTGGGGACAACGCGAAACCTTGTTGACGGGTTGTCGGACGCGGCGTCACGCCGTTGTCTCCAACGACGCCAGCCGCGCCGCTGACACCGAC
>Ga0307409_100002176_pt1 | contig 10109 bp, 8 predicted proteins | sample 322Ometagenome_2_FD_203888 | JGI IMG/M metagenome (GOLD analysis project Ga0307409, IMG submission 203888) | Maize rhizosphere microbial communities from greenhouse at UC Davis, California, United States - 322HYB-O-2 | ecosystem: Host-associated > Plants > Roots > Rhizosphere > Soil | place... | reverse complement strand
TCCTTCCGCCAAAGCCGAGTGGATCGCCAGGCTGCTCTGAAGGGCTTCGCTGCCCGAACGCAGGATGATGGCATTCCCGGAGCGAACGCAGATCGCCGCGGCGTCAGCAGTGACGTTGGGACGGCTTTCGTAGATCATGCCGATGACGCCGATCGGGACGCGCACCCGGGCGATGTCGAGGCCGTTCGGCCGCTCCCATCGCGCAAGTTCCTCGCTTAGCGGGTCCGGAAGCCCAGCCACGGCTTCCACCGCTGCGGCCATCCCTTCGAGACGCTCCTCGTCTAGCCGGAGCCGATCGTGATGAGCAGTCGCGCCGGCCATGTCGCGCGCATTCGCCGACAGGATCGCTTCGGCACGACGGCGGATCGCGGCGGCCATCGCCATGATCGCTCGCGTCCGGTCTTTCGCGCTTGAATTGCGTAGAACTTCGGCAGCCGCTCGCGCCCGCCGGCCCATGGCGAGCAGGTCGCTCTCAGTCGTTGCGGACAACGAGGTCGTCGCGGTGGATAAGCTCATCACCGCGAGTGTAGCCCAGCAGGCCTTCGATGTCGCTGGCACGCTTTCCCGCAATGGCGCGAGCTTCAGCCGCCGAATAGCGCATCAACCCCTGCCCCACCGTTCGGCCTGACGGGTCGTGGATGCGAACGCACGCCCCGCCGTCGAAGTCGCCACTCACGTCCGTGACGCCAGAGGGCAGCAGACTCTTGCCGCGGTTCAATGCCGCGGCAGCTCCGTCGTCCACCGTCACTGTTCCGCTTGGAGCGAGGCTACCGGCAATCCAGGTTTTATAGGCTCCGCGAGCCGACTGCTGCGCCGTGATCAGCGTCGCCGCCGCACGGCCCTCAGCGACGGCTCGAACGGGAGAGTGATCACGGCCTGAACAGATGATCGTGGCGCAGCCCGAGGCCTGGGCGATCGCAGCGGCCTCGATCTTGGTCACCATTCCGCCGCTGCCAAGCCCGCTTGATGATTTCCCGCTGGCACACGACCGTAAAGTCGCGTCGATGGTATCCACCACGTCGATCCGCCGCGCGTTAGGATCCTGATTGGGATCGGTCTTATAGATGCCGTCCACGTCGGACAGCAGGATCAAGAGGTCGCCCGTCACCATCTGCGCCACGCGGGCCGACAGCCGGTCGTTGTCGCCGTAGCGGAGCTCCTCAGTCGCGACGCTGTCGTTCTCGTTGACGATCGGTATCACGCCCCGATCAAGCAGCGCCGTCAGCGTCGCGCGGGCATTCAGCCAGCGCCGCCGCGCCTCGGTATCGCCGATGGTCATGAGCAGCTGCGCCGTCGGCAGCTTATGTTCGGCGAAAGCCTCCGCCCAAGCGGCCATGAGCAGAGGTTGCCCGGCTGCAGCGGCAGCCTGCTTGTGATCGAGCCTCGAACCGACACGAAGACCGAGCAATTCACGCCCAAGGGCGACCGCACCGGACGAGACGATTACGATCTGGCGATTGTCTTTGCTCAGCTCGGCCAGGTCGCCGGCGAGCGACGCTAGCCACTGGCGCCGCTCCTCTGCGGGTCTCGCCAGAAGTGACGACCCGACTTTGATCGTAATCCGGCGAGACTTGCCGAGGACCGAGGCGGCCTTGGGTTGCGCTGCGCTCGCCATGGCCGCCCGGTTTGGCCCTCCCTTAGGCGGGGGTAATGCCCGCGGCGCCGGTGGTGTCGCCTTCACCTTGGTCCGGGCGCGTCTCGAAGACTTCGTCGATCAGGCCGAATTCCTTGGCCTCGTCGGCTTCCAGGAACTTGTCGCGATCCATCGCCGCTTCGATTTCATCGATCGGCTTGCCCGTATACTTGGCGTAGAGCGAGTTAAGGCGGCTGCGCATGCGCAGGATCTCGCGAGCCTGGATCTCGATGTCCGCAGCCATGCCCTGGGCGCCGCCCGACGGCTGGTGGACCATGATCCGGCTGTTCGATAAAGCAATCCGCATGCCCGGCTCGCCAGCGGCGAGCAGGAAGCTGCCCATCGACGCGGCCTGGCCGATACACACCGTTGCGACCTTCGGGCGGATGTATTGCATCGTGTCGTGGATCGCGAGGCCGGCCGTCACCACGCCGCCCGGCGAATTGATGTACATGAAGATGTCCTTCTTCGGGTTCTCGGACTCGAGGAAGAGCAGCTGGGCGGTCACCAGCGAGGACATGTGATCCTCGATCGGGCCGGTGATGAAAATGATGCGCTCGCGCAGGAGGCGCGAATAAATGTCGAAGCTGCGTTCGCCGCGGTTCGACTGTTCGATAACGATCGGAACGAGCTGCGAAATAATGTCCTGGTGATCCATGACTGACCGGAAGTCCTTTTCTTATGCCCCGCTTACATCGGCGCGAACGGCGGCAGGTTCAAGCGTGGTGAGAATTGGCGTTGAAGGTCGCGAGCTTAGCCGTGCGGCGGTGCCGGAAGAGCGAGATAAGCGAGCCTTCGGATCTCGCGGCGGCCACGGGTGACCGTGTCCAGAATGAGCCCCGCGAAGAAGCACAGCACGGCAACGATGATCATTCCCGTGACGAGGATCGCCGTCGGGAAACGCGGAACTAGGCCGGTCTCGAGGTAGGTCAGGACCAAAGGTGTGGCGAGGATCAGCGCTAAGATTACCAGCAGAGCACCGATGCTGCCGAAGAACAGGACCGGACGCTCGACGCGATAGAGGGTGGCGATCGTTTTCAGGATGCGCCAACCGTCGCTGTAGGTCGAAAGCTTGGACTCCGATCCCTCCGGACGCGCGCCGTAGCGAGTCTCCACTTCACCCACCGGCATTCGCAGTTCCAGCGCGTGGACGCTCATCTCGGTCTCGATCTCGAAGCCTGACGAGAGGATCGGGAAGCTCTTCACGAAGCGGCGCGAGAAGGCGCGATAGCCAGAGAAGATGTCGGTGAAGGAGCGGCCGAACAGGCCTGACAAGAGGCTCGTGAACAGCTTGTTGCCGAGGACATGGCCGCCCCGATAAGCCTCGACCGCCTGATGTTTGCGGATGCCCACGATCATGTCCAGTTGATCGTCCAGCAGCATCCGCACCATCTCCGGTGCGGCTTCGGGGTCGTAGGTCAGGTCGCCGTCGGCCATGATGTACACGTCCGCCTCGATGTCGGCGAACATACGGCGGACGACGCGACCCTTGCCCTGCTGCGGCTCGGTACGAACGACGGCGCCGGCCAGCGCCGCCAACTCCTTGGTCCGGTCTCGGCTGTTGTTGTCGTAAACGTACACCGTGGCCTCGGGCAGCGCGCGGCGGAAGCCCTCGACAGTCGCGCCGATTGCCGTTTCCTCGTTATAGCACGGCAGCAGGACCGCGATGCGCACTTGCTGTGTCGGCACGAAAGACCCCCGTTCGGCTGAGCTCGTTGAAGCCCCGCCCTTCCCTTGCACTCTGTAGGGAGAAAGGCGGGCTTTCGACAAGCGGTCGCGAGCCGGGCTTACTTGGCCTTCTTCGCTGGCGCCTTCTTCGCGGCGGGAGCCTTGGCGCCCGCGCCGTCCTTCACCGGCTTGGCTGGCTTCGGAGCAGTGCCTTCGGCTTCCACCGCGCCCTTGGCGGGCTTTTCGGGCTTCGGAGCGACCTTCTTGGCTTCCGCTGCAGTTTTCACCGCTTCGGCCGGAGCGCTCTTCGTCTTGCCGCCGCTCGTATCCTTCTTGGCCTTGGCGGCAGGTTTCTTGGCCTTCCCCTCGCCATGATCGTGGCCGCAGTCCGGACCATGAACGTGACCTTCCTCAGACTCGAGATCTGCTTCCAGCTCGGCGCGCGTCGACGGACGGTCGGTGATTTCCGCCTTCGAGAAGAGGAAGTCGACGACCTTGTCCTCATACAGCGGAGCGCGCAGCTGGGCGGCCGCCATCGGCTCTTGCTGGATGTACTGGATGAAGCGGTTGCGATCCTCGCCCTGGTACTGCGCAGCGGCCTGTCCGATCAGGCGGTTCATTTCCTGGCTGCTGACCTCGACGCCGTTTGCCGCCCCGATCTCCGACAGTAGCAGGCCGAGGCGGACGCGACGCTCCGCGATCGTGCGGTAATCGTCCTTCTCGCTCTCGATCTCGTCGAGCGCTGCCTGCGGATTCTCTTCATGGCTCGCTTCATGACGAAGCTGGTTCATGATGTTGTTGTATTCGGCTTCCACCATCGATTCCGGAACCTGGAAATCGTGGCGAGCGGCGAGCTCGTCGAGCAGGCGGCGCTTCATGTGAGTCCGCGTCAGGCCGTTGAGCTCCTGGCTCTGCTGGTCGCGCAGGATCTTGCGAAGCTGGTCGACGTCCTCGAGACCGAGCATCTTGGCAAGTTCGTCGTCGATCTTGCTTTCGCCGGCGACCTTCACTGCCTTGACGGTGACTTCGAACTTGGCGGGCTTACTCTTCAAATTCTCGACAGGATAATCATCCGGGAACGTCACATCGAGCGTGCGCTGGTCGCCGACCTTGGCGCCGACAAGCTGCTCCTCGAAACCCGGGATCAAGCGGCCCGAGCCGAGCTCGACCTGCATGTCCTCGCCAGTACCACCGTCGAAAGCCTTGCCGTCCACACTGCCGGCGAAGTCCAGAACGACCTGGTCGCCGGTTTCGGCAGCCTTGCCTTTCTTGGCGTCGGTCCAGCTCTTATTCGCGCTGGCAAGCTGCTGAAGCTGCTGCTCGATCGCCGCATCGTCTGCTTCCACGGTCAGGCGCTCGAGCTTCAGGCCTTCGATGTTGGGAGACGGAACGTCTGGCAGCGCTTCGAGGCGGACGGCGATCTCGGCATCCTTGCCGTGCTCATAGCCTTCCTTCAACTCGACTTCCGGCTGCATCGCGGGGCGAAGCTTCTGCTCGGCGAGCAACTGCTGGACGCCGTCCTGAACCGCGCCTTCCAGTGCCTGACCCTTGAGCGAATCGCCGTGCATCTTGCGGATCAGGTTCGCCGGGACCTTTCCGGGACGGAAGCCGGGCATCTGGACCTGCGGAGCGATGCGCTTGACCTCCTGTTCGACACGCTTGTCGATATCCTCGGCAGGAATGGTCAGCATGAAAGCCCGCTTCAGGCCCTGGTTTTCCGTCTCAACCGTCTTGATCACTGTTCAATCCCGTCAAAAAAATTCGTGATGCCGCTGGGGCTCGTGGTGCGCGCGGAGGGAGTCGAACCCCCACGTCTTTCGACACTGGAACCTAAATCCAGCGCGTCTACCAGTTCCGCCACGCGCGCGAATAGGTCGCGGCGCTATAGCAAGGATCATCCGGGGAGCAAGGGTTCCGGCAACCCCTGAGCCGGGCAGGCGTTCAGTCGCTAAAGAAAGGACCCACGTCTTGCAGCAAGAGCCCCCCACGACACCCGGCGCACCGGAAACCCCGCAGCCTGTGCAACCCCAGCCATCGCAGCCTGGTCAGCCAACGCCCGCCCCGACCGAAGCGCCTACGCCCGCACCCGATATCGACGTGCCGCAACCGGCTCCAACGGCCCCGCCATCAACGCCTGCCTCGCCGATCGGCTAGGTTAGCGGCGCAGGCGCGCGCTGTTGGTGATGACTTCGAAATCCTGGATGGCATTGCCGTAATAATGCGATTTTGCAGCGTCATAGAGGATTAGGTACAGGCGGCCGTCGATCACGGCGCCCACGCCCCTGCCCTTGCGCCACAGCTCGTCGCCGTCGAGATGCTCGTAGTCGAACTGGAATCCGGGGTAGCCCATGAACGTGCGCGGGGTCAGGCCGAGCGTGCTGAACTCGATCGCCCCGCCGCGAACGCGGTAAGCGCTCTCCAGCATCGCCGCGATTTCGGGCGCGGTCATGTTCGAACGGAACTTCGGCACCTGCCGGTCCTCGGTGCGCCGCTGGCGGACCAGGAACTCGCTGTTTGGAAGCCCGCTGACGAAGGTGATCCCGTCGAGATAGGGTCCGTTGAGCGTCCAGTCCTCGACCCAACGAACGCTATCGAAGAACAAGCGGCGCTGACGATTCCAAGGACGCGGCGGAGTCACGTACATTGAGCCGTTGCCGACCTTCGTGTCGCGCGCACGGACCAGTTGATAGACGCCCAAGTCGGTCGATTCCCCGACTGCGTTGCAGCCACTCGTGACCGTCAGGACCGCCGCTGCGGCCAGAAGCTTTGCCTTGCGCATGCTGTTACCCCTCAACCGATCATCTGCCGGATGAACGGCGCATCGGGCGCAGCCGGCTTCATTTGCAAATAGCGGGCGAGCGCCGACTTGGCCTCACCGCCGCGGCCTTCGCGCAGCAGCGCAAGCCCGTGACTTCGCCACGCCTCGGGGGGCGCATCAGGATAAGCGACGGCTACGGCATAGCTTTGCGCGGCGCGTGCATCGTCGCCTACACGGTTCCGAAGCCGCCATACCTCGCCCTCATAATAGCGAAGCAGGCCATTCCACCCGTCCGCCGCCAACGTCTCGAGGAGGTAAGCACTCGCGCCGGGATCGTTGAGCTTCACCTGATCGTCGAGCAGCATCTGCCGGATCGGCGCGATCTTGGAGAGGTAGCGCGCACGCCCACTGTCGTACGCGCGGCCCGGAACGGTCACTTCTGCGGCGGAAATCCTGAGATCTGCCATGCGCGAATCCGGCGAAGGGTGCGTGTCGAATAGGGAGCCGCGGCGACGCTGCTTGCGGCGGTAGCGGGCGCTGTTCGCATCCTCGCCGATCAGCTGCTGCCAGACGTTGGCCATCTCGATCGGGGGGTAGCCCGCTTCGGCGATGAGCTTGGCACCCATCGCGTCGGCCTCGGCCTCCATCGCGCGACTGTACTGGAACAGCGACATGATCGTGCCGAGCTGTGCGAGTTGCACGTAGTCGCCGAGATAAACCCCAGCGCCTGCCCCACCAAGGCCGGCAGCCATCGCGCCGATGGCGAAGATGTCGCTCTTGCGCTTCATGTCGCGCCACGAGCGGATCATGTGGCGTCGCAGGAAGTGCCCGCTTTCGTGCGCAACCACGCCGGCGAGTTGCGCCTCATTGCGCATACGCAGGAGCAACCCCGAGAAAACGACTGCAAAGCCGCTCGGGAACATCATCGCGTTAAAGTCGGGCACGTGCGCCAGATAGATGCGCATGTCGCGAGCGGCAGGGCCGCCCACGCGGCCGATGATGTCTTGCAGATAGCTGACCAGCGCCGGGTCCTTGATCAGCAGGTTCGACCCCGCGACCTCTTCCTCGACCCGGTCCATCTGCGACCATAGGCCCTTTTCGTCCGTGTCGGTGGGACGGAAGGCCGGGCCGATCAGCGGCACCATTTCGGCTGGACGAATGCGCGCCTGCGCAACGCCGGTCGCAAGCGAGCTAGCGAGCACACCGCCACCAATCAGCATCGACCGCCGGCTTAGTTCAAAGCACCGCATGCACATCTAGCGAACCTCCGCCGCTTTGTGGACTTCCTTGCCGGGCTTCATCCGCCCGACGAGGCGCTCCACCATCTGGTCGGCGCCGGCGGGCGTCCGAATGTCACCAAACTTCACGCCCGGAAGCTGGCTGCCAGTCTGGAGCACGTTGAACCAGACGACCTCGCCGGTGCGCAGGTCGACGAGCGAGGCATAAGCAAACTGGTTGCTGCCGCCGCTCGGAGCGCAGAAGCCGATGATGCACCCGGCCATGCCGACCACCTGGAGCGCAATTCGGCCAGTGGAGGCGATATTGTCCTCGGCATGGACGAACAGCGCATAGTCGTAACCCGACTTGCGGCCGAGCGCGACGGCGTCTTCGCCGAGGGTATATTCAAGGCCCTTGCCGCGCTTCGTCGGAAGCGCTGCGCCAGTATATTTGTGGAGCGCGATCGAATTGCCGACAGCGTCATGAAGCCGCTCGAGATCGGCAACCTGTTCCGGACTGATTCCGGGAAGCTCATTGCGCCGGGCCAAGATCAGCATCTTGCCGCCCCGCTCCGCCTGCTGGGACCGCAGCGCATTGATGATGTTGCCGCGTGCCTGCTCGCTCCAGTCGGCCCGCGGCTGAGGCATGCCACCGGTGGTAAGCGAATTGACGACCACGTCGGGCCGCATGACGAGCAGCCGATAATCGCCCTGTGGCGGCGTGAACTGCACGTCCGCGAACTGCCGCGTCTGCACGCAGCCGGAAGCCCCGACACTCGATGCCAGCGCGAGTGCGATGCCCAACTTACGCATACTGTATCTCCCCTCGGCGCGAATCGGATCGCGGCCCCGCCACCGTTGCCGTGGCTTTGCTTAGCTTAACCGTAGGTGAAAAACAGTAGGCTTTTGAAAGGCCTAGCGCGCCGGGCAAGCGACGTTGGGTACCATCGCGAGGCAGGGACCGTCGACCTTCGGGACGCCTCGTAGGCCGAGAATAGCCTCGAGTGTCGGAAGGATGCTGGTGGTGGACACAGCCTCGTTGTGCGTCGATCCTCGCGTTCCCGGCCGCCAGAAGACGATCGGCACGCGCCGGTCGTAATCCCACACCGACCCGTGCGTCGCCGCATATCCTGTCGACGGCACCGGGATCGGCATCACATATTGCTTGAGCGCGACGTACAAATCGCCGGAGCGCTGAGGATCGAAGGAGGCGCGGACACGCTGGGCGATGGTCCAGCGATCGGGCGAGGCCGTCGGGAAACGCATGTTCCGCAATTGTCGCGACGTGAACACCGCCTCGACTTGCGGATGGCTGCGATAATAGTTCAACGCGATCTGTTCGACCTGCTGCCGTTGCGCACCCGTCAGGGCCCGGTCGTAATATACGTCGCCAGCAAAGTCGCCGAGCAGCACCGGCCCCGCAATTTGCAGCTTTTCGCCGATCGCCCGGCCAAGCCCCGCCGTTGCCAGATTGGCGTCGGCCCGCGCCGCCTGAACGCCTCGTGCACGCAGGCGTTCAGGAATGTCTAGCGAGCCGTGATCGGAAGTGAGCACCACCGCATAGTCGACGTTGCGGCTGTCGAGCAGGCGGAAGAAGTCGCCGAGATCCCGATCGATAGACAGCATCTGCAGGCACATTTCCTGCCCGCCCGGCCCGTAGGAGTGACCGACGTAATCCGTCGCGGACAAACCTACGGACAGGATGTCGGGTGCATTGTCGGCGCCGAGACCCAGTTCCTGGATCAGGCTTGCTGCAATTGCGAGTGTTGCCCCGTCCAGTTCAGGGGACGCACGGAAGGCCCGCGTGTCGCCGGCGGCACGTGCGAAATTGCCGTTCCCCACGGTCATGGTCGGCGTAAGCGCGATCGGGGCGGCGCGAGCGGTGCAGAACGGCGTCGGCGTCAATGCCGGGCGCGGAGCCGCAATGGTCCTGGCAATCGCCGCATTGGCCTGCGCGATCGTGGCCGGAACCCGCGAGGGGCGGTCGGTCACGAACTGCTTGCCGTCCCAGAACCAGCGTTGGTCGACGTTGCGCCCGCCCATCATGATCGCCGCCCGGTCTTTGCCCGCGACGGCAACGTTCAGGCTCTGCGGAGACCTGCTTTTCATAATGTCACCGAGGGTCTGCACACGCAGATGCACAGGGGACGGCGCGTAGCTGCCCGCTGAGCCCTGCGCAGCTGCCGGGTTGGGCGGGGCGAGCCGCTCGTCCTCGGCGCAATAGATGCTCTTGTTGGGGCGAACGACGCTTTGGTCGATCCAGTTATTGGCGATGATCCCGGAATGCGCGGGCGAAGAACCGGTCAGGATCGTCGAATGACCCGGGCAAGTCTCGGTCGCGGCATGCGCCTGATAGCCGTTGTGGAACACCGTTCCGGACGCCACGCGTGCCAGGCCGCCAGTAAACTGCCCACGGTAAGTGTCGAACAAGTCGGCGGAAAACTGGTCGACGGAGATCGCGATGATCAACCGCGGAGTTCCGGTGCGAGGCGGCGAATTCGGTGCCGGTTGGGCGCAGGCCGCCGAAGCCAAACCCGCTGCCAGAACGATGCCAACCAGCTTGCGCATTCCGACGCTCCTTACCCGAGTTTTGCCCGCAGCCTCTCGTTGACGACCTGCGGGTTGGCCTTGCCCTGCATAGCCTTCATCGTCTGGCCGACGAAAAAGCCGAACAACTGCTGCTTCCCGCCCTTATAATCGGCGACCTTGTCGGCGTTGGCGGCGAGAATCTTGTCGATTTCCGCGTCAATGGCGCCGGTATCGCTGGTCTGCTTGAGCCCGCGCTTTTCGACAATTTCGCCCGGCGCCTCGCCGGTCTCGACCATGATCTCCA
>Ga0307409_100002175_pt1 | contig 10114 bp, 9 predicted proteins | sample 322Ometagenome_2_FD_203888 | JGI IMG/M metagenome (GOLD analysis project Ga0307409, IMG submission 203888) | Maize rhizosphere microbial communities from greenhouse at UC Davis, California, United States - 322HYB-O-2 | ecosystem: Host-associated > Plants > Roots > Rhizosphere > Soil | place... | reverse complement strand
GCCAGCCCGGTTCCGTGTCACGCTTCAGGCATGCCCCTCGCCCTGCGCCGCAACGACGTCCGCCAGTACGAGGAGTTGGCCGACGAGTGGTGGCGACCGGGCGGGGCGTTCGTGATGCTGCACTGGATCGCCGCCGCCCGGGCTGCCCTGGTGCCGCCGGCGACCCGGCCGGGCGCGGTGCTCGTCGACCTCGGGTGCGGTGCCGGCCTGTTCGCCCCGCACGCCGAAAGGCTGGGGTACCGGCACGTCGGTGTCGACCTCGTCACGGTGTCGCTCGGGCAGGCCAGGGACCATGGCGTGCTGCCCGTGCGCGCCGACGTGCACGCCGTTCCCCTGGCCGACGGCTGCGCCGATGTGGTCGGCGCCGGGGAGATCCTCGAGCACGTCTCGGATCCGTCCACAGTGGTGGCCGAGGCCTGCCGCCTGCTCCGGCCGGGTGGGCTGTTGGTCCTCGACACCATCAACGCGACAGCGGTCGGGCGCTTCGTCACGGTAACGGTCGGCGAGCGCATTCCCGGCGGAGCCCCGAAGGGAATACACGACCCGACGTTGTTCGTGCCGCCCGACCTGCTCGTCGAGGCATGCGCATCGGCCGGTGTGAGCCTGTCCGTGCGGGGTATGAGACCGGCGGTGGGGTCGATGCTGCGCTGGCTGCTCACCCGCCGCGGTGAGGTGCGCATCGTGCCGACGAGGTCCACCGCCGTGCTGTATCAGGGCTGGGGCGTCAAGGAGGTGTGATGGCAGAGCCGTGGGAGGTCGTCGCCCGGCTGCGTCCGAAGTTCGCGGCCCGGGCCGCCGAGTCCGACCGCACCGGCGAGTTTCCGGTGGAAGACTTCGCCGATCTGCGGGCGGCCGGCCTGTTCGGCCTCTTCGTGCCGTCCCGGCTCGGCGGGTTGGGTCTCGGGTACGCCGACTACGCCCGCGTGGCGTTCGAACTGGCCCGCGGCAACGGGGCGACGGCCCTGGTGTTCAACATGCACGCCTCCGTGACCGGCGCGCTGGCCGGCATTCCGGACGAGTTGGCCCGGGCGATGGGCGTACCCGACGAGTTCTTCGCGTCGCGGGACGAGGTGCTGGCCGGCGCCGCGCGCGGGGCGTTCTACGCGGTGGCGATGAGCGAACGCGGCGTCGGCTCGCGGCTGTCGCGGTTGACAACGCGTTACGAGGCGGTCGATGGCGGCTACCACATCAAGGGATCGAAATCGTTCGTCTCCGGCGCCGGCCACGCCGACGCGTACCTGGTCGCGGCCCGGTCCGCGACCGACGACGCCGTCGTGTCCCAGTTCCTGGTACCGGCCGACACCGACGGACTGACCGTGGAGGCGACCTGGGACTCGCTGGGCATGCGGGCCACCTCGTCCCACGAGGTGCACCTGGATGTCGTCGTGCCCGGCTCCGCGCTGCTCGGTGGGGCCGAGGGCCTGGCCCTGCTGGTCGCCCAACTCATGCCACATTGGATGGTGGCCAGCTACGCCGCCGTGTACGTAGGCGTGGCTCAGTCCTGTGTGGACGAAGCCGTGACCCACTGCCGGGCGCGGGGGCTGGACACGCTGCCCGGGGTGCGTGCGCGGGTCGGGCGGGCCGACGCCGCCGTCGCCGCGGCCCGGCTGGTCGTCGACGAGGCCGCCCGCCGGGTGGTCGAGGCGCCCGGCACGGAGGAGACCAACCGGTGGGTGTGGCGGGCCAAGCTGCTCGCCGGCACGACGGCCATGGACGTGGCCGCGTCGATGCTGGAGGCGGCCGGGACCGGCGCATCGCGGCGCGGCCACCCGCTGGAGCGACTGTTCCGGGACGCGCGGTGCGGGTCGTTGCAGCCGGCGACGTCCGACGTCTGCGCCGACTGGCTGGGTATCGCCGCCCTCGGCGGGGATCCGGACGCCGACGGCGTGGCCCCGCGATGGTAGGCCCCGGCGCCGTCATCGCCTCGGTGGGCGTGGCCCACCCGCCGCCGGTGACCCAGGACGAGCTGTGGCGGGAGTTCTTCTCCACCCACTACGCCGGCGTCGCCCGCGGTCTGGCCAAGCGCGTGTTCGCCCACGCCGGCGTGGTCACGCGCCACGCGGTGGTCAACCCGGGCGTCGAGGACCTGTCCCGGTGGCCGACCAGCACGCGGATGGAGCGCTATCTCGCCGAGGCGTTGCCCCTGGGCAAGGACGCCACGTCGTCGGCGTTGGGCCGCGCCGGGGTGGCCGCCACCGAGATCGGGATGCTGGTCGTCTGCTCCTGCACCGGGTACGCGACGCCCGGCCTGGACATCCTGCTCGCGCGCGACCTGGGCCTGGCCGCGGACGCCCGCCGGGTGTTCGTCGGGCACATGGGTTGCTATGCCGCGATTCCCGGGCTGGGCGTGGCCGCGGACTATGTCGCCGTCCATGGGCGGCCGGCGGTCGTCCTCTGCGTCGAGCTGCCCAGCCTGCACGTCCAGCCGCCGACGACCGACCCGCAGCAGGTCGTGGCGCACGCCCTGTTCTCGGACGCCGCGGCGGCCGTCGTGCTTGTACCCCAGGCCACGCGGTCGCAGCGAGCATCCAGCGGCGAAGCCGCGGGGGGCCCCGCCGTGCGCGAGGTCGCCTCGCGGACGGACACGACCGCGGCCGACCACATGACCTGGCAGGTCACCGATCTGGGCTTCCGGATGGGACTGTCCCCGGAGGTCCCCGACGTGCTGGCCCGGCACGTCGGACCGTTTATCGACGATCTGCTGGCCCGGCAGGGGCTGGCGGTGCCGGACGTCGGTGCGTGGGCCGTCCATCCCGGTGGGCCACGCATCCTCGACGTCGCGCAGCAGTCGCTGGAACTGCCCGACGCGGCCATGGCGGCGTCCCGCGAGTGCCTGGCCGACCACGGCAACTGCTCCTCGCCGACGGTGCTGTTGATCCTGGATCGGCTGCTGCGGGAACGGTCGGCGGCCGGCCGGCCGATGGTGCTGATGGCGTTCGGCCCCGGCCTGACCGTCTGCGCCGCCCTGCTCCACTAACGACCGCGCGATCATGAAGTTAAGGTCATGATCGGCCGGTATTGGTGACGCCAGGTCCATGATCGAGCGGATCCTGGGAACCGCCCGTCGCCGGCCTATCCGATCGTGATCCGGGGCAGATTCGTGGCGGACCGGACCTCCTTGACGACCGCGACCGCGTGCCCGGCGGCGTCCACCATGATCACCGTCGCGCCGGGGCCCGACGGCCACCCCACCAGGGACGCCAGGCGCGCCGCCGGATCGGCCAGGAGCCGCACGTTGGCGGGTAGCGCGGACACGGCCGTCGCGGCCAGGCCGATCACCACCACGGTCACGCCGGCCGGGGCGGAGCGGGCGACGTCCCGAACGAGATCCGGGCACGCGCACCGCTCCACCAGCAGGATCACCGCCGGGAGCAGGGACCCCAGCGCGGCGGGGGAGCCGATCGCGTCCCGGAGGATCACGTCCGAAAGATCCGGCCCGTTGGCCGACGCCGAGGCGCTGAGCGAGACCACGGGCAGTGGTGCCACCGGCGGACGTCCCCAGGTCATGACGGCCAGACTCACCAACGCCATGAGTACGGCTACCACCATGATCGCGACTGGCACACGCAGCGCCACGGGCTCGCGGTCACCGGAACCCCGCCGAAGCTCGCGGCGCACCGCACGCACCTCGGCGTCAAGGCCCGACAGGTCATCCGGTATGACGATCTCGCCCCACTCCGGGGGCAGTTCCGGCAGGTCGCGGGCGTAGGACTCGCCGCCGTCGTCCGGCGGCGAGCCGCCGTTGCGGAGATCGCCCATCGCCGTTCGCCCTTCTGCGTCCACTGTCCCTCATGTGGTGTGGTGAACGCCATACGTGTCGGTACGCGACACAACCCTGTGTGATCCGGCCAGACACCATGCCTTCCCCAGAACTCGGGCAAGGCGCGCTACTGGGACGATTGACCGACACCTCGACCGGTGAATCACTCATGTCATGTCAGGGCGATTCCCTTCACACCCCCTCTGACCTGCGCTTTCACGAGAACCCGGGGTGGGCCGAGCCCGGGGCGCCGTGTTACCCTAGACACAGCGAAAGGGGTTTCGAACCTATGGTTTTCAGTGTCGGCGAAACCGTTGTCTACCCCCACCACGGGGCCGCACTCATCGAGGCAATCGAGACCCGGGTCGTCAAGGGCGAGGAGAAGCAGTATCTCGTCCTGAGGGTCGCTCAGGGTGACCTGACGGTGCGGGTACCCGCCGAAAACGCCGAGATCGTCGGCGTGCGAGAAGTGGTCGGCGAAGAAGGTCTGACGAAGGTCTTCGATGTCCTCCGCGCACCGCACACCGAGGAACCGACCAACTGGTCGCGGCGCTACAAGGCGAATCTCGAGAAGTTGGCCTCGGGAAACCCTCTCAAGGTGGCGGAGGTCGTGCGCGACCTCTGGCGTCGCGAGCGGGAGCGGGGCCTCTCCGCGGGTGAAAAGCGCATGCTTGCCAAGGCTCGGGACATCCTGGTCGGCGAGGTGGCTCTCGCCGAGAAGAGCACCAAGGACGAGGCGGAGATCCTCCTCGACAAGGTGCTCACCCAGGCGTAGCGAGCCGTGGCACATCGTTATCCCCCATAACCTCCTATCGAGGACCGCGACGTGACCGCGCAACAGCCATTGCGTGGTGACGTCGCGGTCCTTGTTCCGGCCGCTGGACTCGGCGTCCGGCTGGGCCCGGGACGCCCGAAGGCGCTGCGCGACGTCGCCGGCGCTCCGTTGGTCGCCCACGCGGTCCGCAGGGTGTGCCGGGCGGCCGGTGTGGGGTGTGTCGTCGTGGCCGCGCCGCCCGGACGGGCGGACGAGGTGCACGACATGGTCGCGCCCGAGACTCCCGATCACGTCACGCTTTTGGTGGTGGAAGGCGGCGCGTCCCGGGGTGAGTCGGTCTTCGCCGCCCTCTCGGCCGCGCCGCCGGAGTACCAGGTGGTGCTGGTGCACGACGCGGCGCGGGCGTTCGCGCCGGCCGAGCTCGTCGAGCGGGTGGCGGCCGCGGTGCGCGACGGCCACGATGCCGTGATCCCGGTGCTGGCCGTGGTCGACACGGTCAAGGAGGTCGACCCGAGCGGCCACGTCGTCCGCACCCTCGACCGGGCGGTGCTGCGCGCGGTCCAGACACCCCAGGGCTTCCGGCGCGAGGTGCTGCTCGCCGCCCACGAGGCCGCCCACAAGGCCGCCCACAAGGCCGCCCACAAGGCCGACCACGGCGCCGCCGGGGGGCCGAACGGCGTGACCGATGACGCCGGCCTCGTGGAGCGCCTCGGCCTCGCCGTCTTCTGCGTCGCCGGTGCCGAGGAGGCGTTGAAGATCACTGGTCCGGCCGACCTGGCGCTGGCTCACGCGCACCTGCGGGCCGGCGCGGAGCGTACCCTCGCTTCGGCGAAGCTTACGAGCCGAGCATTGGACACAGCGTGATCGTTCCGCGGGTCGGCGTCGGCACCGACGTGCACGCGTTCGCCGTCGGGCGGCCGTGCCGGGTGGCCGGGCTGCTGTGGGATGGCTTGGACGGCCTCGCCGGCCACTCCGACGGCGACGTGGCCGCGCACGCCGCCTGCGACGCGCTGCTGGGCGCCGCCGGCCTGGGTGACCTCGGCTCGAACTTCGGCACCGACTCTCCAGAATGGACGGACGTGGCCGGCGTCGACCTGCTGGCCGAGGCCGCCGCCCGCGTGCGCGCCGCCGGGTTCGAGATCGGCAACGTCGCCGTCCAGGTCGTGGGCAATGCTCCCAAGATCAGCACACGTCGGGTCGAGGCGGAGAAGGCCCTCTCGTCGGCACTCGGCGCTCCCGTGCTCGTCACGGGCACGACCACGGACGGGCTCGGCCTGACCGGTCGCGGCGAGGGCCTGGCCGCCGTCGCCGTCGCCCTCGTGTACCCGGCCGACCAGGCCTAGCGCAAGATCGCGATCCTGAGGACAATCGTGGAGCCCAACTGCACGTTTGTCCTCGGGATCGTGATCTCGCACGCTGGCGCGGACTACCCGCGATCGCGGGGGAGGGCTGGGGCCATCCGTTGGAGCGCCGCGGTGAGCAGCTCCGGCGAGGTGGCGAAGTTCAGTCGGGCGTGACCGTTGCCTTCCGGCCCGAACGCCGGCCCCGGCGTCAGCGCGACGCCGTGCCGCAGGAACTCATCGGCCGGGTTGTCGCCCAACCCGTGCCCGGTCATGTCCAGCCAGGCCAGGAACGTCGCCTCCGGTGGCACGTATCCGGTTCCCGGCAGGTACTCGTCCAGGAGATCGGCGAGCAGCCGCCGGTTCTGGTCCAGCCCGTCGACGAGCGCGTCCAGCCATGGCTCGCCGGCGGTGAACGCGGCCTCTCCGGCCAGCACGCCGAACAGCCCGGTGCCGTACGTCGGCTCGATGGGCACCGCGGCCAGCCGGTCCCAGGCCTCGGCTCCGGTGGCGACGGCCAACGCCGCCTTCAGGCCCGGCAGGTTCCAGGCCTTCGAGGCCGACACGAACGCGATGGCCGACCCGGAGACCGTCGCGAATGGAGTGTGCGGCTTCGCCGCCGTGGCTGGCTCGGCGACGTCGGGCGCCGCGCCGCGACCCGGCCACGGCGCCCGATATATCAGCGGCGCGTGGATCTCGTCCACCAGGACCACGACGTCGTGGCGAGCGGCGATCTCCGCGATGGCGGTGAGCTCGTCCGGGCGCAACACGGTCCCGGTGGGGTTGTGGGGATTGCACAGCAGGTAGGCGCGTACATCGGGCCGGGCCAGATCCCGGTCCAGGGCGTCGAGGTCGAGCGCGTACCGGCCATCGTCCGAACGGGCCAGCGGTGACGGGACGACCCGCCGGCCGCCCATCGTGATGACTCCGAAGAACGGCGGGTAGACGGGTGGGTTGATCACCACACCGTCGCCCGGTGCCGTCACGACCGCGAGCACCTCGTCGATCGCCTGCATCAGGTCCGGTAGCACCACCATGCGGGCCGGGTCGGGCGTCCACCCGTACCGGCGGGCGGCGAAGCCGGCGAACGCCTCGCGCAGCCGTCCGGGGTGGGCGTAACCGGTGTCGCCCCGCGCCACCGCCGCGGCCAGCACCTCGGCGACGGGTTCGGCCAGCGGGGTGTCCATCTCGGCGACCCACAACGGCAGCACGTCGGGGTCGTACTGGCGCCACTTGATGCTGCGCCGCTCGCGCAGCTGCGCCAGGCTCAGCGCCGTGAGCGGGTTGTCCACCCGTACATGGTCTCTTGGCTCAGCCGGTCGATGGATCGACCCCGCCGCCATCCCCGGTGCGCCGCTCCGCCGCCCAGGTCCAGGCGTAGCCGGGGTCCTCGCACGACAGGGCCGCCTCGCACAGGTCCAGCGGCCGGAACGTGTCCACCATCACGGCCAGCTCGTCGAAGAAGTCGACCCCGATGGCCCGCTCCGGCGCGCCCGGCTGGGGGCCGTGGGTGAAGCCGGACGGGTGCAGCGAGATCGAACCCTGCTCGATCCCCGAGCCGCGGCGCGCCTCGTAGTTGCCGCCGGTGTAGAACAGCATCTCGTCGGAGTCGACGTTGTGGTGGTTGTACGGCACCGGAATGGCCAGCGGGTGGTAGTCCACCTTGCGCGGCACGAACGAGCACACCACGAAGTTCGGGCCCTCGAACGTCTGGTGCACGGGCGGCGGCTGGTGCACCCGTCCGGTGATCGGCTCGAAGTCGTGGATCGAGAAGGCCCACGGGTAGAGGCAACCGTCCCAGCCGACCACGTCGAAGGGATGGTCGGCGTAGGTGAACCGCGTCCACCCGCGCCGGTGCCGCACGTAGACCTCGACGTCGGTGCCGTCGATGAGCAGCGGCTCGGCCGGTCCGCGCAGGTCCCGCTCGCAGTACGGCGCGTGCTCGAGGAACTGGCCCCGGGCCGACAGGTAGCGCCGCGGCGGGCCGATATGGCCGGTGGCCTCGATCACCAATGTCCTCAATGGATCCTCGCCCATCGGCACGATCCGGTGGATGACCGAGGTCGGGATGATCACGTAGTCGCCCTCGCCGGCCTCCAGCACGCCGAAGGTCGACTCGATCCGGGCCGCTCCCGCCTCGACATAGAGGCACTCGTCGCCGATCGCGTTGCGGTACAGCGGCGAGGGCCGGTCGGCGACGGCGTACGAGACGCGGCAGTCGTCGTTGGCCAGCAGCGCCGCCCGGCCGAGAACGGCGTCGTTGCCTCCCCCCGTGCCGCCGCCCGGGTCCAGCTTGTGGGTCCGCAGATGGCGCGGCTTCAGCGGCAGGTTCGGCACGCGGGCCACCGCCGGCGGTTGGTACTCCTCGGCGGCGACGATCGCGGTCGGCAGGTGGCGGTGGTAGAGCAGCGAAGAGTCGGAGGAGAAACCCTGCTGGCCCATCAGCTCCTCGGCGTAGAGGCCACCGTCGGGCCGGCGGAACTGGGTGTGGCGCTTGCCGGGTACCTCGCCGACGCTCCGGTAGTACGGCACGACACTCTCCGTTCTGTTCTCGTCACCGGCCGATATCGTCCGTTATCCGGACGCTGTTGTCCGCTGTTTGTAGCGTCCGCTAGGTTCATTCCCTGTGTCAACCAGCGTCATTCCACCGCTCCTGGAGCGGCTCGTGGACGACGCCGCCGTCTTTCCCCCCGGAAGCGCGACCGTCCCGGCCGCGGTCGCCGAGCACCGCCAGCATCGCGCGTCGTGGTACTCGGCGCTGGTCGGTCGGCTGTTGCTGCCGGCGTCATCGCTGGCCGAGGCGGGTTCGGTGCTGGCCCGGGAGGCCGGCGAGGCTCCGCTGGAGATCGGGATCGTGGCCGACGTGCCGCTGGACCGCCTGGACCGGTACGTGGGCGGTGTCGACGCTCGGCTGCGGGTAGGCCAGATCGAGGCGCCGGTGGCGCGCCGCGGGGAGAACCCGCAGACCGGGCTCGACGTGCTGCTGCCCCTGTGCGCCCGGTGGGACTCGATCGACGTCTACGCCGAGGTGCCGCTCACGGCGGGCCTGTTGGCCGCGCTGGACCGGATAGCGGAACATCGGGCCGGCGGCACCCGGATCGCGCCGAAGTTCCGCACCGGCGGACTGGCGGCCGAGCTGTTCCCCACGCCGATGGAGCTGGCGGCGATCATCTGCGCCTGCCACGAGCGCGGCCTCGAATTCAAGCTGACCGCCGGTCTGCACCGGGCACTGCGCCACAACGACCCGGAGACCGGGTTCACGCACCACGGCTTCCTCAACGTGCTGGCCGGCTGCCTGGCCGCGCTCGACGGAGCCGAGGTGCTCGACGTCTGTGAGGTGCTGGCCGCCACCGACCCGGTGCCGGTCGTCGAGACCCTGCGGCCGCGCCGCGCCGAACCGCGTCGCCTGTGGATCGGCTTCGGCTCGTGCAGCATCGCCGAACCGCTCGAGGACCTGCGCGCGTTCGGGCTCATCGGCGCGACCACCGCCGCCGGCGGCGGCGCGTCCGTGGCCGCGGCCGGGGGCGGCCCGCGGGGATCCGCGTGACCTGGCTCGACCTGTCGCCCGACGACCCGTTCGGCGTGCACAACCTGCCTCTGTGCTCGTTCGGCCTGGGTTGCTCCGCGTGGGTGGGAGCGCGGGTCGGTGACCTCGTCCTCAACCTCAGCGGCGCGGAGGACGCCGGCCTGCTGGAGGCGCACGGCGCGTTCAAGGGAGAGACGCTCATCGATCGCTTCCTGGCCGAGGGTCCGGTCGTGTGGCGCCGGGTGCGGGAGCGCCTGACCGATCTGCTCACGCAGGCCCGGTACCGATCTCAGGTGGAGCCGTTGCTGTTCCCCCTCGACGGCGAAGGATTGCGCCTGGAGCTGCCGTTCACGGTCGGGGACTATGTGGACTTCTACTCCTCGGAGCACCACGCCGCGAACGTGGGGCGCATTCTCCGGCCCGACGATCCGCCGCTGCTGCCCAACTGGCGACACCTGCCGGTGGCCTACCACGGTCGGTCCGGCACGGTGGTGGTCTCCGGCACCGAGGTGCTCCGGCCGTACGGGCAGAGCCTCCCGCCCGGTGCCGCGGCCCCGCTGTTCGGACCATCGACGCGCCTTGATATCGAGGCGGAGGTGGGCTTCGTCGTCGGGCCGGGCAGCGAGCCGGGCGTGCCCGTGTCCACCGAAGAGTTCCGCGGGCATGTCTTCGGCGTGGTGCTGGTCAACGACTGGTCCGCCCGCGACATCCAG
>Ga0307409_100002174_pt1 | contig 10114 bp, 12 predicted proteins | sample 322Ometagenome_2_FD_203888 | JGI IMG/M metagenome (GOLD analysis project Ga0307409, IMG submission 203888) | Maize rhizosphere microbial communities from greenhouse at UC Davis, California, United States - 322HYB-O-2 | ecosystem: Host-associated > Plants > Roots > Rhizosphere > Soil | place... | reverse complement strand
ATCGGACGATGCACACGCCGAGCGCCGCCGCCGCAGCGAGCAAGATGGAGGCCCCCAGCATCTCAATCATGCGTCACCTCGTGGCGGCGTGAGTAGCCCATGTTGCCGACGACTCGATCCCATCGGCGATCGTGAAAGTCGCCAGTTTCGGCGAAGTACTCGTCGGCTTCACCGCATCCAGGACGATCGAGGTGAACCCGAGCTGCCCGTGCTGGTTCCTGGGATCGTAGCGGAGTGAGCGGCGGATGGTGCCGCCAGCTCGATCCCAGTGGTGATAACGAAAATCCCCGGCTTCGGTGAAATACTCGTAGAGCTTGATTTGGAAGCCAGCCTGCTCCAGCAGGTCCGTGATTGTGTGATAGGTGTAGAGAACCTTATGCCCGTTCCCCCGCTGGCCCTGTCCCTCCCCGCCGACCCTGACCCATTCATGGTAAACCGGATCGGGATTGTACCCGTCCGGTACCGCCAATCGGAGATAGCCGCCCGGCTTGAGGTGGTGATAGCACACGCGAGCAGCGGCCAGCCCTTCGGCTGCGGTCAGGTGCTCCCAGACGTGCTCGGCCAGCATTGCGTCCACGCTGCTGGGCGCCATGAAGCTGGTCCATTGCTCCGGCTTGAGCAGGTCGAGGTAGCACTGCTCGGATGGTATCCAGTCCGGATCAAACCGGCGGGCGGCGCCGATGACAAGGCGCGGGGTTGGCGTCGCGAGGAAAGCCTGGCGAAACTGCTCCGGGCCGAAGCGGCGAGTGAAGGCCTGACGAACCTTCCGCCGAGTACGACGGATTGCCCACAGGAGCGTGGGAGTCACGGGTGCCTCAGTGGTTCAAGTTGTGTGGGGAGGGTAACGGAGGTCGGTCAAGCAGGAATCAAGCCAGAGGAGGCCTGGGATGAGGATCCTCTAGCCGCTCAAAGAGGTGATTCCGGGGGGTATTACTGCCGGGACTGTGGCTTTGCCTGACTGGTGCCACAGATGTGGTTCGAGCGGGCTACATCTTGCCTGCCGTCAGCTCCGCCAGGCGCACCTGGGCTTCGGTAAAGCTGGGAGAATCGGGATACTTCTCGAGAATCGTTCGATAGGTCTTGGCTGCATCCTCGCTGCGTCCCGCCAGCCGGTACGCCCGGGCGGCATCCACCAGGTACGTTGCCTTGAGATACGGGACCCCGGCGGCGTTCGCTGCCTGCGTGTAGGCGTTGGCCGCCTCAGCCCAGCGCTTGGCATTCTCCAGTGAGGCGCCCAGGAGGCCGTAGGCCGGACTCAGGTACTTCTCGGGAGGCTTGGACCCCAGGTACTCCTGCAACCCCACCGCGGCCAGCTCGCTTTGGCCGTTGACCATGCGAACCTGGTTCAGGGTTATAACCGCCTCGTGTGCGGCATCCGTCCCCTTATAGGTGGAAATGAGTCGCTGAAGCTCGCTGGACGCCAACGGCAGATTTCCCGCCTCTGCGGCCGCGCGAGCCTGATTGAGACTGCGGGCGGCAAACTGCTCTTTCCGCGAGCCACTGGCCATCACGAACCAGGCCGTGACCAGTGCCAGGACGAGCAGCACCAGGCCGCCCACCGCTACCCGCCGGTTATCTCCATACCAGGGCCTCCGCGCGGGAGCCGCACTGGTCGGGACCTGGCTCTTGGGTTCTACTGTCGTTGCCATGGGTATCCAGCAATGTTGAACGTTAGCGTGTTGATCCGGCGCGCATGCCCCCGGCGTGACTCGAACACGCGGCCAACAGTTTAGGAAACTGCTGCTCTATCCATCTGAGCTACGGGGGCTAACCTCCGGCACCACTTGGTCTTTGTCGCTTTGCTAGAAGTACTTTCTCAGCAGAGCCGTTGCACCGGTCGGGACAACATTGCCGCCCCGACGCTGTTTGGACGAAGCGGAGAAACATGACCTGCCTGCAGGGCACGATCAACCCCGGCTCAACAGCTCGCTAACACATGGGCAGGAAAGCCGGTGAGCCGTTCCCTTCCCCCCAGAGCCTTGATCTCCAGTAGAAAGCTCCAGCCGACCAGATCGGCTCCCAGGCTCTCGACCAGCTGCCCGGCTGCCCGGGCGGTACCGCCGGTTGCCAGCACGTCGTCCACCACCAGGACGCGTTCACCGGAATGCAAGGCGTCCCGGTGCGCTTCCAAGGCATTGCTACCGTACTCCAGATCGTATGCCTGCGAGGCACGCTCCCAGGGCAGCTTTCCCGGCTTCCTGGCCGGGGCAAAGCCGGCACCGAGCGTCGTGGCTATTGCCCCACCGAGAATGAACCCTCGTGCTTCGATGCCGAGCACGTGGGTCACACCGGCTTGGCGGAAGGGCTGCGCCATCGCCTGGATGACTTCCCCCAGGAGCTTAGGGTCACGCAACACGGGGGTAATGTCCTGAAACAGAATCCCCGGCTTCGGATAATCCGGAATGGCGCGCAGGGTGCGCAGGAGGCGGTTCGGCAGAGGAGTCATGACATGGAGAGGTGCGCTAGATGATGTCGAAGCTCCGTCCCGCCGGAACCGGCGCCGGATCCGACGAGCGCTCCACCGCTTCCACCTGGGCGCTGGCGGGACCGGCATGAAGGAGCTGCTCGAGTGCGGGCAGCGCATCGTCCGGCCCGCTGACGACGACTTCCACCCGTCCGTCAGGAAGGTTCCGCGCGAAACCGGTGAGACCCAGGGACCGCGCATGGCGAGCGACGAACCAGCGGAATCCCACGCCCTGCACCATCCCCGAGACCAGAAATCGGGTACTCATGCCGGCCGGCTCCGGCGAGCGCGAACCGCCTCCACGGCAATGGGCAGGACTGAAATGGCGATGATGGCCAGGATGACGAGCGTAAAGTTGTCGCGCACGGTTGGTATGTTTCCGAAGAAGTATCCAGCCAGCACGAACAATCCCACCCAGAGCACCGCCCCCACCACGTTATACGTTATGAACTTGGGATAGCTCATGGCACCCACGCCGGCCACGAAGGGCGCAAACGTGCGAATGATCGGAATGAAGCGGGCCAGGATGATGGTCTTCCCGCCGTGCTTCTCATAGAAGGCGTGAGTCCGTTCCAGATACTCCTGCTTCAGAAATCTCACGTTACCTCCGAACGCGCGGGGGCCGACATAGGCGCCCATCCAGTAGTTCACCGTGTCGCCCACCACGGCCGCGATGATCAGCAGGATGATGATCAGCCAGAGGTCGAGCGAGCCCAGCGCCGCGAAGGTGCCGGCGGCAAAAAGCAGCGAGTCACCGGGAAGAAACGGCGTCACGACCAGCCCGGTTTCACAGAACACAATCAGAAACAGGATCAGGTGGGTCCAGGTCCCGTACTGGGCGATGACCTGGCTGAGATGGTCATCCAGGTGCAGGAAGAAATCAAGTAGGCTGCGCAGCAGATCCACGCTGAGGCTCCTTGCTATTCGTCGGGAAAGCCGAACTCACCCACCAGCGGAACAAAGCGTACATCCGCAATCGTGCTGGTGCGCATCCCTGCCTCCAGCCGCTCGACGAGAGTCAGGATCTGCGCCTCTTTGTCGCCCAGCGGAATGACCATCCGCCCGCCGACGGCGAGCTGCTCCACCAGGGGAGCGGGCACCTCGGGCGATGCAGCTGACACCAGGATGGCATCATATGGTGCGAAGGGGCGCCAGCCCAGCGTTCCGTCGCCGACCAGCACGGTGACGTTCCGGATTCCTGCCGCGGTGAGCGCGGCTCGGGCGCTTTGCGCCAGCTGCGGCACCCGCTCGACACTGAAGACCATGCTGGCAAGCAGGGCGAGCAATGCGGTCTGGTATCCCGAACCGGTGCCGACCTCGAGCACCTTCTCCTTCCCGGTCAATCCAATCAGCTCGAGATAGCGGGCCTGGACGAAGGGTTGCGAAATGGTCTGCCTGCTGCCGATCGGGAGTGCCGCATCGTCATAGGCCCGGTGCCGGACGCTTTCCGGGACAAACAGATGCCGCGGGACCATGCGGATGGCGTGCAGCACCGCCAGATTGCGCACACCTTTGCGCTGGAGGACCTCCACCAGCCGGGTGCGATAGCCGCCGTAGCTATCGCCTTCCCCTACCCCTCCAGTGACCATCCGCGAACTGTCTCGAGCAAGGAATAATTGGTCAGATCCATGTGGAGCGGCGTCACGGAAATGTAGCCCTCGGCAACCGCCAGATGATCCGAGTTTTCCCCGCCGGTCCAGGTGATCGTGCCGCCCCCGATCCAAAAGATTTCCCGGCCCCACGGATCCTTCATGCGGGTGAGCGACTCGGAGAAGTACCGGCTGCCCAGTTTGGTGACCTGAATCCCGCGCACCTCGGAGGCCGGAACTCTGGGCAGGTTGATATTGAGGAGCATCTGCTCGGGGAAGTCACCTACCTCCGTAATGCGCTGCACCAGCTCCAGCAACAGGGGATGGTATGTTGCCATGGTTTCCGGCTGGTTGCCGGCGAACGAAATGCCGATGCCGGGCACGCCCAGTGTCACCGCCTCCATCGCGGCGGCTACGGTGCCGGAATACAACACGTCCTCGCCCATATTCGGACCGTGGTTGACTCCGGAAAAGACGAAGTCCGGCCGCTCGGGCATCAGCGCCTGGAGCGCCAGCATGACGCAATCGGTGGGCGTGCCGTCGATTTGCCACCCCCCATCCGGCCGGCGGGCGGGCCGCAGCGGCCGGTGCAGCGTAAGCGAGTGCGAGGTGCCGCTCTGCTCCCGGTCGGGGGCGACCACGGTGACGTTCCCGACCTGGCGGCAAACATCCGCCAGCAGCGCGAGCCCCGGGGCCAGAACGCCGTCATCGTTGGTGACCAGAATGTTCATGGTAGCTGAAGGCGAGGAGGTGAACCGTACACCGGAAGCCGCACACGGGTGGGAGCGGCCCTTTTACGCTTCACGGCTCACCAGTCACGCTTTGCTTCGGAGGAGACTTCCCGTCCAGAATCCCCATCACTTCTTCGATGCTGGCGCGCAGGTCCTGCACCATCTCTGCCTCGAAGGCTTTCCGGGCCGAGGCTCTCAGTTCTCCGGTACGGCGATACTGATCGACCCGCTGGCGGGCGCCATCGATGGTGAACTTCTCCGTATACAGGAGATGTCTCACCAGCATGATCAGCTCCACTTCCTTGCCTTTGTACACCCGGTTCCCCGAACGGTTCTTGGCCGGATTCAGAAAGCGGAACTGGCTCTCCCAATAGCGGAGAACATGGGGCTTGAGATCGGTGAGGGTACAGACCTCTCCAATCGAATAAAACTCCTGAACCGGACGGCTGGCGGGTGAGGTTGTCATCTCCACTGCTCCGACTTGGGTTCTCGGGCCATGAGCTCGGCGATCCCTTCGCGAGCCGGCTTTCCGCTGAACAGAACTTCACCGACTTTCTCGATGATGGGAAGTTCCACACCCATGCGTGCGCCGAGTTGGGCACCCGCCTTTGAGGTGTTGGCTCCCTCCGCAACGCTGCGGTGTGCAGCGCGGTACTCGGACAGGCTCTGACCCTGCGCCAGGGCGACCCCCAAGGCGCGGTTCCGGCTGAGGTCACCAGTGGTTGTCAGAATCAGATCACCCATCCCCGCCAGCCCGGCAAACGTGAGCGGGCTGGCCCCCAGCGCAATGCCCAGCCGGGTGATTTCCGCGAGTCCACGGGTGATCAGGGCGGCGCGCGGATTGTGCCCCATTCCCAGGCCGTCCAGAATCCCCGCCGCGATCGCGATCACGTTCTTGAGCGCCCCGGCAAGCTCGACCCCCACGACGTCGTCGTGGGAATACACCCGGAACGCAGGCGTGGCAAACAACCGTTGGGCGTCGAGCGCACTGGACTTGTCTCGCGCGGCGGCCACCACCAGCGTGGGCTGTCCCTGGCAGACCTCCAGCGCAAAGCTGGGTCCCGAGAGCACCGAGAAGCGGACTTCTGGCAGGCACTCTTCGAACACCGCGGACATGAGTGCGAGGGTATCCGTCTCGATGCCCTTGGTGGCACTGATCACCAGAGTACCGGCGGTTACCGTGCCTTCGAGTTGCTTCACCACGCTCCGCACGGCGTGGCTGGGGGCGGCCGAGACAATCACTGGCGCGTCGGCCACCGCCTCGCGTGGGTCGGCAAAGGCTCGGATCGTGGACGCCAGCGGGATACCAGGGAGGAAAACGGGGTTCTCGTGGCGCTGGTTGATCGCCTCGACCACCTCGGGCTCATACGCCCAGATCCGTACTCTCTCGCCCTTGGTCGCAAGTAGATTGGCCAGCGTCGTGCCCCAGCTGCCGCCGCCGAGCACCGCCACGACGGTCATGTGGGCGGGGCGCTCGTGGCCCGCCGGCCGAAGCGGCCCTCCGTACCGTTGAGCAGTCGCTGGATGTTTCTCCGGTGCAGCAGGATGACGCCGAGCGCAATCACGCCGTCCACCCACACCAGCTCCGACCTCGTGGGTCGCTCGACAAGATACACGGCAAAGGGAAGGACCATGGCAGCAGCGATGCTGCCGAGCGAAACGTAACCCGTCAGCAGCAGTACCAGTGCCCAGACGGCCGCCGCAATTCCCAGAGCTATCGGCGTCAGCCCGAGCATCACGCCCGCCGCGGTGGCTACACCCTTCCCTCCCTTGAATTGCACGAAGACCGAAAATACGTGACCTAGAATGGCGGCAACCCCGCACCCGAGCGCAAACAGCTCGGAGCTCGAGACCAGCGGCGCAAAGACCGCGACCGGAATGAGACCCTTGGCGATATCCACCAGCGCCACTGGAATGGCGTACTTCCACCCCAACACCCGATACAGGTTGGTGGCTCCGAGATTGCCGCTGCCATGCCGGCGAAGATCGATGCCCGCGAACATCCGGCTGACCAGGAAACTCGTGGGGAACGCTCCCACCAGATACGAGGCACCCAGCCAGAGGATCGCGTCAGTGCTCACCGTCGAGAGCCTCGGCTGGTGAACTTGAGTCGGAGGGGGGAACCGGGAAACGGCCAGGCTTCGCGAAAGCCGTGAACTAGATAGCGCTGATAGGACTCCGGCACTTCGTCAGGCCGATTGCTCACGATAGCCAGTGTGGGCGGAGCAGTTCCGATCTGGGATGCATACAGGAGCTTGACTTCCTCCCCGGGCTTTTGAGGTGGTGCGTTCCGCTGGATCAGCTCGGCCAGAACCTTATTGACCTCGGCCGTGGGCACCCGCAGCTCCCGGCTTTCTGCCACCTGCACGATGAGCTCCAGGGTCTTGCGAACCCGTTGCCCAGTGAGGGCCGATACATAGAGGAACGGCACATAGCGGAGGAACGGCGCCTTCGCGATCAGTGTGTCCTGGCCCTGGCGTGCAGTGTTGGCGCCCTTCTCTTCGATCAGGTCCCACTTGTTGACCACTACGATGAGGCCGGTGCCCCGGTCCCATGCCTGAGTGGCAATCCGGAGGTCCTGGTTGTGCATGCCCACGCTGGCATCAACGACCAGGATACACACCTCGGCTCGCTCAATGGCGCGCTCTGTCCGAAGTGTCGAGTAGAACTCCAGATCATCTTCTACTTTAGCCCGTCGACGTAAGCCCGCGGTATCTATGAAGTTGAGTGTTTTACCCTGAAACCGCAAGACGCTGTCGATGGCGTCGCGCGTGGTACCCGCCTCCGGCGCGACAACGTGCCGCTCCTCCCCCAGAAGCCGATTGACCAGAGAGGACTTGCCCACGTTTGGGCGACCCACCACCGCGACATTGATGGCGCCTTCCGCTTCGGCCGGATCATAGGGAGGGAGGCGCTCGACCAGGGCGTCCAGAAGGTCGCCGCTGCCCTTCCCTATCGCCGCGCTGACGCCGACCGGATCGCCGAAGCCGAGCGCGTAAAACGCATACTGCTCGGTGCTCTGCTCCAGGTTGTCGAGCTTGTTGACCGCGAGCAGCACGGGACGACCGGCTTTGCGTAGCCGCTCCGCGATGGCTTGATCCAACGGATGGAGACCTTCACGTCCATCAACCAGAAAGACGATGACATCCGCTTCTGAGAGGGCAAACTCGACCTGCCTGCGGATGGCGCGGTCCATGGAATCTTCCGAATCGGGGACCAGCCCGCCCGTATCCACCAGCCAGAAGCGCCGCCCCTGCCACTCAGCGTCTCCGAAATGCCGGTCTCGCGTTGTACCCGGCCGCTCCGACACGATGGCCGGGCGGCCGCCCAGAAGCCGATTGAAGAGCGTGGACTTTCCCACGTTGGGGCGGCCCACGATCGCTACCGTTGGCTTGCTCACGCTGCGACCGGTTCCAGCAACGCGTCAGTGAAATCTCGGGATAGTCGAAGCTCACACGATACTCCCGCCTGAAGCAGCTCGAAGCTCATGCTGTCGATGAAGAGACCGTCATCATTGATCGCCTCGGCCGGCAGGAGTGCGAGATCCAGAGGCCGTCCGTGCAACGCCTGCTGAATGGCGGCTCCGGGGAGCAACCCGGCGGTCGTGACTCGGGGTCCGAAGAGCGAATTCACGACGGGAATCAACTCGAAGTCGGCACCGGTGCGCTCGGTCAGAGGCTCCAGGACCATCGGCATGAGTTCCGACATGGCCATGCCCGTTACCACACCGATGCGCCTTCCTTGCCAGCCAGGGAAATCAGCGCCGGCCCGCTCGATCTGCTGCTGCAACCATCGCACCGACCCCACCCCATTCTCGACCTGATCGAAGCCGTCGTAAATTGCCGAGGTGGGAAGCTCGACCTCGGCCCGGAGATACAGCTCATCGGCGCCGAAGGCCCAGGAGATCCCCCGTTCCGCTCGGGCGAGCGCGGCTCGTTCCTCTACCAGCTCGATGGCCGCCCGGCATTCTTCGACAGTCGGCTCGCGCACGAGATGATGCTTCGAGTACTCCGTGAGCCCTACCGGAACGATCGAACATCCCAGGATAGACGGCCCGAAGTTGTACAGATCGTCGAGCGATTGCCGGAGCACCGGTCCGTCGTTCACCCCGGGCGACAGCACGATCTGAGTATGGAATTCGATTCCGCAGGAAGCAAAATGACGGAGCTGAGGGATGATCTCGGGTGCATTGGGGTTACGTAACAGATAGCGTCTGACGGTTGGATCGGTGGCGTGGACCGACACGTACAGTGGCGACAGGCGGTACTCGATGATCCGCTGGACGTCGTGGGGCTTCAGGTTGGTGAGCGTCGCGAAATTGCCGTATCGGAAGGACAGCCGATAATCGTCGTCCCGGATGTACAGCACGTCACGGAGACCATCGGGCAGGCCGTCCACAAAGCAGAAGTCGCAACGGTTGGCGCACCGGCGAATGCGGGCCGCCTCCAGGCTCACCCCCATGGGCTCGCCCAGCGGGCGTTCGATATCGAACTCGATCTCCTCCCCACTCGGTTGGCGGACATGCAGGAGGAATGCCTCATCCGCGGTGAGAAACTCCCAGTCCAGAAAATCCTCCAGAACCCTGCCGTTGACCGACAGCAGCTCCGTCCCCGGTTGCAGTCCGAGTTCGGCAGCGATTGTATCGGGCTGTACTGCGGTGATTCGGATCATCCTGCACCATCGTTCGTGGCTGGAAGCGTTCTCGGGAAAGCCGGGAAAGATCTACGGCTCACCCGGTTTATTCAACTTGCGGAAGGCCTCGGGTCGGGATTATGCCGGAGCTCGGTTGTGCGACTCGACTCCGACGATCCATACTTCGTCTGGTTCAGCAGCAACTGTGCATCCGGCCGTGCCATGGAGGGCCACCAATGAAACTCAAGCTGAAACGACTGGAAGATCAGGTCGTGGTCATCACCGGAGCGACCAGCGGTATCGGTCTGGCCACAGCCAGGCGAGCCGCCCAGCGCGGCGCCCGGGTCGTGTTGTGCTCTCGCAATGAGCCGGAGCTGCGTGAGACGGCGGCCCAGGTCGAGGGCGCCGGCGGCACCGCCCGAGCGGTGGTGGCCGATGTGTCCCAGGTGGACGACATGGAGCGGCTCGCCCAGACCGCCGTAGAGGAATTTGGGGCTGTCGATACCTGGGTCAACAACGCCGGGGTGTCATTCTACGGGCGCCTGACCGAGGTGGCTCTAGAGGACATGCGCCAGCTTTTCGAGGTGAACTTCTGGGGAGTTGTCCATGGCGCCCGCGCGGCCGTCCCGCGACTCCGCCGGCAGGGCGGAGCGCTGATCAACATCGGCAGTACTGTCTCCGACCGCGCTATCCCGTTG
>Ga0307409_100002173_pt1 | contig 10120 bp, 7 predicted proteins | sample 322Ometagenome_2_FD_203888 | JGI IMG/M metagenome (GOLD analysis project Ga0307409, IMG submission 203888) | Maize rhizosphere microbial communities from greenhouse at UC Davis, California, United States - 322HYB-O-2 | ecosystem: Host-associated > Plants > Roots > Rhizosphere > Soil | place... | reverse complement strand
AAATGCTTTCGGGAAATCAGGCGATGCTCGCCGAGGTGACCAAAGCGATCGACGACGCAAAGGCCAGGACCGGCATCGACGTTCGCCAGTTTGACGCACTTGCCGCCGGCGTCACCGCGACAAAGGTAAAAGAGAAGGAATACGATATTGACAGCGTTCTGATCGCACGCGGACAGGTGAATACCGGTACTATACTCGCCGCCGCCAAGCTCGCCGCCAACGGCAAGTACCGCGAAGAAAAGTTTGGCAGTAAAACAATTTACATCTTCGAGGCCCGCGAAATTGCTTCGCAAAATGCCGCGCAGGCAGGCACCAAAACGGCGGGGTTGATCAAGAAGCTACTCGGCAGTTTCCGAAAGGAGATGGCCGCCTCCGCGATCGATGCCAACACGCTTGTCTTCGGCTCGGTCGAAAAGGTCAGGGACGCCGTTTCGGGAACTTCCAGAGTCGATAAAGAGATTTCGGGATTACTTGTTAAGACGACATCGCCGGTCGCCACGTTCGCCGTGCGCGTCCCGGAAGGGATGAGCGCGTTTCTCCCGCTCGACAACGATGAGCTCGGCAAAAACATCGATTCGATCAAATATCTCTACGGCTCGATGGATGTCGCCGGCACCTCCACCACACTGAACGCGACCGCCCGTACGCTTCAGGCGGAACAGGCGGTGAGCCTTAAAGATACCCTCGACGGGCTGCAGATGCTCGGAAAGGTGTTTTTGGGTGGCGCGAAAGGGGCCGACAAGCAGGTCTACGCCCGCTTGATCGAAAATGTTAGGTTCTCTGCCAAGGGCAACGAGGTCACGATGGACCTCGCAATCGCCCAGACCGATATAGATTTTCTGGTCGGGCTACTGGGTAAATAGCAAATCAGCGGTGTCCGGGGGAGCGTTGCCCCCGGATCTTAATCATCTCCTGCGAAACCTTCCCCCGCCGCCTTGTTTTTTAACGGCCGCGAACTGCTCCACGTCCCGATTAAAATTACCCGCTTCGTCGAATAGCGGATACAACTGCATCCCGGGCGAAAGGTAGGCGGCCCGCAGCTCGACGGGGCGTGTTCCCGCTCGATTTATCACCCGAACTCTGCTCCCGCGCACCTCTTCGATCCATTTGGCAAATTCCTCTGCCCTCCCGACCGTTGCCGAGAGGAGCAGTATTCTGATCCGAGGGGGCGTGAGGATGATCGCCTCCTCCCAAACGTGTCCGCGTTCCTCGTCTGCGAGGTAATGGGCTTCGTCGAGGATGACGAAATCGGTTCGTACCTGCTCCCCCTCGCGCATCGCGTCGAAAAGCTGATTTCGGTAGATCTCGGTCGTCCCGACAATTAAAGGAGCGTCGGTGTTCTCCTTTCGGTCGCCGGTGAGTATCCCCACCTTCCCCTCTCCGAACTCAGCCGAAAATTCAATGTATTTCGAATTCGTCAGGGCCTTAAGCGGCGTCGTGTACCAGGCCCGCTGCCCTTTTGCCAGAAGCCTTCGGATCTCTTCACGTGCGATCCACGTCTTACCGCTGCCCGTGGGGGCCGTCACTAGAACGTCCTCGGTTTCGATAGCCTCAAGTGCCTCGACCTGAAAGTCGTCGGGCTTGAACGGCTGGGGATCTGGCACACCGATGCCGCTCAGCAACCTTTCGGTCGCCTTTAACTGACCGATCGTCTGACGAGCCTCTTCGAAACTCGGCCGCTCGCGTTCTGCAAAATCACGCCCGCCCCGCCGTTCATCTCTTTGATGGCCTGAACCACTGCGTCGCGGTCGGTCACGTCGTCGATCATTGCTTCGTCGGGGCATAACTCTATTAAACATCAACTTTATAGTTTGAGCGAATTGCAAATTAGAACCGCCCGCGTGAGCGGGATGGTAAAACGCCGGTCAATTAAAATCTTCATTTCGGCGTTCAACTGGTCTGCTCTTTTCGATTCGGCCGCCCGCTCACGCGGACGGTTCTGCCCGAGGGGACACAAAGGATACTAAATTCTTCCATTTACACGGCCGGGGTGCTAAAATTAACGATTTGCACCGCAACGATTTACGCGGTCAAAGCGTCTAAATCTGACGGCTCGCACTTTAGCCTTTGAGGGGACGCGAATTTATATGTTTGAGCAGCAATCATACAGTTTCGATACGCCCGCGGAGCCGCTTCGCGAGGGCGACTTGTTTTACCGGCACGAGATCGGCCGCTGGAAGTTCGACAACCGGATCTACACGATTTTTGCCGGAGCCGCCGTTTTCATCTTCGCTTTTTTCGGCGTGCTCGCCCAGACGCCTATCCTGACCGCGCGAGGCTGCGACAGTCCGTTCGTCGGCCGTGTCTGCCAGGTGCTCGATATGGCCTACGTCGGCGCGATGATCTACGGTACCGAACGCGAATACGTCGACGCCGCCTACGACAAGATCGACCTCAACGATGCCGAAGTGGTTTGGATCGACCAAACCGGCGTTCCGGCCCAGCTTGAATATCCCGAAGGCTACTTCCAGGTTGCGAACCCGGAACAGTTCGCACAGCAGCAGGCGATGCTGGTCAACCCTTATTCGGCGGACAGCTTTAATTCGGGCAGTCTCCCGCCGATCTTGCCCCCGGTCCAGAGCGGCAGCAGTTTGATCGATACGCCTGCGATCGCGCCGAAAAACAACCCGAAGGCACGCCCGAAGGATCTGCCCAGTTCCCCGTTCGACCTCTCGGATGTGAACGGCGATGCGAGCGCGGACGCAAATGCCAACAAGGGCAAGACCAACGTCGATTCGAACAAAAAGCCGAACGAAAATCAGACGGCCAACACTAACACCCAAAAGCCCGAACCTCCGAAGAGCCAATCGCTCGACGCCATCGAGATCAACAAACGCCCGATCGCCGACCTTGGAAATTCGGTCAACGACCTCGTAGCGAAGAACGAACTCGATCTGCAGACGCCCTTTATCGGTAGTGCGAAGGGAAAGCTGAACAAAGAGGGGCGGATCGACCCCAAATCGCTTAAACTTCAGATCGAAAGCCCCGACGCCGATATGCAAAAGATCGTTCAGGACGGAATCCTGGCGATCGACGCGGCCGGCTATCTAAAATATCTCAGCGCGATCAGCGGCCGGGATTTCGATCTGCTCCTGAAACAGGATGAAGCGAACATTTCCGCAACGGTTCAGTCCGAAATGGAAAGTGAGACGCGCGCGAAAACGATCAAGAGCAGTCTCGATCTTGCACTCAGCATCGCAAAGGCCAAGAAACAGGGCGCCGACGCCGATCAGGACGACAAGGACGATCTCACTCTGCTGCAGGGGGCCAAGATCGAAGCAGTCGGCAAACGTGTCGTGATCACGTTCATAGTTCCGAAAGAGGTCGCCCACCCGATGATCCAACGTAAGCTGGCAGAGCAGGCCGCTGAATTGAAAAAGCCGAGCGGAAACGCAATGACGCCGCGCGTCGGCGACACGGCTGTGAAATAAAGAAGCCTGACCGTAAGGGAGGGCTAAACACTAACGACTTGAGCAACAGAAAGCCTCAAAACTCGATCATTTTCCTCACCACGCTCGGCGTGTACCTCGGCCTACTTATGGTCGGCGGCGCGGCGCCGCAGGTGATGGCTCATTCCGCGACGACGAGGAACTTCGAGATCACGGACGAGATCGAGGTGAGGGACGAGATCGACACCGACCCGGACGAGAGCATTCAAGCCCGCATCTCGCTCACCACTTATTTCCAGGACGTCGAGAATTTCATCTACACGCTCAAGCAACTCGACGGGACGAAGTATTTCAACGCCGGTGCCGACGATTTCGACGTGACGCAGACGACCCAGTTGCCCTGCGTCCCCGCGAATAAGATCGGCAGCTACACCGCGAACAATTTCGTCACCAAAAATGAATCGATCCGTCCGTGGCTGGAATCGTTCAGCAAGCTGCTGACGGACGGTTATTCCCTCGGCGATTGCCTGCCAAACAGCCGTTTCGCACCCGCGGAAGCGACCGATTCCAAATTTAATTTCCACCTCGATAAAAAAGAACTGAACATCGAGGTCGTGGTCAGGAAAAACTCGCCGGAGGGCGCGAGATTACTGGCCGATGCGATCGCCTCGGTTTTCACAAAGTTGCGGACCGATTCCGATTCGGCCACCCGTCTTCGTCTATACGAAACGACGCGGTTCCGCGCCGACAACGACCAGATCTTCGTCATTACCCGCCTGCCCCGCGCCGCCCTGGACCCGCTGCTCGCCAAAGACGCAAAGTAGCGGCGAGCGGGTTTGATCTCATATTCCTCGTTCTCGCTAGAAATTAGTCTCATTCTCTGCGCCTTTCTCTGTATTTTTGTGTTTTCTGTGGTTATCTTTCTGAATCACAAAAAAACACGGAAAACGATCGGAACAGAACTCAACTTACAGACTTAGAGGATTCAAATGGCAGTTAACAGTTTTGCAGATAAATTAGTAAAGAAGGTATTCGGTTCGAGCAGCAGCATTTTTTTGAAAAAAGTGACGCCGACCGTTGCCCAGATCAACGACTGGGAAGCGAAGATCGAGAAGCTCTCCGACGCCGAGCTACAGGCACAGACGCCTAAGTTCAAAGAGATCATCGCGAGTCGCCTTGACGGCATATCCGATAAGGCGGAACGCCGAAAAGCCGAACAGGACGTTCTTCACGAGCTGTTACCCGAGGCATTCGCAACCGTCCGCGAAGCCTCAAAACGCGTCACCGGCATGCGGCATTTCGATGTGCAGATGATCGGCGGCATCGCCCTCCACCAGGGCCGCATCGCCGAGATGAGGACCGGTGAAGGTAAAACGCTGGTCGCGACCCTTCCGTCGTATCTAAACGGACTCACCGGCCGCGGTGTGAACGTCGTGACGGTTAACGATTACCTCGCTCTCCGCGATGCCGAATGGATGGGCAAGATCCATCAATTCCTCGGCCTCTCGGTGGGCTGCATCCAGAACGACATGGACGACGTGGAGCGAAAGGACGCCTACGCCGCCGATATAACTTACGGCACCAACAACGAGTTCGGCTTCGATTACCTTCGCGACAACATGAAGTTCGACGTCGAATCGCTCGTGCAGCGTGATCACTATTACGCGATCGTCGACGAGGTCGATTCGATCCTTATCGACGAAGCCCGAACTCCGCTCATCATCTCCGGCGCCACCGACGATGCGACCGATAAATACTACGTCGCGAACGACATCATCCCCCGCCTCGAAAAGGGTGACAAGAACGAAGAGACGAAGGTGACCACCGGCGATTACCTCGTCGATGAAAAGAACCATTCGGCGGTGCTGACCGAGCAGGGTGTATCTAAAGCCGAAAAACTCCTCGGCGTGTCCAACCTCTACGACCCGTCGAACATGGAGCTGCTCCATTGCGTCGAACAGGCGCTGAAAGCACATACTCTTTACCGGCTTGATCACCACTACGTCGTGCAGGACGGCGAGGTGATCATCGTCGACGATTTCACCGGCCGTCTGATGCAGGGCCGCCGCTGGTCCGACGGGCTGCACCAGGCCGTCGAGGCTAAGGAAGGCGTAAAGATCGAGCGTGAGAACCAGACCCTCGCGACGATCACCCTTCAAAACTACTTCCGCATGTACGAAAAGCTTTCCGGCATGACCGGCACGGCCGAAACGGAAGCGGAAGAGTTCGGCACGACGTACAACATCGACGTCGTGATCATCCCGACCAACCGCTCGATGATCCGGCAAGATAATTCGGACATGATCTATCGCACGCTGCCCGAGAAATGGGACGCCGTGATAGACGAGATCAAGGACCTGCACGCCGAGGGCCGACCGGTGCTTGTCGGTACGGTGTCGGTCGAAAATTCCGAGCTGGTCGCCGAAAAACTGAAACAGGTCGGCATTCCGCATAACGTACTCAACGCCAAATATCACGAACGCGAGGCCGAGATCATCGCCCAGGCGGGCCGGAAGGGCGCGGTCACCATCGCCACCAATATGGCCGGCCGCGGTACCGATATCCTGCTCGGCGGCAACCCCGAGTTTCTCGCGAACGAATACCTCAAGCGGATGGAGATCAATCCGGACGAGGCGACCGCCGAGCAATTCGAAGAGCAGCTGCGAAAGGCGAAGGCCGTCGTCGCCAAAGAGCACGAAGAAGTTGTAGCGGTTGGCGGCCTGCACATCCTCGGGACCGAGCGTCACGAATCGCGCCGCATCGATAATCAGCTTCGCGGACGCGCCGGCCGCCAGGGGGACCCCGGCTCGTCGCGCTTCGTCCTCTCGCTCGAAGACGACCTGATGCGCATCTTCGCGGGCGACAAGGTCCGCTCGATGATGGAATGGCTCGGCATGGAGAAGGGCGTAGCGATCGAATCGCGAACCGTTTCCAAACAGATCGAGCGTGCGCAAAAGGCCGTCGAGGCCCGCAACTTCGAAACTCGCAAACACGTTCTCAAATACGACGACGTGATGAACAAACAGCGCGAGACGATCTACGGTCTGCGCCGCCAGTTGATGTTCGAACCCGAGCATCGGGATTACCTGCTTGGTGAAAACGGTGTTGCAAAAGACCTGCTGCACGACCTGACGCACAGCTTCCTCAGTCTCGAGCTCGGCCCCGACAAATGGGATGTTGACACTTACGCAGCAGAGATCGAAAGCATCTACGCGGTCGACCCGGCCGTCGATGCAGGCGTCGATTTCAAGGTCGATAACCCGAACGTGATCGAGGACAAGATTTGGAAAAAGGCGTCCGCCAACTACGCCGAGAAGGAAAAACTCGCCGGCGAAGAATCGCTTCGCGCCTACGAGCGGTACATCATGCTAAACATCATCGACTCGCAGTGGAAGGACCACCTTCTCTCGATCGATCAGGTGAAGCAGGGTATCGGTCTCGTCGGCTACGGGCAAAAGGATCCGCTCGTCGAATACAAAAAGCAGTCGTTCGATATGTTCCAGGACATGCTCGACCGCATCGACACGAACACGTGCAAGTCGCTATTCCACCTGCACATCGTCACGCAGGATGAACAGGAGGAGCGCGACCGTCTCGAGCGTCTCGAACAGCAGCGTGCCCGCCGCCAGGCAGCGGGTATGGCCTTCACCGGAGCGATGGCCGGTGCCGAGGTCGCCGGCGCCGAGGCCGCTCGTCATACCCCCTACGTCCGGGACACCCCGAAGATGAAACCAAACCAACCCTGCTACTGCGGCTCCGGCAAGAAATTCAAAAAATGCCACGGTGCCGGAATGTAATACGGACCCGGGCTCCTGCAATCTGCAGGTGCCCGCGAGGTAAGCAAGGGCTAGGCGCATAACCTGAAAAGCGGAAAGGGCGGCATTCAATGCCGCCCTTTCCGCTTTTGGACTCGATCGCGCTGAAACTTAAGATCTGCTTCGGCCGATCACTTCTTGAACTTCAACATGCTTCCCTGCCCGCTCACTTGCCTGTTCCCCGCCACCTTCTCCGCCCGAGCGAACGCACGCAAGAAATTCTCCCCCAGCACCTTCTTTACTTCCTGATCTGTGTAACCGCGACGAAGCATCTCGTAGGTGACAAGGGCGAGGTCCTCCATTCCGTTCATTCCCGCCGGTAGGAAGGGCACGCCGTCAAAGTCGGAGCCTATCCCGACAATGTCAATCCCGGCGACCTTTTTCATGTGATCGATGTGATCGACGATACGTTTGTAGTCGGCGACATATATCGGGTTCGCGGCCAGCAGCTTTCGCTCGGCCTCGTTGTAGCCTTGTGGGTTTTTCTTAAACTGTTCGCGAAGTGCATCGAGCTGCGGTTTCAATCGTGCCGAGCGCTCGTTTTCTTCCCGGTTTGTTCGCTCGTCCAGGAATGACGGGTAAAAATTGATCATGATCACGCCGCCGTTTTGGGCAACACGCTTAAGAACTTCATCGGGAACGTTTCGAGTATGGTCGCTAATGCCTCTTGCGGATGAATGCGAAGCGATGATCGGCGACTTGCTCACATCGAGCACATCGTTCATCACCTTCACCGAGACGTGGGAAATGTCCACAAGCATGCCCAGGCGATTCATCTCCCTTACGACCTCTTTTCCGAATTCCGATAGCCCGTTGTTTTTCACCTCTCCCCGATGCGCGTCCGCCCAGTTGTGCGAAACGTTGTGGGTCAGCGTCATGTAGCGAATCCCCAGCCGGTAAAAATTCCTGAGCGCATACAACGAATCCTCGATCACATACCCGCCCTCTATGCCCATCAACAAACAAACCTTCCCGGCCCGCTTCGCTCGGCGGATCTCGTCGGCCGTGAAGCACATAGAAACCTGCTGCGGGTGTTTCTCCGCTTCTCGATAGGTCGCGTCGATCAGATCCATCGCCCGCACCATCGCGCGGCCCTCCTTCCACGTGTCCCCGCCCACATAGATCGACATGAATTCCCCGGTGATCCCGCTCGCCTTAAGCCGTGCGAGATCGGTGTGATATGGCGTGCCGTCGACCTTATGGAACGTCCCCGCCGAATTCGTCGCAAGGTCGAAATCGTCATCCACCATCGGTGACGGTATGTCGTTGTGACCGTCTATCACTATCGAGCTCTTGTGCAGTTTCATCGCCCGCGCCCAAAGTGCCGCGTCTGCACCCGGGGGCATCGTCTGAGGGAAGACAGCAACGGAGAAAGCCATTACGAGAGCAACAACAGCGAAAATTTTCATATTTTTAGGTAGGAAGAGATCGTGCGAGCATTCTAACGCGCCGGTGCGAATAGTTTAAAGCGCCCGCTTTGAGAGAAGCGGAAAGAATTGTCCCTCCAGCTTTTCGCCCATGGGTATCAGAGGCAATCCCTCAAGCAGCGGTTCGAACGAATTTGACCGGACCCCGTCGCGCATGAAATTGATCACGACCCCGCGCCGCGGGAGTTCGGAATTGTTCTCGAACGATCCGTGCACCGTCATCGGGTGATGGAAACTGGCCTCGCCCGCCTTCATCACCGCCGGAACCGGGAGGAAGGCGTCCCGCTGCTCGGCATTCAATTGCTTGAAAACGGACTTCATGTCTCCGGTCAGATCCCCCCTCGGCAGCAGGTGCCAACGGTGGCTGCCGGTCACATATTGCACACAGCCGTTCTCCTCGGTCGAATCGTCAAGCCCGATCCAGCACGTCAGGTGCGCGAGCGGCACCGTTCGCGTCCAATACGAATAATCCTGATGCCACGCCACACTCGCGCCGTCTGCGGCCGGCTTTACGAAAACCTGATCGTGCCACAAGCGAACCGCGCTGCCCAACAGGGTTTCGGCACAGCGAACGATTCGCTGGCAAAAGACGAGATCGTGAAACCCGCGAGAAACCCGCCACGCACCGAGAGCATGGAACAAACGGCCTTCGCCGCTCGATTCGTTGAGGTTGTATTCGTAAAAGAGCGGGTTCCCGGCTTGCTCCGGCGACATCAATCCTTCCATCTCCGCCCGGAGCACATTTATTTGTTCCGCGCTCAAAAGCGGCACACCGGTAATAAATCCGTTGAGGTTAAAATCTTCCGCCAGCGTTTCGGTGATCTCGCAACCAGCCGTGCGTTCCGGCCCTGAAAACAGATCGGAAACCGGCTCATGTTTATTCGAAAGATCCATTTAAGCTTTATTGTCTCAATGCTTAGACGAAATAGCTGCAACTTTTTTGTTCATTTTCTGGTAAAAGTGTGGTAAAACATTGTTGGCTGTATTTCGGCAAGCGCCTTTCCCGCACACATGCGTTTGACCTTCTCTGGCCCACCCACGCGGTTATTTCGACCCGAAAGACTTATTTAAATCAATACAATGTCGCCTCCCACAGTCGGCCTCGCAAAGGTCTGCGGCCTCTTCTCGGCAATTATGGTCCAACCTCACGATCACCCTAACGGCGACCGTCCCGCGCTTGTGGATCCACAATCGGATATCCACGCGTCGGCGCCTGGGTTCACGGATCCCGCCCAGTTATTGAATGAGGATCAGTACCGGGGTTTTATCGAAAACCTTCCGGTCCTTTTCTACGCGGTTGACGCGACCCCGCCGTATTCGCCGATCTATGTCAGCCCGGCCTTCAGCCGTTTCGGCTACCCGGTCGAGGATTGGCTCAAAGACCCGGAGATGTGGATCAAGGTCATCCATCGCGAAGACCGCGAATGGGTATTCGACTGCACCTCCGCCTCCACCGCCACCGGAGAGGAGGTCGATTACGAATACCGAA
>Ga0307409_100002169_pt1 | contig 10124 bp, 10 predicted proteins | sample 322Ometagenome_2_FD_203888 | JGI IMG/M metagenome (GOLD analysis project Ga0307409, IMG submission 203888) | Maize rhizosphere microbial communities from greenhouse at UC Davis, California, United States - 322HYB-O-2 | ecosystem: Host-associated > Plants > Roots > Rhizosphere > Soil | place... | reverse complement strand
CGTTCGCCAGCAGGAAACGGCAGAGGTGGACGAGCGCGCCAGGCAATTCGGTACTGCCGACGTGGATTACATCTACGAGCAGTCGCCCGAAGACTTGTTCCGGAGCCTGTTGCCGCGCTACGTTAGCGTTCAGATTTATCACGCAATGCTTGAGTCCATCGCCGCGGAGCACGCCGCTCGCATGACTGCAATGGATTCGGCAACAACCAACGCAACCAAGATGATCGACTCCCTCACGCTCGTGATGAACCGCGCGCGCCAGGCGAAGATCACCAAGGAAATTATCGAGATCGTAAGCGGCGCAGCCGCGTTGTAGAAGAGCAGCATTTAGCAGTCAGCACTTAGCATTCAGCCGTCTAGATTTCTGTGTAAACGGAAACTAGAAATAGATAGCTGTTCTGTTTGACTCTTTCGGACCAAGCGCCCAGTCGGGTGGTCCAGAAATACAGCCCGCGAAGGCGGGCGGAAGATCTTAGCCCAGCACGTCAGTGCTGGGTAGAGCTTCGGAACTCTATAAGAACTAGAAACTGGTTTTCATATGCCTGAAAATTTCGGACACGTAATTTCAATCTCTGGTCCTGCCGTGGACGTGCAGTTCCCCGAACAGCATCTGCCGCCAATCTACACCGCAATTCGCGTTGTCAGCGACGGCTTCAAAGTCCCGCAGCCGATTAACGTCACGCTCGAAGTGCAGCAGCACTTGGGCGAAAGCCGCGTGCGCTGCGTCGCCATGCAGCCCACCGACGGCATGGTCCGTGGCATGAAAGCCATCGATCTCGGCGGACCCATCTCCGTTCCCGTCGGTCGCGAGACCCTCGGGCGCGTAATGAACGTCATCGGCGAGCCCGTCGATCAGCTTGGCCCTATCAACGCCAAAACCAGGCTGCCGATTCACCGTCTTGCGCCTACATTCGATGAGCAATCGACTCGCGCTGAAATGTTCGAGACCGGCGTTAAGGTCATCGATCTGATTCAGCCCTTCTTGAAGGGCGGCAAGATCGGACTGTTCGGCGGCGCGGGCGTCGGCAAAACCGTCGTCATCATGGAACTCATCAACAACGTCGCAAAACAACACGGCGGGTTCTCCGTGTTTGCCGGCGTTGGTGAGCGCACCCGCGAAGGAAACGACCTCTGGCTCGAAATGTCCGAATCCGGCGTCATCAAGCCCGGCGATCCTTCGGCGTCGAAAGCTTCGCTGATCTATGGCCAGATGACCGAGCCGCCCGGAGCACGTTTGCGCGTCGCCTTGACCGGACTGACCGTCGCCGAAAATTTCCGCGACGCCGAAGGTGCGGACACGCTGCTCTTCATCGACAACATCTTCCGCTTCACGCAGGCCGGATCTGAAGTGTCCGCACTGCTCGGCCGTATGCCAAGCGCCGTCGGATACCAGCCCAACCTCGCCACCGAAATGGGCGAGTTGCAGGAACGCATCACCTCCACCAAGAAGGGTTCCGTCACTTCCGTCCAGGCGATCTATGTCCCTGCTGACGACTTGACCGATCCGGCTCCGGCAACCACCTTCGCCCACCTGGACGCCACGACCGTGTTGAATCGCGCGCTGACCGAAATCGGAATCTATCCCGCCGTCGATCCGCTTGCCTCCACCTCGCGCATCCTCGACCCGCGCATCGTCGGTAACGAACACTACGACGTCGCGCAGGGAGTCAAACGAATCCTCCAGCGCTACAAGGATCTTCAGGACATCATCGCGATTCTCGGTATCGACGAGCTCAGCGAAGACGACAAGCTCACCGTCTCGCGCGCGCGTAAGATCCAGAAGTTCCTGTCGCAGCCGTTCTTCGTCGCCGAACAGTTCACCGGATTCAAGGGCAAGTACGTCAAGATCGCGGATACGGTGCGCAGTTTCCGCGAAATTATCGAAGGCAAGCACGACGATATCCCCGAGCAGGCCTTCTACATGAAGGGCGACATCGACGAAGTACTGGAAGCCGCCGAGAAAATGAAAGCTGGCGCAGCAGCGTAAGAACCGTCGATAGTCGTTGGTCGCTGGTCGTTAGCAAAGACTTAGGCCTTTGCTTCTGCCACCGACTACCGACTACCGACTACCGACTGAAAATGGATACTTTCGAAATCGAAATCGTCACCCCAGAGAAACTGGTGGTCAAAGACACCGCGGAAGAAGCCCAGATTCCCGGCAAAAACGGCTATCTTGGGATCCTGCCGGGCCACGCCCCTCTGATCACAGAGCTGGCCGTTGGCGAGGTCTCCTACCGCAATGGCAGCGTCGTCAGCCGCTTCGCTTTGGCATGGGGATTTGCCGAGGTCCTGCCCCACAAAGTCACCATTCTGGCGGAAACCGCCGAGCGCGCCAACGAGATTGACGTCAACCGCGCCCAGGCCGCCAAAGCCCGCGCCGAACAGACGCTGCAAAGCAATGCCCTAGACATCGATTACGACGCCGTCCAGAACGCCCTGAAACGCGCCGAAGTCCGCCTCGAAGTCGCCGCCAAGGGCTGACCTCTCTAGAGCGTCATCCTGAGCGAGATTCCGCCCAGAACGCGCCGATTTTCGCGCGTTGGCGGATTCGAGTCGAAGGACCCTGTGTTTGATTTTGAGACCATCTTGCTATCCACCTCACCTCACGGTTAGAATCCGCGAACCGCTCGGTCGACTCGGGGAAGAACTTGGCACTAGCGAAACAGGGCACGCGTCTGGACGTCGCCGGACACACCGACGTAGGCCGCGTCCGCACCAATAACGAAGACAGCTTCGGGCTCGATTCCACGCACGGCATCTTCGTCGTCTGTGACGGAATGGGTGGTCACGCGGCGGGAGAAGTCGCCAGTCAAATGGCCGTGCAATCGACCATCGCATCTTTCGCCTCGCATCGCATTCCCAACGCGGATCTGTGCGGACTCCTCTTCGACGCAGTCACCGAGGCAAACCGTAGCGTCTACGTGGCCGCGCATTCGCAGGAATCACGCCACGGAATGGGCACAACTCTGGTTGCGCTCGTTGCTGAGTTCCCAAACGCTTGTATCGTCAATGTGGGAGACAGCCGGGGCTACCTCCTGCGAGCAGGCGAACTCCGCCAAGTCACCAACGATCATTCCCTTGTCATGGAACAGGTCCGTCGCGGAGTCCTGACCCTGGAAGAAGCACGCCGCTCTTCGGTTCAGAACATCATCCTCCGTGCGCTCGGTTCTGAACCAGAAGTCGAAATAGAAACTCACGAGCTCGAACTCCAGCAGGGCGACACGCTACTCCTCACTACCGACGGCCTCTGTCGCCACGTCCCTGACGAGCAGATCGCGCAAATTCTTCTGGAGGCCTCAAACTCCGAAGAATCCAGCACCGCACTGATCCACGCCGCCAAATCCGCCGGCGGCGAAGACAACATCACCTGCGTAGTCATCCGCGTGAACTGATACGTCGTCATCCTGAGCGACATTCCGGCCACTAGCGCGAAGCGCTTGCCGGATTGGAGTCGAAGGACCTTGTGTTTGTCCTTTCCCCATCTGTTACACTCTCCCGTTTCCCACATCCGGAGAGATCGCAATCATGGACATCAAAACCGTCGGCGTAATCGGAGCCGGCACCATGGGCAATGGCATCGCACATGTCTTCGCCAAAAGCGGCTTTAACGTCGTGCTCGTCGAAGTCGAACAGCGTTTCCTCGACCGTGGCCTCGACACTATCAACAAGAACCTCGACCGCGAAGTTGCGAAGGACAAGCTGACTGCCGACAAGAAATCCCAAGCCGTCGCCCGCATCCGAGGAGCCCTCGACCGCAAAGCTCTCGCCGACTGCGACTTCGTCATCGAAGCCGCAACCGAAAAGTTCGAAGTTAAATCAGAGATCTTCCGCGACATCGACCAGATCTGCCGTCCCGAAATCATCCTCTCCTCGAACACTTCGTCGATCTCGATAACAAAACTCGCCGCCGTAACCAAGCGCCCAGACAAAATCATCGGCATGCACTTCTTCAATCCGGTTCCGGTGATGAAACTTGTCGAAGTCATTCGAGGTCTCGCCACCTCCAACGACACCTACGCCACCGTCAAAGCACTCTCGGAGAAACTTGAAAAAACTCCCGTTGAGGTCAACGACGCACCAGGCTTCGTCTCCAATCGCGTTCTCATGCCGTTACTCAACGAGGCCATGTACACGGTCATGGAAGGCGTCGCCACGCCCGAAGCCGTGGACGAGGTCTTCAAACTAGGAATGGCTCACCCGATGGGCCCGCTCACCCTCGCCGACTTCATCGGCCTCGACGTCTGTCTCGACATCATGCGCGTCCTCCATAACGGTCTCGGCGACCCCAAGTACCGCCCCTGCCCGTTGCTGATCAAGATGGTTGACGCAGGATGGCTAGGCCGAAAATCGGGACACGGCTTCTACAAATACTAAGAGAGATTACGGAGCCCCAGGCGCCCTCGCCTGTGGGGTTGGTGACCCAGTCCGCTAGCCGCGGAACGTCGACGGTCTCGCCCCGCGACTGTGCGTCAACCTTCTCGAAACAACGTCGTAAACACTCGCCGGAGGATGGATCCGCCAATCCCGCCCGCCAATCCCGAGAACACGGCCACGAACGATCCGGCAATCTCCCCACGATTCAACTCAGGATGCACCGTCAACCACGCAACCACGGTCCACGTCGGCACGATCACGGCAAACACCACGAACCATCTCCACGGACGCTCCGGCTGCCACACCCCCAGCGCCATCGTGAACACAAGCACCATCAGCGCCGTGAGCAGCGGATCCCGCACCAGCACATGCACATACGCACCCGCCAGCGCGAGCACAACCGCAATCACGTATGCCAAAACATTCGCCGCAGATCTCACAATTTCCCAATACTAACAGCGTCACCAAGCCTTCCTTTGTGATGACCTTGAAACTTTGAAACGTGAAACCTTGAAACCTGCACTCGAAACCTGCAACTCGAAACTCGAAACTCGAAACTAGAAACCGGACCCTCTTTTCCACCTGTTAACCACTTTGTTACTCCCGCGCGCGAATGGTTGAAGCTATGCTCCGCATATGGCTGTTTCCATCACGGTGCTTGCGAGCGGAAGCAATGGCAACTGCACCGTAGTGTCGAGTTCGCGTACGCGCCTGCTCATTGACGCGGGCCTCTCGTGCCGCGAAACTCTTCGCCGCATGGCCGCTGCTGGCGAGAAGCCCGACATCGACGCCATCCTCATAACCCACGAGCACGGAGATCACGTCGCCGGCCTGCCCGTCCTCTCGCGCAAGCTCAAGGTCCCGATCTACATGACCGGACCGACGCATCAGGCATGGCATCGCACCACTCGCGACCGCGACGGAAACCGCATCAAGCTGGAGCAACTCGAGCGCTTCGACTCCGGACGCACCTTCGAGATCGGCGACATCTCCATCACGCCGTTCACGATCCCGCACGACGCCGTCGATCCCGTCGGTTTTACCTTCCGCACCGAAGGAGTCAAGCTTGCCGTCTGCACCGATCTCGGTTACATGCCCACCAGCGTTCGCGATCATTTGCGCCGTTGCGACGGCATGGTGATCGAATCCAATCATGACCTCGAAATGCTTCGCGGAGGCCCCTACCCCTGGGTCGTCAAGCAGCGCGTCATGAGCCGCGTAGGCCACCTGTCCAATGACGCACTCGCCGAATTCTTCGCCAGAGACTATGATGGAAGTGCAGCGTTCCTGATTCTGGCGCATCTATCTGAGCAGAATAATCACCCCGAGCTCGCAAGAGTCGCGGCGGAAAACGCGCTCGGATTGAGGCAGAGCCTGTGGCAAAACAGGCTATTGCTCGCACGTCAGTGCGAGGCGTTGGAGACAGTCACGCTCTAGTTGCTGCATGAGTAAAGATTGCGTAGATCCCGTAGTTGGCGACATCCTGGCCGGATGGCGCTACGACATCTCAGGCATCACTCCCGAGATGCGCGGAGACTACGAAGCCCACTTCCACGCCTGCGAACATTGCCGTTCGCGCCGCAAACTTCACCGCATCATTGACTTCTCGCTGATCACGTTGGCAACCGCGTCTGCGTTCGTCTTCCTGCTCGCATGGGCTGTCATTCATCACTTCGGCCCCCGTCACGCGTTCATCCTCGAACTCGTTGCCCTCGGTGGATTCCTGCTCTCGATTCTCGTCTGGTTGCTCGTCGCCGTCGCAACCCCAGTTCCCGTTGTCGTGGCCGACGCCGCTCGCGTAGGCGCACGCCGCGTCCACGACCGCCTGCCCGCCGAGATCCGCGAACGCATCCCAGAAGAACTCCGCGTCAAAATCGCAGGACACTGAAAAGTAGCAGACAGCATTCAGCACTTAGCATTTAGCACCCAGTACTCAGCACTCAGCGCTGAGCGCTTTTAGTTACAGAGCTCTTTTGTTGTCATGTCGAGCGCAGCGAGACATCCCTATTCTCGACGATGACCTTTATAGTAGCGCCGGCGTCTGCCGGCAGGTGAGGATGCCCCGTTCCCGACTGCACTCAGCGTTTAGCCTTGTTGCGGCGACTCCTGAGAGTAAATTCATTGCGATCACCCAAGTGAACGGGACTCTGTTGAGCGTGCAAAACAACGAATACGAGTGCTTTTCTTCGTTCAAGCTTTCAGGTTAGTCATCCTGAGGAGGACGTGAGTCCGACGAAGGACCTGCTGTTTGCGTGGTTCCTATTCCGACAACTCACGTTCGACTGTCACCTCCCAGTTTTCGTCTGAAACTCGATACGCGCTCAAAACCGCTTGAACAGAGTTGAGTGCATAGAGTGTGCAGGGTGTTACTGTCCACTGCGTAGAACGTAGTGTATTCGTCGTGATCTGCATAGATGGCAAAATCTTCTGGAGAGGGAACGAAGAGAAAGTCAATCCAATCGGCCATTGCAGCTTCGATCAGTTCCGCTATCTCCGCCTGACCAGTGGCGTCGAGTGTGAATTGGTAATGATCGTGAAGTTGAAGGTTGCGCCTCGCCATGTACTGCAAGATGCTTTCTGGCTCGAAGACAACCTGGTCCGTGCTCAGTTCACCTCGTTCGGGAGAAAAGAAGCCTAATGATGTAGCAACAAATCTCCGCAAATCCGTAAGAGGAGTTTTGAAGGTCTGCTGAAAGGGCGCTGGCACAAGGCGAAATCTCTGAACCCGCCCGCTTGGTCCGGAGAGAATGTTAACACTCATCAATTTCCTTGCCGTTTCATCAGTGATGCAATGCCGCTCACTACCATTACCCCACTTCCAACTTCCCAATCAACTCGCCCATCTTCTCCACCCGATGCTCCAGACACCACCGCTCAAACGCATCCACCAGCTTTTCACTTGCGCATGGATCCCAGAAGTTCGCCGTACCGACTTCGACTGCGGTCGCACCCGCGAGCATGAACTCGGCGATGTCTTCAGCCGTGCTGATCCCTCCCAATCCAATCACCGGAATGCGTACTGTTTGCGCTGCCTCCCAAACCATGCGCAGCGCGATGGGCTTGATCGCCGGCCCCGACAACCCAGCCGTGACGTTCGCGATTCGAGGACGCCGCGTCTCCGAATCAATCGCCATGCCGATGAACGTATTCACTAGGGAGATCGCATCCGCTCCCGCATCTTCGGCCGCGCGCGCCATTCGCGGAATACTGGTCACGTTCGGCGAGAGCTTTACGATCACAGGACGCGTCGCCACAGACTTTGCCGAAGCCACGATCTCCGCCAGCAGCGACGGATCGTGTCCCGAAGGCAATCCGCCTGCCTGCGTATTCGGACACGAAACATTCAACTCATACGCCACGATGCCTTCGCCCTGTTCCAGCGTGCGGATCACGTCCTGGTACTCTTCGCGCGAGTGGCCGAACACATTCGCAATCGCAACAATGTCCTTCAGCTTGCGCAGCAGTGGCAGCTTCTCTTCCACGAACGCTTGCGCGCCAATGTTCTGCAGCCCAATCGCGTTCAACATCCCCGCCGCAGTTTCAAACAATCGCGGCGGAGGATTCCCCGCCATCGGCTCGCGTGACAGTCCCTTCACCACGAACCCGCCGAGCTTATGCAGCGTGACCACGTCTTCAAACTCAATGCCGTAGCCGAACGTGCCAGCCGCTGCAATGATCGGGTTCTTCAGCTTGATGCCCGCGATCTCCACGCTCATGTCGAGCGGGATCGGCCCGCGTGTAGGCGCTTTCGTAACCGTAGTGCTGCTCATCGGGCTCCTTTGATATTCCTTGCCAGACGTCCTCGCTCCAAATCCCACAATCTTTAAAAGGGCGCAGCTTTAAGTCGTGCCGTTCAAGTTTTCAGTCTTGTCATTCCGAGGGGACTTTAGTCCCCGAGGAATCGCTATCGAAACCACAATTTCGACTTTTCCCGCAGCCTCTTCAGCTGCGCCGCAATCGTTCACTTTGCTGTGGGCTTTAGCCCCTGAAGGCCACTTTTTACTGCTGCCGCCCCTCTCGCTCCAGGTTCAACCAGTCCCTCTGTCAACACCCTCCCAGTCGCGCTCGTCGGCTTATTCAACCCCAATAGCACCGACAGCGTTACTGCCAAATCCACCGGCTCCGCCTCGCCCACATAACGTCCTGCCCTGAACGGAGCTCCCATGAACGCCAGCGGCACATGCGAGTCGTAGCTGTAGGGCAACGCGTGATCGCTTCCATCGCCGCGAACCATGAATGGAGGCGACACACCCATAACATACCAGCCCGCATGCGGCGAATAACTGTTGGCGAACTTCTTGCCCATCATCGTCGCTGGCACATCTCCCTTGGCGAGCTGGGTCTTCGTGAAGAAACCGCGCATTCCTGCCTCGACCATTGCCTCTCCGGCAATGCGCTCGCCATCGGCCTCACTGTACTTCGCGGCCTTGAACGCTTCCTCCGAAAGAAACACGATAGGGAAGTACATATCGAGAACGTATTTGCCCGGGCGATTCACCTTTCGCCCGATGATCTGGTTCAACTTGTCTTCAAACTTGTTGCCATCGAAGTTGACCGCGGGAATGCGGAACTTCGCCGCTTCCTCCGGCACAGGCGAGATTCCGTGGTCGGCGGAGATCGCGATCCACACATTCGCCAGCCCGAACTGCTTGTCGAGTTCGCGAAAGAATCCCGCAACCTGCCGATCCATCGCCAGAATCATTGCGCGGCTTTGCGGAGAGTCCGGCCCGAAATCGTGTCCCATGATGTCGTTTGCCGAAAAGCTTATGGACAACAGGTCCGTCACTGGCCCGGTGCCGAGCTTCTCCTGGCGAATCAACTCGCGCACGAAATCGAGTTCGTAGTCGTTTCCGAACGGCGTTCCGCCAACGTTGCTGTAATAGGACACCACGTTGCCCTTCGCGTCCTTATTCGGCGCTGTTGTACGAAACAGGTTGCCAGTTGTGTCTTTCCACTCGCGGTTCAGATACTTCTCGCGCGTGCCGCTTGCGTTGAACCGCGCTACCCACTCTGGCAGTTGCTGCATGTAATAGGTCGAAGTGACCCACGCACCGGTTTGATTATCGATCCAGTAAGCGGCGTTTGCAGAATATCCAACCGGCAGGATCGCGCTGCGGTCTTTGAACGAGACGCCGAAAACCCGCGCCCGTCCTTGGGTTGCGAGCTTCAGCTCGTCACCGATCGTGTCCGCCAGCAGGTTCCGCGGAGACGCCGCTGGAGCATCGCTGTTGATACCCAGGAACTTCGTGTTCCCATCTTCAACGCTTTGCACCGAGCGGTTCAGCCGCGGATCCCACCACGCATTCGTGAGAATGCCGTGGCCCGCCGTATACGCCCCCGTCCCGATCGTCGCGTGACCTGGAGCTGTTTTCAGGTTAGCGTAGTTGTAATTACAGTTGTTGAAGTACGCGCCACGATTCATCAGCATCCGAAAACCGTCAGGCCCGAACTCGTCGTAGTAGCGCTCAAGGAAGTCCCCGCGAAACTGGTCAAAAACCATGATCACAACCAGCTTGGGACGCGCATTGTAGGCGGAAGAAAAAGCAGGAATAGCCGAACAAATCGCAAGTACAACCAGCAGGGCAGTACAGCGCAGCTTAGGAAAGTCCATGAATGTACATAGTGTATCGCGCCATAGAGAAACTCGACGAGAACCCTGGCGTATCACATTGCTCAACTTCACCGAATCGTCATCCTGAGCGACATTTCGCGATAACGTGCGCTCGTCGTTAGCGCACATCGCGAATTGG
>Ga0307409_100002166_pt1 | contig 10126 bp, 9 predicted proteins | sample 322Ometagenome_2_FD_203888 | JGI IMG/M metagenome (GOLD analysis project Ga0307409, IMG submission 203888) | Maize rhizosphere microbial communities from greenhouse at UC Davis, California, United States - 322HYB-O-2 | ecosystem: Host-associated > Plants > Roots > Rhizosphere > Soil | place... | reverse complement strand
GACTTCCCCGCGCAATCGGCCTCCATCCGAAACGCCGTGTGCACCGTTCGGCAGGAGATATTGCTGGCCATTGACGGTCACGAACAGCTGCATTCCTGACCGTTCGAGCCGGCCTGTAAGGTCGCTTCCGGCCGGGACGATGCCGTCCAGCAAGATCCGCGCTTCGACGATCTCGCCATTCTCGATCCGTGCGTACCGGCTTTCGCCGATACCGCGCTCGACGACCCAGTCAGGCAATCGGATACCCTGCAGCTTTCAGCAGCAGCCTTGTCTCGGCCAGCGGCAGGCCGACCACGTTCGAGTAGCTGCCCGCGATGTGGCGGACGTAGACTTCCCCATAACCCTGCAGGGCATAGCCGCCGGCCTTGCCGCGCCACTCGCCATGGCTGGCGTAATAATCGATCTCCTCGTCCGAGAGCCGCTTCATCGCGATCGTCGTCTCACCGAGGCGAGTGCGCAGCGGCTGCCCGGGAGCGGAGAGCGCTACACCGGTCAAAACACGATGCCGCCGACCCGACAACAGCTTCATGCACGCACGAAGGGTCGCCTCGTCCTCGACCTTGGGCAGGATACGCCGTCCAACGGCGACGACCGTGTCGGCCGCCAGCACCAGTGCATCAGGCTCCGAAGCCGCTACCGCCTCCGCCTTTTCCCGCGCGAGGCGCAGCGCGTGGTCACGCGGTAGCTCGCCGCGAGGCACGCTTTCGTCGATGTCGGCGGGCGCGACCGCGTCCGGCGTCACGCCGATCCGCGCGAGCAGGTCGAGCCGTCGCGGGCTTGCGGATGCAAGGACGAGCCGCACGCGCGGCCTTCCTTACTTGAACCGGTAGGTGATCCGACCCTTGGTCAGGTCGTACGGCGTCAGTTCGACGAGCACTTCGTCGCCGGTCAGGACTCGGATGCGGTTCTTGCGCATCTTGCCGGCGGTATGGCCGAGAATTTCATGACCGTTCTCGAGTTTGACGCGAAACATCGCATTGGGCAGCAGTTCAACCACCTGCCCGCGCATCTCGAGAAGTTCTTCCTTGGCCAAGCGTTCTCTCTTTCTTCGGCAAAAAGTCGCGTGGCCTTACAAGCGCGAAGACGAAAATGGAAGGCGGACGCACCGCCCTAGGTCACGCCGGGTTATGCTTGTCCAGGAACGCCTTCATCGCCTTGAGGAATTCCAGGCGATCCTCGGACCGGCTGAAGTGGTGGTCGCCCTTCTTCTGCTCCACATATTCGAAAGGCTTCCCGGCCTTCTGCAACTCGGTGACCAGCATGCGCGACTGCTTCACCGGCACGCGCTTGTCGAGGATGCCGTGTGAAATCAGGATCGGCAAGCCGAACTGCGCGGCATGGAAACGCGCCGAGACCGCGTTGAAATCCGTCGCCTGGCTCTTCCAATAATCGACAACCCGCTTGCCGAGCAGGTTCTGGTCGTACCGCAACATCGCGTTCAGGTCGGAAATCCCGGCATAGGATATCGAGCAGCGATAATGCTCCGCATCGCGATAGGCGGCGCGCATCGCTGCATAGCCACCATATGACCCACCCGCGATGCACACGCGCTTTGGATCGACCAGACCCTGCGAAGACGCCCAACCGATCGCGTCTACGAGGTCGTCCTGCATCTTGAGGCCCCACTGGCCTTTGCCCAGATCCTGGAACGCCTTCCCGTAGCCCGTCGACCCGCGATAGTTCGGCTGGATCACGGCATAGCCCTGCTCGGCCAAAAACTGCGCCCAGAAGTCGAAGTCCTCGCTATCGCGCGCGCTTGGGCCGCCGTGCGGCATGACGATCAGCGGCAGGCCCTTGTGAACCCGTCCGCGCGGAAGGGTCAGCACGGCCTCGATCGGCGTTCCATCGCGCGCCTTGTACTCGACAGTCGAAACCGGCGAGAGCTTGCGGTTCTTGAGAACCTTATTGTTCCAGGCAATGCGGTCCATCTTGTTGCCCTCGGTGTCCCAGTAATAGAGGGCCCCAGCCTGCGAAGGGCTGCCAACCTCCAGCAGCAGCTTTTTCCGGTCCCGGCTCCACGACGTGATATAGGCGTTGCCCGCGCCAAGGGTCTGGTCGAGCGCGCCGTGAAGCTCCTTGAAATCCGGGTCGAGCCATTCGTCGCGGCGCCGCTTGTCGGTGAAGACGAAGCCGGAAAGGTCGTCGAGCTGGGCATTTGGAATAACCCCATCTACGTCGTAGCGGTCGTTGCCGAACAGCTTCTTCCCGATCGTAAAGGACGGCAAAGCAAGTTCGTAGAGTGAGTCGCGGCCGTCGCCGTCATCGAAGGCGATGGCGCTGCCGTCCTTGCGGAAGATCACCGGTACTGGGATTGAGCGCTCTTCGCGCTTTCCGAGAATTACCCGCTTGAACTTGCCGCCCTCGGGCCCGCGGTAGAGGATACCGCGCCTCTCGCCGTCCTTGTACATGGTTCCTAAGCGGACATTGCCGCTGCCGTCGGCCCTCCAGTCCCACACCGTCTCGACGCTCGAGACGATCTTCTTGGCCCTGCCGGTCGACGCGTCCACGTCGAACACGCTCGGGTACCAGTCGGCCACCTCATGGATCCCGGTCGACTTGGACAGCAGGAACTTCGGCGATCCGTCCTGCGCGATCCAGATGACGTCGTCTGCTTCGATGCCTGAACGAGCATCGTCGATTCGGTTGATCTTTTTCATGTCCGCGCTGACGCCGAGAACGCGCCGGACGTAAAAGTCCTCGCCATAGATGGGCAGTTCGTCGCCGATGCCGATGACGAGCCAATTTTCGTTCACCCACGACCACCAGTTCATGTCGATATTCCCGCTCCGCAGGGCGGCCGGTTGTCCGCCCCCGAACAGCGAATGCACCACAAGAATCTGTTCACCGCCGATGGACATCTTTGCAGCGATCTTCGTGCCGTCGGGGCTCAGCTCCGCGTCTTCGATTTCAGGAAGTTCGGCGAAAGCTTCGACGGGAATGGCGTCGGGCAGCGGAGGCGCAGCAAGAACCGACGTGCCCGCGCAAAGCGCAAGGGACCCAACGAACACGAACCTGTACATGCCAACCCCCTGACATTCGGCCAGGGGAAGCTAACACAGAGCAATCAAATGAAAAGACGCCTGATCAGACGGTGAGGATGGTCGAGCCTGTGGTCTTGCGGGCCTCGAGGTCGCGATGAGCCTCGGCCACGTCCTTCAAGGCGTACCGCTGAGCCACTTCGACGTTCACTTTTCCGCTGCGGACCATCTCGAACAGGTCTGACGCCGATTGCTCCAGTTCATCCCGCGTTGCGATGTAGTGGAACAGGGTCGGGCGCGTCAGGAACAACGAGCCCTTTTGCGCGAGCAGGTTTGGCGAGATCGGGTCGGCCGGACCGGATGCATTGCCGAAGTTGACCATCAAGCCGCGCGGTCGAAGGCAATCCAGCGACTTCAGGAAAGTGTCGTGGCCGACGGAATCGTAGACCACGGGGAGCTTCGCGCCGGAAGTTATCCGGTCGACCTCCGCAACAAAGTCCTGCCGCGTGTAGACGATCACATGGTGGCAGCCGTGCGCTTGCGCCAGCTTGGCCTTCTCGTCCGTTGAAACCGTCCCAATCACCGTTGCGCCGATTGCTACCGCCCATTGGCACAGGATCAGCCCGACCCCGCCGGCCGCGGCGTGAACAAGGATCGTCTCGCCGGACTTCAACTCACGAACGCCCTTGAGCAGCATTCGGACGGTCATGCCCTGAAGCATCATCGCGGCCGCCTGTTCGAACGAGATATCGTCAGGCAGCTTCACCAGCCGGTCGGCATCGATCAGACGGGCTTCAGCATAGCCGCCGATAGGTCCGGCGTAAGCGACGCGGTCGCCGGGGCCCAGGCTGGTGACATCCGGACCGACAGCCTCGATGACACCGGCACCTTCGGTCCCGGGCGTGAACGGCACCGGCTGCGGATAAAGGCCGGTCCGGTGATAGACGTCGATGTAGTTGAGCCCGACCGCATGCTGGCGCAGGCGCACCTGCCCCGGCCCAGGGTCGCCGATCTCTACCTCTTCCCACGAGAGGACTTCCGGTCCGCCCGCCTGATGAACTCGGATTGCGTGCACCATCGCCCGCCTCTGCGCCCGCGACCGCCCAAAGAAAAGCCCCGCCGCGGCAGTGCCGGGCGGGGCCGTTCTTTCGATCAGTGACGCTTAGTGCGCGCCGCTTGCCAAGGCCGCGAGCAACAGCAGGGCGACGATATTGGTGATCTTGATCATCGGGTTCACGGCGGGGCCGGCGGTGTCCTTGTAAGGGTCACCTACCGTGTCGCCCGTCACGGCCGCCTTGTGAGCTTCGGAGCCCTTGCCGCCGTAATTGCCGTCTTCGATGTACTTCTTGGCGTTGTCCCACGCCCCGCCACCCGAGGTCATCGAGATGGCGACGAACAGGCCCGAAACGATCACGCCGATCAGCAAGGCACCGAGCGCGGCGAAGCCGTTCTCCGGTCCCGCAACCGCGCGGATCAGGAAGAAGACCACGATCGGCGTGAACACCGGCAGCAGCGACGGGATGATCATCTCCTTGATCGCCGCCCGTGTCACGAGGTCCACCGTCCGCGCGTAGTTCGGACGCGACGTACCTTCCATGATGCCGGGGTTGTCGCGGAACTGGCCGCGGACTTCCTCGACCACCGCGCCGCCTGCGCGTCCGACGGCGGTCATGCCCATTGCACCGAACAAGTACGGGAGCAGAGCGCCGAGCAGGAGGCCGACGATCACGTACGGATTGGCCAGCGTGAAGTTGATGTTCTCGTACGCCACGCCGAGTTCGCCGGCGAAGAGGCGAAGGTCGGTGGTGTAAGCCGCGAACAGCACCAGCGCGCCAAGACCGGCCGAGCCGATCGCATAGCCCTTGGTCACCGCCTTGGTCGTGTTGCCCACTGCGTCGAGGGCGTCGGTGCGGGTGCGCACGTCGTCCTCCAAGCCCGACATTTCCGCGATTCCGCCGGCATTGTCGGTGACCGGACCATAAGCGTCGAGAGCAACGACCATGCCGGCCAGCGCAAGCATTGCCGTCGCCGCGAAGGCGATGCCGATCAGGCCCGCCAGCTGGTACGACACGATGATGCCGACGCAGATGACGACCGTGGGCAGCGCCGTCGATTCGAGGCTGATCGCCAGACCTTGGATGACGTTGGTGCCATGACCGGTCTGCGACGCTTTCGCGATGCTCTTCACCGGGCGATAGTTGGTGCCCGTGTAATATTCCGTGATCCAGACGAGCAGGCCGGTGACGGCGAGGCCGACCAGCATGGAGAAGAACAGGTCCCACCCGGTGAAGGCACCGGTGAACTCGCCGGCCCCCGCTTCCGCACCGAGGTCGAGCCCAGCCGGAGCCGGTCCGCCGACGTTGGCGTTGAGATCGCCTAGGGCGAGCTGCGTAACGACATAGATTGCCGGAATGGACAGGATCGCGGTGATCCAGAAGCCCTTGTAAAGGGCGCCCATGATCGACCCGCTCTTGCCGAGACGAACGAAATAAGTCCCGATGATCGAGGTGATGATGCATACGCCGCCGATCAGCAGCGGAAGGCTCATCAGGTTGCGGATCTGCTCGGGCGCCCCAGTGATCAGAAGCGCAATGAGGACCATCGTCGCACCGACGGTGACGACGTAGGTCTCGAACAGGTCAGCGGCCATACCGGCGCAGTCGCCGACATTGTCGCCGACGTTGTCCGCGATCACGGCCGGGTTGCGGGGATCGTCCTCGGGAATTCCGGCCTCGACCTTGCCGACGAGGTCGGCGCCGACGTCTGCGGCCTTGGTGAAGATGCCGCCGCCGAGACGGGCGAAGATGGAGATGAGCGAAGCGCCGAATGCCAGGGCAACGAGCGCATCGATGACCTCACGGTCGTTCGGGGCTAAGCCCTGAACGTCGACCAGGACGTAGAAGAAGATCGAGATCGCGAGCAGCGCAAGGCCGGCCACGAGCATTCCCGTGATCGCGCCCGAACGGAACGCGACCGTCAGGCCGCCCTGGAGGCTGGTGCGCGCAGCTTCCGCGGTGCGCACGTTGGCGCGCACGGAGATATTCATGCCGATGAACCCGGCCGCGCCTGAAAGCAGTGCGCCGAGCACGAAGCCGCCGGCCTGGACCGGCCCGAGCAGAACTGCGACCAGCACTGCGACGACAACCCCGACGATGCCGATCGTGGTGTATTGACGGCGGAGGTAAGCGGAAGCGCCTTCCTGGATGGCTTCTGCAACTTCCATCATGCGCTGGTTGCCGGCCGGTGAATTCAGCACCTGGCGGCTCGTGAAGAGACCGTAGAGCACGGCGATGACCCCGCACACGATCGCAATTAGAGTGAAGTTCATCGAAATCTTTCCCCGTTTCGCGGCAAAGCCGAACCGGCTGCAGGACACAGCTGGCGAACGGGCGGATGTTTATGGACCGAAATCGCGGCTGGCAACCGCGTTCGGACTAACCTTCAGCGAAGGAGAAGCGCGGTCGCGATGCCGCAGAACAGGCCGCTAGCTGCGATCAGCCATTGGCGAACTGGAATCGCCGCGATGTTGATGGCCCTGGTGCTCAAAACCCAATCGCTCCGGTAACGGTACTGGCCTGCCGCCGCTGACAAGAGAGAGTAGTGACCTTCCAGCGGCGAGAGAACCGATCCGGGCAATCGTCGTGCCATGAGGTAAAGAAAGTCTTAACGGGTCCGCGTCCGCGTCCAGCGCGACCAGCAGCGCATAGTCGTCGCCTCCGGTTGCCGCGAACAGCCGCGCATCTTCGTCGGCGCTATGCTCGGCGATGAATGCCCGTGACAAGGGAAGCGCATCGAGATCGATTTTCGCGCTGAGGCCGCTGGCCTCGGCCATCCGCATCGCGTCGAGCAACAGGCCGTCGGAGACGTCCATCATCGCATGTGCGACCGGCGCCAGGGCCTGTCCCGGTGCGAGCAACGGAACTGGCCGCCGGTAGATGTCCACCAGAGGTCCGCTGGCAGCTTCATCCGCCAGCAATTGCTTCAGCCCAGAAGCGGCGTCGCCGAGCGTGCCGACCACCCACAAGGCATCTCCATCCTTGCCGCCGCTCCTCAGCGGAACGCGCTCACCGGCGCGGCCGATGGCCGTCATGCCGAAGACGCGCGGAGCTCCCGGGGGAAGGGAAATGGTGTCGCCGCCCACCAGCGCGAGGCCATAGCTCTCACAGGACGCCTCGATCCCGTCGAGGAAGCTCATGTCCCACGCTTCGTCACCGGACAGCGCGAGGGAGAGTAGCGCCGCTGCAGGCGTCGCGCCCTTGGCTGCTAGGTCGGAGAGGTTCACCGCGACCAGCTTCCAGCCGACGCTCGCCGCCGGGTCGGACGGCAGGAAATGAATGCCCTCCGCAATGCTGTCGTGGGTGAGGACGAGCCCATCGAGCAATGCCGTATCGTCGGCGAGGCCGAGGGCGGCGGGACTGGTCGCAATCCGCCGCAGGCGCTGGATCGCCTGGGACTCGCGCACCGGCTATTCCGCCCGAGCGGGCCGCGCCACTTTCGCAACCGCGTCGAGAAGGCCGTTCACGAAGCCGCTCTCGCGCTTGTCGTAGAAGGCGTGAGCGACGTCGACATATTCGGAGATGACGGACGCGACGGGCACGTCCTTCCGTGCGATCAGCTCATAGGTGCCGGCGCGAAGGATCGCGCGCATGGGCCGGTCGAGCCGGTCGAGGCTCCAGCCCTCCGCAAGCTTGCCGGCAATGGCCTCATCGATTTCGCTGCGGCGCGCGTCGACGCCGGCCACCACATCGTCGAAGAAGCTCTGCTCCGCTTCGACATAGGTCGCATCCTCGATGGTCGCGCCAAGCCGATGTTCGTGGAACTCGTGCAGCAGGCGCGCAATCGGCGTGCCCTCCATCTCCTGCTGGTAAAGCGCCTGTACCGCGGCAAGGCGGGCGGCGGAGCGAGAGCGGGAGCGGGCGGCGGTATTCATCTAGCGGGGCTTAGCCGTGCTGGCTCAACCGAGAAAGTCCCGAAGCGCGTCCGCAACCTGTTCGCCCGCCTCCCAAGGCGCAAAGTGACTTACGCCGGGCAGCCGCACGACGGTCAGGTCCTCGACCAGGCGATCCAGTCCGTCCAACTGAATCGGCAGCAACGCAGTATCGTTCATCCCCCAGATCACGAGCGTCGGCACCTGGATGCTCGGGAAGGCGCCGAGCACCCAATCGGACACGGGCACCGTGACGCCGGGCGGCGGCACGACCAGCTTGCTCCCCCGATACCAATTGAGCATCGCGACCAACGCGCCGGGCTGCGACCAGTCAGCAAGGTATTGTTGTCGCTCCGCTTCCGGCAGCTTGGTCAGGTCGACATGGCTGCCCATCGTCTTGTCGAAGAAGACATCGAGACCCATCGCCTCGATCGCCTTGTCCGCGCCCGGCGTCCGGAACCAGGTAATGTACTGCGACGCAGCGCGCTGGTCCGCATCCTCGATCAGGCTCTTCTGGAAGATCAAAGGATGCGGCGCATTCACGATCGCCAGCTTGGTCAGTCGCGGATCGTTCCGAAGCGCCGCCGGCCAGGCGATCGCCCCGCCCCAGTCGTGACCCACCAACGCAAAGCTCTCCAGGCCCAGCGTATCCGCGAGCGCAAAGATGTCGCCGATCAACTTGTCCGCCGAATATTCGGAGACGTCCTGCGGCATGTCCGAGCCCGCGAAACCGCGCTGGTCCGGCATGATCAGCCGGAACTTGTCCTCCAGCCGCGGCGCCACCTCGCGCCAGGTCCGGTGCGACTCCGGAAAGCCGTGCAGCAGGATCACGGCAGGAGCATCCTCCGACCCGGCGAACCCGACGTTCAGCGTGACCCCGGTCGACAGGCCGACCCGACGAAATTCCGTCACGGATAGCTGACCGTCAGCGGGACCTCCGGCAGTGGGATGAACTCGTCATGGTCGTCCGGCGGAAGCGCGAACTCACCGGCACGCCAGGCGCGCTTGGCCTCGTTGATCCGGTCGCGCCGCGAGGACACGAAGTTCCACCAGACGTGTCGCTCGCCGTCCATCGGGGCGCCGCCGCAAAGCATCAGCCGCGCACCGCTCTCCGAAGATAGCAACGGCAGATAGCCGGGAGCAATCAGCGAGAGGTGCTGCGGGATCAACGGCGTGCCGTCCACCGACGCATCCCCCTCCATCAGGTACAGCGCCCGCTCGTCCGCTTCATGGTCGATGACCAGCGCAGCGCCCGGAGCAAGCTCGATCGCGGCATAGATGGTCGGCGAATGCTGGGTCACCGGCGACTTCTCGCCGAAGCCCTCGCCCATGATCAGGCTCAGCCGGACGCCGTCGCCGGACACCACCGGCAATCTCTCGGCGGAAACATGCTCGAATTCGGGCGCCACCTCCTCCTTGGCTTGCGGCAAAGCGAGCCAAGTCTGAATACCGTCGAGGAACGGCCCGGCCGCACGCTCGTCGCCCGGCGACCGCTCGGAATGGCTGATGCCCGCTCCCGCCGTCATCAGGTTCACCGCGCCCGGCTCGATTCGCTGGACGGTGCCGAGGCTGTCGCGATGGTCGATCGCACCGGCGAACAAATAGGTCACGGTCGCTAGATTGATATGCGGGTGGGGACGAACGTCGATCCCGTCCCCCGGACCAAGCCTGGCAGGCCCCATCTGGTCGAAGAAGATGAAGGGCCCGACCATCGTCCGCTGCTTGCTTGGGAGCGTTCGGTGAACCTTGAACCCGCCGAGGTCATGAGTGACCGGGGCGATGGTCATTGAGAGTGGAGAGTCCATGAGGTCCGCCTACGCTTTCCGGCGGACCTGAGGAAGTCCGGCCACACTTTACAAGCCAATCCAGAAGCTTAACAACTGTTCATCTGAGCTTCAGGCGTTCAGCGCTTAGGCACAGCTTCCGGGGGCGTAACGAGGCGGGTGACGCCGCGTCTTTCCCGGGATTAGATTCGCTGCACCGAGAGACATGGGAATCCCCGGTTCGCAGCCGCACATTACTGGATGCGGCGAAGTCGTTCGCTGCGTGAGAAAGGGGCTTTTCTCGTATGCGTTCTCTGCTTGGTACAACCGCTCTTGGCGCAATCGCGGCGGTGACGGTTGCCATTCCAGCCAGTGCCGAAACAGTGATCTCGACGGCGGTCACGACGCCGCAATCGACGAGCGCTTCGGGCGACCTCAAGATTTCCTCGACAGGATCG
>Ga0307409_100002165_pt1 | contig 10127 bp, 10 predicted proteins | sample 322Ometagenome_2_FD_203888 | JGI IMG/M metagenome (GOLD analysis project Ga0307409, IMG submission 203888) | Maize rhizosphere microbial communities from greenhouse at UC Davis, California, United States - 322HYB-O-2 | ecosystem: Host-associated > Plants > Roots > Rhizosphere > Soil | place... | reverse complement strand
CTTCCGCGTGAAGTACAAGGGCCGTTCCATCGACTTCCGCGTTTCGATCATGCCCTCAATCCACGGCGAAGATGCCGTGCTCCGCGTGCTCGACAAGGAGTCCATGAGCGAGAAATTTCATAAACTCGTTCTCGACGTAGTCGGCTTCAGCGACGAAGATCTGTGGCGCTTCCGGCGCTATATCAAGGAGCCGTACGGAATGGTGCTGGTCACTGGTCCGACTGGTTCCGGCAAGACGACCACGCTCTACGCTGGCTTGAATGAAATTAAGACCGACGAAGACAAGATCATCACCATTGAAGATCCGGTTGAATACCAGATTCGCGGCGTCACGCAAATTCCGGTAAACGAGAAGAAGGGGTTGACCTTCGCTCGCGGATTACGTTCCATCCTGCGTCACGATCCCGATAAGATCATGGTCGGCGAAATCCGCGACAACGAAACGGCGCAGATTGCGATTCAGTCGGCCCTGACCGGCCACCTGGTCTTCACCACCGTCCACGCGAACAACGTGGTGGACGTGATTGGCCGCTTCCTGAATATGGGTGTGGAGCCCTACAACTTCGTGTCGGCGCTGAACTGTATCCTGGCGCAACGACTCGTAAGAGTTATCTGTCACGATTGCAAGCACCCGGTGTATTATCCCGACGACGCGCTGGTCGCCAGCGGTCTCGATCCCAAAGAATGGCGCGACGTTCCCTTCTACGAAGGAAAGGGATGCATCGAGTGCGCGGGCACGACGTTCCGAGGACGTACGGCGATCCACGAATTGCTCGATTTGACGGACCGGATTCGCGAGATGATTCTCGCCAAGAAGCCGAGTTCCGAGATTCGAAAAGCCGCGCGCGAGGAAGGCATGATGTTCCTGCGTGAGTCGGCCCTGGCCAAAGTGCGGGCCGGAATCACCACGCTAAAAGAGATCAATAAGGTAACGTTCATCGAGATGACCCGCTAGGCGAAGAGGCAGATGGCAGAACATCATAATGGGCGGCCGATAGTCGCATGCGAAATCTCGTCGGAGCGCGTGATTGCTGCGCGCGCTACCCGGTCGCACGATTCACTGGAAGCGTTTCGCAGCTTTTCCCTGCCCGCCGGCACGGTCACTCCGGGGCTGACGTCGGCCAACATTGCTGGACCAGAGGCATTGCAACAGGCAATTTCCGATGCGTTGATCGACATTGCCGGACGCAACCACGACGTGGTTGCCATCCTTCCGGACGCCGCAGTGCGCGTAGTTCTACTGGATTTTGAAACATTGCCCGAGCGCCCGAAAGAGGCGGAATCGGTTGTGCGCTTTCGACTGAAGAAGTCGCTGCCGTTCGACGTTGACAAGGCCGCAATCTCTTACGACACGCAGCAGACCAGCGCGGGGTTGCGAGTGATTGCAGCCGTTACAGTTTCGTCGATCTTGCAGGAATACGAGAGCGCATTCCGCGCCGCCGGTTACACCCCCGGTGTTGTCGTGCCGTCTTCACTCGCTGCGCTCGGCAGTGTGGACGCATCGCGCCCGACAATGGTTCTTAAGGTTGACGCAGGCACTATTACAGTCGCGATCGTGAACCGCGAGCAACTGCTGCTCTTTCGAACCCTCGAAAACGTAGGCCATGCCGACATCAGCGGCGAGCGCCTCTCGGAAGACGTGTATCCGTCGCTCGTATTTTTCCAGGACACGTACGGTGTGAATGTTGAGCGCGTGTTGGTCGCCGGTGTTACATCCGTGCAAACGATCGCCGGACCTCTGGAGGCCCAAACCGGTGCGCGGGTGGACGAGCTTGTCAGTTCCAGTGTCGCAGGCAGCGGATCACACCTGCCGCGAGGAATGCTGTCGGGCGTTGTGGGGGCGCTGATCTCTCAATGAGGCTGAACGTCAATCTCGCGACCCAGCCCTACCAGGACGTTAAGCGGTTCCTGACCCGCTGGGTGCCAATGATCGGGTTAGTCGCACTGCTCACGGCGCTGCTCGTCTATCTGGCCATTTCCGGATACCTGCAGTCGCGCGATGTGAACCGCCAGATCTCGGAACTGCAATCCGAGATCACGCGACTGGATAAGGCAAAGTCCGACGCTATTGGGATGCTGAATCGCCCCGAAAACCGCGACACCGCCGAGCGTTCTCAGTTCCTGAACGAGTTGATCGCGCGCAAGTCATTCTCATGGACGCAGGTTTTCAGCGACATGGAGCGCATTGTTCCGCGCGGGCTTCACGTAATATCGATTCGTCCTGAGGTCAACGACCAGAGCCAGCTTGAGGTTCGCTTGACCGTGGCGGGACAATCTCGCGATCGCGCCAACGAACTTGTGCGCAAGCTCGAAGAATCCGACCACTTCAGCAGCGCTGCAATCCTGAACGAAACAGCGCAGATCTCCAGCAACCAGGAACACCCCAATGAGGTGCAATTCGAAATCAGGGCGTTTTACGTTCCGGAAAACGCGAATCCAGCGGCGACGACACAATCAGCCAGCCTTGAGCGAGGTGCGCGATGAATATCCGCGACGCATATCGATTCGTGCTCGCTGCCATCGTCGTGTTGCTGGTGATATGCGTTGCGGCGGCAGCCGTATTGTTGTCTCCATGGGGACGCTCGCGCTCCAGCCGGCAGACTGAGTATGACAGTGTGCGTGCTCGGCTGATGGAGAAGCGTCGCGAAGCCTTGCCTTCCCGCGATATGGGGCAAAAGCTGATCTCTGCCAGGCAACAGATCGACACTTTCTACGAAGACCGCCTGCCGACGCGATACTCGACAATTTCTGAAACCCTGGGAAAGCTGGCAGCCCAGAACCAGGTGCGCATCAACAACGCGCAGTATAAGTCGGACGATGCACCGGTCGCCGGATTACAACGCGTGGATATCGATATGTCCGTTACCGGGGACTACGCGCAGGAAATGCGATTCGTCAACGCAGTGGAGCGCGCGAAAACTTTCTTCGTTATCGATAGCGTGGAACTCGGCGCGGCACAGGGCGGCGAAGTGCAACTCAAACTGAAGTTGCAGACGTATCTGAACACGGGGGCGAAGGCATCGTGAAGGTTGGAACCGAGAACCGGACCAAGACGATTGCAGCGGTCGCACTGACGGCGCTCGCGTTGTTCTTCTTCCTCCGCATGATGCTGTCGCCAACGCCCACTGCCGTAGCGCCGCCGCCCAAACAGAATGACGCTGCTACCGGCACGACGGCTACAGCGCCCCGTCCACAGCGACCCACAACCTCGCGCAACAACCGCCGCGGAGGACAGAATGCACCGGCCGTTGTGGCACAGTCGCTCGATCCGCGATTGAAGCTAGATTTGCTACGGCAAACGGAAGAGACGAAGTACACCGGCTCGGGGCGCAATATCTTTCTGGATGAGCCGCCTCCGCCGCCTGCGCCGAAAGTTGAAGAGCAGCCCGTCGCTCAGGTACAGACCGGACCGACTCCACCGCCGCCGATCAATTTGAAGTTCTTCGGCTTTGCCAGTCGCACGGGCACAACCAAAAAGATCTTCCTCTCGCAAGGAGAAGACGTTATCGTCGCCAGCGAGGGCGATATCGTGCAGCGGCGTTACCGTATCCTCCGCATTAACCCGACGTCGATTGACGTCGAAGATGTGCTGACGAACAACCGCCAGACCATTCCGCTTACCGCCGGTTGATCATGATTCGCAGAAGTACATCACGGAACCGCGGCGAAGCCGGCTACATGCTGCTCGCCATCCTGTTCATGCTGTTCCTGCTGATACTCGCCGCGAGCATCGCCGTCCCCAGCATCACGCACGAGATTAAACGCGAGCGCGAGATCGAGATGATCCATCGCGGAGAGCAGTACGCGCGCGCGATCAAGAAGTACTACAAAAAGTTCAACCGGTACCCAACCCGGATTGAAGAACTCGAGAACACCAACAACCTTCGCTTCTTGCGCAAGCGCTACAAAGATCCGATGAGTGCCGACGCCAAGTTCCGCCTGTTGTATTACGGCGATCTTCGCATCGCGCAAAATGCCGGACGCGGCTCTTCTGGAAGTGGAACCTCGGGCTCGCAAGATTCCCCTCCACCTACATCAACATTCGGCCAGTCGTCGGATCAACAGCAGCAACAACAACAGCAAGGTGGCCAGTCCAGTTTCGGCAGCGGACAGGGCGGCACTCTCGGCGGCGCGCAATCAGGTTTCGGCAGTTCGCAATCCAGCCAGTTCGGCTCATCATCGCAGCAGCAAGGCGGTCTGGGCGGACAGGTTTTCGGCGGAGGCCCTATCGTCGGCGTTGCCAGTTCTATCGAAAAAGACGGTATCCACGAATTCAACAACAAGAAGCGCTATGACCAGTGGATGTTTATCTACGACCCTCAACAAGATCGCGGAGGCCTGATCAAAGGTCCGTATCAGCCGCAGCAAGGCACCGGAATGGGCGGAGCCGGCGTGCCCGGAATCAACGCTCCCGGAACGATGCCAGGTGCTCCCTCACCAGGAAATCCGCAGCAGCCGCAGCAGATTCCTCAGCCGATACAGAATCCTGTGCAGCAGTAGCGCGCACTAGTTCCCCGTATACGTCACTCTCCAGATCGAGTTCGACCCGTCATCACTGACGAACAACGATCCATCTTTCCCGACCGCAACACCCACCGGACGGCCCCACACTTCACCTTCCGGCGTCACGAATCCAGTCATGAAATCGATGTATTCGCCCGTGGCTTTGCTGCCTTCCCGTGGCACGCAAATCACCTCATATCCCGTTCGCACGTGTTTGTTCCACGATCCATGCTGCGCCGCAAAGATGTCGCCGCGATACTCTTCAGGAAATTGCTCGCCGGTATAGAAGGTCATCTGCATTGAGGCATTGTGCGCCTGAATGAGCACATCAGGCGTGATCACCTTGTTCTTCAACTCCGGCTTCTTGCCCTTGTGGTCGGGATCGTAGTGCCCGCCCATGTAGTAATAGGGCCATCCATAGAAGCCGCCGTCCTTCACGCTTGAGATGTAATCGGGCACCAGGTTATCGCCGAGACCGTCGCGCTCGTTCACGGACATCCACAACTCGCCCGAGTCAGGATCGGTCGCGATCCCCACCGCATTACGCACACCAGACGCATAGATGCGCTTCCCCGATCCATCCGGATTGAACTCCAGAATATTCGCGCGCTCTCGTTCGCCCTCATTCTCCTCGGGATCGTCGTTGTTCGTCAGCGACCCAACCGACACATACATCTTCTTCCCGTCTTTGGAGAACGCAACATCGCGTGTCCAGTGACCTCCTCCGTGCAAGCGGCCGCCCGCCGACAGATCGACAATCTTCTGGCTCTCCCCGCGCGCTTTCAAATCCCCGTCGCGATAAGGGAAGCGCACCACCGAATCAGTATTCGCCACGTACACCCATTGCGGCTCGCCGGTCGGTGGATAGAACGCGATCCCGAACGGCTGCCTCAAGTCGGTCGCGAATACCTGCATTTGTTCCGGCTTGCCTTGGGCAGTGATCCCGCGAAATATCTTGATCTCTCCCGCTCGACTGTCAGCCAGGAACAAATCTCCGTTGGAAGCAGTACGCAGCAAACGCGGGTTCCGCAACCCTTCGGCGTAGAGTTCAACCTCGAATCCTTGTGGCACCTTCGGCCACGCGTCCTTCGGTCGCCGCACTACGTCGGCATCATTCGTCGACGAGCGCGTGGCACCCGGCTGCGGAAGGTCCGCAACCGTGATCTTGTGAACCGTTCCCGGGCGCTGCGTGCGGTAGTCACTGAATGGCTTTTTAGGAAGTGGCTGGGAGGAGTCTTGCGCCCGGGCGCAGAACGTCAGCGCCAGAACGCAGCTTGCAGTTACTGTCAGTACGGAAACTTTCACGAGCGTCATCCTGTGGAGTCTAATTCGTGGTGCTCCTCACATCCAAAAACACGAAAGCCCCGTCACTTGACGGGGCCTCGTAAAACGAACGGGAAACTATGCCTGGAACGAAGATCCGCAGCCGCAGGTGGACTTCACGTTCGGGTTCTCGAACTTGAAGCCTGCGCCTTCGAGCGTCTCAACGTAATCCACCGTCGCGCCCTTCAGGTACATGAGCGATGTGGCATCCACATAGACCTTCAGACCGTCGAAGTCAAAAGTCTTGTCCATCATCCCGGCGCCGTTCTCGAACGACATCGAGTACTGGAAGCCGGAGCAACCGCCACCGACCACGCCAATTCGCAGTCCGGCCGGCACGGGATCCTGCTGGGCCATCACTTCTTTTACCTTCGCGACTGCACTACCCGTGAAGTTGATCGGAGCAGCTTTCGTTTCCACGTTAGGCGTAGTTGTTGTAGTTGTTGCCATTCCATCTCCTAGAAATCTTGAGGACCTGCCCCAGATTATAGCCGAACCTCGGCTCTGCACAAAAGTGCTTACTGTCCATTTAGATACCCCAGCAGAACCGCAGGTCGCACCTTATTTTTTGGCTTTCCGAGCTGGCCCGGGGGTATAATTTGCGACCAAACGGCCCCTTTGCAGTCTGCGGGGCTCATCCATAGCTTCCAGCCGACTGCGGCAAGGGACTGGCTCGAGTCATACCCGAGGTGAATTATGTCTCTTGTGATGACGCTGCTGATCGTTTGGGGAGCCCTCACCACGATCCTGGTGCTTCTGTTGATCTACCGAAGCACCCTCACGATGCACGAAGACGATCAACTGTTCCTCGACGACGCCGAAGCCCATATGAAGGCGGAACAGGAGGAGATTCACAGGAAGGTCGATAAGGTAACTCCCTGGGTCAAAATTTTCGGCGCAGCATCAGGGATGCTGATCCTCATCATTGGCGGATTGTGGCTATACGAGGGTGTGACTCGGACGATGTAGCCCGCTTACGTAGCTTCTTCTCCAGTTCGTCCGGAGTTTCATTTCTCCGGCGAAGCTACGTGTTTCTCGAAGACTAGTGGATTGGCGCTGCGTGTTCGCCCAACGCGAACGCAGCGCTTCCCTTCCAAAACTCCCAGCAGTGGTTCGCCCAAAATCTTGCCCCGCCAGCCCTCCATCAGAATGGGCTTTTCTGCCTCATCTGGACGCAAGTGCCAGCGCACGAGTTCCTGCAGATCGGCTGTCGTAGCGAGCAGTGCCGGATCTACCTGATACTCACTAGCCAATCCATTTGCCGCGACCGACAGCAGCTTGGCCAGGATCGCCACCTGTGGCGGATCATCATGGCGCTCGATCCGCGGCAGGTCGGAGTCTGGTGTCTCAAGCGCCAGGCACACCGCGGCAACAATGTCATTGGCGGCTGTACGGACAGACCTCCGGTCCAGCCCGCGTAATGCAAAGAGGTCTTCAACTGTCTTCGGCGACCGCCGGGCAACTTCAACCAGCAAGCTGTCCCCCAGGATGCGAGTCGCGGGAGCATTCAATTGCTGTGCACTGCGGTCCCGCCATCTCCAGAGTTCTCGCAACACAGCCATTTGTCTGCGGCTCAATCGCGCGCTGCCGGAAACACGCCAGCGTTCCTCTTCTCGAAGCACCTGCTTGACCAGACGCGCGCATTCTCCTTCGACCCACGACAGGCGATCCATTTCCTGCGCCTTGGCGATCAGCTTCTCGCGAATCGCCAGCAGATAACGCACATCATCGGCGGCGTACTTCAATTGCGTTTGCGTCAGCGGACGCTTCCGCCAATCGGTAAAACTCTCGCCTCCATGCACCTTGTGCCCAAGCACCCGCAGCACAAGGTTGGTATGGCTTAGCGGATATCCAAATCCCAGCAGGCCGGCAGCGATTTGCAGATCGAGCACCTTATTCGGGGCCGCTCCGCCGCCTTTTGCCGCAAACCGCACCTCCTGCCGTGCCGCCACCGTCACCAGTTCCCGCTCATTGAGAAGCTTCCATAATGGCGAGAGGTCGTGGATGGCGATTGGGTCAACGATCGCCAGTTCCCCATCAACCGCGATCTGCACCAGGCATAGCGCTGGTTCGTAATGGCCTTCGGAAATGAACTCCGTATCAAGGCCCACAGCCGGGTGCGGCTCCAGGGTTTTGAGCAGAGCGCTAAGCTTCGGCCGGGAATCGATGTAGTGGAAATCTAGTTGGGGACTTTTCTGGTCCATTCCGGTTCAAGTGGATTGTAAATTAAAGCACAAGCTTCTTTACCCATCTTCATTTTCAGGGGTAAGGAGATAGACGGCGGAAAGTTGCACCACTCATTTTAGGGTCGATTCAGCGACAGTTTCAGTTTCGGAATTATTGGTGAAAGGCGATTCTCGCCAATTATTTCTTGTGCAGAGGCTGGATCGGGTTGTAGTCGCCGCTGTCCCGGTAGCCCGCTGTGTCCTTCACCATCGCGTAGATGCCATCAATCTTTTCTCGCCGTAAGGCTACACAGTAACTCTCTAAAGTTATCTGCAAAATCGTCGAAAGAGTTACCGACGATTGCAGGTGGGCCGGTCTTTGAATTGCCCCCAGATCGGTCAATACATAGCATTCGTCCAACGTCCCAGGGAGGTAGGTATGAAGATAGCCATTACGGCTCTGATTTTCATTCTTTCGCTGCCGCTGATCGCGCAAGTCTCAGAGAGGTCGTTGCCCGATTCGCCCGGCTATACCGCAGCTTTGCATTCTCCTGCTGCACTGCCCGCAATCACCTCGACGCCACAGAGGATAAGACCTACCTTCACGCAGGAAGACCGTGATCCGCACAGGCAAGGATTCATGCTGCTATCCGCGACAGCGGTGGCCTCCACCATTGCCGACATCGAATTTACCGCCCATTGCCTGGCGACCAATCCCAACTGTCGCGAGGCGAACCCGCTCTTTGGATCGCATCCATCACGCGCGCGTATGTACGCAATCGCAATGCCCATGACTGCCGCGCAGATTTGGTTCAGCAATCACCTGCGCAAAAAGCATCCCGAACGGAAGCTATGGATGCTCCCTACCCTTTCAGTCACAGTCGTCCATTCCCTGGGAGCAATGAGCACCACGTTCTAGATGGGTCGTGAATCAGACCTCAGGCTTCAGAGAGAGACTCGGTCTGTAAGGCTGCTGAAAGTCCTTTAACGTTTTTTCTTTGAAAGGTCCCGGCTTAAGCCGGGACGTGAAGCGTCTGTTTCATTCGTGGCTTCAGCCACTGAGCGTCTTTGTTAAAATTTCGAGCGGCCTCGCTGGGCCCCTGACGTCATTCTTTTACTGCAATTCCCAACGCCTTCATCTTGCGATACATGTGGCTGCGCTCCAGGCCGAGCACTTCAGCCGTGCGGCTCACATTCCCGTGATTTTCATCCAGCTTCTTCAAAATGTAATCGCGCTCATACGCAGCGCGCGCCTGGTGCAAGCTTGAGAACTCGCCAACCGCTCGCCGCGCCGACTCGCGATAGATCAGCGGCGGCAGATGCTTGCGCTCGAGTTTCGCAACCGTTGGGTTCATGATCACAATGCGCTCGATCACGTTGCGCAATTCGCGCACGTTTCCCGGCCACGAATAACGCATCAGCGCATCGACTGCATCGTCCGCAATCTCTTTGGGACGGCGGCTGTAAGCGCCCGAGAATTCCTTCAGAAAGTGCCGCGACAATAGTGGAATGTCTTCCTTTCGCTCGCGCAACGGAGGTACAAAGAACGGAATCACGTTCAAGCGATAGAACAAATCTTCTCGAAAGTTCCCCTTCGAGATTTCCTCTTCCAGGTCTTTGTTCGTGGCGGCGATCACGCGCACATCGACTGTGACCGGCTCTTCATCGCCTACGCGGATGAAACGCCCTTCATCCAGCGTGCGCAGCACCTTCGACTGCGTCTTCAGGCTCATGTCGCCAACTTCGTCCAGGAACAACGTGCCTGTGTCGGCCTTGTGGAACTTGCCTTCCTTGTCAGTCGTTGCGCCCGAAAACGATCCTTTGCGGTGCCCAAACAGTTCGCTCTCGATCAGGTCTTCAGGTATCGCCGCGCAATTCACCTCGACGAAGGCTTCGTCCTTACGCAGGCTTTGCGCGTGAATCGCGCGCGCAACCAGTTCCTTGCCTGTTCCCGACTCGCCATAAATCAGCACGCGACCGTTCGTCGGCGCCATCAGCGCGATCTGTTGTCGCAGCGCCTTCAAAGGGACACTCTCGCCTACGATGACGGTGTGCGGCAGATGACGCTTCAGCTCCGCGTTTTCCGTTCGCAGCTTTCGCGCCTCCACCGCGTTCTTCACGACGATTAGCGTTTTA
>Ga0307409_100002164_pt1 | contig 10131 bp, 11 predicted proteins | sample 322Ometagenome_2_FD_203888 | JGI IMG/M metagenome (GOLD analysis project Ga0307409, IMG submission 203888) | Maize rhizosphere microbial communities from greenhouse at UC Davis, California, United States - 322HYB-O-2 | ecosystem: Host-associated > Plants > Roots > Rhizosphere > Soil | place... | reverse complement strand
CCTCCACCTACGATCGAAAGGAGATCGCCCGCCGGATCCGCTACATCCCCCTGGCCACCTCGTTCCGCAGCAGCTACGCCTACGACAACGTGCTTTACTTGATTGCCGGCGAGCTGATCGAGGCCGCCTCGGGGCAGACCTGGGAGAACTTCGTCCAGACTCGCATCCTCCAGAAGGTCGGCATGCAGGACAGCGACGTGCGGCATTCCGGTGCGAGCGAGCGCGGGAACACGGCGGGCACCCACGCGGAGGTCAACGATACCGTCCGGCCGGTGGATCCCTTTGCCAGCGACAACACCAATCCGGCCGGGGGCATCATGGCGGGAGCGGCCGACATGGCCAAGTGGATGGCCGTGCAGCTGGACTCAGGAAAGGTGGGCGATGGCTCCCGACTCTTTTCAGCGGCCAGTGCCAGACAACTCTGGCGCGAGGTCACGCCGACTCCCATCGGTGAAACGCCGAAGGACTTTCCCCAGCTGCGGCATCTCCGCGCTACGATGGCCGGCTACGCCCTCGGGCTCGGCGTGCGAGACTACCGCGGGTATGTCCTCCGGCAGCACACCGGCGGCCTGCCGGGGTACCTGTCCAAGGTGGCCATGATCCCGGATCTCCGGTTGGGGGTGGCGGTGTTGACCAACCAGGAGTCGAGCGCAGCCTTCGACGCCATAGCCTATCGAGTGCTCGATCACTACATCGGGGCCAAGTCGCCGGACTATCCGGCGCTGCTTCAGCAGCTGTTGCGGCGCAATCGGCAGCGGATGGAGGACGCGGAGCGGAAGGCAGCTTCTACCCGGGATTCGACAGCGGGTCCCTCGCTGCCCCTGGCTCGGTATGCCGGCACCTATCGCGATCCGTGGTATGGAGACGTGCAGGTTACTCAGGAGAAGGGAGGACTGGCCATTCGCTTCAGACACACCCCATCACTGGTGGGCGACCTGGTGCATTGGCAGCACGACACGTTTTTGGCCCGGTGGCGCGATCGCGAGCTCAGGGCCGACGCATACGCCACGTTCTGGCTCAACGCCGACGGAAGCGTGCATCAGCTCCGGATGGTACCGGCGTCTGAGTCGGTGGACTTCAGCTTTGACTTCCAGGATCTGGTGCTCAAGCCGGTGGCGGATTCTACCAGACACTAAAACCATCAGCCCAGGTTATATCGGCTCCGCAGAACGCCGAGGTGATGGGCGACGTGACCTACGATGATGTACGCCAGCGCTCGGGCGGTGACCGGACTTCCGTTGGCTTCACCCCAGCGCGCCCACGCCTCATCCGGCAGCCCCTCGAGCAGCGCAGCCGTGCTCAGCCGCACCGCGCGCAGCTCCGCCAGCAACATCGGCAGGGGGCGATCGTCGAAGCGGCCGGCCGGCACGTAGGCGGTCTCGTCGTAGCCCTCGAGCGGCGTTGGATCGGCGCGGGCAATCCGCAGCAATCGATAGGTGAAGATGCGCTCGGTGTCGGCGAGGTGTCCCAGGATCTCCTTGATGCTCCACTTACCCTCCGCATAGCGTGCCAGGGCCGCCCGGTCGGTCACGTTCTCGAAGAGCTGCTCGATCTCCCGGAGCTGTTGTGTTAGCTGAGTTCCCAGCTCTTCGTCCGAGACCTTCTCGATGTATCGGTGATAATAGGGGACCGACTCGTCCGGGGCCGGTCGGCCCATCAGGGTTGTGCTCATACTGCCTCCGCACTCACAAGGTTTTCGGTTCCGCACTGGTCGCAGGTGACTATTGCGCCCAGTGGCCGTGAGGTATCCAGGCTAAAGGGTCCCAGGGTATAGAGCCGAGCTGCCGTCCATGTCTCCGGTCTCGGCATAGGTGAGCGGCGCGGCATTACGGTCCAGAACTCTTCCGGCCACCACCTTGCCCAGAATCAGCTCGTGGTCGCCGGCCCGGGTGCGGCCCATCAGCTCACATTCGAAGTAGGCCAGCGCGTCTTCCAGAATAGGCGACCCGAGCCGACCCGGCCGGAACCGGATCCCGGCCAGTTTGTCTTCGTCTCGCCCCGAGCGGGTCCCCAGCCGGCGAGCCAGCTCCAGCTGGCCCTGTTTCAGGACGTTCACCGTGAAGCCGCCGGTCGCATGGAGCAGCTCGTACGAGGCATTATCGGGGTTGATGCTGACGGCCAGCATCAGTGGATTGAATGATGCCTGCATGATCCAGGCGGCGGTAAACGCGTCATGCCGCTGTCGGTCGGTTACACCCACGACATACACGCCGAGAGTGAGCCGGCGAAACAGGGCGACAACATCTCCAGCCTCATCTTTTTTGGCGGTCAATCGAGCCGCTCCGCGTTGAACTCGATCACGTTGCCGTCGGGGTCGGTGACGTAAATCTGGGGCCAGGACGTGAGGTTCCGTGGCTTGTCGCGGTAAATGATGCCTCGCTCCTTCAGGTGCTCCATGGTCTGTCGGTAGCTGCGGACCCGGACGCCATAATGACCTTCGCGCGATTCGATCGTGGTGGTCCCCCGGAGCGTGTGGGTACCGGGATGGACCAACAGGTGCAGCTCGCGGTCGCCCAGCTGGTACCAGGCTCCGGGAAAATCGAAGGGCGGGCGGGCAATTTCCTTGAGCCCCAGTAGATCCCCATAAAACCGTCGGGCCCGGAGGAGATCGGTGACGGAGATGCTGACGTGATGCAAGGTCTCGACGTCGATCATGGATGGTCGAAGTCCACAAAGATCTGGGTCACCTTGGGGTTGAGCTGCTGCATGGCCGGAAGCGCGGAGCTGTAGTCGCGATCACCAAGAATCTGGGCATACGCTGCCGACTGACGCTGCGCCGCGCCTGGCTCCAGGTAGAGCTTGATGCCCGTGAGTGCACTGTCCAGTGCGCCGCCATTCCAGTCGGTGATCACGCCGGCATAGTCCCAGCCGAATCCTGCCAACGTAAATGGGCCGCCGTTGAGCCGCTCCAGGTCCTGCAGCGTGGTACCGAGCGAAATCCCGCGGCCCGTCTGCCACCGGGTACTGATCCCCCGAAGGACAACCCGGTGGGGGTTGCGATGTCGCAGGGTGTCCCGCCAAATAATCTCGGCGCGTCGCGTGCTGTCACCCTGGAAGAGCACGGTGCCCGGGCTTGTCTCTCCTTCCCCTAGTTCCACCCGGATGCGTGCGACGAGGCTGTCGCCGAGGTTCCGCCGGACATCGGCTTCACTGGTTTCTGGAGAGACAAGCCCAAACCGATTCGGTGCGATCTTCCAATTCGAGTCGGCCGTGTCGGCGGGCCGCGTTGCTGCGATCGGGGCTGGTGAGGAATCCGACGACGATGCCGTGCGACCGCCGTCCCGATCGCCCGGCTCACATCCAGCGAGCACGAGTGCACCAGCCAACCAGGTACGCCTGGCCCGCCTCATCGGAGGCTCCGGGAGCAGGGGGAAACGTCTGCACCAAAACAATGGCAGGCCGGGGACAGCCGCAAGCCGACTAGAGGTGGGCTGGACTCCGGCGACTTCGAGTGCGGCGTGCCCAGAGGACCAAGAGCGCGATGATCAGCAGTGCGCCCAGAAGCAGCCCGGTTCGGCTGATCCACTGCTCGGCCACGCGCCAGCTGGCCCCCAGGACATATCCCAAGAGCACAAAGCCGACGGTCCACAGGATCGCGCCAAGCCCATCATACAGGACGAACTTCCGGTAGGGCATACCGGAGGTACCGGCAATGAATGGAACCAGCGCCCGGGCAAATCCGATGAAACGTCCGAAAAACACCGCCTTCGGACCATGCCGATGAAAAAAATGCTCGGCCTGATTCAGGCGCCTCTTCCTGATGCCGAACCGCGATCCCTTGCGGAGCAGCCAATCACGCCCGAGCCGGCGGCCGAGATGATAGCCGATGTTGTCTCCGGCGATGGCCCCCATTCCTGCGGCTGCGATGACTGCGTCCAGCTGCAGGATTCCCCGGTGCGCAAAGAATCCGGATGCCAGCACCAGGCTCTCGCCCGGCACCAGGAGTCCGGCAAATGCGGCGCACTCGAGGGCGGCCGCGGCAAAGATGATGAGATAACTCCAGTCGCCCAGGCGGACGACCAGATCGAGCAGGTACTGCAGCAGGTTGGACACCGGGGACTACCTCGAGCTACACGATCCCCGATGTGCGCCCACATCCGCGTCGAGGCGCAGGGTATCCTTCGGAGGGACGCCCATGGCGAAATGAAGATCGGGCCCAACCAGGTCCATTATGGTACCGTTGACCGACACGAGCTGGACCTGGGCCCGACCGGGGACGGCGAAGGAGGGCCCGACCTCGACTACGTACCTCCCATCCCGGTCGGTCGTCACCGGCCCTACCTCGACGTCCACGGGGCGCGTCTGATAAGATTCGTTCTGCTGCACCCGGAGCACTACCACTCCTCCGACCACTACGCTGCCACAATCGGTGATGATGCCGAAAATTACCCCCGACACGGGAGCCCCGGCGGAAATAGCGAGAAAGCCTCCCTCGCAGCCGAGAGCGCCCGCCAAGGAGACCAGGAAGACCTGGTTCATCACCGACCGTCCGGCGTGCTTAGGCAAGCTGATGCGTTCTCCACCAGCGCGTGGCCTTCTCATCACTCCAGGGCTCCAGCTCGATGTCGGCCAGCATCCGATCCAGCTCGGTGGCTGACTCGGGGCGGTCCTCCGGCCGCTTGGCCAGACAAGCCATCACAACGCGGTCGAGCTCCGGCGCCACCTCGAGCTCGGTTCGCTGCGAAGGAGGCGCCGGAGTCTCCTGGATGTGCTTGGCGATCATCTGGAATCCACTGCCGGCGTCGAATACGAGTTGGCCGGTGAGCAGGAAGTAAGCGACGCAGCCGAGCGCGTAGAGATCGGCCCTCCCGTCGACCTTCTCGCCCAGGGCCAGCTCAGGCGCCATGTAGGCGGGCGTTCCCGGGGTCAGGCCGGCGGCCGTGGCCATCGAATCTTCTCCAGCAGCCGGTAGCACCGACTTGACCAGGCCGAAGTCCAGCACTTTCACAAAGTCGTGGCGCAGCCCGACTCGACCCACATGAATGTTGGCCGGCTTGACGTCCCGGTGAACCAGACCGTTGGCGTGGGCCTCCTCCAGGCTCTCGCACACCTGGCGCAGGATATGGATGACGCGCTCCTGGGGCAGGGGTCCTTCCTTGCGGACCAGGGTCTCGAGATCCATCCCTTCCAGCAGCTCCATCACGAAGTAGAGAGTGCCGTCCTCGGTTTCGCCAAAATCGTAGAGCTCGACCGTGTGGGGTGAACGGAGCTGAGCCGCGGCCTCCGCTTCCCTGCGGAACCGCGCCACGGCCAAGCCGGCGCTCTTCCGGTCCTGCGCCGCAAGCACCTCCGGGTGGATCAGCTTGATGGCCGCGGGACGCGCGAGCATCCGGTGAGATGCCCGGTACACCTCCCCCATGCCGCCCCGGCCGAGCGACTCCCCGAGACGATAGCTCCCCATCTCCCGCTCCCTGGCCACCTGTCGCCCCAGCCGGCTCACCACGTGAGAAATCACCACGGCTACGCCCAGCAGGAGGTAGTTGGGGTAGTGCATGAGGAACGCGTTCCTCAAGGGGCCGAATTCGTAGTTCCCTTGGGCCTCGGCAGTGATCATTCCGAGCGGGTCCATCGTGGCGGCCAGGAGTCCGGCGAGCAGCATCTTCCAGGGCGACGTCGGGACCAGTGCGGCGAACATGAGGATCACCGGCCCGGTCCAGGTGATCATGGGCCTCGTGTCCATCGGTGTCGCCCACGCCGGCTCCCAGTGGATCATCAGCCCGATCAGGGCAGCGCAGGACACCATATACACGAGCGCCAGGTTCATGACCCTGCCCGGATCCCGCTGGCCGCTCCGCAGATACGCGTACAGTCCCAGCGAGATCGCCACTCCCAAGGTGGAGATGGTTTCGCTGGCGCCGAATTGAGCCCAGCGTGGATTCTCCGGATTGGACGAATACAGGGCGAGATGGGCCAGAACCGGCCCCATGACCCAGAGCCCGGCACCCACCAGAGAGAGGATCTGGAGCCGGTCGGAAGCCTGGCGGAGCAGGTCCGGGGGGATTCGGCGCCGGTAGCCCGCAGCCGTCTTGAGCTCGGCTGGAGTATCACGGGCCGGAAGGCCGATCAGCTTGGTTTCGGGCATACCCCTACTTCTACGCAGGACTTCTAAAGGTACGCGGTTTTAAGGAACCGCAATGCCGAATGTGGCTCGTTCCAGGACGCCCTGCCGGTCGACGCCGCCTCGCTGCGCTTCCGACGGGGCGGTGTTCCACCCGAACTGAACGCTTCAGGCTAGGGCCTGACGGGCCAGCTTTCGGATCAAGCCCACTATCTGTTCGCGGTTGCGGGCAGGCGTTGCCAGCATATCGTAGGTTGCGAAACTGGTGAGCAGGTAGAGCAGGTCTGCTGCATCGTCCATCTGTCTGGGTTTCGGACGGCCGGTTTCTCTTGCAACGCGCACGAGCAGCGCCCTGATCCCTTTCCGCCTCCACGCATAGCGCTCCTCCAGCACCTCGGCAAAATCCGGGTTGAGCACAGCCAAAGCTCCGAGACCGCGCAGCACGGGCCGGTCCGATTCCCAGAACCCCATGAACACGCCGATGAACTCGTCCAGCGCGTCCAGCGGATCTGGTCTGCGGAAGGCGTCTGCCAGGTGGTCCATACCGCCCGCTAGTGCAAGAGAGTCAAGTAGCGCGCGTAACAGACCGCCTAGCGAGCCGAACTGGTAATACACGGTCATACGCGCCACCTTAGCGCGGCGGGCCACCTGCTCCAGCGAGAATCGGGTCCCTTCTTCGGATGCGAGTAACTCGCGAGCCGCATGAAGGATGCGCAGGCGGTTCTCGCCGGTGCTCTCCCGCCGCCGCTCCATCCGATAGGGCCGTGGGCTCATTGGGCTATTGACGTCGCAATTTGGTTGTATACCATGTACAAATAAGTTATCCGGGTGGTTCAGTCAAACCTGCAGCGATGGAGGCAACGCCAGAATGGATGAACGCGCTCTCACCATCGTTCTCCGGCTCATCCACATCCTGGGCGGGATCTTCTGGGTCGGGACCATGATCCTGTTGGCGGGATTCCTGCTTCCCACCGTGCGGGCGCTGGGTCCCAACGGGGGCAGGTTCATGCAGCAACTCATGCGGCAGCAGCGGCTGCAGCTCTACCTCGGTATTGCGATGCTGCTGACCGTGCTGTCCGGCATAACCCTGTACGCTCGCATGGCCGCGGCAACCCACGGCGCCTGGGCCGGCTCCACCCCGGGCATTGCCTACGGGGTGGGTGCGGTGGCGGCCATTCTCGCCGCAGCTATCGGAGGTGCTGTCGGCGGCTCCGCGGGGCGGAAGATGCTCGCGGTCGGACAGGCGATTGGTCCCAGTGGACCGTCAGCCGAACAACAGGCCGAACTGGCGCGGCTGCAGACTCGGATGACACGCGGTGCCCGGCTGGCGGCGACCTTCCTGGTTGTTTCGGCCTCCGCGATGGCGGTGGCGAGGTATTTGTAAGCGGGGAAGCGGGTAAGAAGCGAGTAAGCGAGTAAGCCAGTAAACGAGTAAGCGAGTAAGCGGGGAGCCCGACTAGCGACTAGCGACTAGCGACTAGCGACTAGCGACTAGCGACTAGCGACTAGCGACTAGCGACTGAAATCTCGTCGCCCAAGCTTCCGCCGAGCCCCGGTAAGCGAAACGGCGCTGTCCCAGAAATTGGCCCAAGGGTCGGGCACCTTGTCCAGACGGGTGAACACCGTCCGTATGGTGAAGCTGTTCGAGCGCAGGGTCTTCTTCTTCAGCTCACTCCAGTCCAGCGGCACCGAGACCGGTGCACCTGCTCGCGCGCGGACGGCGTACGCCGGCGCCACCAGCTGAGCGTAGCCGTTCCGATTGGTATCGATGAAGACGCGGTTCCCCCGGTTTGCTTTCAGCTGTTCCATGGTGCGGGCTTGCGGGGCCTGGCTCACGATAATGGCGGCGAGCTCCCTGCCGAACGATCGGACGGCGTCGTAACTCTCTCGCCGACGGAGGGGCACGACCACGTGGAGCCCCCGTGAGCCGGTGGTCTTGAGGAAGGCGGGAAGCTCGATCTCGTTCAGCAGCTGCTTGAAGTCCAGCGCAGTGGTCCTGACCACCTCGAAATCTTCGCCTTGGGGATCGAGGTCAAAGACCAGCTGATCCGGTATATCCAGCTTGTCGGTTCGGCTGAGGAATATGTGCGGAGTGACGCAAGCCTGATTGGCCAGATACACCAGCGTGGCGGTGTCATTGCATACGACGTGAGTCACGGTGCCACCCACCTTCTGAACCGTGACCGTTCGAATCCATTTGGGAAAGTACGACGACACCTCCTTTTGAAAGAAGCGCTTGGTGGCGATTCCGTTCGGATAACGCTCCAGCGTCAGGGGCCGGTCTCGCAGGTGCGGCAGCATTCGGGGAGCGATGCGCGCGTAGTACTCGACCAGGTCTCCCTTGGTGATGCCGTCGGCGGGAAACAGCACCTTCTCGGGACGGCTGATCTCGATTTCCCGGCCGTCGATCCGGACCACTCCTGTGAGCGCCATCGGGCTTAATCGATCCCCACTCTCCCCTGGATCGACTCGATGAGCTTGGCGGGGTCGAAGCCGACGCCGTCCTTGAAGACCAGGGTGGTATTCCGGATTACGGCCGGTTCTCGGGCAAGGTTGCCCTTGAGGACGACGAGGTCGGCCAGCTTGCCCCGCTCGACGCTGCCGAGCCGCTGCTGCACGCCGAGGATCTTGGCGCCGTTGAGAGTCATGATCCGGATGGCCTGCTCGGGACTAAAGCCGGCTTCGATGAACAGCTCGTAGTTCCGCTGGTCACCGTAGCCAGCGAGTGCTCCTCCCAAGCCCGTGGGATCGACCCCGGATGCGAGGAGCCCACCGAGTTCCACGAATGTCCTTTCGAATGCCATGGCTCCGGAGAAGCTCTCTCCACTGATCGAGCCGGTGCCCGCCGAATCAATTTCGTTGCGAATATTGAGATAGCTCTGCCGTACTTCCGGAGCCATTGCGTTGAGCACCCGCGGATCCTTGGTGGGCCGGCGGGCCACGAAGGGCTCATAGACGGCCAGAGTGGATGTCATCGAGACACCCCGCTTGACCATAGCCTGGATCACTTCGCGCGCGGCTTCTTCCTCCGGCAGGCTTTGTCCTACGGTCACGGGGCAGACGTCCGGCTGCTTCGAGCTGTCGAAATCCGAAGCTGTGAGCATGCCGTGCTCCAGGTTGTCGATCCCCAGAGTTACCGCCTCGCGGAAAGAAACGGAGCAGAGGTGGCCCGTGACCTTGATTCCCCGCTTGTGGGCCTCCTCAATGGCTGCCTTCAGCTCGGCGCGGCGAATGTCGGTGTAGGCCTTGATCCAGGTGGCGCCTTCGCTGGCCCAGTAGGCCACGAAGCGTCGAGCCTCGTCCGGCGAGGTCACCACATCCATGCTTCCGCCGCCGGAATCACCGGTGATGTAGGGTGCCGTCAGATGGATACGAGGACCCGGCACCCGTCCCCGGTTGATGTTGTGCCGCAGGTTGATCTCAGCGTACGGCGAGCGTCCCCCCGCCGTACGGATGGTGGTGACTCCGGCAGCCAGATAGAGTCGGGGACCGGTGTACGACATCTGTGCCGCGCGGCCTCCCGCCGCGGTATAGAACAAATGATTGTGCATCCCCACGAGGCCGGGGATGACCGTATGTCCATTGAGGTCCATCGTCCGGACGCCAGCCGGAACCTTCATGCTCCCGGCCGGGCCTACCTCAGCGATGCGGCCATTGCGGATCAGAATGGTCTGGTCGGACCTCGGGGGTGCTCCGGTACCGTCGAGCACCTGAACGTGCGTCAGCGCAATCACTGACGTGTCCACCGCCACGTATTTCCGGACTTCTTCGGAGAGGGAGTCCGGGCGCTGGGCTAGCAGGCAGGGGGAAGTGAGGGGAAGAACTGCAAGAAAGATGGCAATGGGTCGCATCAGACTTTCTCCGTATTGTCATGCTGAGCCCAGCGAAGAATCCCGGTCAGGAATCCCAGGTGTCATTCAACCGTAAAGCCCATCATCATCCCGGCTGACAGATGCTCCGAGATATGGCAATGTGCCATCCAGCGACCCGGATTGGATGGGTCGAGGAGAATATCCACCGTGCCTCCCGCGGGCACCAGCACAGTGTCCTTCCAGACCAGATTCCGGTTGGGC
>Ga0307409_100002163_pt1 | contig 10132 bp, 8 predicted proteins | sample 322Ometagenome_2_FD_203888 | JGI IMG/M metagenome (GOLD analysis project Ga0307409, IMG submission 203888) | Maize rhizosphere microbial communities from greenhouse at UC Davis, California, United States - 322HYB-O-2 | ecosystem: Host-associated > Plants > Roots > Rhizosphere > Soil | place... | reverse complement strand
AACCTCGGGAGCGGCGATGGTCGGCACCGCCAGCCCGCCACCGACCAAGCCGAACACCAGCGCGAACAGCAATCGCCTCATGAGCCCCGTACCTCCCGCGAGGAAGCAGTACGCAGAACCAGCAGACTGATCCATTCCACCTGAGATACCACGGACGGTAAAAGCATCCACTCTTGCCCGTAATGGTGCAATCCCCGCTTTGGCCGGCTCCTTACGTGTCCCTGAACATCTGGCATGAGAGGTTTGGACCTGCGGCCGCTGCTCTATAGGCCGCGCAGCCCGTGCAGGACGCGCTCCAGCAGTTCGACGCTCGGCCTGGTCCCCCGGGTGGGGGGTTGGTAGACCACTACCAGTCCCTCCTCGGACATGTCGGCCACGAGGATCCTGGTCACATTGACCGGCATGCCCAGCCGGGCCGAGATCTCCGCAATCGACTGCCTCTCCTGGCAGAAATCCACGATCGAGCGTCGCTCGAGGGCGAGCCAGGCCGCCTCCAGTCTTCCCTGGCGGGTCGTGGACACCAGCGCCTCGAGCTCCAGGTCGGACCGGGCCGGCACGGTCCGCCCGGCCGTCATGGAGTAGGGACGGATCCGCCGGCGGGGGTCCTCCGGCCTGTCAGGGTCCAGGTCGTTTGGGGGGCGGGACATCGCCGCTCCTCCACCACTCAGTTGGCGGCTTGTCCGGCGACGCATGCCTGCCCGCGGGGCGCCGCAGGCGGGCCCGTGCGGTCCGGGTCAGCACGCTGCTTCCGCTGGGCGAGCGGCCTCGGGCGAGACCGATCGTGTAGCTCGACAGCAGCATGCTGCTGCATCGTCAGGGTTCGGGAATGGTCGGTCCTGGGGGCGGTTGCTCGTTGTCCGGTGCCGGCTCGAACAGTGACGACCGTTGCTGGTCGGATTCGGGTCTGCGGAGCTGGTAGGAGGGCGGCTGCGGCTCGTCGGACGCCGGTTGGCGGGTGTGGCGGCGCAGGGGCACGTGTGGCTGACCGGCTGATTGGCTGGCCCAGGCCAGGGGAGGCGGCATGACGGCCACGGCGCCGCCGCGCGGGACCGCGGACCAGGCATGGTGGGCGGGCTGGCCCTTCCTCCAGTCGACGGTGCCGGTGTCAGTCGCGGGGTAGACCAGCAGGCGGTCCGGCAGCAGGACGAGCGCGGTCACCCCGTCGTACCAGGAGTGGCGGAGCTGGACACGGAGGCCGTGCCGCTTGGCTAGACGGGCGACCACGTGCAGCCCCAGCCGCTGGGAGAGCGCGGAGTCGACCGCGGGCGGGTCGGTCAGGAGCTGGTTCGCCCGCATGAGCTCGTCGTCGGACATGCCGATTCCCTTGTCCTCGATCTCGACCACGTGGCCGTTGGCAGCGGGCGTGCCAGCCACCGTGACCCTCGTATCGGACTGGGAGAACGCGGTCGCGTTCTCGATCAGCTCGGCCAGCAGGTGGATCACGTCGACCGCAGCGTGCCCGGCGACCTCCAGGTCGTTCGTTGGTAGGGGCTCGACCCTCTGGTAGTGCTCCACCTCGGCGATCGCCGACCGGATCAGCACGTTCAGCGGCACCGGCTCGTCCCACGGGTTGGGCAGGTCGGCGCCGGCGAGGACGATCAGGTTCTCGGCGTTGCGGCGCATCCTGGTGATCAGGTGGTCGACCTGGAACAGCCGCTCCAGCGTCTCGGGCCTGGCCTCGTCCTTCTCGAGCTCGTCGACCAGCTCCAAGGACCGGCGGATCAGGACTTGGCTACGCTGGGCGAGGTTCTGGAACATGTCGGCGATCGAGCGTCGCAACGCCGCCTGCTCGGAGGCGACCCTGATGGCGACCTCGTGGGCGGCGTTGAATGAGCGCGCGACCCGGCTGATCTCGTCCCTGGCCGAGGCGTCGAGGAGCCGCGCCCGCCCGGGCGCCGGCATCGCGCCTTCGTTGGGCTCATGGAGCCGCTGGATCCGCTCGACCGCCTTGGGGAGCTCCCGGGCGACGCCCTCCGCCGTGTCCTGGAGATTGCGCAGGGGATCGATGAGCGAGCGGGCGATCAGCAGCGACACCACCAGGGTGACGAGCAGCAGCGCCGCCATCCCGGCCAGCCACATGACGGTCTGGCGGTTGGCCGAGGACGCGACCGAGCGGCTCGTCGTGAGCAGGTGCGCGGCGAACTCCCGCTCGACGCGCCGGAGCTTGTTGATCCGCTCGGTCATGGCCGCAAACCAGACGCGGTCCAGCTCCTCGCCGGTGCCGATCTCCCTGAGGTCCGCCGGGCTGCCCGAGAGTCCGGCCCGCTCAACCCTCGTGATCCGGCTGACCTCCGGGCCCTTGATGCTGGCCTCGTAACGCGAGAGCTGCTCCGGCGTGGTGTTGAGCCTGAGCTGCGCGAGCCAGCTCTCGCGCTCGGTGACGAATGAGATGAAACGCTTGACCTGCTGCTGCTCCGGGTCGGGGACCAGCAGCTGCGAGATCCGGAACCCGCGTTCGAGGTCGTTGGTGTCCTTCAGGCGGGAGAGCGCCACGAAGCTGGACACCGACCGGAACAGCGCCTCGTCGTCGCCGCCGGCCGCGATCGCGGCGTTAAGGTCCAGCAGCGCCGAGACGACCGCGCTGTAGGTGGCCTCGACCGCCGCCGCGGTCGCCGAGGAGGCACCGATGTCGATCTGCTCGCGGTCTGCCTGGAGTTCTCGCAGCTCCCCAAGCGCCCGGTCGAGGGCCTGGCGCACCCTGGGGTCGTAGGCGTCGGTGTCCAGCCGGCCGACGAACTGCTCGAGCGCCGAGGCCGTCCGGTTGACCACGACCCGCTGCGCCAGCATCCCGTCGCGGGGGACCGCCTGGCTCGGCCTGGCCGCGACCCAGTCGCTGCTCAGCGTCCGCTCGGCCTGGAGCTCGTGGACGAGCGTGTTGCCTCGGACCGCGAGCTGGGCCAGATCGTTGCGGCGGCTGGCCTCGGCGCCTCGGGCGAGCGTGGTTCCGATCCCGACAGCGGCGAGGGCGATCAGGCCCACGAGGGGGAGGGTGAGGATGGCGACCACCTTCGAACGAATTGGCGCATGTCGCAGCATGGGCTCGTTCCTCGCGCTTCAGAGAGTGGGCCGGTGCGGGCCACCTGGCATGGCGTCGCTGGTCTGTCGCTTTAGGAAAAATCTCCTATTTGCGCGAAACAGTGAGATAGCTTAAAAGTTCAGCCGTCTGCTTGCAAACGCGCGTTTTACTCCTACAAAGCTCGAATCGGAACAATAGGAGAGGGCCCTATGCGCTCGAGGAAGTCACGCTCGGTCCTGGTCATGGTTGTGGTTACTATCCTGCTCGCCGCCTGTGACGGCTCTGCGGGCTCCCCGCCAACGCGACTCACAATCGGTTCCGGGCAGGAGGGATCAACCTTCGCGTCGTACGGCGAGGCGATGAAGGCCGTACTCGGCTCGTCCCTCTCCGGCTACCGCATGGTCATCACGCCCTCAAACGGATCACCCGAGAACGTGCGGCTGCTCGAACGGGACCCGAGCGCGATCGGACTGGTGCACTCCGGCGTGGCGAGCGACGCCATCCTTGGACGGGGGCAGTTCAAGCAGCCGGTCCCCGACCTCCGGGTCCTTGCCAACCTCTACACCAGCTACATCCACGTCGTGACGCTGCCCGACCGCAACATCCGGTCGTTCCGCGACCTCAAGGGCAAGCGGGTGTCGGTCGGCTCGAAGGGCACCGGGACCGAGATCGACGCGATGCAGCTCCTTGCCGTCTTCGGCTTCGATCCAGCCCGGGACCTGAAGGTTGAGCGGCTCAGCACGAGCGATTCGGTCGAGCAGCTGGATCGCGGCGGAATCGACGCGTTCTTCCGGACCGACGGCATCCCGGGCCCGGCCATCGCCGAGCTCGCGGGGAAGCGCAGGATCGTCCTGGTGCCCCTGGACGAGTTCGTCCGGCCGCTGCAACAGCGCTACGGCGGCGGCCAGACCTACACCGCGGCGACGATCCCGGCCGGGATCTACGGCGGCGTCTCTGCGGCGACGCCGACGGTCGCGCTGCCCAACCTACTGGTGGTCAACCGGTCGATGGACGACGACCTGGCGTACCGGCTCACGAAGGCGCTGTTCGAACACAAGGCCCAGCTCGTCGGGATCGAGAAGGAGGCCAGGAACCTGGACCAGCTCACCGCCCAGGAAGTCGCCCCGCTGGAGCTGCACCGGGGCGCGGCACGCTACTACGACGAGGCTCTGGGCTGACGCCACGGCCGTCCCCGACGTAGCGCGGCTGGAATGGCTCGGCTGGCGACGAGGCGCGCCGGCGGACGCCATGCCCAACCCGGCTGGGCAGCCACTTGGCTGGTCGGGAAGGCGGGTGTAGGGAGCATCCGGTCAGGGTGGCCCGCCAGGTAGCTCGGGTGCATGTCGATCGCGTCGCCTCCGTCCCTCAGTGGAGTCGGCCCGTCGGATCCAGGCAGAGCATCCACCTTGAGTTGCCAGTTTGGCCTGGCGTGCCTGGTGCCTGCTGGCCGGCGCCGTGAGCATTCCACCTGGGTCGGCTGTGGCCAGGGCCATTGGGTCCAGGTACCGCCGGCCGGTCGACCCTCGCTACCTGGCATCGACCTTCTGCTGCTGGTGGCGTCAATTTCGGGCGGTCCGCAACACCTCGCGCTGGGACGCGGAAGACGCTCCAAGTGTCCAGCATCGGCGCACAACCGGTGCAACCCGGCGAACGCCAGCTCTATCTTCCGACTAGCACCGGCGACACGCGCCACTCGACAGCCCGACGCCTGCTCCACCAGGTAGTCCAGCAGGGCCGTCTTGCCCACGCCCGGCTCGTCCCGCACCACCGCCCGACCCGCGCCCCCACGCACCGCGTCGAGGAGATGGTCGAGCACGTCGCGCGGAAGCGCCGGTCTTCGTCCACTATCCTCCGCGTCGCCGAACCCACATCCAGGGCTCCGAACTCCTAGAGAATCCTGTTCTCCCGCTATCTCAGCGTTGGACGCCAGCCATAGCGGATGAAGCGTCGGTGTCCATGCCCATGGACGACGATGCAGAGCCCTTGCCAGGGATCTGCCAGAAAGTGCGCTACACGCAACCTTGCCCCGCCCCACGCCCCGCTCCTCGGCAGCGTCTTTCACCTGGGCGTGTGTGGTGACGGGAGGTACTGCGCGGCGTTGAGAACCACCGGCGCATCGATGGTAAGGATGGGGTCGCCGGTTCGATTCCGGCGGGGGCTCCACACCCAGCCTGACCAGCGGAACCGCTGCTCAGTTGCCATTTGGGGATCATCGGGACCACCCCATTCGCACTGGGATGCGCTGTTCGGATCCAAGGTCCTGTTGGACAGGGCAGCCATGCTGAGCAGGGACTTTGCCAATCCTGGGGTCCGCTCAGACCTTGGTCGTCTGTTGGCACGGCGGTTCGTGAGCACATAACTGGCTCGTAGGGACGTGATCCACCTGACCGAGGCCTGCTATGTGAACTCGAACACGGCTGCGTCGGGGTCAGGGATCCAGTGGCCCGGTGGGGGTTCGAGCCAGTGTTCGTGGCGGGCGAGCTGGTCGGCCGCGGCGTGCAGGGCGTCGAGGGCGGGGTGCCGCAGCTCGCGGTGGTGAATCATTGCCCACGGGTACAGCGGCACCGGATCGGTGAGCGGCCGGACGACCACGCCGGGTGCCAGCGACCGTTCGGACAGGGTCAGGATCGGCCGGCCCTCGGCCCGCAGGTGCCGCACTGTCTCCTCCAGGCCGGCGGCGTGCGGGTGAGGCGGGGACGGCTGGGCTCCGAACGCCGCCAGCAGGCGCGCCCCGAGGTCGACCCACTCCGGCGCCTGCTCGTTGCCGGCGCTGGTGTCCACCTGCGTGCCGGCCAGCGCGGCCAGTGGGATCGTGTCGAGGTCGGCGAGCGGGTGCTCGACGGGGAGCAGCAGCGCCAGGGGCTCCAGCCGGATCAGCCGGCGGGCCAGCTGGGTGGGGAACGGCTGGCCGAGGCCTTCGCTGCGACCGAACGCGACGTCGAGTCGCCCGGCGAGCACTAGCGAGAGGGCGGCGCCAAAGCCGCCGTGGAAGCGGGCCACCAGCTCGGTGTGCGGCGCCTGCTGGCGGGCGGCGTGCAGCACCCGTGTCGGGGTGTGCCCCTCGGCGAGCAGGTCGACCACCAGCGGGCGAGCCTCGCCAGGACCGTGCAACTCCTGGAGGGTCTGGTCGTGGAGGGCGAGGAGCCCTCGGGCGTGCACCAGCAGCCGCTCGCCGTCAGGGGTGAGCGCGACCTTGCGGGTGGTGCGGGTGAACAGGCGCAGGCCGAGCTGCCGCTCGAGTCGGGCGATGTCGCGGCTGAGGGCCTGCTGGGCCAGGTAGAGCCGGGCGGCGGCGCGGGTGAAGTGCAGCTCCTCGGCAACCGCGACGAAGTGGCGCAGCAGGCGCAGGTCCAGCTCGCCCGTCATCGGCCCGACACCTCCACCTCGACCCGATTGACACTCTAGTCGCGTGAATCGGTGGCGAACAGGTGTTGGACGCCGCCCGCCGGCTCGGCAACGCTGGCAGGGTCCCGTTTGGCAGCGATCCCTGCAAGGAGGCGCAGCTCCTGTGTCGACTCCGCCGCCCTCGCCTTCCCTGCCGCTGCTGCAGCGACGCACCATGCGGGTGCTGGTCGTGGCGCAGCTGTTGGGTGCGTTGGGCCTGGCTGCCGGGGGCACGGCGGGGGCGCTGCTGGCCGAGCATCTGACCGGCAGCGCGGCGGCCGCCGGGCTGCCGCTGTCGCTGCTGGTGCTGGGCTCGGGGGTCGGCGCGGTGGCGGTCACGCGGGTCATGCGCGACCACGGTCGGCGCGCCGGGCTGACCGCCGCCTACCTGGCCGGCGCCGCCGGCGCCGCGCTGGCGGTGGCAGCGGCGGGGTGGGGGAGCTGGCCGTTGCTGCTGGCCGGCTGCCTCCTGCTCGGTGGCGGCAACGCCGCCGTGATGCTGGCCCGCTACGCCGCCGCGGACCTCAGCAGCCAACGCGGGCGGTCGATCAGCACGGTGGTGACCGCCGCCAGCGTGGGCGCGGTCGCCGGCCCCAACCTCCTGGGGCCGGCCGGCCCTCTCGCGGAAGCGGTTGGGCTGCCGGCGCCGACCGGCCTGTTCCTGCTGGCGGTCCCGTCGTTCCTGGGCGCGGCGCTGGTGCTGGCGGCGTTCCTGCGGCCCGACCCGCTGCAAGTCGCAAAGTCCGCGGCCCTCTCCAGCGAGCAGCCCGCCGCGGCGGGTGCCAGGGGCGAGCTGGCCGTCCTGCTGGGCGACCGCCACATCCGCCTGGCGCTGCTGGCGCTCGCCATCGCCAACCTCGCCATGGTCGGGGTGATGGCGGTGGCGCCGGTGCACCTCCAGCACCACGGTGCTGGGATGGGCACGATCGGGCTGATCATCAGCGCCCACATCGCCGCCATGTACCTGCCCGCGCCGGTGACCGGCTGGCTGGCCGACACGTTCGGCGCACGCGCCGTGGTCGGCCTGGGAGCGCTGGTGCTGCTCGCCGCGGCCGCCGCCGCGGTGCCGGGCTCCGGTCACCTGGGGATCATGGGGGCGCTGCTGCTGCTGGGCGTCGGCTGGAACGCCGGGCTCATCGGCGGCAGCGCGTTGCTGCGCGATGCGCCGGTCTCCCCGTCACTGCGGACCCGCGCCGAGGGGCTCGGCGAGCTGGGCATGGGTACCGCCGCGGCAGCGGGTGGCAGCGGCGCCGGGCTGCTGCTGGCCGCCGGCGGGTTCGGGCTCCTCGGCGTGGTCGCGGCCGCGCCCTGCCTGCTGCTCCTGGCCGTGCTGGCCGCTACCGGCAGGCGGCAAGCGGGCAGCGTCGTCGGCGCTCGATCCAGGAGCGGCACCACGACCCATCGCAGCGTGAAGGCGACGGCCGAGTAAGGACGAGAGCGTGGGAGCCGACCAGGCGCAAGCGGGCGGGACCGGCTCGGCGGAGGTCCGGGTCTCGACCATCGAGCTGTTCTTCGATCTGGTCTTCGTCTTCGCCATCACCCAGCTCACCAGCCTCCTGGCCGGCGAACCGACCATGGCGGGCCTGGGCCGCGTCGCCCTGGTCTTCGGCAACCTGTGGTGGATCTACGGCGGGTATGCGTGGCTGACCAACGCCGTGCCGCCACGAGAGCCGGTGCTGCGGTTGCTGCTGCTGCTCGCCATGGGCGGCTTCCTGGTCGCAGCGCTGGCGATTCCCACCGCCTTCGATGGCGGCGGTGTCGCCTTCGGTGTGGGGTACCTGCTGGTGACACTCGTGCACACCGGGATGTTCCTGCTGTCCAGCCAGGAGAGTGCGGTGCGGGCCATGCGCCGGCTGGGGCCGGCCAACGCCATCACTGCAGCGCTGTTGCTGTGGGCGGGCTTCACCCAAGGTCTGCTCCAGTGGACCCTGTGGACGGCGGCCTTTGGGCTGCACTGGGTCTCGCCATTCTTCACGGCGGTGCCGGGGTTCCCCATCCGGGCCGCCCACTTCGTGGAGCGCCACGGGCTCATCGTGCTGATCGCGCTCGGCGAATCGATTGTTGCCGTTGGTATCGGCATGGCAGGACATGGCCTGCAAGTCGACCGCGTCGTCACCGCGGTGCTGGGTCTGGCGTTGGCGGCCGCGCTGTGGTGGCTGTACTTCGACGGCGAGGACGAGCGGGCCGAGCGCGTGCTGGACGCCGCAGGAGTCGACCAGACCACATGGCTGGCGCTGTACGGGTTCGGCTACGCGTTCCTGCCAATTCTGAGCGGGATCATCGTGTTCGCCGCCGGCGTCAAGAACGCCGTCGGGCACCAGGGCGAGCCCGTGACCGCGTCGGCGGCGTGGCTGCTGGCCGCCGGCGTGGGCACCTACCTCGTCGGGCTGGCATGGTTCCGGCGACTGCTCGGCATCGGGCCCATAAGCGCGCGCTTGGCGATCGCCGGCGCTGTGCTGCCCTCCGCGATGATCGGCCTGGCGGTCTCGCTCGAAGCACAGTTGGGCGTGCTCGCAACGCTCGTGGTCGGCGGCGTCCTGGCCGAGCCGGCCTGGGAGCGCCACATGAGAGCAGCGGTTGGAGGATAGGACAGCACTGTTGTATCCGATGCGCCGGTAGTTGCCGGCACCCAACAGGGAGAATCGCAGTGACCAGATCCAGCGTGAAGGCGATCCCCGAAGGGCTGCATACCATCACCCCGCACATCGTCGTCCGAGACGCGGCGCAAGCCGCCGAATGGTACAAGCAGGCGTTCGGTGCCCACGAGCGCAGCCGCGTGCCGCTACCCGGTGGGAAGCTGATGTCGGTGGAGCTGTGGTTCGGCGACTCAGCGGTGATGGTGGCTAACGAGTTCCCGGAGATGGACGTCGTCTCGCCGCAGACCGTGGGCGGCACGTCCACCGTGCTGCACCTCTACACCGAGGACGTGGACGCCCTCTGGACACGCGCGGTGGACGCGGGCGCACAGGTGCTGCACCCGCTCCAGGACCAGTTCTGGGGCGATCGCCATGGACAGCTCATCGACCCCTTCGGGCATCGCTGGGGCCTTGCCACACACGTGCGCGACGTCCCGCCCGAAGAGATCGCCCGCGCCGCAGCGGCAGCGTTCGGCGGCTAGACCGAACTCGCCGACAAGGTCCGGGTCCTCACCGAACTGGTTCCAGCACGGATAGCACGGCGGTGCGCCCCCCAATCCATGGTAAGGATGGAGCTACCGCGCCGAATCGGAACGCCGGCATGCCGCAGCCAAGCGTGCCTCGGCCTCCTGGCCCCTCGGGGGAGTGGTGCGGCCGCACCTTCACCGCTGCCGCCGCTTGGCGCCTCAAGCAACGCTCCCGTCGATGCTACAGAGCCTCGCCTAACGAGGGTCAGTCCTCGGCGACCCGGTAGACACCCTACAACCGAGGTCGCCAGCAGTTGACCGAGACACCTTGGCTGAGCGCAGCCAGAGGACCGCAGCTCACCTCATCCCTGTGGCGCTGACGGAACAGCACAACCTGGGACAACAAATGGATGGCACAGCGCCCTGTTATCGATCTCTGATAAGGATGAGGCCGCCGGTTCAAGTCCAGCCAGGCCCACTACACCGAGGGTTGACCTGCGAGAATGCTTGTCTGTTGCTTCCTCCGACCGCGGCCCGTTGCCGTTCTGCAACACCGCCGCCGCCAAGATGCAGCTGAGAAGCCGAGGCTAGGAGCCATCGGATCTGCTGAAACGCCCGTGTCTAGTCCG
>Ga0307409_100002161_pt1 | contig 10136 bp, 12 predicted proteins | sample 322Ometagenome_2_FD_203888 | JGI IMG/M metagenome (GOLD analysis project Ga0307409, IMG submission 203888) | Maize rhizosphere microbial communities from greenhouse at UC Davis, California, United States - 322HYB-O-2 | ecosystem: Host-associated > Plants > Roots > Rhizosphere > Soil | place... | reverse complement strand
TTGCTCGCGAGCCTTTCATCTCGTGGCGCAAACGAGGATTCGTCAATGTGCTGATGCAAAGCGGCGCCAAGCGCGACGCTCGCCTCAAAGATGCGCCGACGATTTATGAGCTCATGGACAAGTACAAAACCAACGCAGCCGGCAGAAGTCTGGCTAAAGTGGTTTTGTCCGCAGGCGAGTTCGGCCGCCCACTGGTTACACCTCCCGGGGTTCCGGCTGATCGTTTGAAGATCCTGCGCGACGCGTTTGACAAATCGGTAAGCGACCCCTCCTTGCTAGAAGCAGCCGAGAAGCGAAGACTCGAGATGGATCCCGCCAGCGGCGCCGAGTTGGAAACCTTGGCTAAGGAAGTCATGTCGGCGAGTCCGGAGATCGTCGAGCGGATGCAAAAATTATTGAGCGGTAAGTAATGTCACACTAACAGCCGGGGCATCCCTCAGTCGTTGCTCAACCGGAGACGCCTCGGCAACTAGAGACGGGAGGGAAATCCAATGATTCTGATTCTCGTCATAGCTTTTGTCATCGTCTGGCATTCCACCCTTTTTGCTCAAGCGTCCTTTTCCCAGGGTAAAACCATCAGCATCGCGGTCGGCACCAAGGTTAATACAAACGGGAAACCGGCGCGATCCTCGGATCAAGGACTCGCCGACTATTTACGAATTGATGGACAGGTACCAGGCCAGCGATGCGGGGCGCGCGCTGGCCAAAGTGATTCTCGCTTCAGGTGATCTGGGCCGTCCGATTGTAGCCCCTCCGGGGGTCCCGGCGGACAGGATAAAGATTTTGCGCGAGTCATTCGAGAAGACGATTCAGCATCCGGCACTCTTGGCCGGGCGGAAAGAAGAAGGCTGGAAATCGATCCTACCCCTGGAGAGGAAATGGAAGCGCTGGCCAAGGACGTGATGGCGACTCCGCCCGACGTCGTTTCGAGCATGCGTAAACTCCTCGGCAGCTGACATTGGAAACGTGGAAGTCGTCGAACCAATGAAAAACTGCTGTGAACGTAAGCAAAAGTTCTCACAACTTGAACAAACAAGGGGGAATTATGAGGAGAGTTGTTGTCTTTTTATTTTTATCGGTTGTCTGGGGCGCCTCCGCCAACGCGCAAACGCCCTTCTATCAAGGCAAGACAATCACGATCATAGTCTCGACCAAAGCCGGTGATGTTTACGACCTCTACCCGCGTCTGGTCGCCGAGTTCATGCCCAAACACATCCCCGGAAGTCCGAACATCATAATTCAAAATGTTCCCGGCGCCGCCGGTCTGATTGGCACCAATCAAGTGTACAACGTCGCGAAACCGGACGGATTGACCTTCGGCGCAACATATCCAGCGCTTTACTTCGAGCAACTGGTCAAACGTCCCGAAGTCAAGTTCGACTGGACCAAGTTCATCTGGATTGGTAGCACGATTAATTCGAATAGTCTCATGTACATGCGCTCAGATACGCCGTACAAAACCATCGAAGATGTCCGCACCGCGTCGACCCCGCCAAAGTGCGGCGCCACCGGCGTGACATCGTCCGCATACTATATGCCGAAACTCCTGGAGGAAGCTTTCGGGACAAAGTTTGATGTGGTCTCCGGTTACGTGGCCGGCCAGGACATTGACCTGGCGGTGGAACGCGGCGAAGTACAGTGCCGCGCATTTACCATCAATGCCTTCTTCGCGCGCGAGCCGTTTATCACTTGGCGTAAGAAAAACTTCGTGAACGTACTGTATCAAACTGGAAGCAAGCGCGACGAAAGACTGAAAAATGTGCCGTTATTCAATGAGCTGATGGATAAGTACAAGACGACGGAAGAGACCAGGCAGCTGGCCAAAGTGGTTTTGGCCTCGGACGAGTTCGGCCGCCCCCTGGTCTTCCCTCCGGGCGTTCCCGCCGACCGTGTTAAAATTATTCGCGATGCATTTTATAAAACCATCAACGATCCGGCGCTTCTCGCCGAAGCAAAACGACGCCAACTGGACATCGATCCCGCAACGGGGGAGCAATTGGATGCTCTCGCCAAGGAAGTCATGACTGCGACGCCGGAAATCGTAGAGAAGGTCAAGAAGCTGATCGGCAAGTAAGAATGAATCCTCGGCTTGTAGTGCAATCAGGTTTAAGAAGACTCAGACGATTGTGTTACATTGAGGTAACTGATGTAATGAGGTCGAGAGTTTATCGACGAAAAACAAGAGCGAAGCGAGTCGCTTCGCTCTTGTTTTTCGCTCTCATACTCGCGGGCTTAAGCTCTACCTCACACGCGCAAAATCCGTACTATCAAGGCAAGCAAATCAGACTTATCATCGGCTCCAGTCCCGGCGGCGGCTATGATCTATGGCCGCGGATGATGCTTCGTTATCTGACCAAACATATCCCCGGCAATCCGGAGATCGTGCCGCAAAACATGCCGGGCGCCGGCGGCGTGGTGGGCGCCAACTATGTCTATGGTATCGCTAAACCCGACGGTCTGACCATCGGCGCTTTCAATCCAGCGCTTTACTTCGATCAACTGATAAAGCGCGAGGAAGTTAAATTCGACTGGTCAAAATTTGCTTGGATCGGATCACCCGAACAGAACGACATTCTCCACTTCATCCGCAGCGACGCGCCGTACAAGACCATTGATGACCTACGTAACGCTAAGGAATCGCCGAAATGCGGCAGTTCCGGTACAGGCACTACTGGCCACTATATTCCTCGCCTGCTTGAAGAGGTTCTCGGGATTAAAACTCACATCGTCAGCGGCTACCAAGGCGGCGCCGAGATCGATCTCGCCATTGAAAGAAATGAGGTCGTTTGTTGGTCACCAGTCGTGGCTACATACTTCGGCAGAGATCCCTACAAGCGCTGGCACAAAAGCGGGTTTACCCGGGTCGTCCTCCAGACCGGTGAAAGACGTGACTCCCGATTGAACGATGTGCCGACTCTTTGGGAGCTCATGGATCAGTATAAGACGCCGGATTCCGGCAAACGGTTGGCGAAGGTTATTTTGACAGCCGCTACTCTCGGACGCCCCATTACGGCTCCCCCGGGAACTCCCAACGAGAGGGTACGAATTCTTCGGGAAGCCTACGCTAAAGCGCTCAGTGATCCTGATCTGCTCGGCGAAGCTAGCAAGCGAAATTGGGATGTGGAGCCGGTTAGCGGCGAAGCTTTGGAGTCGCGATCGAAAGAAGTTATCGCTCAGCCCGCCGAGGTCATAGAACGAATGAAATGGGTTCTCGGCAAATAATCTGTTATCAGCGCTCCCAACGTTGATTGACTTTGCAGCTCCTGTCCAAAAACAACTCTCCGGTTGGATGGCAAAAGCGTAAGTCGGGCATCCCGAGTTCGCTTGAAACTGAAACAGCCCACGCGACTTAGTGATCTGCCGCACAAAAATCGGCCGCATACTGCGGCCGTCAACAAAAATTCATCGAAGGTTGAAGCTTGTTACGCAGGTATAGCGGAACACAGATATTTATGCGGACACGATAGCGTTGGTGCCGCATAGGATATGGCGCTGATCTAAATGCCTCGGCGCTCACAGCAATCACCGGATCACTCCTCCGCAGCTCGAATCTTTGACTCAGAGCTGAGTTGATCAAGTGTTATCCTGCTTGAGTCATACCACTCTAGCAGCAATACCTGGTACTGCACGCGCTTAGATCCCCTAACTCAGCATCAGTTGTAAGACTTGGAAAAGAGGGTACAAAATTGTAGATCTTTGTCGATTGATGTCTACGTCTGAAGCCCGCCCTGAGCTAACTTTCGCTAACTCCGGCGATCAACTCCGCTAAAATATTACACTTCCGTGCTCGATCTCACTCCTCTTGATCTACATCACACCCGGCACAACCGTTGCTATTTGAAGATTCATACAAGATTTGTCGGAAACTGATCCAAAAGGAGTCCAGCCACCCAGCGATGCTCACCTATCTTTCCAAACGTAAGTGCCCGCGGTGCGCTTTCGATTTTGTCGTCGTTCTGTTGGATTGCCACTCCCGAATGCAATGGATTAACGGTTTCTGCGGAAAATGCGATCACAATATTTCATGGAAGTTGTTTCGGAGAAAAGATTATGAACCCAGAAACTATTCTGTGGACTCGAGTACTCTTACAAGCGATATGGGACCTCGCCGGCATACGAGTCAACGCCCCACCGAGAGACGTGCCAAGGCTCCGGTCATCCGCCCGGGCTTGGATCTGCTCCGCTGATCATTCACAGGGAAGCTTTATCTGGACCTGTCATTCTCTTTCGCTCGATCCCGAGACAGTGCGAAAGCGCGTGTTGAACAAGAGCAAAGCAGATCTGAAAGCTATCGCGGAAAAGGAATTTCTCGAGGGCCCATTGCACTTGATCAATTCGATCTAAACAAAAGTATTAAACGTGGAGGGAGCGACCGCAGCCCGCAATGCGATGCTGGCAGCTGCAGAGATAATGCAAACTACGCCTTCACTGCTTCGAGTGCGTCCTCGACCTCTTCAGGGCGGCGCATACAGTCAACTTCCTCGAAATCGCCGCGCAAGGCTTTCAAAGCATACTTCTCCCGGTTGATTTCATCGCGAGTACGAACCCCGACTCGCCGGAAGATTGGCACAGGCGGACACCAACCCTGGATCGCATGTTGAAATAAGAATGGCAAAACGCCGCTCGGCACAATTAGCCATTTCCTGTTACGGATGATGCCCAGCATCAGTCCGATGAAAGCGATCGCGGAGGCGTTAGTTTCGAGCAGGCGCTCCATGTCCCATTCATGGTCAAGCTCATTGATGCGCCGGGAAATCTCACTCTCAGTTCGTTGAGAGTACTCCCGAACGCGAGTCTCAATCTCCCGATCAATTTGCCGATTTATCTCTTCAGCCGTGTTAGCGCGTACTCTATCTGCATTCTCCATGTTAATTGACCTCCGGTAATCGTCTCCCCCTTGGATGAGCTCACATCATCCAAAATGTTGTCGTGCCTTTCTGGTGACGAATGTCGTCGTGGCTAGATCTCTATCTACTCTAGCATTTAGGTCGCGGCGAAAAAATCCGTGGCAGGGCAAGGTTGGCGGCTAGAGCTCTCTATCGGAGGTTACTACCTCCTTAACCAAAAACATGCATCGCTGACATCTGACCTCGGAAACTGTGCCGTTATTGTATTCGGTTTGTTTAAGATCTTTCGAGCCGCATTCGGGGCACTTGGTTCCTTGATCAGTCGCTACGTCATATCCAAGTTTTTCGATTTCAACATGTCCTTTCCTTACCGGAAGCATCTCAATCTCATAATAAAGCTGGCACTGGCGACAAATAAGGCGGCACTCGCGAAATAATCTCGGTCTGTACTCTCGTGGTTTCCACTCGGTTTCAACGACAAAGTCCTGCGATTGACAATTGGGGCAGGTCATTTTGATTTCCATAAACCCTCCTTCGCACGGGAAAGTACAGCGGGCAGCTCGACACTATCTTGAAGGGACAATACTTACGATCCATCAGAAGATTCCTAACAGCCGTTGAACATTCCGATAAGCAGGCGTTTTGCCTGGTCAATACCGATTCGATTGGAGCAATCGACCTTCGGATGACCCATGCATTTAGATTGCCCTAAAATCAGCTGCTCCGTAGAATCAACTACTTATGACCGCCTGTCAATAATAAAGCTCATCGCTGACGGATGATCTCAGGGTGATCACAAACGCAAGCTGCTGCATTATCTTCTCTAGGAGTCGAGCTGGCAACTGACGTCCATCTCATGCGAAACGACGCGATAGTTAATTTACGGAAAGAAAGAACCCGCTCACAGACTTAAAACAGGCCAGAGCTTTGCCGATAAGGAACCGGCGGTAACGGCTCTGAGAAGTAGACTGATGAAGGATGGGAGCCTTGGCCCGACTACGACCCTCGTATTTTCATTCCACCTTTACGGGTACGTTGACGTTACCGGTCGATACAATTCAAATATACCTTGCTTCACACGCGGGCGTGCAATCCTTAAGTTAGCGGCAGCTTGCGACTTGAAGTCAAAGCTTGGTTCTGTCACTGTTTGTGCATTCTGATTTGCGACGATTCAATGGCGGAACTCGCACCTCCCCGAGAGCAACTCCTGGCTCTTGCCTCTCATCTAAACAGTCGACGCGGCAGCATTCTGGAAACATGGCGCGCGGCGGTGAAACAGGATTCAGAGCTAAACAATGCAACAACGCTCTCGAGTGCTCAGTTCTACGATCATATCCCAAGCGTACTCGATTCGTTTGAAAAGAACCTTTGCGCCCGTAGTCAAGCGGACGCCAGCGAGGAGGCAGAAGCCCGAAAAGAACTGGCCGCTGACCATGGACTTCATCGCTGGCATCACGGCTACAATCAACAAGAAGTGATGCGCGAGTGGGGTCACTTACATCTCTGTCTCGTCACCGAGCTCGAAGAATACGATGCGTCGCATCCCGAGGTTGCGCATGACGTGATGGCTTTTGCGCGGCTGACATTGGCGAGGCTGTGCAGCGATGGCGTCAATGAAAGCGCGTCGCGTTATGCTCGTCTGCAACAGGTGGAGGCGGCTGGCCGCCTTCGTGACTTGGAACAGGCGCTAAGGCAGCTGCAACAAGTGGAGCGGCAAAGAGCCGATGCATGGCGCGAAGCAGCACACGACCTGCGTGGCAAGCTGGGAGTAGTTAAAAATGTCACCGAAATATTGACGGACGACCGTTTGCCCGAGTCGGACCGAAGCGAAATTCGCATGATGCTACAGCAGGGTGTCGAGTCGTTACACGCTCTTCTCGAAGATCTGATCGTATTGTCTCGGTTGGACGCGGGTCACGACCGACGCAATATCACCCGCTTCGATGCCGGCGCTATGCTGCGGGATTTGTGTGCTGCTATGAAATCCGCTGCGAAAGAGCGCAATCTGTTTCTTGAATCCGTGGGTCCCGACTCGCTTATCGTCGAAGGAGATTCCGTCAAAACTCAACGTATCGCTCAGAACTTGCTCTTAAACGCTATTAAGTATACCGAAAAAGGAGGCGTTAAGGTCGGCTGGTCGGAAGTAGCTCCGCAAACCTACGAGCGCTGGATCTTGTATGTGCAAGACACCGGTCCAGGTTTCGAAGATGGCTCGGTTACCCCGCTTGCGCAAGCAATCAAGAAGTCGACGGAAGAGGTTCAGGTGGTGGAACAGGAGGCCGAGAAGGCCGGTCAGGATTCAACCTTTGTCGCCCCCGCACCTGTACTTCCGTCTGAGTCAAAAACTCGGCCCGACTATCAACCACCGGGTGAAGGTATCGGCTTATCAATTGTTAAGAAACTATGCGAACTATTGGACGCCAGCTTGGAATGTGAAACGGAGCGCGGCAAAGGGAGCACGTTCCGGGTAACCTTTCCCCGCCACTATCAAGCTTGACCGCGGGCTGCAGCTATACCGAACATAAGGGAGCGGCCTTACCCCGGGCTTTGCGAGTGATGCTGCCGCTAATTTCATGAACAGGGAATTAGCTTGCTTGCGGAAGACTTCCATTCGGCCTGCGCTAATTGGTTTTCCTTTCGGATTCCTAGATTCTGTCATTGTCAGATTGAAACGGCTTCTCGGGTCTACATCGGCATAGGCGGATTGACGGAATTATCGCATTCACTAAATCCGGCGACGCCGCAGGATGGTGCTATCCGCACCAGAATAGGATAGAAATAGCACGTGCGCGAGCTCCGCCAGAGCTGAGTTAAGGTCTCATCATTTAGGAGATTTAAAGTGTTGACCATCGATGCTGATGCCCATGTAGTTGAGAGCGAACGAACCTGGGACTATTTGGAGGGTAGCGACAAAGGTAATAGGCCGGTGCCCATTACCGTCGACATGCCTCAGGACAAGAGAAAAAACTTCTGGATTATCGGTGGCCGCCTAATTGGGGGCGCGATAATATCGGTAAGGATACTTCTCAGGAGTCTCGGGAGATGGCCGACATCGAGGCGCGGCTAAAGCACACGGATGAGATCGGCACAGGGATTCAGGTGCTCTACCCCACTCTCTTTCTACGCCCCGTGGACGGACCAACCGGAGATCGAGCTAGCGTTGAGCCGCTCTTATAATCGCTGGCTTGCTGACATCTGGCATAAAGCCAAGGATCGCTTGCGCTGGGCAGTGCATTTACTGTTGATGACGATGGACAAAGCCCTCGACGAGCTTCGCTGGGCCTTCAACGGCGCGTGCGCTGTTTTCATGCGCGGACTCGAAACCGCTCATAGGTTGCACGATCCATACTTCTTTCCCTTGTATGAGGAAGCAAGCCGGCTCAGTATGCCGATCGGCATTCACTCAGGCGTAGGGAACTTCGCGGTCTCCGAGGCTTTCGGCGGCGATCCTTTTCGCGAAGCCAAGCTCGGAGTGATTGGCGCCTTTCACGCTATGATCGTGCGAGGCATCCCGGAACGTTTCCCGCGTCTTCGCATCGGCGCCATCGAAGTTTCCGCGCAATGGATTCCGTACGTGATCCATGACATAAACCTGCGTTTGCCGAAATTTCTCGGCAAAGAGGCCAATCCCGATGTGCTGCGCAACACCAGTCAACTGTTTGTTGCCTGCCAGACCGATGATGATCTGCCTTATGTATTGAAGTATTCTGGTGAAAACAGAGCCTGATGATCGGCTCTGATTAGGGCCACGCCGATAATCCCAGCGAGTTGCTCGCTTTGACTCGGCTTAAAGCCAGAGGTGAAATCGATCCGCAGGTGATCGATAAGATTCTCTATGACAACCCAGCGCGGTTCTACGGTTTGTCGATTAATTGAGTTCATGTAAGAAAGACGCTGCGGCATCCGCGGCGACGGCTCACTTCATCGCGCGAAATTTCGGCAAGGTGTGGCCTTCGTTATCCTCATAGCCACTTCCACCGGCATGCCGATCTTCACTTGATCCGGCGGGCAGTCGATGACGTTGCTGATCAAGGGCGGTCCTCGTCGAGATCGACTAATGAAACGTTGTAAGGCGCTTGTCTTCCTAAGCCGAATGCCAGGCGGCAGTAAGTGACGAACGAATACACTTTACCTTTGCCGCTGAGTTGAACCCACTCGTACTCCGGAGAAAGAGAGTGGGGCACGATCCCTGAGGCGGGTAGCTAAAAAGTTTACCGCACGCGCCGCAGCGTTGCGCCGTCAGTTTGTGCTCGCTTAGATTAGCCCAAAACGGCTTGGCTTCCGGTTCCTGGAGGAACAATTCTACTTTGCGGACGGCTCGCCCGCGGTGGTCTTTTGTCTCGCTCATAATGCCCCAAGATCGGACTAGCGTGGATGCATAGGCTGCCGCCATGGCCGCTGACGATACCAAGTCTGGCATCTTTTAGCCGCGGAGCTGTCGCTCCGCTTCGGTGACGTGCAGCATGCCTTCGATGTGCGCCCTGTGAGAACAGGCCTCCATGGGTGTTCACCGGAAGCTCGCCGCCAACTTCGATACGGCCGTTTTGACAAAGTCCTTGCCTTCGCCTTTTTTGCAGAAACCATAATCTTCCAGGGTAATCATCGTGGTGATCGTGAAGCAGTCATAGATCTCGGCGAAGTTCATTTTCCGGGTGTGAGTCCGGCCATCTGGTATGCCAGTTTGGAAGACTTCTTGCCGCCGAGATTCGTCAAATTGGGAGCATCCATCAGGCTAAAGTGTGGATGATGCTGCCCCACTCCTAAAATCGCCACCGGCCGCTTGGGAAAATCACGGGACGTTCGGCACTGGTAACCAGAACAGCGCCGCGACATGGGCGAGATCTTCGCTGGTAGTGCCGAAGTCGTGCATCTGGCGCTGCGCGGCGAAGGCGTGATTGGCGACGGCCGAGAAATGGCCCCAAGATTCCTCCCACTATTCGTCGCCATGACGAATCGGGCTGCCGAGTGACGCATCGGAGTAGCGCGTTTGCGCGCGTGCACGCACATGACCGTGTTGGCCATGCCTGCTTCGATCGCCATCACCGCGTTCGAACCATCGCAATCGGGGAGGCGCCGCCGAGAGCGAGATCGGTGGCGTAAGTCGGGCTCATACGCGCCATGTTTGCCATGCGCACCGGATAACTACGGTGCGCGTCATTGAGCGGTTGATTGCTAATGAAGCCGTCGACCTCAGAGGCTTTGATCCCGGCATCGTCGAGGCAAGCCTTGATGCATTCGAGATGAAGCGAAGCGTGCTCCCTCTGGTCGCTTACCGACTTTAGTTTTCGC
>Ga0307409_100002160_pt1 | contig 10138 bp, 7 predicted proteins | sample 322Ometagenome_2_FD_203888 | JGI IMG/M metagenome (GOLD analysis project Ga0307409, IMG submission 203888) | Maize rhizosphere microbial communities from greenhouse at UC Davis, California, United States - 322HYB-O-2 | ecosystem: Host-associated > Plants > Roots > Rhizosphere > Soil | place... | reverse complement strand
CGCGTTCCGCACAGTCGCTGGCGTGAAGACACCCACCGAACCGGAGTGGGCCCGCAGCAACTGGCAAAGCTATGCCGTCCGCGTTGCCCCGGGCCGCCAGCGCGCAATCATGCAGGCGCTGCTCGACGAGGGGATCTCGACCCGCCGTGGCGTCATGAACGCGCACCGGGAGCCGGCCTATCCGGCGGGCACCTGGCGCGTTGCGCCCGGGCACGGTCTCGAACGAAGCGAAGAAGCCCAGGACACGGCAATCGTGCTGCCGCTTTTTCATGATCTCGACGACGCGGATCAGGGCAGAGTGATCGACGCCGTCACCAGAGCCGTTTCAGCACACGCGTGATTTCGATCGTCACGCCGGCGTTCAACGAAGCGGGGAACCTGCAGCGCCTTCATGCCCGCATCGCCGAAACGATGGCAACGCTCGGGGTTGACTGGGAGTGGATCGTCGTTGACGACCATTCCCGCGACGATACGTTCGCGGTGATCCGGCGGCTGTCGTCCACCGATCCGCGCGTCCGCGGTGTCCGCCTGGCGCGGAACAGCGGTTCGCACGTCGCCATCGCGTGCGGCTTGCGTCTCACGACCGGCGACGCCGTCGTCATGATGGCGTCGGACCTTCAGGATCCGCCGGAAACGATCGGCACGATGCTCGAGCGATGGCGCCGCGGCGCGCAGATCGTCTGGGCCGTCCGGCGCTCGCGGCCGGGCGAACAGTCACACGCCCGGTTCGCCGCGGCCTATTACTGGATTGTGCGCAACGTCGTCGGGCTTCGGGACATGCCGGCGAAGGGAACCGACTTCTTTCTCGCGGATCGCCGCGTTGTCGATGCGTTCCGTTCGTATCCCGAACGCACCACCAGCCTGTTCAACCACCTCACGTGGATGGGGTTCAAGCAGGAGTACGTCGACTACGAGAAGCAGCCACGCACGGCTGGCGCGTCCGGATGGACGCTGGCGCGGAAGATTCGGCTGGTCATCGATTCCGTCACCGCATTTTCCAACGCGCCGCTGCGATGGTGCGCGTATTTCGGCGCCGCGATGCTGGCAGTGGCGCTGGTATCGACCGTCGTCGGCGTCCGGCTGCTGCCGGAGCTCGGCGGCGGGCTGCTGCTGGTGCTGGCGGTGCTCTTCGGCCTGTCGGGCGTGCAGATGCTTGCGCTGGCGATCGTCGGCGAGTACGTGTGGAGCGCGCTCGCCGAGGCGAGACGCCGCCCGCAATTCGTCATCGAAGCGGCGACGTCGGACGACGTGTTGGAGATGACGGTAAAATGACAATTTCCCTCAGGAACACACCGCGCCCATGATCGATTGCATCGCCGGCTACCACCTGAATCCGTGGACGTGCGGCATCGCCAAGTTCAATGCGATTCTGGCCAGGGAGCTCGACGTGCCCGTCGTCGGGCTTGCGTCGCCTGACCTGCGCAACTACGCGCGCCCGCTGCTGTCGATCAAGATGTCGGAGTTCACCGACGACGATGCCCGGTCGCTGGCAGCTTGGGTCGACGCCAACGCCGGCGGATTCGACCTGTTCCTCCACGCGTTCGACGGCACCCCGATCGAACAGCGGCTGCTGAAGGCGGCGGCGCACGTCTATTGCGGCAATCGCGAGCTGATGCACCAGCTGGCGCCGTCGCGCGCCGATATCGTCGAACTCTTCTGTCCGGGCACGCTGCTCAATTCGCAGCGGTTCCAGGACACCGACGTGAAGGTGTTCACCTTCGGCATGGCGCACAAGATTCGCGTGCCGCTCTACCGGCGGCTGCGCGACCTGTTGGAGGCGACCGGAAAAAGTTATTCGGTGTATGTGTCAACGGCACTGCACGAGAACACCAGCTTCGACGGCTCGTTCGTCGTCCGCTTCGAGGAGCTGCAGTCGATTTTCAACGGGCAGGTCTATTTCATGGGCTACCTGTCCGATACCGCCGTCTTCAACCATCTGATGGACTGCACCTTCCTGGCCGCGTTTTTCGAGAAGGGGCTGCGCGCCAACAACACGACGGTGAACGCCGCCATGGAATGCGGATGCGCGGTCATCACCAACCTCGATGAGCACTCGCCCGCCGGCCTGACGCACATGCGGAACGTTCTCGACATCAATCTGTGTGACCGGCTGCCGGATTTCGAGCAGGCGCAGCAGATAGGCCGGGCGGCGCGCGACATCGCGCACGGCCAGTACGGATGGGACCGGCTCGTCAGCGAGCTGCGGTCGGTGGTCCGGACGTAGCAGGAAAGATAGGCCACCCAGCAACCCAGGCGACCTCTTTATGATCGTTACGAAGGACGCACGCCAACGGTCCGTCGATCTCTCGACGATTCCAACCGTCGTTCTCAATTCAGTGGGCGGCGAAGACGCGCCGGCGGCCGACGGCCGCACCTTCGCGAAGGTCGACCCGGCGACGGGGCAGGAGATCTGCCGCGTGGCGCGGTCCGCCGCCGCGGACATCTCGCGGGCGGTCGATGTCGCGAAGCGCGCGCAGCCGGCGTGGGCGGCATTGACCGTCGTGAAGCGCGGCGACATCCTGCGGCAGATTGCGCTTCTGATGCGCGAGCGTCGCGAGGCGATTGCCGGGCTGGTCGCGCACGAGGCCGGGAAGTCGAAGAAGGACGCGCTCGGCGAAACGGACGCGGCTATCGAGATGGGCTTCTTCGTAGCGGGCGAGGGCCGCCGTTTCTACGGCCAGACCACGACCAGCGCCGTTCCAAACAAGGCGGCCATGGTCGTCCGGCAGCCGCTTGGCGTCGCCGGATTGATCATCGCGGCGAACACGCCGATCGCGAATGTCGCATGGAAGGCCTTTCCGGCGCTGCTGTGCGGCAACTCGGCGATCCTCAAGGCGGCGGAGGACACGCCGCTGTCGGCCTGGGCTTTTGCCCAGCTCGCCCGCGAGGCAGGTGTGCCGGAAGGCGTGTACACGACGATTCACGGGCTCGGGCCGGAGGCCGGTGCGCCGCTCGTCGAGCATCCGGACGTCGCGGTTGTCAGCTTCACCGGCTCGTGCGAGGTCGGGCGCTGGATCGCCGAAACGGCGGGCCGGCGGCTGGCCAAGACCTGTCTCGAACTCGGCGGCAAGAACCCGTTGATCGTGTGTGACGACGCCGATCTGAAGAATGCGGTGACCTGGGCGATTCGCTCGGCGTTCAGCAACGCCGGGCAGCGCTGCGCGGCGGGCAGCCGGCTGATTGTGTTCGACGGCGTCTACGACCGGTTCAGAGCAATGCTGGTCGAGGCCACCGGCCGTCTGAAGGTCGGGACGGGCGACGCGGATGATTACGGTCCGGTCATCAATCACGAGCAGATGACGAACATGCTGTCGGCAGTGGAGCGGGCGAAGGCGTCTGGCGCGTCGGTGCTGACCGGGGGGCATCGGCTGACCGGGAGCGGGTACGGCGACGGTTATTTCGTGGCGCCGACGGTCCTCGAGCACGTCGGACCGAACGACGAGATTTCGCGGAGCGAGCTGTTTGGTCCGATCACGTGCCTGTATCGCGTGAAGAGCTTCGATGAAGCGATCGCGCTGGCCAACGACTCGCCGTTCGGGCTGACGGCGTCGATCCATACCCAGAACATCAACCGCGCGATGACGTTCCTCGGCCGGATACAGACCGGCGTCGCCGTCGTCAACGGCGGCACCTATGGCAGCGAGCCCCACATGCCGTTTGGCGGCCTGCGGCAATCCGGCAACGGCTGGCGCGAGGCGGGCACGCAGGCGCTGGACGTGTACTCGGACCTGAAAACCATCTATATCAATCACAATCCGGATGCAGTCTGACGACGGCTGTTCACAGTTCCCGGTGCTCACTTCTGAGTTCGTGTTCAGGTTCGGTGCAGAGTTCGGAGTTCGATGTTCGATCGTTCGCCGCGGCTGTGCGTACGAACGTCGAAGACGAACACGGCCGCCGGAACCGAACGTGAACACGAACCGGGCACCGAGAACATAGAAGTGGGAACTGCGGCGCTTCCATCCGTCGTTGCGCTGATTCCGGCTCGCCGCGGCTCGAAGCGTGTGCCGGGGAAGAACGTCAGGCCGCTCGCCGGCCATCCGGCGATTGCGTACACCATCGCCCCCGCGCTCGAGAGCGGCGTGTTCGCCTCGGTGATTGTCTCGACCGATTCCGAAGAGGTTGCGGCGATCGCCCGCCATTACGGCGCCGAGGTGCCGTTCCTGCGTCCCGCGGCTTTCTCCGGCGACACGTCGCCCGACATCGAATGGGTGGAACACACGCTCTGCGAGCTGAGGCAGGCGGGACGCACCTGGGACTGTTTCAGCCTGCTTCGGCCGACCAGCCCGTTCCGGTCCGCCGACACGATCCGGCGCGCGTGGGCGCTGTTTCTCGCGCAGGACGACGTCGATTCACTGCGCGCCATTGAAAAATGCGCGCAGCATCCGGGGAAAATGTGGGTGATCCGCGGCGATCGCATGTTTCCGCTGCTGCCGTTCGGCGGGACCCAGCCGTGGCACAGTACGCCGTATCAGGCGCTGCCGCCGGTCTATGTGCAGAACGCGTCGCTCGAGATCGCGTGGAGCCGCCTGGTGTTCGACAACCGCTCGATCGCCGGCGACGTGATGGTCCCGTTCATCACCGAAGGACACGAAGGGTTCGATATCAACGATCCGCACGACTGGATGATTGCCGAGCGGTTGATTGCGGACGGAGCGGTGCAGCTTGCGCCCGTTCGTCAGGCGCCGTACGCAACGGTCGGCACATAAACATTCATGGGTGACATACAGACCGACCAGGGCGAATCGCTCGAACTCCAGTACGTTCCCGTCGCCGAGTTCCAGCGTCTGCTGGCGGCCGATGCCGACGCCGTCCTGCGGACGCGCGCCTTTGCGGCGCTGGCCCGTATCAACACGCTCTACATGATTGCCGGAGCGTGGTCCGGCCACATCGGCACGAGCTTCAGCTCGCTCGAGATCATGAGCTGGCTGTTCCTCAACGAATTGCGGGATCTCGACCAGGGGCCGGACGGCTGTGACGTCTTCTTCTCCTCGAAGGGGCACGACGCACCGGCGTTGTACAACGTGCTCATCGGTCTCGGTCTGCTGCCGGCCGAGAAGCTTCATCACCTGCGCCGGCTGCACGGCCTGCCCGGACACCCGCACGTCGAAACGCCGTTCATCCAGGCGAACACCGGCTCGCTCGGCATGGGAATCTCGAAGGCGAAGGGCATGGCGCTGGCCAACCGCCTGATCGGCCGCGCGCGGCGCATCTATGTCCTGACCGGTGACGGCGAACTTCAGGAAGGGCAGCTCTGGGAATCACTCGGGTCGGCGGCCAACAATCGCCTCGGCGAGATCGTCGCGATTGTCGATCACAACAAGATCCAGTCGGACACCTGGGTGTCGTCGGTCAGCAACCTCGGCGACGTCGAAGCGAAGTTCCGCGCGTTCGGCTGGCACGTCGCGCGCTGTGACGGCCACGACGTTGCCGCGTTACAGCGCATCTTGCGGGCGTTCGACAGCGTGACAGACAGGCCGAAGGTGCTCATCGCGGACACCGTGAAGGGCAAGGGCGTCAGCTTCATGGAAGGGCCCGCGACGAAAACAGGCGAGCTCTACGGCTTCCACTCCGGTGCGCCGGGCGAGCAGAGCTACACCGCCGGCGTGCAGGAACTGCTCGATGCCGCGAACGCCCTGCTCGGCGAACTGAGCCTGGGCACGGTCCGCACTGAAGCGCGAACGCGAAATCCGCGCCGCGAACCTCGTCAGACCGACAATCTCATCGCCGCCTACGAGCGCGCGCTCGTGGAGCAGGCCGAACGCCATCCGCATCTGATGGCGCTCGACGCCGACCTGGTGAAGGACTGCGGGCTCATCACCTTCGCCCACCGCTTTCCAGAGCGCTTCGTCGAGTGCGGGATTGCGGAGCAGGACATGGTGTCGATGGCGGCCGGCATGGCGCGCCGCGGCGTGCTGCCGATCGCCCACTCCTTCGCCTGCTTCCTCGCGGCCCGGCCAAACGAGCAGATTTACAACCAGTGCAGCGAACGATCAAAGGTCATTTATGTCGGATCGCTGGCAGGTCTGCTGCCTGGCGGACCAGGCCACTCGCACCAGTCGGTGCGCGATATCGGCGCGCTCGGATCCGTACCGAGTCTTCTCCTCGCGGAACCGTGCTGCGAGGCGGAAGTCGCGGCGCTCGTTGACACGCTGGTCAACGGCGTGACCGAAAGCGCGTACCTGCGGCTGGTCTCCGTCAAGTGGCCGATGCCATTTGCCTACCCGCCGCACGCCGTTCGTGTGGGTGCCGGCTGGACGATCACCGATGGGACGGACCTCGTCGTCTTTGGTTACGGCCCGTGGATGCTTGCCAATGCCTTCGAAGCCGCGCAACAGCTGCAACAGGACACCGGTGCGAGCGTCCGCCTGGTCAACCTTCCGTGGCTCAATCGAGTTGAGGCCGCGTGGCTCCGCGACACCCTTGGCAGCTGCCGATCGGTCGTGACGCTCGACAACCACTATCTGCACGGCGGCCAGGGCGAGATGATTGCCGCGGCTATCGCCGGACTCGGTCTCGGGCGATCGCCGCGTGTCACGCGCGTGGGCGTCACGGAACTGCCGGAGTGCGGCACGAACGATGAGGTGCTCGCCTACCATCGCCTCGATATTCCGTCTCTGGTCGAGGCGTTCCGCGGCGCACTGTCGCACGCGAACGTCGAACCTGAGGGAGCGGCGCCGCGCGCGACCCAGCTGACATGACCGTTCTGTTCTGGGACATCGACGGGACGCTGCTGACCACCGGAAAGGCCGGCGTGCCGGCGTGGGAAGCCGCCGTCCGGGAAGTGATCGGACGCGATTTCGAGCTCTCGTCGATTCGCGTTGCCGGCCTGACCGACTATCAGATCGCCGTGCGGACGTTCGACATGCTCGGCGTCGAACACGACGAGCGAACAGTGCGGGCAATGGTGCGGCGCTACGAGGAGTTGCTGCCCTCGTCCCTGCCGCTGAAGCACGGCTCGGTGTTGCCGAACGTCCGCGAGATTCTCGAACACCTCGACGGCCGGAGCGACGTACGGTCCTATTTGCTGACGGGCAATACGCGCGGCGGAGCGAGGGCGAAGCTGACCCACTACCGGCTGTCGCATTTCTTTCCCGACGGCGCGTTTGCCGAAGACGCCGGCGATCGCTCGACGATCGCCGCGCGCGCGCTCGCGCTGGCGCGGCGTGCCGGGCCGGTTGCCGACCATGCGGTGTTCGTCATTGGCGATACGCCGCACGACATCCAGTGCGCCAATGCGATCGGCGCGCGTACCATTGCCGTCGGAACAGGCGGCTACAGCGTCGAGGAGCTGGGCGCGCATCAGCCGTGGCGGGTGTTCGCCGAGCTGCCGCCGGTCGACGAGTTCATGCGTCTGATTGAACGGGGTCGCACGGAGGCGGCGACCGCCGCCGCCGGCGGCGCGGGAGATCTCCGCCGGTGAGACTGCAGCGCGTTCTTCGCCGATTCCCGCGGTTGTGGCGACTGACACGGCTGGCCCGCCGCTGGTACTACGCGCGGTACGACGCCTATCCCGACTGGCGGCCGATTCTCGAGGCCAACAGCGAACTCTGGACCTCGGCACGGGCCTCGGCGCAGGGCGGGCCCCGCGTGCTGATGGCCACGGCGATCGGCTCGTATGCCCATGCGGTGACGCTGGAAAGTGCGCTCGCCGCCGCGCTGACGTTCCGCGGCGCCGAGGTGCACGCATTGCTGTGCGACGGATCGATGTCCGCCTGCGCCGAGTGCGAGGCATCGCTGTATCCGCACATCGAGCGCTTTGCCCGCTACGGACCGTCACGCGATTTGTGCCGGAACTGTCTGCAGCCAGCGGAGCGCGTGTACAAGCAGCTGGGGATCACCGTCCACACCTACGGTGACTGGCTGACGCCCGAGGATCGCGACAGCGCGCGCCGTATTGCTCAGGGCGTGTCGGTGGGTGATGTCCGCACGTTCACTGTCGACGGGCTGGCGCTTGGCGAGCATGCCTACGCCGGCGCGTTGCGGTTCTTCGCGACGGGAACCCTGGACGACGAACCTCAGGCGGAGGCGATTGTCAGGCGCTATCTCGAGTCGGCGTTGCTGACGGCATATGCCACGCGGCGCCTGCTCCGCGCCAAGCAGTTCACCTCCACGGTAGTCACGCATGGCATTTACGTGCCGTGGGGAATCGTGTCCGAAGTGTCGCGGCAGGAGAATGTGCACGTCGCAACGTGGAACGTCGCCTACCGCAAGCGGCGCTTCATCTTCAGTCACGACGACACCTACCACCACACGCTGCTCACCGAACCGCCCGCGCATTGGGAGAACATGCAGTTGTCGGAGACGCAGGAACACGACTTGATGCACTACCTGCGGAGCCGGCGCGAGGGCCTGTTCGACTGGATCGTCTTCCATCGGCCGAACCGGCTGGAGCCGCAGGAAATGGTGCGGCAGGCAGGTCTGGACAGAACCAAGCCGATCATCGGGCTGCTGACCAACGTGTCGTGGGACGCGCAGATCCACTATCCGGCCAACGCGTTTCCCAACATGCTCGAGTGGCTGGTTCAGACGTGTGAATACTTCGAGACGCGTCCCGACCTGCAGCTTCTGATCCGCGTCCATCCGGCGGAGATCAGCGGATTTCCACCCTCCCGGCAGCCGATCCTGCGCGAGCTGAAACGGCGGATCCCTCGGCTGGCGCCGAACATCTACATCGTGCCGCCGGAGAGCGCCCTCAGCACCTACGGGCTGATGTCCGAGTGCAACGCCGCGATCATCTATGGCACCAAGATGGGCGTCGAGTTGAGCAGCGTCGGGATTCCCGTCATCGTGGCGGGAGAAGCGTGGGTCAGGAACAAGGGCATCACCTGCGACGCGAGTTCACGCGAGGAATACTTCGAGATTCTCCGCCGGCTGCCGTTCACCGAGGGACTCGGCCCGGCGCAGCTGGCGCGCGCGCGGCGCTACGCGTACCACTTCTTCTTCAACCGGATGATTCCGCTGCCGTTCATCGAGCCGAGCGCGGGCTTTCCTGTCTACCGGCTCGAGTTGAACCGCCTGCAGCAGCTGCTGCCAGGCGACGTCGGTCTCGATACGATTTGCAACGGCATTCTCGGCCGGACGCCGTTCGTGCTCGGCCGGCACGAAGCACCGGCACCCCACCCCGAACTGGTCGCTCCGTAGACGCTCCCGATTACCAGCTCCCAACTCCCACACTGTGCGTTTTTGGGCGTTGGAAGTTGGGAGTTGGGAGTTAGTCTGTACCCCGCATTGCTGATCGCCGCTGCCTTCGTGGTCGCCACGGCGGCCTCACTGGCGCTCGGAGCCGTCGTCCGGCGGTTCGCCCCGTCGATTGGAGCCGTCGTTCCTCCGCGGCCCGATCGATGGCATCGTGCGCCGACGCCGACCATGGGCGGCATCGCTATCGCATCTGCGACGGCAATCGGATTCCTCGTGGTCGTCGCGCGGCCGTCCGTCGTCGCCGATTTTCTGCCCTGGGGCCCGGTTCTCGCGGCGTCGCTGGCGATGTTCGTCGTCGGCGTCCTCGACGATCGGCTGCAGCTGTCGCCGACGGCCAAGCTCGTGTCGTCGCTCGCCATCGGCGCCTTTCTCGTGTTTGCGCTCGCCGGTACCGAACCCGACGCCGCCAGGCAGGCGCTGCACACGCTGATCGCCATTGTCTGGTTCGCCGGCGTCTGCCATGCGTTCAACCTGCTCGACAACATGGACGGACTGGCCGCCGGCGTCGCGTTCGTCGCCACCGCGTTCTTCGCCTACCTGCTCGCCAACGAGCTCGGCACGGGGATGGTCGTGCTGCTGGCGTCGCTGGCGGGCGCCTTGATTGGATTTTTGTTCTGGAACCGTCCAACGGCCCGGCTGTTCATGGGCGATTCAGGCAGCCTGTTCATCGGCGCGATGCTGGCATCCACGTCGCTCGTACCGGTCCTTCGCGGCGGACTGACGTTGTCGAGTCCGATCGTGCCGATCGCGTTGATTCTCACCGTGCCGCTGTTCGACACGGCCTTTGTCCTCGTGTTGCGCCGCCTTGCTGGCCGCAAGGCCAGCAAGGGCGGCACTGATCACGTGTCGCACCGCCTCGTCTCGCTGGGATTCTCCGAGAGGACCGCCGTCCGCTTTCTCTATCTGCTCGGCCTGATCGCCGGCGGCGTCGCGGCGG
>Ga0307409_100002158_pt1 | contig 10139 bp, 8 predicted proteins | sample 322Ometagenome_2_FD_203888 | JGI IMG/M metagenome (GOLD analysis project Ga0307409, IMG submission 203888) | Maize rhizosphere microbial communities from greenhouse at UC Davis, California, United States - 322HYB-O-2 | ecosystem: Host-associated > Plants > Roots > Rhizosphere > Soil | place... | reverse complement strand
GAGTCGTGTTCGCGTGCATCCTCGGCCTGATCGGCGGCGGCGCCGCCGCCGAGGCATTTCCGAGCAGGACGGTGACGATCGTCGTGCCCTTCCCGCCTGCCGGCGGCGCCGACACGCTGGCGCGAACCCTCGCGCCCAGGCTGAGCACGCTCTGGGGCCAGACGGTCGTCGTCGAGAACCGGCCCGGCGCGAGCGGCCGGATCGGCACCGAGCAGGTCGCCAACGCAGCGCCGGACGGCCACACGCTCGTGATGGCGTCGACCGCGGCGATCACCGAGAAGAACATCGGCCGCCTCGCCCCGGTGGCGCTGGTCTCGGCCGAGCCCTACGTCGTCGCCGTCAACGCCAACGTGCCGATCGCGAACGTTCGCGAGCTGATCGCGTACGCGAGGGCGAACCCGGGCAAGCTCCGCTTCGGCTCGTCGGGAGTCGGCGCCGCATCGCATCTGTCGGGCGAGCTCTTCAAGGCGCAGGCGCACGTCGACCTGCAGCACGTGCCGTACAAGGGAACCGGCCAGGCGCTCACCGACCTGCTCGGCGGCCAGATCGAGCTGATGTTCGCGCCGACGCAGACCGTGATGCCGCAGCTGCAGTCCGGCCGCGTGAAGGCGATCGCAGTGACCGGAACCCAGCCGCTCGAGGCGCTGCCGAACCTGCCGACGGTCGCCGCGTCGGGGCTGCCGGGCTATCAGGCGCAGGGCTGGTTCGGACTGCTCGCGCCGAGGGCGACGCCCCCGGCGGTGATCGCCCGGCTGCACGACGACGTCGCCAAGGTGCTCGCCACTGCGGAGGTTCGCAAGGACCTGATCGCCAAGGGCGCCGAGCCCGGCAACGCGACCGCCGCGGAGTTCGGCCGCTTCATCGCCGACGAGCAGGCGAAGTGGGCCAAGCTGATCAAGGACGCCGGCATCGTCATCGAGTGAATCCAGCGCGGCAGGTGTCGCCGCACTCGCCACGGTGCCCGCGTGTGCGGGCGATGTCCGAAGCGGCTCAGCGGCGCTCCGCGAGCTGTGCCTTGTCGGCGCCGAGCTCGACGACGTTGCCGGACGGCGGCGACGCCTCGACGCGCAGCAGGTGCCCTTGCACGCTGGCGCCGACATCCATTTGCAGTTGCCGGTAGCGGATCGTCCCGGTGACCTTGGCGTCGCACTGCAGCTCGAGCCGTTGCTCGATGTCGAGGTCGCCGACGACAGTGCCGTTGACGACCGCGTCGCCGCAACGGATCGAGCCCTCGATGTGGCCCTTCGCCGACAGGACCAGCAACGACGGCGTCTTGGCATCGGCGTTGCGGCCGATGACGTCGCCCTTGATGCGGCCGTCGATGCGCATGCCGCCGGCGAACGCGACGTTGCCGGTGATCTCGACGCCTTCGGCGAGGAGCGTGGAGAGCTGCGCCATCTTGATGAACGGCGGCTTCTTCTGACTTCCGAACATGGCGCGATCCCTTCAGTGTCTGCGGCCCTCGCGGGCCTTGCGAAAGAACGTCAGCTCGTCCTGCGATTCGGTGAGCTTCTGGCTGAGCGCGTCGACCTGACGCTCGAGCTCCTGGCCGCGCGCCTCGGCGACGCGCAGGCCCAGCTTGGCCTGCTCGAGTTGCTGGCGAAGCTGCTGCAGCTCGGCGTTCGGCGCCGTGGGGTTGCGGACGGCGACCGGCGGCGCCTGCGCGCGCCAAAGCTCGCCCAGCGTCGCACCGCCTGCGAACGCCGCGGCCACGAAGGCCACGAAGGCGACGAGGAGAACGACGCGGCGGCCGTGCCGCGGTTGCGGCGCGAGCGTCAGGCCGACCCGGGTGAGATCGTGCGTCGCGGCGCGCCCGAACCCGGTCGGCATCGCGAGGGCTCGGCTCACAGGCCGGCGAGATAGCGCCTGGGGTCGACTTGATCGCCCCCGCGCAGGACCTCGAAGTGCAGGTGCGGGCCGGTCGAGCGGCCGCTCGAGCCGACCATGGCGATGCGATCGCCCGGAACGACGACCTGGCCGGTGCGCACGAGCAGCTCCGATGCGTGCGCGTAGCGCGTCGCGAGGCCGTTGCCGTGATCGATCTCGACCACCCAGCCGAAGTCGCGCTTGAAGCCGGCGAAGGCGACGATGCCGCCGGCGGCCGAGGCGATCGGCGTGCCGGAGCGCGCAGCGAAGTCGAGGCCGGCGTGGAACGCATGGCGCTGCGCGAACGGGTCGCTGCGGTTGCCGAACGACGAGGTCAGCTCGGCGCCGGCGATCGGCAGGCGCGTCGGCAGCCGCATGAGATCGAGCGAGCGCTGCGCCGCGGCACTCGCGACCGACGCGATCTGGTGCTCGAGGCGAGCCAGCTGGGCGTCGAGAGCGCCGAGGTCGGCGACGGCGCTGCGCGCCGGCAGCAGCGGCCCGCCGCTGGCTCCGGTCGGCGTTGCGCGGGGGTTCGGCTCGACGCGTGCCGGAGCGCGCGGCCCCGTCGGCTGCGACTCGGGCTTCAACACGCCGATCCGCCGGCTCAGTTGCGCCGCTTCGCTTTCGAGCCTGAACAGGCGGGCCGACATGGCGCCGACCTGCTCGAGCGTGAACGGAAGCACGAGCGTCTCGGGCGCAGCGACATGGGCGGCGGACGCGCTGGCGGGCGCGGAGCGCAACGGCAGCTCGGCAAGCCAGTAGCCGACCGCGCCGCCGGACGCCAGCAGGGCGACCGCGGCGAATCCGGCCAGCACCATCAGCGGCCGCACCGAGAAGGTCCTCACCCGCGACCGGCTCGTCGCGCCGGTGGCAATCATCACGAAGGCCATTGCCCTCTCCTCGAACCAGTGCGGCGGACGGTGACCTGTCGCCGCGGGCGGTGCACCCAACGGCACCACCGATGCGGGCCATCCTACGTGTGAGGCGAGCTGGCGAGATGCCTGGGCGCTGCAACCGTTTGTTCAGCGTGCAAACCTTGGCTGAAGTTCACGGTCGGCAAATGCGAGATGTAGCAAGTCGTAGCCGAACGCAAGCGAATGGCCGACGTGCGCGGCGCTCCGCGCAGGCGACAACAGGCCCGCCGGCTTGCGCCGGCGGACCGCTCATCCTTGCGACCGGCACCCCGCGAGCGCCGGGTCGCTCCTAGAAGAACCTGTACTTCACCCCGATCGTGTAGAAGCGGCCGATCGCGCCCGCGTAGTCGAGCGGGTTGTACGAAATTGCGCCGTAGGTCGTCACATCGAGCGGCGGCTTGCGGTCGAACAGGTTGCGGATCGAGCCGTAGACCTCCAGGTTCTTCGTCGGCAGCCAGCGGCCGACGAGGTCGAAGGTCGTGAACGAAGAGATCTTGCAGCCGGCCGGCGCGTCGCTCCCATCCGCGAAGATGGTGGCGCAACCGGCCGGATCGTCCTTGAAGGCCTTGTTCTCGAGGCTCGCGCGGTAGACCATGTTGAGGCCGACCCGGTACGCCCCGCTGTCGAGAAATGCGCCGAGATTGACGCGGTCGGCGGGGGTTCCGATGCAGTTCGTCACGTCGCAGTTGCCGTGCGTGCCGGCGAAATCGCGCGACGAGCCGTCGGGTTCGGTCCGCTTGAACTCGAACAGGTGCGTCCAGAGCGCGGTCAGCGTCACACGGCCATAGCCGCCGCCGAGTTCGAAGGCTTGCCTGGCGTCGACGTCGAAGCCTCGGACTTTCGTCTTCGACGAGTTCACGTATTGTCCGAACACTGCCAGGATCGGACCGGGATCCCCGGCAACTCCGGGCACCGCACCGCCCGGGTCGCGGACGACGTTGCCCTTGGCGATGGCCGCGTCCGTCAGCTCCTGATTGATCTCGTCCTTGCGGGTGATGTCGAAGTAGTCGACCGCGATGCTCGTCTTCGAGGTCGGCTCGAAGACGAGGCCGACCGTGTAGTTGTCCGACTTCTCGGGCTTGAGGTTGGGGTTGGGCGACGTGATGACGGCGATCTGGCCCGCACCGCACGCGGAAGCGATGCCGAGATCGCAGCGCACCGGATCCGCGGCGGCCGAGAACGCCGCGATGCCGCCGACGCCGTTCTCCGCAGGGCTCGGCGCACGGAAGCCCCGCGCATACGTCGCGCGCAGTGCGAGCTGGGGCATCGGCGTCCACTTGATGCCGGCTTTCGGCGTGGTCGAGCTGCCGGCGTCCGAATAGTGGTCGTAGCGAAGGGCGGCATTGATCTCGATCTGCTTCGTCACCGGGGCGAGCAACTCGGCATAGCCGGCGAAGACGGTGCGAGCGCCGTCGTATGCGGAAAAGCCGAGGCCGAGAATGTTGCCGCGCTCGGTTCCGGTCAGCGGCGTGAGGAAGATCGACTCGCGCCGGAGCTCGGCACCGATCGCCAGCCCGAGCCCACCGCCCGCCAACTGCGCGATCTCCCGCGTCGCCTTGGCGTCGATCTGCGTGACCTTCGACTTGGAGTCGCTGTAGATCGTCGGCGACAAGGCGGCATAGAGGGCCGCCGAGTTGAGGCCGGCGTTTTCGCCGATGCGCCAGAACGATCCGGGCGGCAGCGCCGCGTACGCGGGGCTGTTTGCCGCCGCGACAGCGGCATTGTTGATCGGCGACGGCATCGTGCCGCCCGGCTGGACCGTGAAGCCGGTCGGATCCAACAGCGCGTACGCGACATCGCGCTGCAGATACCCGGTCCTCGCGGTCGAGGTCTGGCTTTCCGAGTAGAGGAACGCACTGTCCCAGTCCCACCCTCCGGCGGTGCCCTTGATGCCGGCGAGCACGCGGTAGAAGTCGGTGTCGACGTTGGTGACGCGTGGGCCGACGTCCGCGGCGAGATAGCGAAGCCGCGCCGCGCTGCCGAAGTACGGGTTGTCCGGGTGGTCCGGGCCGAGCGCGGTGACGGCATTGTTCACCGGACCGCCCGGAAAGCCTACCGAGGTGCTCACCCCCGACGGCGTCGTGTACGGCTGCGACTTGTTCTTGTACCAGTTGAACTCGCCGTAGCCCTGCATTGCCGGCGTGATGTTCAGGGTGCCGCGGAGAAAGAGGTTGTAGTACTCCTGCGACGGCTGGATCTGGCTGTACAGCTGGGTCGAGTCGATCAGGCAGCCGCCACCGGGGTCGCCTTGCGGATGGTTCGTGAAGTTCGAGCACGCAGCGCCCGGGAAGGTGCGCGTGAACCCGGTGGCGGCGGTATCGAGATTGCCGCGGTTGTAGTACAGATTGGTGGCGGGATTGCGAACGTTGCCGTTGATCGCGCTGCCACCGCCGGCGCCGCCGGCGTTGATCGCACCTGTGCCGCCGAGAAAGCCCGTGCCGCCCGCGGTCTCGGCGTCAAACCCGTAGCCACGAAGGTCGGTGAGCCCGACTTGCCGGCGATCCGTGATGTCGCGGTAATAGGCTTCGCCTTGGCGGCCGACCTCGAAGTTGGCGAGGACGTTGAAGCCTTGCGTCTGCAGATCGCCGAAGCCGCCGGTCAGCGACGCGCGCTTCTCCTTGGCGTTCCAGTACTCCGACGTGCCGAAGCTGACGTTCGCGGACAGGCCTCGGTAGTCGCGCCGCAGGATGACGTTGACGACGCCCGCGATCGCGTCCGAGCCGTAGATCGCCGAGCCGCCGTCCTTCAGGATCTCGATCCGTTCGACCGCGTCGAGCGGAATCAGGTTCAGGTCGGCGAAGACCTTCTGGCCGTCGTCGGCCAGGCCATACGGCGCGATCCGGCGGCCGTTGAGCAACACCAACGTCGATGCGGCGCCCAGACCGCGCAGCGAGATGCCCGAAGCGCCCGAGGCGAAGCCGGCGCCGGAGGTCTTCGGCACCGAGCCCTGGTTGTCGACCGAGAGCGTCTGCAGGAACTCGGCGACGCTGCTGCGCGACGACTTCTCGATGTCCTGCCGCGTCAGGGTCGTCACCGGCGATGCCGTCTCGGCATTGATGCGCCGGATGTTCGAGCCCGTGATCTCGACGCGCTCGAGCGTCTGGCTCGCCGCTTGCGCGTACGCGCTCTGGCCCGCGCTCAGCAACGCGCCGCCCGAAGCCATCATCAACGCAGTGCAGAGCCGTGTCTTTCTCATGGTGTCCCTCTGGGCAGAAGTGATGGATCGGTGGATCACCGTGGAAGCCGCCCCGTGGTGAGGCCTGCGTCGCGAGGCGAGCGGCGATTGTCTGGACGGTCCCGGCCGCCTGCGTTGCAGTTCCTGCGAATCTGGGCGGCGCGCATCCGACGCGCAACGCTCTTCGGACGCCGCGACAGGTTCGAAACATTCGGAGGCGCACAAAACGAGTCGCGGAAACCCTGCCCTTCCGAAAGGATGCATACGCATGTATGCTGAATTCGTGAAGCCAGCGTCACCTTCCCGCCTGATGGATGCCGTCCCGGAGCCAAGGCGCGGCCGACGGCTCGTGCTGCGCACCGTCCGGCGCGGTGCCGAGACGATCGCCTGGGCGCAGCGCTCGGTGCGGATCGATGCCGACGTCTTCGTCGTCACGCCGCTCGCCGAGCCGGCAGCGTTCCCGGAGCCGGGCACCGAGCCGTTCTTCGTCGAGCTCGCGATCGCCGACGCCGCTGAGGTCGGCGCCGCCGACTTCACGCCGACGCTGCGTCCGATCGAGGGGCCGGTCGGGCGCCGGATCCTCGAGCTCGCACGGCGCTGCGAGCGCGGCCGCCGCGCCATCGCCGTCGACGACACCGCGGCCGCGCTCTGGACGGATCTCCTCGCCGAAGAGCGCGCGCTTCGCGCCCGCGCTGCGCGCATCTCGTGCGTCAAGCCGGGCACGCGCGACGCGCTGTTTCGCCGCCTGCTGCTGAGCGCCGACTACATCCAGGGCAACTTCGCCGAGCCGCTCAAGGTCGGCCTCCTCGCCGAGGTCTCCAACCTTTCGCCGTTCCACTTCGCGCGTCTGTTCGCGCTCGTCATGGGCGAGACGCCGCACGCGTTCCTCGTCAAAAAGCGCCTCGCGGTCGCGCGCCGTCTGCTGGCAGCGGGAATCGGCCGCAGCGAAGTCGCCGAGCGCGCCGGCTTCGGCTCGCGGTCGACGCTGTTTCGACATCTCCGGGAGGCGGCCGCGAGACGGCCGTGACGCCGTGCTTCCTCTGCTTCTCGTCATCACCGCCGAGCGCGACCTCTCCGAGCCGTTCCGGCGCGAGCTGAGCGCCGCCGGCTTCAAGGCCTACTACGTCGAGACGCTGAGCTCGGCGCTGGCCGTCGTCGCGCAATGGCAGTTCGACGCCGTCCTGCTGCACGGACTTGGATTCGAGAACGCGCTGACGCACATGCTGCAGAGCCTCCGCGACGCTGCCGCCGCGCCGATCCTGCTCGTCCTCGACGACGCCGACGAGGATCGCCAGCTGCAGGTGCTCGATGCCGGGGCGAGCCAGCTCCTCGTCGAGCCGACGTCGATGCGGATCGTCGCCGCGCAGCTGCGCCGCTTGATCGACCTCTCGCACCAGCGGCTGAAACAGGAGTCGGCCGAGGTGCGCTTCGGCGCGCTGCGCCTCGACCCGCGGCGCGCGTCGGCGAGCATCGGCGACGTTCCGGTGGTGCTCACGAGCGGCGAGTTCGAGCTGCTGCTGCTGCTCGCCTCACGTCCCGGCGAGCTCGTCCACCGCGAGACGATCGCGCGCACGCTCGGCCGCAGCCCTAGCTCGGACAGCCGGCGCAGCGCCGACATGCACGTCTGCCGCATCCGCAGAAAGCTGCGCGAGGTCGGCGGCCACTCGCTGCAGGTCGAGACCGTGTACGGACGCGGCTACCTGCTCCGCATGGGCGGTCCCGACGACGAGACGGAAGAGCTCGACGTCACCGCATGGTCGGTGTGAGGGCTGCCGCCCGTCGGCACTGCGATCGCGATGGATGTGGGCGCATCTATACTGATCCGATGGCGATGAATCTGGTCGACCAGCTCAGCCGGCGCGGTCTCGACTGCGTGTGCGGCAACCTGCGGATGGCGGCGCGCGCCGTGACGAGCGTGTACGACCGCCATCTCGCGGTCGCCGGCATCCAGGCGAGCCAGATGGCCGTGCTGTGGGCGGTGTCGAGCGCCGACGGCATCACCGTCAAGGAGATCGCGGCACGCCTGGCGATGCACGAGACGACGCTGATCCGCAACCTTCGCATCCTCGAGCGCGAAGGCTGGGTCGCACTCGACGTCGGTGCCGATCGCCGCCAGCGCATCCCTTCTCTGACGCCGGCCGGCCGTGCCGTGTTCGGCAAGGCGCTGCGCGGCTGGAAGAAGGCACAGTCCGAAGTCGCGCAGCTCCTCGACGACGAGCTTCCGGAGACCAACCGCAAGCTCGTCCGCCTCACGCGCGCCGCCTGGCGCGCTTGAGCGGCGCGCGGGCACCGGTCCGAGCCAACCGGCGAATCAGGTCCGGTCGACGAGCGCTGAAGCGACGAGCGCTTCGCCGCGCCGGGTCGCCGTCGTCAGGTAGTAGCCGTAGCCGAGCAGGCCGAGGACGACGAACAGCGCCGCGACGAGCGCGTTGAAGACCGCCATCGTCGCCAGGCAGACGACGGCAGCGAGCAGCGCGAAGGCGGGAAACCAGGGGTAGAGCGGCGCCGCGAAGGGGCGCGCCAGCCGCGGCTCGCTCCGGCGCAGCTTGAACAGGCTCGCCATGCTGACGATGTACATCACGATCGCGCCGAACACCGACATCGTGACGATGTTCGCCGTCAGCGACTGGCCGCCGAACTTGACGAGCTCGTCGCTGAAGATCGCGGCGATGCCGACGACGCCGCCGGCGAGGATCGCGACGTGCGGCGTGCCGAGGCGCGGATGGATCCGGCCGAGCGCCGCCGGCAGATAGCCGGCGCGCGACAGCGCGAACACTTGCCGCGAGTAGCCGATGATGATGCCGTGGAAGGAGGCGACGAGGCCGAACAGGCCGAGCCAGACGAGCATGTGCAGCCAGCCGCTGCTCGAGCCGACGACGGCCTTCATCGCCTGCGGCAGCGGATCGTTGATGTTGGCGAGCTTGGTCCAGTCGCCGGCGCCGCCGGCGAACACCATGACGCCGAGGGCGAGCGCGACCAGCGTGAGGATGCCGCCGATGTAGGCGATCGGCACCGAGCGGCGCGGCTCCTTGGTCTCCTCCGCCGCCATCGCGACGCCCTCGATCGCGAGGAAGAACCAGATCGCGAACGGGATCGCGGCGACGATCCCCGGCCAGGCGGCGGGGGCGAACGTGTCGGCACCGGCCCAGCCGCCCTTGACGAAGTTCGCGCTCGAGAATCCCGGCGCGACGACGGCCATGAACACGCACAGCTCGAAGATCGCGACCAGCGTGACGATCAGCTCGAAGCTGGCGGCGATCGTCATGCCGGCGACGTTGATCGCCATGAAGACGAGGTAGGCGCCGAACGCGACCCAGCGCGGCTCGAGCGCGGGGAACTGGACGTTGACGTAGGCGCCGATCGCGAGCGCGATCGCGGGCGGCGCGAACACGAACTCGACCAGTGTCGCGAAGCCGGCGACGTAGCCGCCGACCGGACCGAACGCGCGCCGGCTGTACTCGAACGGGCCGCCGGCGTGCGGGATCGCGGTCGTCAGCTCGGTGAAGCTGAAGATGAAGGTCGTGTACATCAGCGCGACGAACGCCGAGGTGACGAGAAAGCCGAGCGTTCCCGCCGAGTTCCAGCCGTAGCTCCAGCCGAAGTACTCGCCGGAGATGACGAGCCCGACGGCGATGCCCCAGAGCTGGAACGTGCCGAGCGTCTTGGGCAGGGTGCGATCGGCGACTGGATTCATGGCACGGCTCCGGTTCGGACGATGGGTTCGCGGCGACGCGGGGCGACGACAACGCAAGCGCCGTGCCGCCCGGCACCGATTGTCGGGAGCTGCCGGGCACGATGCCGCCGATCCTGCAATCGTGACAGGATGTATTGCGGATCCGCTCGATCGGTACCATGATCGAGCGACCGCGGCACGCATCGCGACAAGAGAACGAGCGAGACAACGACCGAGGCGGGGACCGGCGCGGCTGGCCGAACGCCCTCCAACGCGAAAGGTTCAGCCCGATGGAAACCATCGATCCCACCGCCTGGCGCGCCCGCTGCGCACAGCGCATCGCCGAGCTCGACCAGGACATCTCGAGAAGCGAAGCCGAGCGCCTCGCCAAAGACGTCTACGCGTTCGAGCGGACGCGGGCCATGAGCCCCGAGGCGGCCGCCGAGTTCATCTCGGTCGAGATGGCGCGGCCGGATCGGGCGCCGTTCGAGCGGCGCGCGCGCGCGCGCGA
>Ga0307409_100002157_pt1 | contig 10139 bp, 7 predicted proteins | sample 322Ometagenome_2_FD_203888 | JGI IMG/M metagenome (GOLD analysis project Ga0307409, IMG submission 203888) | Maize rhizosphere microbial communities from greenhouse at UC Davis, California, United States - 322HYB-O-2 | ecosystem: Host-associated > Plants > Roots > Rhizosphere > Soil | place... | reverse complement strand
CCGGTCTCAACGCCGCCAGCGATCTTCAATACGCATTCCGGCAAATCCGGGAGCGCGAGCCGGAATGCCTCGATCAGCTCGTCCAATCGCTTCTGCGGGCTGATCCGCGCCGCGGTGCCGAAGACCAACGCGCCTTCTACCTGGGGTCGCCTGCGAGGCTCGTCCGGCAGCAATACGCCATTCGGGATCACCTTTACCGACGCGCCAATCGCCCTAGCCCGTTCCGCCTCGGCTCGGTATTTGACCACAAAGCTCTTCAACAAGCACCCATAGTCACTTGGCTCACGGCAGGGCAGGCCAGGCGGTGGATTCTCCATCGTCCGCTCGAAGGATGAGAACCACATCTCGCCGGGTGAGATGTCATGCACCGGTGTGAACGGCAGCGCATTCGCGAGCAGTAGCTTGTGGGTCGTGATCGCATTCCAGAAGACCACTGCCGCGGCCGGGTTGGCGATCATCTCGGCGATGATCAAATCCACTGCCTCCTGTGGGCCAATGAGACCAGCCGGTGGCGGAACGAAGACTTCTACGCCGTGATCTAACAAATCCGTCCGCCCTGCGCTGGGATGCTCGGGATACTCCTGAAGCAAGGCCACGCAGACCTTATGGCCCTTCGCATGAAACGACTTTGCCAGCCGCCGCAGCGATGACTGCGCGCCGCCCATCGAGAGGTTATTCGTGACGAACCACAGGGTGCTTCCTTTTTCCACGCGGCACGCCGCTTGCCGGGCAAAGCGGGCGACACGCTCTGCCATGCCAGCTGTAGTGAAGTCGCGCCACACCAGCTTGTGGGCTGACGGCGGAGGATCTAGCAAAGCATCCACGATGATCTTGGCGAATTGTTGCGGTGCTGCGGCTTCGTCTAACAATGCCATCGCGGGATTCCGCCATGCCAGTTCCCGAGTGCCCCCGGTGTCACAGGCGATCACCGGTCGACCCGATGACAGCGCTTCCAAGTGAGCGAGGCTAAGCCCTTCATGAGCGCTGCAAGAAATGAGTGCATGAGCTTTTGCCAGCACCCTGCGCACCGGGACCCTGCCTTCAGTCCACGTCAGATCGATCCCGTGTTTCGTTGCCTCGCGATCGATGGTCTCCCGGCTGGCCATTGCGTCGGCGAGGTTGGGCGAGGTCTCTCCCGCGATCACCAGTCTTACCGGCTGGTTCACTCCGCGTGCGCCAAGTTCGTCGCGGGTCGCAGCAACGATGGCCGGCAGAAGTTCCAGCCGCTTTTGCGGCCGAGGATTTGCCACGCACGCCAAGGTGAAACCCCCGGTGGCGGATGGCAGGGCTGTCTCTGGAAACTCATTCGGGCGGATGCCATTCCACACCGTGCGGACCGGCAGTTCCGGCAGCGCCTCGCGCAGCTCCGCCTCCGCTGCTTGCGAGCAGGCAAGCAAGAGTGTTGCATCGTTCCTCTGGACTGTTTCCCAGCCACGAGGCCAGCCTTCGCGGCTGTTGTGAACCGTGGCGATCACGGGGATGCCAGACATCGACAGAGCCCGCGTTTCCTCGGCATCGGTGAGATGCACATGAAGCACGTCCGCGCCTTGGGCGATGGCATGCTTCACCAGCATGCCGGCACGTTCGCCTCGCCGCATGTGAGACAGGTCGAGAGTGCCCGCTGGAGCCTCAAGGGAAGTGCGATGAGGCTTTCCCAGTACCACCAACCGGGCCGCGACATCATGGCGAGGCAACTCCTCCGCGAGATCCCGCGCGATCTTCTCCGCACCGCCATGCTGGAGACTGGTGACGATCTGATAAACTGCCAGCCGCTCATCGGTCGCGGCCAAGTCGAGTGCGGGCCAGTGAACGATGCGCGCCGACGAAGGGAGCGGTTCTCCTCTCAAACGTGCCAGCAACATTTCGGGAGACGAATGCCACTCGCAAAGCGGAGCTGGCAATTCGCCGGAGTAGTCGCCGCCGTGCTTGCGATGGAAGTCCGACCATTCCCCACACGGGGGCAGACCAATCGCCACCAAGTGACGACCTTCTAACAAAGGCGGGGCTTTGAAGGAGTCGGGTGCTCGCAGCACCTGGCCGGCCCGGAGCAGCAGGCCGGGCCCGGTGATCTCTTGGGTGGGCATGAATCCCGCGGCTTCCAAGCTTCGGCGGCTGCGGGTCTCCAGCCATGGCCGGCGAGGATCGCTGCTGAAAACATGAGCTTCACCCGTGGTGTCCGCATGCTTTGCGGGCTGGGCATCGGTGAAGGAACGCGAACGGGACATCGCTCGTCAGTAGGCTGAGGGGGAGATCGGAGGGCGACGGCGGTCGTCATCACCGTCATCCTGTCGTCGGTGAGGAAATGGCGGCGGAGTGCTGAAAATCGCAGGCGAGATCTGGTCCTGCGGCTCATCGCCAGCGACGACGCTGACTGAATTCGGCTCGCTGCCGGTGAAGACAAACTGACCGTCGTCTCCCGGACGGTAGATGAGTTCCTGAACCATCTCGGCACCGGCGATCATGTAGCGAACCTTCAGCAAGGTGCCTTCCGGGTAATCGCCGTCGATCCAGAAGCCGTCGCTAGTCCTGCGGATGGGCGCATGATAGGCGCGCTGCGGCTGCGGTTGGTCGCCAGGGTTGGGCATGGGGGGGCGCGAGCTTTGACGGCGCGAGATCGACCGGAAGATCGACACTAAAATGGCGACGGGGATCAGCAGGCAGAAGAGGCCTTTGAAAAGCGCGGGAACAAGAGACGGGGAAGAGCTGGGTGACCGATGGGGAGCCTCTTCGTAAGACGGGGGTATTTGAGGGGACTGTGTTGGTTGCGATGGCGTCTCGGCCTCCACCGGCGGAAGCTCCGTAGCCGCGGGTGGCTTGGGCGCTACGGCGACCTCAGCGCTACACACGATGCGGAAGCCGATGTCCGCATTCCGGCTGCGCGGGTCGGCGCGGTAGCGGGCGGCGCTGCGGGTGTTGCTTGCGCCACGATTCCACGAGCCGCCGCGCAGGACCCGGCGCGGCTTGTCGCTCAGGTTGGGATTGTCTTGGCGCGCATCAACGGCATCGCCGGCGGGGTAGGGGGCATACCAATCGAGGCACCACTCGGAAACGTTTCCAGCGATGAAAAGCCCCCACGGATTGGCTGGCTTGGAATCGACGGGGTGCGTGCTGTTGCCGGCATTTCCCTTGTGCCATGCGATGTCAGCGTCGGCCCCGTGCCACGCCGTAGTAGTGCCGGCGCGGCAGGCATATTCCCATTGGGCCTCGGTCGGCAGTTTGACATTGCGGCCCGACTTTCGTTCGAGCCAGGTGCAGAAGGCGTGCGCATCGGGGAAGGTGACAAGGCAGACGGGATGCTCCGGGGTTTGCGGAAAGCCGGGGTTCTTCCACGTGAATTCTTTCCGCTGGCTGAGTGCATTCCCATCCCAGCCGTAGCCGCCGCTGGTGCCAGTCTCCGCCTCGGTGCGATAGTGAGTTTCGGCAATGAAGCGCTCCCACTGCCCGCGAGTCACCGCGGTACGACCGATGTAGTAGTCGCGGCTGATCTGGACTTTCCGCTGGGCTTCATCCGCAGCGCGACCGGCTTCGTCGGGGGGCGACCCTTGGGTGAATTGTCCCGCGGGGACGAGCACGAGGTCCATCGTCGCGCCGCTACCAAGGTCCAGCTCGAGGACTGGATCCGCGGCGAACGCCACGCCCGCGAACACGAGCATGCCGATGGAAAGCAGGGAGGGCTTCATGGCGGCAGATCATGCAAGTCCGACGCCGGAGAGCGATTACAAGTTTTCCGGCGATTTCGCGGGCTTCAGCCAGCCCGCCGCCACCGCTTCCCCAGCGAGGATGGTGACATGCTGCCAGAGTTCCGGCGACACGGCTTCGATTGCCCGATTGCGGGTCATGACCTGCTCGATGGAGATCCCATGCTCCGGCCAAGCGCCGCCGCTATTCGCGTGGTTCTGTAGCAGCGGCAACAGACGGTCCATCGCGTTGGCGAACTTCGCCTCAGGTGTCGCGCCTTGCTCGAACTCTTCCCATAGCTCGATGAACTCCGGGGCAAGACTTGCGGGGAGCAGCCCGAAGATCCGCGCCGCGGCCGCCTGTTCCTTCTCGGCCTTGTCGCCTTGGTCGCCGTAGCAGAAGGTGTCTCCGGCATCGATCTCGACGATGTCGTGAAGGATCACCATCTTCAGGACGCGCAGCGCATCGAGCGACGGATTGATCGCGGGGATCAAGGTCATCGTCATCAGCGCCAGACTCCAGGAGTGCTCGGCGGAGTTCTCGCGACGGGGCAGACCAACCGGGCGGCACCGCCGTTCGACGCCCTTGAGCTTTTCGCATTCGAGGATGAAACGTAGCGCGGAGTCGATCACGGTGCCGAGGTTGCTGGGTCACGCCAGTCTCATCAAGCTTGCCTTGAGCTTCTCCGTTTCCGCCGCGGGCGTTTCACCGAAGAACCGCTTGAACTCCCGGCTGAACTGGGACGCGCTTTCGTAGCCCACCAGCCGGGCCGCACTCGCCGCGGTCTCGCCTTCCTGCACCATCATCAGCCGCGCCTTGTGCAGGCGGATCGTCTTCAAATACTGCAACGGTGGCGAACCTGTCACCGCCTTGAAATGCGCGTGGAAGGTCGAGACGCTCATGCCTGCTTCCGCCGCCATTGTCGTCATCTCCACCGGCGTCGAGTAGTCGCTGTGGATGCGCTGGAGTGCGCGGCTGATCTGACCGAAGTGGCTGTGAGGCGCGGCCAGTGCACGCAAGGGGCCGCCTTCATCACTGCACAGGACGCGATAGGTGATCTCCCTGACAATCTGCGGCCCCAGGATGCGCGCGTCGTCGGTGGATTGGAGTGCTCCCACCAGCCGGACGGCTGCGTTGTAGAGGGAGTCGTCGAGCGGGTTCGAGCGGATCGCGAGGGGCCTGCCCATCGGAATGGGAGCGGGCCTCTCCATGGCCATCATCAGCTCCGCCACCGTGGTGGGCTTCACGGCCACCGAAATCCCGAGCATCGGGCCATCGGGCGAGGCGAGGGTTTCGCACTCGAATGGCAGCGGCACCGCGAGGACCAGGAAATGGTTCGCGTCATAGGTGAAGACCTCGTCGCCGAGATAGCCTCGTTTCCGGCCCTGCGCGATGATCACGATACTGGGATCATAGGACACCGGGCCTCTCACCACGGCGCTCGTGGAGCGCATGAATTTCACGCCCGGAAGACGGGAGGCGGAATAGCCTTCGCCTTGCGCGAGTTCGCCTAACATCTCCGCCAGTCGTCCCGATCGCGGTGCGACGATGGTGTCCTTCATGGTTCCTTGCTTGGTGCTCATGATGGAGGAATAGGCAATCAGAAGGTCAAATTGTGCAAGTGCGATCTTTCCCGTCGGAGAATTGTGCAATCATTCCGGCGCATCGGGTATTTCGGAAAATCCGGCTCGCCGCTACGGTGTGGCCATGTGGAAGCGATGAACGCCTTCCCTCAATCCAACCCAAAAAAGAATACAACCATGAACACGAATCGCAAAGTCATCCTCATCACTGGAGCCAGCAGCGGTATCGGCGAAGCCACCGCCCGCCACCTCGCCGCCAAGGGCCACCACCTTGTGATCGGCGCCCGCCGCACCGACCGGCTTGAGAAGCTCGCTGCTGAACTCAATGCCGCCGGTGGCTCGGTAGACTTCACCTCGCTCGACGTGACCGACCTTGACGATGTGCGCGCCTTCGCCGGACTCGCACTTGAAAAGCACGGCCGTATCGACGTGATCGTCAACAACGCCGGCGTGATGCCGCTGTCGCCGCTGGAAGCACTCAAGATCGACGAGTGGAACCAGATGATCGACGTGAACATTCGCGGTGTGTTGCACGGCATCGCCGCCGCCCTGCCGGTGATGAAGAAGCAGGGCAGCGGTCAAGTGATCAACGTCTCGTCCATTGGCGGCCACGCGACCTATCCCACCGCAGCCGTGTATTGCGCCACGAAGTATGCAGTGATCGCGATCTCCGAGGGCCTGCGCCAGGAGAACACCGACATTCGCGTGACGGTGATCTCACCTGGCGTCACGACGTCGGAACTGGCCCACACCATTTCGGATGAAAGTGCTGCCAAGGCGATGGACGCCTTCCGTGCAGTCGCGATCCCGGCCGACGCGATTGCCCGCGCGATCGCCTTTGCCATCGACCAGCCCGGAGACGTGGATGTGAACGAGATCATCGTCCGCCCCACCGCTAGCCCCTACTGAGCCGCGACCTTGAATCCCCGTTTCAAGCCGCCATGAGTGCCGAATCGATTCCCATCTTGAGGACCCGTGACATGCGATGTCGGCGTCTCGCCGACCTCCCTCCTGCCGGCAAGCAAGTCCTCATTCTCGGCTCCCTCGTTCTCTTCGTGATCTCCGCCATGGTTCCCGCGGAAGGCGGGGGGCGCGGTCGGGAAAGAACGCAGGAGAATCGGGCCGTCGGCCATGGCAAGCCATCCCGGCCTGATCGAGCCCAAGCCATGAATCCTCAGGAGAAATGTCCCGGCATGTGGCCGCCGGCCGGCGGCGACCTCATCGACGGCGTTCTCCATCACTCCGGAATGTTCATCCGTAAAAATGACCAACCTCAACTCAAACACTAACAAACCATGAACACACAAAAGCAAACCGCCCTCATCACGGGTGCATCGAGCGGCATTGGCGCAGCAACCGCGCGCAAACTCGCCGCAGAAGGAATCCGCGTCGGCCTCGCTGCCCGCCGGGTCGACAGGCTCCACGGCCTGCGCGACGAGATCGAAGCCGCCGGTGGAGAAGCCCTCGTCATTGAAATGGACGTCACCGACGAAGCCTCGGTCAGCGCGGGGGTCGGACGCCTCGTCGAGGCCTACGGTACCGTCGACATCCTGTTCAACAACGCGGGTCTGATGCCGGTGTCCGACATCGACAGCCTGAAAACCACCGAATGGCACCGGATGGTGGATGTAAACATCAAGGGTGTGCTGAACACCACCGCTGCGGTGCTGCCGTACATGAAGAAACAGCACTCCGGACACATCCTCAACACGTCCTCCATCGCGGGCCGCAAGGTCTTCAAGGGCTTCACGGTCTATTGTGCGACCAAGTTCGCCGTTGCCGCATTCTCGGACGGCTTGAGGATGGAACTCGGGGCGAAGCACGGGATTCGTGTCACCTGCGTCCAACCGGGGGCCGTCGAGTCGGAATTATTCGAGCACATCTCGGACACGAACTACGCAAGCGCGATGGAAAACCTCAAGAACGAGACCACGTTCCTGAAAGCCGCCGATATCGCCAATGCGGTTTGGTACGCCGTCCAACAGCCACCTCACGTCAATGTGGCCGAGGTATTCATCCTGCCCACTGATCAGGAGTGGTGAGTTGCGCCGGCGGTCCGAGCCTCAGTCCCGCCGGAGACAACCTCCGGCGGGACTATCCATTCACGCGATTTCACTTTATCTACAATGAACCTCGAAAACAAAATCGCCATCGTCACCGGTGGCAGCCGCGGCCTCGGCCGCAATATCGCCCTCGCACTCGCCGCACGCGGTGCGGACATCATCTTCACCTATCGTGAGAAGAATGCCGAAGGTGAAGCCGTGGCCGCCGAGATCGAAGCACTCGGTCGCAAGGCCATAGCGCTGCCGCTTGATGTTTCCTCGACGGCTGGCTTCGCTGCTTTCGCAGAGGCCGTTCGCAATACGCTGGCGGAGAGATGGCAACGCGAGAGCTTCGATTTCCTCGTGAACAATGCTGGCATCGACTCATCGGCTCCCTTTGCCGAGATGACCGAGGAGAACTTCGATCGGCTCTACAATGTCCATCTGAAGGGTGTCTATTTCCTCACCCAGCGACTGCTGCCACTGATCGCCGATGGCGGACGCATCGTCTGCACCTCCACCGGGCTCGCGCGCTTCTCTATCCCCGGCTACTCGGCCTACGCCGCGATGAAAGGTGCCGTCGAGGTGATGGCACGCTACCTCGCGAAGGAACTCGGACCACGCCGGATCGGAGTGAACGTCGTGGCCCCCGGTGCAATTGAAACCGACTTCACCGCGGGGCACCTCGGACATGCCGGCGTTCGCGAGATGATCTCTGCTCAAACGGCGCTCGGCCGCGTCGGTGTGCCAGACGACATCGGCGGCGTGGTGGCTTTCCTCTGCTCGGAAGAAGGACGCTGGGTGAATGCGCAGCGCCTGGAAGCCTCGGGCGGAATGTTCCTGTGATGGAAGCAAATGCGGCCATCCCCCTGACGGGATGGCCGCACTGACACTCGGATTACCCAGGAAAGGATTTCAGGGAGGCGTGGCCTCCTGCACGCGGTAGAACTCGGTACCTGCGGGAGCCGCCGTGTCGCTGAAGGTGTGTGTGGTCACTCCGGTCACCGGGGTGCCAATCGGATCGAAGTCATCGAGCGTGTTGCCGCGGGCCAGCGTGTAGGTTTTGCTCGCGATCAGATTCTCCACCGTGAGTTGGAAGACGACTCCGTTGAAGCTGAAGGTGGTGACCTTCGGATCAGGGACGAACGGGACGCTGCTTGCATCCTTCGGATTGCTGCCGGCAGCGAGTTCGACGGCATTGCTATTGCCGTCACCGTCGGGGTCGCCTGTACCGCCGTTGATGCCAGTGCTGCTACTCGGGTCGAGGCGATTGGCCAGCTCCCAAGCGTCGGGCAATGAATCGCCATCCACATCGAGTGAATTGGACACGGCAAGGATCCGGACATTGTCGAACATCACGCGGGGGCCGGTGGCGTGGCGGATGAAGACCACGAGGTTGCCCGCGGGTGGCGTGCTTCCGGTAACCAGCGAAGCGGGGCGCGCCAGTGATCCGGTGCCGATGGTCGCCAGAGCGCTGGCATCCCGCAGCCTGTTGATCACGTTGTCGGCATCGGGGTTTCCCGAAGCGGTCAGTGCGCCGTTTTCGTCGATCCGGCCGCTGTATCCCGGGATCGCCGTGCCGATGGCATTGCTGGAGAAGAAACCGAATTCGACGACTCCGGTCGGGTAGCCGTTGCGATAGCCGCCGCCAAGATCGATCAGGTAAGTGGTGTTCGGCGAGAATGCCACGCCGGTATCCTGATACAAGTAGGCACCGATTTCTTGAATACCGGCATACTGGGCTCCTTCACCGCCCTTGACTCCGATCGAAATCAGGTTTTCCACAAAGGCGTCATCGGCATTCGGACCGTTGGCAATGCTCCAGCCCGTGGGGACACCATTGAGAAAAGTGCCGGCCACATCGGGGAGCTCGAAGCTGGGATTGTTGACCGCCACCGTAGGCACGTTGGAGGTGTTCAGCTTGGGATCCGTGCCGAGCAGGAATTCCCAGCGGTCCGTGGTGCCATCACCATCCGTATCCGGGAGATTCGGATCCGTGCCCGGAGTGACACCCGCGACGTAGGGCTGATCGGGGTTCTCGTTGCCGTCGATGATTCCGTCGTAGTCGCTGTCTGCCTTGGTCGGATCCGTGCCGGTGGCGGAGATGCTGCCCCAAGTTCCGACATTGTCTTCGGCAAGATCGTCGTAGCCATCGTTGTCGGTGTTGGTTTTGCGGGGATCCGTGCCTCTGGCGTATTCCTCCGAATTGAGGAGAGACTCACCATCGGGATCGCCGTTTGCCCCGTTGTCGGCGTTCACCGTGCCGTCGTCCAAGGGATTGAGCGAGTAGGTCTCTTCCCAGCCATCCGGCAGCGTGTCGTCGTCCGAGTCAGGGTCCAGCGGGTTGGTGCCGACAGTGGCTTCGGCTCCGTCGTTGAGCTTGTCGTCGTCGGAATCGGGATCCTGCGGACCGGTGCTGTTGGTTCCTCCGTTGTATTCCTGAAGGTTGGTGCGGGTATCACCATCGGGATCGCCGCTTGCGCCGTTGTTGAAGACGGTGCTGCCGTTGTCATTGGGGTCCAGGCCGTGGTTGATCTCCCACGTGTCCGGCATGCCGTCATTGTCGGTATCGGCCACCAACGCCACGTCGGTGCCGACGATCTGGAAGGCATTGATCGGGCAGCGGAACGGATTAGTACCCGCTTCATCCAGGCGGATGTAGAAGGAGCCCGCGGTCAGCCCGCTGAAGACCGTGTAGTTGCCGGCGCCACTGGCACCGGTCACCCGGGTGAAGGTGGGGTTGGTGCCCCAGTTGGAGTTGTCGACGATGTCGATCCGGCTGGTGATGTCGGTTCCCAAGCCCGGGTCGCCATTCACGGGGGCGCCAGCATCGGTG
>Ga0307409_100002156_pt1 | contig 10143 bp, 9 predicted proteins | sample 322Ometagenome_2_FD_203888 | JGI IMG/M metagenome (GOLD analysis project Ga0307409, IMG submission 203888) | Maize rhizosphere microbial communities from greenhouse at UC Davis, California, United States - 322HYB-O-2 | ecosystem: Host-associated > Plants > Roots > Rhizosphere > Soil | place... | reverse complement strand
TCGCGCTTCAAGCCTACCGCTATGGGGCCACGACGCTCGCGGATCCCATCCGGGAGCCGGGTACGGTGAAGCGGCTCGTGATCGGGGTGCGCTATGGTCGGTGATCGCGCGCGGCAATCGCGAACGGTACACCGCGCCGGCGCCCTCACCCGCTCGCTGGCGGCGCTCGCCGCGGCCGCCGCGCTCGCGGCGTGCGACAGCCCCACTGCCGACGAGCAGCCGCCCGCGTACGATCCCACACAGCTCACCGGCGGCCTCGTCTACCGGTGGCCGTTGGGGCGGACGGTCGCAATCTACGCGGACCCGACGGCCGCCCCGGCGGGCTCGGACATGCGGGCGGCGGTGGCGGCCGGGGCGGCCGCATGGGAGCAGGTCGTGTTCTACCGGGAGTTCGAGCTCCGGCTCGTCGACGACCCGCGAGCGGCCGACGTCATCGTTCATCACCGGCAGGCGCCGCGCCTCGTCGACGTCATGGACTGCGAGCCCCCGGGGGGCGGGGGGGGCAAGACCGTCTTCTGCAACGAGGCGCCCGAAGCCCCCGTGCTGCCGCTCCTCGACGGCGGCGGGGGCCGGGTGAAGGTCGACATCTACGTCGACTACTTCAGCATCGCCGAGGCCGTGCTGGAGAGCGAGGGGCTCACGCGCCAGGAGGGGCTGGCCGTGCTCGCGGCCCACGAGCTGGGTCACGCCCTCGGCATCGGCGCCCACAGCGACGACCCGGCAGACCTGATGGCCCCGGCCCCGGTCGCGCGCCGGCCGAGCGCCCGCGACGCGGCCACCCTCCGCTACGTGCTGCACCGGCCACCGGACATCAGATTGTAAGGGGGCGCGGGGCTGGCCGCCCGGGGCGCGCTCCGGTTCCTCCGCTGCCCCGCTAGTATTGATCCATATGAAACGCGAAGACGCCCTCGAGTATCACACGCGCGGCCGCCCGGGCAAGATCGCGGTCGTCCCCACCAAGCCGCTCACCAACCAGCGTGACCTGGCCCTGGCGTACTCGCCCGGCGTCGCCGAGCCGTGCCTGGAGATCAAGCAGAACCCCGACGACGCCTACAAGTACACGGCCAAGGGTAACCTCGTCGCCGTCGTCACCAACGGGACCGCGGTTCTCGGCCTCGGCAATATCGGGGCGCTCGCCGGCAAGCCGGTCATGGAGGGCAAGGGGAACCTGTTCAAGCAGTTCGCCGACCTGGACTGCTTCGACCTCGAGATAGGGTCCGAGGACCCGGATGACGTCGTGCGCTTCTGCCAGCTCCTCGAGCCCACCGTCGGCGGGATCAACCTCGAGGACATTCGCGCCCCAGACTGCTTCTACATCGAGGAAACCCTGCGCCGCACGATGCGCATCCCGGTGTTCCACGACGACCAGCACGGGACGGCCATCATCTCGGGCGCGGCGCTCCTCAACGCCCTGGAGATCGTCGACAAGCGGATTGGCGAGATCCGGGTCGTGTTCTCGGGCGCCGGCGCGGCGGCGATCTCCACCGCCGAGCACTACGTGCGCCTCGGGGTGCCGCGCGAGCAGATCACGATGTGCGACCGAGCCGGCGTGATTTACTCGGGACGCGGCGCAGACATGGACCCCTACAAGGCGCGCTTCGCCGCGCAGACGTCGCGACGCACGATCGCCGAGGCGCTCGACGGCGCGGACGTCTTCGTCGGCCTGTCGGTCGCCGGGGCGGTGACCGGAGAGATGGTAGCCCGGATGGCCCCGGACCCCGTCATCTTCGCGCTCGCCAATCCGGTGCCCGAGATCCTGCCCGAGGAGGTGCGGGCCGTGCGGGGCGACGCGATCATCGCCACCGGGCGCAGCGACTACCCCAACCAGGTCAACAACGTCCTCGGCTTCCCCTTCATCTTCCGCGGCGCGCTCGACGCCCGTGCCACGGAGGTGAACGAGGAGATGAAGATGGCGGCGACGCGCGCGCTGGCGTCGCTCGCCAAGCAGGAGGTGCCCGACTCACTCGCCCAGCTCTACGGGCTGCGCAACGTGAAGTTCGGGCGAGACTACCTCATCCCCTTCCCGTTCGACCCGCGGGTGCTGCTCTGGGTCGCGCCGGCGGTGGCGTGGGCGGCGGTCGCCAGTGGCGTCGCCAAGACGTTCATCGACCTCGATGAGTACCGCGAGACGCTCGAGGCACGCCTGGGTCGGGCGCGCGGGATCATGCGCGGCATCGTCAACCGGGCGCAGCGCGACCCCAAGCGCGTCGTCCTTCCCGAGGGCGACGAGCCCAAGATCATCCGCGCCGCCCAGATCCTCGTCGACGAGGGGATCGCGTACCCCACCCTGCTCGGGAACCGGGACGCGATTCAGGCGGCCGCGGCGACCATCGGCGTGTCGCTCGACGAGATCCGCGTCGTCGACCCCGCCACCTCCCCCGACCGGGAGAAGTACGCGCAGTACCTCTGGACGCGGCGACAGCGGAAGGGGCTGAGCCTCGCCGAGGCGCATCAACTGCTCTATAACGCGAACTACTTCGGCTCGTGCATGGTGGCGTGTGGCGACTCGGACGCACTCGTGTCTGGCGTGAGCGCCCACTACCCGGAGACGATTCGGCCCGCATTGCAGGTGGTCGGCGCCCACTCGAAGGCCGGCATCGTGAGCGGGATGTACATGCTCGTCTTCGAGAAGCACCTCGTCTTCTGCGCCGACACGACGGTGAACATCGACCCGACGGCCGAGCAGCTCGCGCAGATCGGCTACGCGGCCAGCCGGATCGTCCGTACGTTCGGCGAGGTACCGCGCGTGGCGATGCTCTCCTTCTCCAACTTCGGGAGCGTCCGGCACGCCGAGACCACGAAGGTGGCGCGGGCCGTGGAGCTCCTCCGCCTGCGCGACCCGTCGCTCGTGGTCGACGGGGAGATGCAGGCCGACACGGCGCTGGACGAGGGGACGCTGCGCGAAGGCTACCCGTTCAGCGCATTGAAAGAGCCGGCCAACGTGCTCATCTTTCCGAACCTCAGCGCCGGCAACATCGCGTACAAGCTGCTGAACCACCTCGGCGGGGCGACGGCGATCGGTCCGATTCTCGTCGGCATGCGGCGCCCGGTGCACGTCTTGGAGCGCGGGGCGGACGTGCAAGAGATCGTGAACATGGCCGCGGTCGCGGTGATCGACGCGCAAGAGCGGACAACCGTGGTGGATCCGCCGCGCGCGGTCGAAGCGCAGCGCCGTCGCTCCGCCCCCATTCTCTAGAGGAGAGCCCCGAGATGGCGACACGGACGACGCCAGAGAGCGCGAAGCTCCCCCGCGAGAGCATGCAGGGGCTCGAGCCCCAGGGCCTGGCCCCCACCGGCGCGCTGCACTGGAATCTGGTCGCCCCGGAGCTGGTCCAGGCGGCAGTGCGCCGCGGCGAGGGTGAGCTGGCGGACATGGGGCCGTTCGTCGCCGTCACCACTCCGCACACCGGCCGCTCCCCCAACGACAAGTTCGTCGTCCGGGACCCCTCGTCCGAGCGCGACGTCGACTGGGGGAGGGTGAACCAGCCGATCGCCGAGGAGCACTTCGAGCGGCTACTCGCCGACGTGCAGGGCTACCTGAACGGACTCTCCGAGCTGTTCGTCGAAGACCTGTACTGCGGCGCGCACCCCGCGCACCGGCTCAGCGTCCGCTACGTGACCCCGAACGCCTGGCACGCGCTGTTCGTGCGGAACATGTTCATCCGCCCGGACTTCGCCGAGTTGCCGACGTTCGAGGCGAACTTCAGCGTCCTCCACGCGCCCGACTTCGAGGCGGACCCGGCGAAGCACGGCACGCGCACCGGCACGTTCATCATCGTGAGCATCGCCCGCCGCACGATCCTCATCGGCGGCACGCGCTACGCGGGTGAGCTGAAGAAGTCGATGTTCACGATCATGAACTACCTGCTGCCGGAGCAGGGCGTGCTCTCGATGCACTGCTCGGCGAACGTCGGCAAGCAGGGGGACACGGCCCTGTTCTTCGGGCTCTCGGGCACCGGCAAGACCACGCTCTCCGCCGACCCCGAGCGGGCGCTGATCGGCGACGACGAGCACGGGTGGGCGGCCGACGGCGTGTTCAATTTCGAGGGCGGCTGCTACGCCAAGGTGATCAACCTGTCGGCCGAGGGCGAGCCGGACATCTACCGCACGACGCAGATGTTCGGCACGGTGCTCGAGAACGTGGTGCTCGATCCGCTCAAGCGGGTCAAGTTCGAGGACCAGTCGGTCACCGAGAACACCCGCGCCTCGTACCCCATCCACTACATCCCGAACCACGTGCCGAGCGGGCGCGCCGGCCACCCCAAGAACGTGGTATTCCTCACGGCCGACGCGTTCGGCGTGCTGCCGCCGATCGCCCGGCTCACGCCCGAGCAGGCGATGTACTACTTCCTCTCCGGCTACACCGCCAAGGTGGCGGGCACGGAGCGCGGCGTCACCGAGCCCCAGGCGACGTTCAGCGCGTGCTTCGGCGCGGTGTTCCTCGTCTGGCACCCCACGAAGTACGCCGAGATGCTCGGCCGCCTGCTGAAGGAGCACGGCTCGCGCGTGTGGCTCGTGAACACCGGCTGGAGCGGCGGGGCCTTCGGCGTCGGGAGGCGGATCAAGCTCTCACACACTCGGGCGATGGTGCGCGCGGCGCTCGCCGGGCAGCTCGACCAAGCCGAGACGTTCGTGGACCCGGTGTTCGGCTTGCGGATCCCGCGCGAGGTCCCGGGCGTCCCCGCGTCGGTCATGAACCCGCGCCAGACCTGGAAGGACGCCGTGGCCTACGACGCGCAGGCGGCGAAGCTCGCGGAGATGTTCCGCAAGAACTTCGACAAGTTCGGCGCCAACGTGGCGCCCGAGGTCAAGGCGGCCGGACCGAGAGGCTAGTGGGGAGTGGCGAGTGGGGAGTGGCGAGCCTGCCGGACTCGCCACTCCCCACCCTTCACTCCTCACTCCACGCATGCCGATCGAGATCGTTCGCGACCCGCTCTGGAACAACATCCGGCTCGACGCGCTCACCCTGGAGCTCGTCGACACGCCCGTGTTCCAGCGACTGCGCTACGTGCGCCAGCTCGGGCTCGCATACCTGGTGTATCCGGGGGCGACGCACTCGCGCTTCGAGCACGCCCTCGGCACCCACCACCTCGCCCGCGGCGCGCTGGCGCTGCTCGAGGAGCGAGGCGAGCTGCGCGGCCTGCCCGCCGACGAGTGCGCGGTGGTGCGGGCGGCCGCCCTGCTGCATGACGTGGGGCACTACCCGTTCTCGCACGCCCTCGAGGAGATCGGCGCCCTGCATCACGAGGAGGTCGCGCGCCCACTCATTACGGCGGGACCCGTCGCGGACGCCCTCGCCGCCGCGTTAGGGCCGGGCGCGGCCGACCGCGTTCTCGCGCTGATCCGCGGGGCGAGCGCCAGCCCGCTGCAGGGGCTGATCTCCGGGTCGCTGGACCTGGACAAGATCGAGTATCTCAAGCGCGACGCGTTCATGTGCGGCGTGCCCTACGGCGAGATCGACGTCGACCGGCTCATCAACTCGCTCGTCGTCGTCACTGATCCCGCCGCCGGGCGGCCCGCCGTCGGCGTCTTCGAGAAGGGACTGTCCGCGCTCGAGTCGCTGCTCTTCGCGAAGTACCAGATGTATCGCAACGTTTACTGGCACCACGCGGTCCGAAGCGCCACCGCGATGTACAAGCGGCTCGTGGACGAGGCGCTCGCCGTCGGCGCGTTGGACGCCCGGACGCTCGCCGCCTACACCGACGAGGGGCTATTACACCGGCTCGACGCGGCTGCCCCGTCGCCGTTGCTCGACCGGCTGCGTCACCGCCGGCTCTACAAGCGGGCCCTCGAATGCCCGGCGGCTGAATTCGATGACCAAGCCGCGGAATGGCTCGCGGGCGACCGGTCACTCGCGGTGGCCGCCGAGAATCAGGTGGCCCGCGAACTCGGACTCGAGCCCGGCGAGCTGTTCCTCGACTACCCGGCCAAGACGCAGATGCTCGGCCTCGACATCGCGGTCGTCCGACGAGGAGGGGTCGTCGAGCGACTCACCGACGAGGGACTCGCCGGGGCGATCAACCTCCCTGCCCTCTCGCAACAGCTCTACCGCTCGGCGCGCTGGCTCCGCGTCTTCGTCGCCCGCCCGATCGCCGTCCCCCGCGCCCGCATCCTGGACCTCCTTCACCACTCCGCCGCGGAAGTTACAGCGATGCTCGGCGCCGGCGAGCCGTTGCTCCGCCGCCGATGAACGGGCCGCGGACGGACGCGGGGCCGCGTTCATCCGCGGCCGGCTTCGCTCTTCCCGTTGGCTGCTCGACGGCCGTGGGCCTCGGCGAGTTTGCGGCCGATGCCGCGGTAGAAGGCGGCCTCCTCGGCCTTGCCCTGCTCGTCGAGGGTGAGGGCGGCCAGCTCGATCGCGTAGAGAATGTTGCCGAGGTAGAGCGTTGCCAACGAGCCGACGGACTCGCCGTCGGCCTCAGCGGTCACGCCCCGGCGGGTCGAATGGGGGAAGCTCGAGCGTCGGACCGTCGGCGCGGCCGTTGTCGTCGAGCGACGTGACCTGAACGACGATGGCGGTGATGTTGTCGAGCCCCCCGCGGCCGTTGGCCTCCGAGATCAGGGCATCGACGATGCGGCCCGGCGCGGCGCGGGAGAGTAGGATCTGCTGAAGGCGGCGGTCATCGACCATCCCGGTGAGGCCGTCGCTCGCGACCAGGAACACGTCGCCTACCTTCACCTCGCCGACGTAGACGTCCGGCTCGACGCTGTCGCTCGCGCCGACGCAGCGCGTGATGACGTTGCTGTAGGGGTGGTAGCGCGCCTGCTCGGGCGTCAGGTAGCCGGCGTCGACCTGCTCCTGCACGTACGAGTGATCCTTCGTGAGCTGGCGGAGCGTGCCGTCGCGCAGCAGGTAGACCCGCGAGTCGCCCACCTGGCCGATCAGATAGCGTGTGCCGGCGAGGAGGAGCACCGACGCGGTGGTGCCCATGCCCTGCTTGTCCACCTCGGAGAGCGTGCGCCGGAAGATCGCCTGGTTGGCGTTCTTGAGCGCGCTGGCGACGCGCGGGATCACGCCGGGATCGGTGAGATCGCGGACCGCCGCGAGCTCGCGGGACACGATCTGGACCGCCATCTCGCTCGCCACTTCGCCCGCCGCGTGCCCGCCCATGCCGTCGGCCACGATGAACAGCCCACGGTGTGGCGTGGCGTCAGCGTGGAAGCTGTCTTCGTTGCCCGCGCGGATCATTCCGACGTGGGTGTTCGCGGCGTGGACGAGCTGCACTAGCGCCTGGAGGACCTGAAGGATTGGAAGGGCCGCCGCTCCGCAGAGCGCCGACGCCGCGCCCCGCTTCCGGCCACGCTCGCCGCGGGAGGCGTCGTGCCCACGAAACTATGCCCCGCCTCCGGGGCTGGCAAGCGGGACACCCGCATGCCCGGCCGGGGCGTAATCACCCGTCTGGAGCCGGTATAGCCGCTCGTACAGGGCGCCGTGCGCGAGCAGGTCGCGGTGCGTGCCGCGCTCGACGATCTCCCCGTGGTGCATCACGAGGATCTCGTCGGCCCCGACGATCGTGCTGAGGCGGTGCGCGACGGCGATCGTCGTCCGCCCCTGCATCAGCACCGCGAGCGCCGCCTGGATCTCCGCCTCGATCTCGCTGTCCACCGCACTGGTGGCCTCGTCGAGGAGCAGCAGGTCGGGATCGGCAGCGATGGCGCGCGCGAAGGAGAGGAGCTGCCGCTCACCGACACTGATCGACGCGCCCCGCTCCCCGAGCTCGTGGGCGTACCCGCGCGGCAGGCGGCGAATGACGCGGTCCGCTCCGACCCGCGCCGCCGCCGCCGCGACCGCCCCGTCGTCGAGGGACGCGGAGAGCCGGATGTTTGACGCGACGTCGCCGGCGAAGAGGAAGATGTCCTGCTGGACGTACCCAATGCGCGAGCGCAACTCGGCGAGCGGCAGCTCTCGGATGTCCTCCCCGTCGAGCAAGATGCGCCCGCGCTGCGGGTCGTAGAAGCGGAGAAGCAGAGTGATGACCGTCGTCTTGCCGGCGCCCGTGTGGCCGACGAGCGCCACCGTCTGACCGGGCCGGGCCTGGAAGCTCACCCCTTTGAGCACCCACTGCGGCTGGCCAGCGGCCGCGCCGTCCCCGGCCGCGTCGCCCCCGCCGTTGGCCCCGGCGAGCGACGCGCCATCATTCGCGGCCGATGCCGAGCCGTCGGCGACGGGCGGCGCACCGTCAGCGAGCGGCGAGCCGCCGTAGCTGAACCAGACGTCCTGAAATTCGACCGTGACACCGCGGGCGGAGACCGGGGGCGACGGACGACCGACGAGTGCCGCAGTCCCTCGGCCCTCGGCCCTGCCCGCCGCCTCCGTGTCCAGCAGCTTGAAGATTCGCTCCGACGACGCCATCGCCTGCTGCAGCGTGTTGAACTTGTCGGACAGGTCTTGGAGCGGCTGAAAGAAGCGGCGCACGAGCTGCAGGAACGCCGCCACCGTCCCCACCGTGAGCGTACCCGCGGAAACGCGTGACGCGCCCGCGACCAGCAGACTCGCCAGGGCGACCGAGGTGAGCACCTCGATCGCCGGGAAGTAGAGGGCGTAGACGGTGATCGACTTCAGATGCGAGTGCAGGTGCTCGCGGTTGAGCCGATCGAAGCGGGCCGCCTCCCACCGCTCCCGGCCGAAGAGCTGCACGACCCGCACGCCCGCCAGCCGCTCCTGGAGGAAGGCGTTGATGCGCGCCAGCCGCGTCCGGATCTCGCGGTAGGCGTTGCGGACGCGGACCCGGAACACGTGCGAGACGAGCCACACGAACGGGATTACCGCGAACGCCGCGAGGGCCAAGCGCCAGTCCGCGGCCAGCATGAGCGCGCTGATGGCGACGAGTGTGAACAGGTCGCCGAGGCCGGCGACCACGCCCGCGGTAAACAGCTCATTCAACGCCTCGACGTCGGACGTGACGCGCGTGACGAGGCGTCCGACGGGGTTGCGGTCGAAGAACGAGATCGACAGCCGTTGCAGGTGCGCGAAGACGTCGGCCCGGAGGTCCCGCATGACCCGCTGCCCGAGCAGGCTCGTGAGCAGCGTCTCGGCGTACGTGCAGGCGAACTGCAGCACCAACGACAGCGCGAACAGGAGCGCCGCCGTCTGGACTGCACCCACGTCGCGCGCCGGGAGGGCGACATCGATGACGTGCCGCGTGAGGAGCGGCCCGACGAGCTGCACGCCACCGTCGATGAAGAGGAAGGCGAGCGCCGCGAAGACGAGGCCCCGGTAGGGGCGGACGTACACTAGCAGCCGCCGCATCAGGCGGCCGTCGTACACCTTGCCGAGGGCGTCTTCCTCGTGGATCGAAGCCGGTACGGTCATTGGAAAATGCTAGTACCGGGAATCGCGGGTCGGGAGGCGGGCGCGAGGGGGCAATTCTCGCCCCCTCGCGCCAGCTGGGCTCGCCGCGCACGGCAGGAAACGCGAGTTTCGAGGCGCGACCCCCAATGCCGACCTCGCGGCGTTTGGTACGCGGGTTGCACTTCCTGCGGGACACACGCAGTCCACCCCCTCGGAGGAGTATATGAGCATTCTCGCATGGATCGTCCTCGGCCTGATCGCGGGTGCGATCGCCAAGGCCCTCATGCCGGGTCGAGACCCCGGTGGCATCATCGTCACGATGCTGATCGGCATCGTCGGCGCCTTCCTGGGCGGCTTCTTGGGCAACATGATCACCGGCCAGGGCCTGAGCGGTTTCTCGATCTGGAGCATCGTGCTTGCCATCGTCGGCGCGCTGCTGCTCCTGTGGATCTACCGGATGACCACGCGGAGAACGACCGTCTAACGGTGCGCGACGCACTCCGCGTTTCACGACCGCAGTAAGCTTGGCATTACGGAGAAGGGGTGCCGCTCTGGCTCTACTGGATTCTGCTGGGGCTCTTGGCCGGGACGTTGGCCAAGTTCCTGGTGCCAGGGCGGGACCCCTCCGGTTGTATTGTCACGATTCTCCTGGGTGTCGTCGGCGCCTTCATCGGCGGTCTGATCGGCACGTCCCTCGGCTGGGGACGGGTCACCGGGGGTAGCTTCGACCTCCGGTCCATCGCACTGGCCACGCTCGGGGCCATCGTGATTCTTCTCGTTGGCCGGCTGGCGCGGCGGCTGTGAACAGCAGGGTCTGGGGTCCAGGGTCGAGGGTCTAGAGCGCTCTAGAC
>Ga0307409_100002153_pt1 | contig 10151 bp, 12 predicted proteins | sample 322Ometagenome_2_FD_203888 | JGI IMG/M metagenome (GOLD analysis project Ga0307409, IMG submission 203888) | Maize rhizosphere microbial communities from greenhouse at UC Davis, California, United States - 322HYB-O-2 | ecosystem: Host-associated > Plants > Roots > Rhizosphere > Soil | place... | reverse complement strand
AGGCCGCCCTCAGCGCGACCCCGCGGGAGCGCCTGCGATGACGAGGCTGGTGCTGGCCACCCGCAACCACCACAAGGTCGTCGAGCTGCGGCACATCCTGGCCGATGTCTGCGACGAGCTCGGCCTTGAGATCGTGGGCGCCTCCGACTTCCCCGACGCCCCGGACGTCGTCGAGGACGGCGTGACGTTCGAGGAGAATGCCCGCCTCAAGGCCGTGGCGGTCGCGCAGGCCACCGGCCTGCCCTCGATCGCCGACGACTCGGGCCTGGCCGTCGACGTGCTCGGCGGGGCGCCGGGGATCTTCAGCGCCCGCTGGGCCGGCAGCCACGGCAACGACCGCGCGAACCTCGAGCTGCTGCTCGACCAGCTCTCGGACGTCAAGGACGAGCACCGCGGCGCAGCGTTCGTGTGCGCGGCGGTGCTCGCGCTGCCCGATGGCACCACCCGCTCCGCGGAGGGCCGTATGCCGGGCAGCGTGGCCCGAGAGCCCAAGGGCACCAACGGCTTCGGTTACGACCCGATCTTGGTGGTGGAGGGCGACGGGCGGCACTGCGCCGAGCTGTCCAAGGAGGAGAAGAACGCGATCTCCCACCGCGGCAAGGCGTTCCGCGCGATGGTGCCGAACCTGCGTGAGCTCCTCGGTGGCGCGCGGCAGCAGCCCGCAGCCGGCGACCCCGCAGCGACGAGCTAGGCCAGGTGCTGGCGCAGCCAGTCGAGGTCGGCTGACTGCCCCTCGAGGCCGCCGGGCGTCTCCACGACGACCGGGGCCTGCGCGGCGCGCACGACGGCGGCGACCTGCTCGGGGTCGATGAGCCCCGCGCCCAGGTTGGTGTGGCGGTCGGCGCCGGACCCGAACTCGTCGCGGCTGTCGTTGCAGTGCACGAGGTCGATGCGGCCGGTGAGGGCGCGGACGTCGTCGACGACGGTGGACAGGTCGTTGCCGCCGGCGTGGGCGTGGCAGGTGTCGAGGCAGAACCCGACGTCCTCGAAGCCCTCGGCTCCCGAGATCGCCTCCCAGAGCCGGCCGATGCGGTCGAGGTGCCGTGCCATCGCGTTGTCACCCCCGGCGGTGTTCTCGATGAGCAGGGGGACCTTGATGTCGGTGGCCTCGACGGCCTTGCGCCAGTTGTCGAAGCCCTTCTCCGGGTCGTCGGACTTGTTGACGTGGCCGCCGTGCACGATCAGGCCCTTGGCGCCGATCGAAGCCGCTGCGTCCATGTGCTGCTGCAGCAGCTTGCGGCTCGGGATGCGGATCCGGTTGTTCGTCGTCGCCACGTTGATGAGGTAGGGCGCGTGGACGTACAGCTCGATGCCGGCCGCCTCGGCGTCGGCGCGCAGCGCCTCGGCGCCACCGGCGTACTCCCACTCCGGGCCCTTGTAGCCCTGCGGGTCGCCGAGGAAGAACTGCGCGATCGTGGCGCCGCGCTCCTGGGCTGCGGTGATCGGGTCGGCCTGGTCGACGTGGGCGCCGAGAGCTGGTGCTGCCATGGGCTCCACAGTAGGCCCCGCCCCGGACAGGCCCGACGCGTCCGGCTGTCACGGGCGACGCGCTTGCGGCCGTCCGAGCACCATTACAGTGGGCGCGCGCGCAAGTGGTGGAATGGCAGACACGCAGGATTTAGGTTCCTGTGCCCTCGGGCGTGCGGGTTCAAGTCCCGCCTTGCGCACTCACAGGACCCGCGCACCGACAGGACTCACGCACCGGAAGCCGACGTGGCTCATCCCCGTGTCCACCACCTGTGGCCGTCTCGCCGCGGGGCGGTAGCGCCGGCAGTAGCTGTCGGCACAGAGGAACGACCCACCCTTGACGACCTTGCGCGGGACGCGGAACTGCGGCTGCGCGGGGTCGTAGCTGTCCTCCTGCGAGCCGCCACGGGGGTCCTGGGGGACGCAGCAGGCAGACACGTCCTCCCAGCGTCGTTCGACGTACCAGTCCTGGGTCCACTCCCACACGTTGCCCGCCATGTCCAGGAGGTCGTAGCCGTTGGCGGGGAAGGAGCCCACCGGTGAGGTCCGGCCGTACCCGCGGGCTGCACGCCACGGGAAGTCCCCGTGCCAGAAGTTCGCGAGCCGGTGCCCGGGCGGCTCGGGTTCGTCACCCCACGTGTAGGCGGCACCGTCGAGTCCCCCGCGGGCAGCGTGTTCCCACTGCGCCTCGGTCGGCAGGGCGAGGCCGGCCCACGCGGCATACGCCTGCGCGTCCTCGAAGGCGACGTGCACGACTGGGTGGTCGGCGCGTCCGTCCAGCCCGGCGCCGGGGCCCTCGGGGTGCCGCCAGGAGGCACCGGGCGTCCAGGCCCACCACTGGCTCAGGTGCCGCAGGTCGACCGGACCGGGCGTGCCGACGAAGACCATCGAGCCCGGGACCAGGTTCTCCGCCGGTGCACCCGGGTAGTCGGCCGGGTCCAGTGGCCGCTCGGCGACCGTCGTGTAGCCGGTGGCCGCGACGAAGGCTGCGTAGGCGGCGTTCGTCACCGGCGTGCGTGCGACCAGGAGGTCGTCGACCGAGACGTCCCGCGCCGGACCCTCCTCGGGGTAGTGGTCGTCGGAGCCCATGCGGAAGGTGCCGCCCCGGACACGCACCAGGTCGTCGACCGGCCGGGCACCGAGGGGCACGGTCGTCGCCGGGTCGGTCATGAGCTGGGGAGGCCGGTCTGCAGCTTCTCCAGCACCTGCTGGAGGCTGAAGGTGGCCGGCTTCTGACGCGGCGGGAACTCCGCGAACGACTGCAGCATGCCGGCGACATAGGTCTGCATGGGCACGCAGAGCCAGGCGTGGTCGAGCATCCAGTCGTAGTAGGTGTTCGACGTGGTGTCCGCGCGCTCGTAGGGGTCGAGGCGCAGGTTGAACATCTTCGGGACCCGCAGGGGGATGAACGGCTCAGCCCACACCCTGAGGGTTCCGGGCGCGCGCTGCTCGAGGAACACGAGCTTCCAGTTGTCGAAACGAACGGCCGTGAGGTCACCGTCGTCCGAGACGTAGAAGAAGTGCTGCCGGGGGCTCTCCTCGACCTCGCCGGTCAGGTAGGGCAGCTGGTTGTGCCCGTCGAGGTGCACCTTGTACGGCGACGCACCGCCCAGGTCCGCTCCCGCCCGAAGCTGTTCGGCGATGTCAGCAACGCCCGCCGCGGCGAGCAGCGTCGGGAACCAGTCGTTGTGGCTGACCAGTCCGTTGAAGACCGTGCCAGGCGCGATCCGGCCCGGCCACCGGACCACCGCAGGCACGCGGTAGGCGCCTTCCCAGTTCGAGTTCTTCTCGCCCCGGAACGGCGTCATGCCCGCGTCCGGCCAGGAGTTCATGTGGGGGCCGTTGTCCGTGGAGTAGATGACGATCGTGTCGTCGGCGATGCCCAGCTCGTCGACGAGCGACAGCAGCTCACCCACCGCCTTGTCGTGGTCGATCATCGCGTCGTGGTACTCCGACTGCCAGCGCCCCGACTGCCCCCTGCTCTCCGGCTTCGCGTGCGTGCGGAAGTGCATGTGCGTCGTGTTGAACCAGACGAAGAACGGACGCTCGCCGTCGGTCTTCTCCCGGATGAAGCGCGACGCCTCGGCGAGGAACTCCTCGTCGACGGTCTCCATGCGCTTCCTGGTCAGCGGGCCGGTGTCCTCGATCCGCTGGGTGCCGTCCTCGTTCGCCCAGGAGTGGATGACCCCACGGGGCCCGAAGCGCTCGCGGAAGTGCGGGAAGTCCTCCTCCGTCGGGTAGTCGGGCTGCTCCGGCTCCTCCTCGGCATTGAGGTGGTAGAGGTTGCCGAAGAACTCGTCGAAGCCGTGCGCGGTGGGGAGGTGCTCGTCGCGGTCGCCGAGGTGGTTCTTCCCGAACTGACCGGTGGCGTAGCCGTGGGCCCTCAGGGCGGTCGCGATGGTCGGGTCCTCGGCACGGATGCCGACGTCGGCCCCCGGCATCCCCACCTTCGTCAGGCCCGTGCGGATGGGGTTCTGTCCGCAGATGAAGGCCGCTCGCCCGGCAGTGCAGCTCTGCTCGCCGTAGTAGTCGGTGAACCGCGCGCCCTCGTCCGCGATCCGGTCGATGTTCGGCGTCCGGTAGCCCATGAGGCCGTCGCTGTAGCAGCTGAGGTTGGAGATGCCGATGTCGTCGCCCCAGATCACGAGGATGTTGGGCTGGTCTTTGCTCGCTGACATGAGCCAACGGAACAGGGGCCGCGACGGTTGCGTCATCATCCGGGGCGGGGGAGTCGCGGCGGCTGGGGCGGCGGGTGTTCGTCCCCGTTTCTCCAGACCGCTGCCCGGGGCGCTCTAGCCTGCAGGGATGAACCACCTGCTGCGCGAGGTCCTCCCGGCGCTCGGCCTCGACGAGGGCTTCGCGGCCGACCGGCTCGCCCTCGCCGGCGGCAACGGACTGCCCGCCACCCTCCCGGTCAACACCCTGGCCTGTGGGTCGGTCGCGGCTGCGGCGCTCGCCGGCCTGGCGATGCGTGGGGGAGAGCGTGTGCTGGTCGACCCCCTGCAGGTGTCGGTGGCCTTCCGCAACGACCGCCTCCAGACCGTCGACGGCCAGACGGCTGACTCCTTCGCCCCGCTGTCAGGCTTGTTCCGGACGTCCGACGGGTGGGTCCGCACCCACGCCAACTACCCGCACCACCGGCAGCGGCTGCTGCGGGCGCTGGGGCTGCCCGACGACGCAGAGCCTGCGCGGGCCGAGGCGGCGCTGGCGGAGCGCTCGGCGCAGCAGGTGGAGGACGCGGTGACCGCCGCCGGTGGCATCGCCGTCGCCGTGCGCGACCACCGCACGTGGTTCGCCGGTGAGCCCGCCGCTGCCGTCGACGGCCACCCCGTGCTCGACGTCGACCGGCTCCCTGCCGGCGACACCCGGGCGGTGCCGCTCCCGCGCCGCCCGCGGGTCCTCGACCTCACCCGGGTGCTGGCGGGGCCCGTCGCGTCACGGACGCTGGCGCTGCTCGGCTGTGACGTCCTGAGGGTCGATCCGCCGGGTCTGCCGGAGATCGAGGTGCAGCACGTCGACACCGGCGCCGGCAAGCGCTCGACCCTGCTCGACCTGCGCGCCACGGACGACCGCGCGACCTTCACCAGCCTGCTGGAGACGGCGGACGTCCTCCTCACCGGCTACCGCCCCGGGGCGCTCGAGGCGCTGGGCCTGGGCGACGAGGAGCTCACGGCCAGGCACCCGGGCCTCGTGCACGCCTCGCTCAGCGCGTGGGGGACCACCGGGCCGTGGGGCGACCGGCGCGGCTTCGACAGCATCGTCCAGGCCGCCACCGGCATCAGCCTCCTCGAGTCACCGGACGGCGTGCGCCCGGGCGCGCTGCCCGCGCAGGCGCTCGACCACGCGACCGGGTACCTGCTCGCGGCGGGCACCATGGCGGCGCTGCGCCGGCGCGGTGAGGCCGGCGGCACGTGGCGGGTGCGGGCACACCTGGCTCGCACCGCGCACTGGCTCCTGCGCACCGACGCCCTCGACGCGCACGCGCAGGCGGTCCACGACCCGGCGCCCTGGCTGGTGGCTGCTGACACGGCATACGGGCGGGTGGTGCAGTCGCGCCCGGCGTTCCGGATCGACGACGGCCCGGCCACCTTCGCCTGGCCCGCCCGCAGGTGGGGCGCCGACGCACCGGAGTGGAGCGCCTCCTAGCGTCGAGCCGGCCACCCGGCCCGGCCGCGGTCAGGGCGCCGGGATGGTGCGCGGGTCGAACCCGAACGGCAGCTCGAGCCGGTGGGCGGCCATGAGCGCGTCGTCGGTGAGCACCTCACGCGTGGGCCCGTCGGCCACCACCACGCCGTCGGACAGCACCACCGAGCGGGGGCACAGCTCGTAGGCGTACGGCAGGTCGTGGGTCACCATGAGCACCGTCACGTCGAGCGACCGCAGGATGTCGGCGAGCTCACGCCGCGAGGCCGGGTCGAGGTTGCTCGACGGCTCGTCGAGCACGAGCACCTCCGGCTCCATGGCGAGCACGGTGGCGACCGCCACCCGGCGCCGCTGGCCGAACGAGAGGTGGTGCGGGGGCCGGTCGATGTAGTCGACCATGCCGACCCGGTCGAGGGCGTCGACGACCCTCTTCTCGAGGGCGGCGCCGCGCACCCCGAGGTTGGCAGGGCCGAACGCCACGTCGTCACGCACCGAGGGCATGAAGAGCTGGTCGTCGGGGTCCTGGAACACGACTCCCACGCGGCGACGGATCTCGAGCAGGTTCTCCTTCGCCACGGGCAGGCCCGAGACCTCCACCGAGCCGGCGCCCGCGGTGAGGATGCCGTTGAGGTGCAGCACGAGGGTGGTCTTGCCCGCGCCGTTGGGCCCGAGCAGCGCGACCCGCTCGCCGCGGTGCACGTGCAGGGTGACGCCGTAGAGCGCCTGGTGGCCGTCGGGGTAGGCGTAGGCCAGCCCGCGGACGTCGAGGACCGCTGTGCTCACAGCGCCACCGCCACTGCCGCGGTGGCCAGGGCCAGGGCGGGGAGTATGCCGGCCTGTGCCCACTGCGCCCGCGTCGCCGTGGCGTGGTGGGTCACCGGGAGGCGGCCGTTGTAGCCGCGGGAGAGCATCGCGAGGTGGATGCGCTCACCCCTTTCGTAGGAGCGGATGAAGAGCGCACCCGCCGTGGACGCGAGCGCCGGCCACGCGCGAACGGACGTCGCGGCGAACCCGCGCGCCTCGCGCGCGATGCGCATCCGCTTCAGCTCGTCGGTGACGACCTCGAGGTAGCGCATCATGAAGCCCATGATCTGCACCAGCTGGTGCGGCATCCGCAGGCGCTCGAGGCCGAGCAGCAGGTCACGCGGCTCGGTGGTCGCCGCGAGGACGAGGGACGCCAGCACGCCGAGGGTGCCCTTGGCGAGCAGGCCCCAGGCGGCGAGCAGCCCTGCCTCGGAGAGCCGGAGGGGGCCGACGTCGATGCGGGGCCCCGCAGCAACGAACGGCATGAGGGCGGCGAAGACGACGAACGGCACCTCGACGACCAGGCGCCGGGCGAGGTAGCCGAAGGGCACGCCGGAGACGGCGACGACCCCGGCCAGGAGGGTGGCGAAGACACCGAACGCCCAGTACTGCTCGCGCGGCGTGGCCACGACGAGGACGACGAAGGACAGCAGGGAGAGCAGCTTGAGGTGCGCGGGCATCCGGTGCACCTGGGAGTGCCCGTGGAAGTGCAGGTGGTGCCCGTGGCCGGCGCCCACCGCTAGCTGCCCACGGAGGTCGTCTGGTCGCGTTCGCCTCCGGCCGCTCCGGGCTCAGGCCCCTCGGGCGGGTTCCCGCCCGTGCGCCGGCGGCGGAGCACCCAGGCGAGGCCACCGCCGACCGCGCCGACGAGGACGACGCCGACGACGCCGGCGAAGCCGCCCGAGACGCGCTGGTCCGAGACGCCGCGGGTGGTGTAGCCGGCGAAGGGGGAGTCGGCGTTCGCGTGGTCGGTGGCCGCGTGGCTGAAGCCCGCCTTCTCGGCGACGTACTCGAGGCCGTCGGGGTGGCTGGAGGCGTAGAACGACGCGACACCGGCCAGCAACAGGACGAGGAGGAGGCCTGTCACCACGAGGGCCCTGGTGCTCACGCGCCTCACGCCGCCACCTGGTCCTGCTCGGGCCGCACCACGACGAGCCTTCGGGTGGCGAGGACTCGCCGGGCGCCGTGCACGAGGTCCGGACGCACGGCCACCACGGTGGAGACGGCCAGACCCGTGATCACCGCCTCGCCGAGACCGATCAGCGTGTGCCAGCCCAGCATCGTCGTGGCGAGCGGCACCAGAGGGATGGGCACCTGGCCGCCCACGGCATACAGGCCGGTGAAGGCCAGGGCCGCCGCCGGCACGGAGACGAGGGCCGCGACAGCCGCCGCAGGCACGACCATCGAGACCCGCTTCGGGAGCACCCGCTGGGCACCGCGGAAGACCAGCCAGCCGGTCCACACCCCCACGATGCCCATGAGGGTGATGTTCGTGCCCAGCGCCGTCAGGCCGCCGTCGGCGAAGAGCAGGCTCTGCACGAGGAGCACGACGGCCATGCTCAAGGTGGCGGTCCACGGTCCGACCAGCACGGCGGCCAGTGCGCCGCCGAGCAGGTGGCCCGAGGTGCCCGCACCGACGGGGAACTTGAGCATCTGGGCCGCGAAGACGAAGGCGGCCACGAGCCCGGCCAGGGGAGCCGTGCGGTCGTCGAGCTCTCGGCGCGCACCACGGAGCGCGAGCCCGATCCCTGACGCCGCGACGACGGCCGTCCCGAGCGACGTGGGGACGTCGAGGAATCCGTCTGGCACGTGCACGAGCGACTCCTGAGGTGCTTCTGGGGCGGCTGGGATACGTTGGAGGCCAACTGGAGCCGAGTCTATTGCAAACCAGTTGCAATAACGACCGCGCGAGGAGCCGCACGTGACCGACCGCCTGACCCCCGGGGACGCCGCCCCCGACTTCACCCTGGCCGACGACCAGGGCGGTGAGGTGAGCCTGTCGAGCCTGCGCGGACGCAAGGCGATCGTGTACTTCTACCCGGCGGCGATGACCGCCGGCTGCACCAAGCAGGCCTGCGACTTCTCCGACAGCCTCGAGTCCCTGCGCAAGGACGGCTACGAGGTGGTCGGCATCTCGCCGGACAAGCCGCAGAAGCTGGCGAAGTTCCGCGAGCGGGACGCCCTGACGCTCACCCTGTTGTCGGACCCCGACAAGGAGGTCCTGAGGGCCTGGGGCGCCTACGGCGAGAAGAAGCTCTACGGCAAGACCGTGGAGGGCGTCATCCGCAGCACGGTGGTCCTCGACGAGGAGGGCACCGTCTCCCACGCCTGGTACAACGTCAAGGCAACGGGCCACGTCGCCAAGCTGCGCCGTGACCTCGGGCTCGACTGAAGGAGTCAGCGATGAGTGAGAGCACCCAGAGCAGGTCCGTCGACCAGATCGAGGCCGAGATCGTGGCGGCGCGCACGCGGCTCGCCAACACCGTCGACGAGCTGCAGCACCGCACCGCCCCCAAGGAGATCGCCCGCCGGCAGGTCGAGTCGCTCCGTGTGAAGTTCATGGACGCCACCCACACCCCTGACGGGCAGCTGCGCACCGAGCGCGTCGCCGCCCTGGCCGCTGCCGCCGTCGCGCTCATCGGCCTCGGGGTCTGGCGTCGGCGGCACAGCTGAGCAGAATGGCTGACCAGAAGGACCTGGGGGAGCGGCTCCCCATCCGGATGCTGCACGACCGCGTGCTCGTGTCGATGGAGACCGAGGGTGAGCGGCGCTCCGGTGGCGGCATCGTCATCCCCGCGACGGCCAGCGTCGGTCGGCGCCTGGCCTGGGCGACGGTCGTGGCGGTGGGCGCCAACGTGCGCCAGGTGAAGGTCGACGACCGGGTCCTGTTCGACCCGGAGGACCGGGCCGAGGTCGAGCTGCAGTCGCGCAGCTACGTGCTGCTGCGCGAGCGCGACATCCACGCCGTGGCGGCCCAGCGGGTGCAGGACGGCCAGACCGGCCTCTACCTGTAGGCAGGCTCTGGGCGGGTGGCTCTGCCCGCTTGGTCACGGATTCGTCTCGAAGTGCTTGAAGTGACGAGAAGTGGTTATGTCCTAGTCAGCGCTCCCCGGCCGCGCACCGCGCGACCGTGCCCGGAGCTCGGATGGTCGAAAGGACACTCCATGACCCTGCGCCGCATCACCTCGCTCACCGCAGTCACCCTCAGCGTCGCCCTCGCCGCCGCCTGTGCCAAGGGCACGAGCAGCGCGGAGGAGCCGAAGAGCTCCTACAACCCCCAGGCGACCCTGAGCGGCAACCTGTCCATCATGGGCTTCGGCGGTGACGACGAGATCGGGCAGGTGCGGCTCGCGGAGGCGAAGAAGGCCCTCGGCTCCGGGGTCAAGGTCTCGCAGGTCAAGGGCGACCTCGACATCCAGCAGTTCCTGTCCGCGGTGGCCTCGGGCCAGCCGCCGGAGATCGTCTACGCCAACCGCGACCAGATCGGCACGTTCGCCTCCCGGGGGGCCATCGTCCCGCTGACGTCGTGCATCAAGGGGGAGGGCATCGACACCTCGGCGTTCCGCAAGCCGGCCCTCGACCAGGTGACGTTCGCCGGTGACGTCTACGGAATCCCCGAGTTCAACGTCGTGCAGATCACCCAGGCCAACAGCGACCTGCTCTCGAAGGCCGGCCTCACCATCGACGACGTCAACGGGTCGAGCTGGGACGCCGTCACGGCGGCGAACAAGAAGCTC
>Ga0307409_100002152_pt1 | contig 10153 bp, 8 predicted proteins | sample 322Ometagenome_2_FD_203888 | JGI IMG/M metagenome (GOLD analysis project Ga0307409, IMG submission 203888) | Maize rhizosphere microbial communities from greenhouse at UC Davis, California, United States - 322HYB-O-2 | ecosystem: Host-associated > Plants > Roots > Rhizosphere > Soil | place... | reverse complement strand
TCCAGATAGGCCAGGGCCAGCGTCCGCAGGGTGAGCGGAAAATCGGGCCGAATCCGTTCGGCCTCGCGCAATTCCTCGATCGCTCGATCGAAGTTGCTTTGCTCGCTGTAGATGCGGCCGAGCAACCGGTGAGCCTCGTCGCTGGCCGGCTGCACCGAAAGCAATGTGTTCAGGCCGGCGATCGCCTCGTCGATATGACCGGTGCCGTGATCGATCACCGCGAGCGAGTAGAGGATGGTCGGATCGCCGGCGTCGCGTCGCAGCGCTTCGAGCATGGCCGCCCGGGCGCGATCGATCCACGCGGCATCGCGCGTCGAGCGGTATTTGGCCCAGAAGGCCTCGCCGAGTGCCGCATGGGCGCGCACGAAATTGGCGTCGAGCTCGATCGCGCGGGTGAATAGCCCGATCGCCCGATCAAGATTGCCGGCAATGTCGCTGCGCTCGTACAAGACACGTCCGTGGGAGTACGCGTCAAAGGCGTCGGAATTGGCGGTCGGTACCCGCGCGGCAGCCTCGTTGACGGTAGCCGTGGAAATCAGCCGCTCGCCGCGTAACGCATTCAGGCTTTCCCGCGCGATGCGCTGCTGAAGATGGAAGACGTCCCCGATGTTGCCGTCGAATGACCGGCTCCATTCCACCTTTGTCCCGCGCTCGCCGAGCAGGCTCATCGCCATCCGCAGGGAATCGCCCGAACGTTGAATGCTGCCGGTCAACACGTGCGTCAGTCCAAGGTTCTTCACGGCCTCCTGCACTTGCGTGTCGCTCGTGAGCGTCTCCATGGCGTTGCGCGGCACGACCGTTATGCCGGGAGCGCCGGCGAGATGACTGATCAAGACGTCGGACAAGCCGGCGGCGAGGTAATCGTTGTCCGCCTCGCCGCTGTTGTTGAACATCATCACGCCGAGCACCGACTGCTTGGTCCCGACATTCGCCAGCCGCGGCACGCCGGCCACGAGGGCGCCGCATACGATCGCCAGGCCGGCCAGCAGCGCCACTGATTTTGCCGCCCCCGAATGTCGAGCCGCTTGCTGCGCCGTCCGCGGCAGCGTCCGCGTCGTGCCGGGCGACATGCGATCGAGCGCCGCCTGGAGCTCCGCCGCCGACTGCACACGTTGCTGCCGATCCGTATGAATCGCTCGCTGAACAATCGCGCTGAACTCGCGCGACACGCCGGCCGCCGTGGTGTCGAGCGCCGGCGGCGCCGCCGTCATGGCCGTCAACAGCGCCGACGGACCGCGGCCCTCGTAGGGGCGGCGCCCCGCGACCAGCTCGTAGAGCATCACGCCAAGGCCGAACACGTCGCTCTGCTGCGACGGCGGCGAGCCGAGCAGGACTTCGGGCGCCATGTACGGCGGCGTGCCCGCGATCACGTTGGTGCTGGTCGTCAGATCAGCGGCCGTCTGGCTGTCGCGCCTCGCGATGCCGAAGTCGAGCACCTTCGGCACGCCGTCCGCGGAGATCATCACGTTGCCCGGCTTGATGTCGCAGTGCAGCACGTTGCGGGCATGCGCATACGCGAGCGCGCCGGCGATCTGCCGGCCGTAGTCGATCGCCTGCGCTTCACTGAGCGTGCCGGCCGCCATCCGCTGCGACAACGTCATGCCATCGACGAATTCCATGACGATGTGCGCCTCGCCGTCGTGCTCGACGACGTCGTAGACCGACGCGATGTTCGGATGATCGAGGCTGGCGACGACGCGCGCTTCGTGAAGGATCGCCTGGGCGGCCCTGGCATCGCCGGCCTGGACGCGCTTGATCGCGACCTCGCGATGCAACGTCCGGTCACGCGCGAGGAACACCTCACCCATGCCGCCGGCGCCAAGCGGACGAAGCAGTTCATAGCGGCCCACGATCCCGGTGGCCATGGCCGCCTATTCTTGCTTACTTCTCGTCTTTCTTATGTTTCCTGGAAAAGGCGTCGACGTTGGGACCCTCGGGCGTGATGCCCCAGTCAATCCCGGCGCGGTAGCGCGTCGGCATGCCCTTTGGCATTTCGAACGCCGCCCAGGCAATCGCCCCGGCGCATTTTACCGCCGCCTTGCCGTCCCCCATGACCACGCGGACGCGTTGATTGGGCTTGAGCACCGTGGCGGATACCACCTGCGCGCCGACGGTCGACAGATCGACGAGCGCCGCCGGGTTGCCGTCCACCGCCACCTCGACGCCGTCCTTGATGCGGATCCGCGGCGCGCGCCGCGTGCCTTTGGAATCGAGCGACGGCTTCGACTCTTGTTCGGCAACGGCGGCGGCGGCGCCGCCGTGCGTGCCGCGCTTCACGGCCACGCGGCTCTGCGCCGCGTTCTTCGCCATCACGCGCACTTCGACGTCCTTCAGCGACGCATCGTCCTTGATGCGGTTGATCAAGGCCTGGCCGCGCGACGAATCAGAAAATTCGTCGTGCATGGCGACCAGCGCCGGCCGCGTGCGGATGATGTGATCGAGGGCTTCAAGCGCCTCGCTCTCGGTGAAAGTCTGGACCTCCGCGCGGGGATCGAGCCGCTCCTGCAATCCCGGGAGCGCGTCGGCGGGTCCGATGAGTACGATCTGCGACGGCACAGAAAGGCGAGTGTACCACGGCTTACAATCGTGCCGTGTCCTCATCCAAGGTTGCGCTGAGTTGCATTGGCGTTGTGAAACGTTACGCAAACGTGATTGCCGTCAACGGCCTCGACCTGACAGTTCTTCGCGGCGAATGTTTTGGCCTGCTCGGCCCGAACGGGGCTGGCAAGACGACGACAATCGAAATTCTCGAAGGGCTGCTCGCCGCCGACGCTGGAGAAGTCGAAGTGCTCGGCCAGCGGTGGGACCGCGACGCTGCGGCGCTACGCGCGCGGCTCGGTATCCAGCTGCAGGAAACGCAGCTCGCCGAAAAGCTGACCGTCGCTGAAACGCTGCGGATGTTCCGCTCGTTTTATCCGCGCGGACCGGCGGCCGATGAACTGCTCGATCTCGTGGAGCTCGGCTCGAAGCGCGATGCCTGGGTGAAGAACCTGTCTGGCGGGCAACGCCAGCGGTTGTCGGTGGCCTGTGCGCTGGCCGGTGATCCCGAGCTGTTGTTTCTCGACGAGCCGACCACCGGTCTCGATCCGCAGTCGCGGCGCCAACTGTGGGAAGTGCTCGAACGGTTTCGCGCGCGGGGCGGCACGATCCTGATCACCACGCACTACATGGATGAAGCGCACGAGCTGTGTGATCGCGTCGGCATCATGGATCAAGGGAAATTGATCGCGCTCGGCACGCCGCGCGAGCTGGTCGCGTCGCTCGGCGCCGAGCACGTGGTCGAGTTTGCGCTCACCGACGGCACGACCATCGATGCGGCGCTCTTCACCTCGTTGCCGGGCGTTCGCGATGTCAGGCGCGATGCGGCGCAGCTGCATCTGTCGACATCCGAGATGCACTTGACGGTGCCGGCCCTGCTCGACCTGCTTCGACAGAACCAGGCGGCGTTGAGTCAGCTCGGCACGCACAGCGCGACGCTCGAAGATGTGTTCGTCACGCTGACCGGGAGGCAACTGCGTGACCAATAAGCCGCCTGCGGCCAGCCTCCGGCGCGACCAGGCGCCGCATCCTCTGGTCGAGTTGACCGCGTCGCGGTTCCGCGAGTTCGTTCGCGAGCCGGAAGCCGTGTTCTGGGTGTTCGCCTTTCCGGTGATCATGACCTGCGCGCTGGGCATCGCCTTTCGATCGCGCGGCGACGAGCCGGTGATCGCCGGGGTGGTCGAACAGGCGGGTGGCGATCAAGTGGCTGAGTCGTTGCGCCAGGCTGGATTCACCGTGCGACGATTTGCTCCCGGCGACGTCGAGAGTGCGCTGCGTGACGGGCGCGCGCCGGTGGTCGTCATTCCGGGCACGCCGCCGGTGTATCGCTACGACGTTGCCCGCGCGGAGAGCAAGCTGGCGCGGCTGGCCGTGGACAACGCGCTGCAAACGGCGGCCGGCCGAAGCGACGCATTTACGGCGGTGGCGCAGCCGGTCGAAGCGGTCGGCTCGCGCTACATCGACTGGCTCGTGCCCGGACTGCTGGGCATGAACATCATGGGCACAGGGTTGTGGGGCGTCGGCTTCGCGATCGTCAATGCGCGGGCGAAGAAGCTGCTGAAGCGGCTGGTCGCGACGCCGATGTCGAAGTCGCATTACCTGCTGTCGCTGGTGCTCAGCCGCATGGCGACGCTGACGCTCGAAGTCGTGGTCATCGTCGGCTTCGCGTGGCTGTTGTTCGGCGTGGCGGTGCATGGCGCGCTGTGGGCGCTGGCCATGCTTGCGATCATCGGCGCGCTGTCGTTCGGCGGCCTTGGGCTGCTGGTCGCAAGCCGCGCGCGCACGATCGAGGCGGTGTCGGGCTTGATGAACCTGGTGATGCTGCCGATGTGGGTGTTGTCAGGCGTGTTCTTCGCCTCGACGAATTTCCCCGACGCCATGCAGCCGTTCATTCACGTCCTGCCGCTCACGGCGCTCAACGACGCGCTGCGGTTCGTGATCAACGAGGGCCGCGCGTTCGACGGCGTGCTGCCGCAGGTCGGCATCCTCGCCGCCTGGGGGCTGATCTCGTTCGGGCTGGCGCTGAAGTTATTTCGCTGGCAGTAGCATGGCCGGACCGCCGGCGCCCGCTAGGTCTCGTGCTGGGCGGCGTACCACTCGAGCAGGAAGCGCTGCGAGTTGAGCGGCGGCACGCCGTCGGGCGCCGTGGCGCGCACGTAGGTGCCATCGGTGTTGAGCGTCCACGCGCGATCGGTGTCGCTCAGCAGCACTTCGAGCACCGCGTCACGCAACAGCTGGCGCATCGCCGGATCGTTGACCGGAGCCAGCACCTCGACGCGGCGGTCGAGGTTGCGTTCCATCAAGTCGGCGCTGCCGACGTAGACCTCGGGTGCGCCGCCGTTCTCGAAGTAGTAGATGCGTGAGTGCTCGAGGAACTGCCCGACGATCGAGCGCACGGTGATGCGATCGCTGATCCCCGGGATGCCCGGGCGCAGGCAGCAGATGCCGCGCACGATCATGTCGACCGGCACCCCGGCCTGCGAGGCGCGGTAGAGGATCTTGATCATGCCGTGGTCCGCGACCGCGTTGTTCTTGATGATGATGCGCGACGGCCGGCCTGCCTTGGCGTGCTCCATCTCGCGCTCGACCAGCGCGCGCAGCCCCTGGCGCAGCCCGACCGGCGCGACCAGCAGCGCGTTGTACGATCGGCGATTCGAATAGCCGGTCAGCGAGTTGAACACCTCGGTGACATCGTCGAGCACGGCCTCGTCGGCGGTGAACAGCCCCAGATCGGTGTAAACCTCCGACGTCTTGCGGTTGTAGTTGCCGGTGGCGATGTGCCCGTAGCGGTGAATGCCGTCGGCTTCCTGCCTGACGACCAGGCACAGCTTGCAGTGCACCTTCAAGTTCATCAGGCCGTAGACGACGTGGATGCCGGCTTCTTCAAGCCGTGACGCCCACGCGATGTTGTTGCGCTCGTCGAATCGCGCCTTGAGCTCGACCAGCACCGCGACCTGCTTGCCGGCCTCCGCGGCCTCGATCAGCAGGTCGACCAGCGGCGAGTTGGCGCCGATGCGATAGAGCGTGATCTTGATGGTGACGACGTGCGGATCCTGCACCGCGGCGCGCAGGAACGTCTCGACCGAGGTGAACGAATCAAACGGGTGATGGATCAGGAAGTCCTGGTCCGCAATCTGATCGAACACCTTGTCGGTTTCATCCGGCGCCCAGAGCATGCGCGGCGTCAGCGCCGGATACTTCAGCGCCGGACGATGCAGCTTGTAGAGCGCGTGCCAGTCGCCGTAGCCGAGCCGATCCGTGGTGCGCACCACGACGTCTTCGTCGACTTCGAAGTTTTCGATCAGGATCGTCAACACGCGCTTCGGCATGTCGGCTTCGACCTGCAGCAGCGACAGCGCGCCGTAGCGCAGCTGCTTGAGGCCGCGGTCGACCGTCTCGAGCAGGTCGTCGGCCTCGTCTTCCTGGATCACCATGTCGGTGTCGCGGATGATGCGGAAGAGGTGCGCGCCTTCGACTTGCGTGCCGGGGAACAGCTGCTGGATGTTGCGCCGGATGACATCCTCGAGAAATGCATGCGAGACGCCGGTCTGCGGCGACAGGTTGTCGGGCAGCGCGATGAACCGCGGCAGCATGCTCGGCACCTTGACGCGCGCAAACTTCGTGCGGCCGGCGTGGCGTACCCGGACCGCCAGGTTCATGCTGAGATTCGAGATATACGGGAACGGATGACCCGGGTCGAACGCCAGCGGCGTCAGCACCGGGAAGATGTGATCCTTGAAATACTGCGCCAGCCACGCGTCGATGGCGGGCGTGTAGTCCGACGGCTCGAGAAAATGAATGCCTTCCGCCGCCAGCAGCGGACGCAGCGACTGGCTCCAACACGCGGTCTGATCATCGATCTGCGCGAGGGCGCGGCTGCGAATCGTGGCGAGCTGCTGATCGGTGGTCTGCCCGTCGATCGACACTTCCTCGATGCCGGCGCGGAACTTCTTGAGGATCGTCGCGACCCGCACCATGAAGAACTCGTCGAGGTTGGTGCCGGTGATGGCGAGAAATTTCGTCCGCTCGAGCAGCGGGTGCGACGCGTCCTGCGCTTGCGCCAGCACGCGCTCGTTGAACGCGAGCCAGCTCAATTCACGGTTGATGAACAGCGCCGGACTGCTGAGGTCGTTGGGATCGAGATTCGACCAATCCTGGGCCGGCGCCGGAGCCGCGGCGGCCTCCGCCGCCCGGCGTTTGCGCGGGCGTCTGCTCACAGCGGCGGTCGGCGGCGTCATCTCTAGCCAGTCTACCTTACGGGTGATCACGGAATGATTTCAGGATGCGACCGTGGGAATAACTGACCACATAGAGGGCTTCGACGCCGGTCGCCACCACGTGGATCCGCATCTGCGCCTGAGCTGGAAGGGCCGCGGCAGTCAGGGTCACTGCAGCCACAGTGCGATCGCGAAAACGATCACGGTGATCGTCACGACCCGCTGCAGCCAGTTGTGACCTCTTGACACCGCAAGCCTGACGCCGATTTGCGATCCGATCAGGTTGCCGGCGCCGAGCGCAATCCCCCGCGGCCAGTCCACTTCGCCGGCCGAGGCGAATACCGCCAGGGACAGCACGGTCAGCAGCAGCACGCTCAACAGCTTCACGGCATTGCCGCGCACCAGGTCCATGCCCGCGGCGGTGGTGATCGCGAGTACCAGGAATCCAACGCCGGCCTGGATGAATCCGCCGTACAACCCGACGATGAAAAATCCGCCCATCACCAGCGGATGAGCGGGCCGCATCAGCGGGCGAGGCGTCGCGTCTTGCCGGCGATTGAACAGCGACCACATGGTGATCACCACCATCGCAACCGAGAGCACGCGGCGGAACGCGAAGTCGGGGATCGCGAGCGCCGCCCACACGCCGAGGGCGGCGCCGGCGATGGCCGGCACGCTTGCCGTCAGCGACCAGCGCCAATCGATCGCGCCGTGACGGTGGAATCCGGTCAAGCCGCCCAGGTTCTGGGCAATGACGCCGACGCGGTTCGTGCCGTTCGCCATCGCCGACGGCAGGCCAAAGAACAGCAGCAGCGGAAGGATCAGGAAGGAACCGCCGCCGGCCACGACGTTCAACGTGCCTGAGATCACGCCGGCCGCCGCCAGGATCACCAATTCCACCGCAATAGGCACGTCCCGCCATTGTAGAATCCCGGCACGCCAAACCTGCAGCGCGCAATCGGGCTTCCGTCAGCGACCGCCCTGGTGGTGGGCACCATCATCGGCTCGTCGATCTTCGTGCAAGCATCGGAGATCGCGAACCTCGTGCCCCACTCGGGCGCCATTCTGCTGGCGTGGGCGGCCGCCGGCGTCCTCACGCTGATTGGCGCGCTGGTCTGTGCCGAGCTCGCATCCGCGTATCCCCGCACCGGCGGCGTCTACGTGTACCTGAAAGAGATTTACTCGCCAACGCTCGGCTTCTTGTGGGGCTGGGCGATGATCTGGACGATGCATAGCGGCATCCTCGCGGCCATCGCGACGGTGTTTGCGCGCTATGCCGGAAATTTCCTGCCGCTCGATGACGTGACGACGCGCGCGGTGGCCGTGGCCGCGATCGTCGTGCTCTCGGCAATCAATTACGTCGGCGTGAAGTTCGGCAGCGGTGTGCAGTCGGCCTTCACGCTGGTCAAAGTGCTGGCGGTGTTTGCAATCATCGCGGTGGGGCTGTTGGTCGAGCCTCGATCGAGCGTCGCAGGCGGCGCGCCTGTGATGTTCGAGCCTGTCCCCGCCGCCAATTTCCTCCTCGCCGTCGGCGCGGGACTGTTCGCGTTCGGCGGGTGGCACATGGTCACGTATACGGCGGAAGAAACGGTCAATCCAACGCAGACGATTCCGCGTTCGCTGATGATCGGCATCGCGGTGGTGACCGTGTCGTATATCGGCCTCAACCTTGTGTACACGATGAACCTGCCGATGCAGGCGGTGATGACGTCGACGCGAATCGCCGCCGACACGTTCGAGGTGCTGATCGGCCCGGGTGCGGCGCGCGCGATCTCCGCGCTGGTGATGTTCAGCGCCTTCGGCGCGCTCAACGGCATCGTCATGATGGGCCCGCGCGTGTATTACCAGATGGCGCAGGACGGCCTGTTCTTCAAATGGGCGTCGCACCTCGAGCCGTCGTTCAAGACGCCCGATCGCGCGATCATCCTCCAGGCGATCGTCGCGTCGGTGCTGGTGGCGACGGGCAGCTACCGGGCGCTGTTCACGCGCGTGATCTACACGGAGTGGATCTTTTTTGCGCTGCTCGCGCTGGGCGTGGTGTTGATGCGCAAGCGGCCCGGCTACGCGCCGGCGTGGCGGATGCCGCTCGTGCCGGTGGCGCCGATGCTGTTCGTGATCGTGTCGCTGCTGATCGTGCTCAACCAGATCCGCGCCGACTGGCAGAACGCCGCGATTGGTTTGGCGATTGTCGCGACGGGCATTCCGGCCTACTATCTTTGGCGGAAATGAAAATAGACTTTCACAATCACTACTACCCGCCGCAGTACCTGGCGGCCGTCAAGAAGGGCCCCGCCAAAGTGCGGATGGATTACGACGCCGAGGGCAATCCGCGCCTGCATTACCCCGGCGACTACAACATCCTGGTGCCCGGCCACCGCGATCTCGATTACCGCGAGGGCGTCCTGAAGAAACACGGCGTCGACAAACAGGTGATCACCTTCACCACGCCCGGCACGCATTTCGAGGAGCCGGCGACCGCGGTCGAAATGGCGACGCACATCAACGATGCGTTCGCGGCGGCGGTAAGAGAGCGGCAGCACTTCCTGTCGCTGGCGACGCTGCCGTTGAACGATCCGGCCGCATCGGTGCGCGAGCTCGAGCGGGCGATGAAGACACTTGGGCTGCCGGGCGCGATGGTGTTCAGCAACGTCAATGGCGTGGCGTTGGCCGACAAGGTTTACGAGCCGCTGTGGCAGAAGGCCAACGAGCTCGGCGCGGTGATCTACATTCACCCGGCGCATCCGCTTGGCGTCGAGGCGATGGAGCAGTACTGGCTGATGCCGCTGGTGGGTTTCCTGATGGACACGACCCTTGCGGCGGCGCACCTCGTGTTCGCCGGCGTGCCCGAGCGATTTCCGAAGATCAAGTGGGTGCTCTGCCACATGGGCGGCGCGGTGCCGTATCTGGCGGAGCGGTTCGACCGCGGTTACGAGGCGTTTGCGGAGTGCCGCCAGAACATCAGCCGCGCGCCGAGCACCTACTTGAAGCAGATGTATTACGACACCGTCAACTTCGATCAGAATTGCATCGAGCTGGCGATCAAGTTCGCGGGCGCCGGCCACATCCTGGCCGGCAGCGATTACCCGCATCAGATCGGCAGCATCCCGAAAATGCTCGACGCCGTCAGCCGTCTGCCGGTCTCACCGGCCGAGCGCGAAGGCATTGCCGGCCGCAACGCGGCCAATCTCCTGGGAGTTGGATGATGAGAATGAAATGGATTGCGTCAGTGGGTGTTGCCGCCAGCGTGTTCGCGGCGGGCGTCGCGGTCGGCCAGCAGGCCGGCCAGAGCCGGCGCGAGCCGCAGTTCGACAACAGCGAAGTGCAGGTGTGGAAGTCGATCATCTATCCGAAGCAGCCGCTGTCGCTGCATCGCCACGATCATGGCCGCGCCTTGATCT
>Ga0307409_100002150_pt1 | contig 10157 bp, 7 predicted proteins | sample 322Ometagenome_2_FD_203888 | JGI IMG/M metagenome (GOLD analysis project Ga0307409, IMG submission 203888) | Maize rhizosphere microbial communities from greenhouse at UC Davis, California, United States - 322HYB-O-2 | ecosystem: Host-associated > Plants > Roots > Rhizosphere > Soil | place... | reverse complement strand
GTCGAAGGTGAGCAGTTCGGTGTGCCCGGACTGCTCGGCCACCCAGACCGCGCCGGTGACGCCGCCGGCCGGCCCGGACAGCAGCATGGTGACCGGCGCGGCGATCGAGGCTTCGGCGGCGGAGAGGCCGCCGTCGCTGCGCAGGATGGCCAGCTCGGCCGGCACGCCTTCGGCGGTGAGCTTCGCGGAGAGGTTGGCGACGTATCGGGCCACCTGCGGCTGGACGTAGCCGTTGGCGACCGTGGTCAGCGCGCGTTCGTACTCGCGCATCTCGGGCAGCACCACGCTGGACAGCGAGACCTCGACACCGGGCAGTTCCTCGGCGGCCAGCTCGCCGATCCGGCGCTCGTGCGCGTCGTTGGCGAACGCGTTGATCAGCGAGACGGCGAGCGCCTCCACGCCGTTGTCGCGGAGCCTGCCCAGGGCGGCGCGTACGGCGTCCTCGTCGAGCTCGGTGATCACCGTGCCGTCGCTGGCGATCCGCTCGGGAACCTCCACGGTGTTCTCCAGCGCGGCGAGGGGCTCGGGCTTGGGCCAGATGATCCAGCCGGCCAGGCCGCCGGGCACGAACGACCGGGCGATCTGCAGCACCTGCCGGAAGCCCTGGGTGGTGACCAGGCCCACGGTGGCGCCCTTGCCCTCGAGGATGGCGTTGGTCGCGACGGTGGTGCCGTGCAGCACGTGCGCGACGGCGGCCCGGTCGATGCCGGCCTCGGCACACACCTTGTCGATGCCGTGCAGCACGCCCACCGACTGATCGCTCGGCGTCGAGGCGGTCTTGGCCCGCCACGTCGAGCCGGAATCCTCGTCGACCAGCAGCACGTCGGTGAACGTGCCGCCCACATCCACGCCGAGTCGATACGACATCTGCATCCCTCCCTAAATGATCTTGTCGGCGCGCAGCCGCGCCCGCTCGTCCCCGTCGAGGCCCAGCAGGCCCCCGTAGATCTCGTCGTTGTGCTCGCCCAGTGCCGGGCCGGCCGAACGCACCGCGCCCGGGGTCTCGGAGAGCTTGGGCACGGCGTTCTGCATCGGCAGCTCGCCGAAGTCGGGGTGCGGCACGGTGACGATCGCCTGCCGCGCGGCGAAGTGCGGGTCGGCGAACATGTCCTTGGCCCGGAAGATGCGGCCGGCCGGGACGCCGCCGTCGTGCAGGAGGGCGAGCAGGTCGTCGGCGGCGCGCATCGAGGTCCACTCCGCGATGAGGTTGTCGAGCTCGGCCATCGCGGCGCCGCGGGCGGAGTGCGTGGCGTACCGCGGGTCCTCGGCGAGCGAAGGCCGGCCCATCGCGGCGGCCAGGCGGGCGAAGACGGTGTCCTGGTTGGCGGCGATCAGGATCAGGTCGCCGTCGCCGGTCGGGTAGACGTTGCTGGGCGACACGTTCGGCAGCGTCGCGCCGGTGCGCTCGCGCTGGTAGCCGGCCACCGCCCACTCCGGCAGCAGCGACTCCATCATCGCCAGGACGGCCTCGTAGATGGCGGAGTCGACGATCTGGCCGCGCCCGGAGCGGCCTCGCTGGTGGACCGCGACCAGGGTGCCGAGGCACGCGTACGTGGCCGCGAGCGAGTCGCCCAGCGAGATGCCCGCCCGCACCGGCGGGCTGTCCGGCTCGCCCATCACGTACCGGATCCCGCCCATCGCCTCGCCGATCGAGCCGAAGCCGGCCCGGCTCGCGTACGGGCCGGTCTGCCCGTACCCGGTGACCCGGGTGACGATCAGGCCGGGATTGGTCTGCCACAGCGTCTCCGGCGCCAGTCCCCAGCGTTCCAGCGTGCCGGGCCGGAAGTTCTCCACCACGACGTCCGCGGTGTCGATCAGCTTGCGGACCAGTGCCTGTCCCTCGGGCCGGCGCAGGTCGCAGGTGACCGACTTCTTGTTGCGGGCCACCACCGGCCACCACAGCGACTTGCCGTGCGGCTTCTCCCGGCCCCACTCGCGCATGGGATCGCCCTTGGCCGGGTCCTCGACCTTCACCACCTCGGCGCCGAAGTCGCCCAGCAACTGGCCACAGAACGGCCCGGCGAGCAACTGTCCGAACTCGACCACGCGCAGGTCGTCCAGCGGCAGGCCGGTCATCGGCGGCCGCCCAACATGGTGGAGCGCGCGTTGTAGAGATGCGCCCGCATGATCGCCTCGGCCCAGTCGCCGTCACCGGCCCGGGCGGCGGCCACCATCTCGACGTGATGGTTGAGGCTGCGCCGCAACGCGTCCGGCGAGTAGTCGTGGAAGTTCTGGTGCACCACCGCGGCGTGCGTGACGCCGCGCAGGGCGGCGGCCAGCGGTGGCGACCCGGCCGCGTCGATGAACAGCCCGTGGAAGCGGCGGTTCAGCTCCACCAGCCGGGAGAGGTCGGCACGGTTCATCGCCTCGGCGAGCTCGTCCAACTCGTCGAGCTGGCTCCCGGAGAGATTCGGTACGGCCTGGCGCACGGCGTGCGGTTCCAGCCGCAACCGCAACTCGAAGATCTCGCGCAGCTGCTCGGTGGTCCACGTGGCGACCCGGGCGCCCCGGTTCGGCTGGATCTCCACGAGGCCCTCGGCGGCCAGCCGGGACAGCGCCTCGCGGATCGGCGTCCGGCTCACCGACAACCGGCCGGCCAGCTCGGCCTCACCGAGCCGGGTGCCGGAGGGGATGAGCCCGGAGAGGATCTCGTCCCGCAACGATGCCGCCGCCTGTTCCGCCGCTGGTCGCACCGAACCTCCTCGTCACCGATTGCATGCAATCCTTGCCACGGTCGCCGTGTTTCCACAAGACTCTGCTGCAAAGAAGGCGAGGTTGTATGCAATGGGCGTTTCGATCGTCGAGGTCTCCCCGCGCGACGGCCTCCAGAACGAGGCCGCGATCGTGCCGGCTGCGGACAAACTGGCGCTGATCGGCGCGCTCGCGGCGAGCGGCGTGCGGCGGATCGAGGCGGTCAGCTTCGTCAACCCGAAGCGGGTGCCGCAGATGGCCGACGCCGAAGAGGTCTCCGCCGGGCTCCCCCGCGGCCACGTCTCCTGGATCGGGCTGGTGCTCAACGAGCGCGGGCTCGATCGCGCGATCGCGGCGGGCATGGACGAGGTGAACGTCGTGGTGGTCGCCACCGACACGTTCAGCCGGCGCAACCAGGCCGTGGACACCGACGCGGCGATCGGCGCGTGGTCGCGGATCGCCGGACGGGCCCGGGAGAGCGGGCTGCGAACGACGGTCACGATCGGCGCCGCGTTCGGCTGCCCGTTCGAGGGCGAGGTGCCGCTGGACCGCGTCCGCTCGGTGGTCGCCCGCTGCGCGGATGCCGGGCCGGACGAGCTCGCCCTGGCGGACACCATCGGGGTGGGCGTGCCGGCGCAGGTGCGCGCCCTGGCCGAGGTCGCGGCCGCCAAGGCGCCGGGCGTTCCGTTGCGCTGGCACTTCCACAACACGCGCAATTCCGGGTACGCGAACGCGCTCGTCGCCGCCGAACTGGCCGGCGAGGACCCGGTGGCCCTGGACAGCAGTGCGGGCGGCATCGGCGGATGCCCGTTCGCGCCGAACGCGACCGGCAACATCGCGACCGAGGATCTGCTGTACCTGTTGCACCGCAGCGGTTTCCCGACCGGCATGGACGTCGATGCGTTGCTGCCGCTGGGTGAGCGGCTCGGCGCCTTGCTCGGTCATCAGGTGCCGGGGCAGCTCGCCCGGGCCGGGGTCTTCCCATAGCCGGTTGCGGTTAGCCTGTTGCGGTGGCCGATGCGGAGGATGTGCGCCGTCTCGCGCTGTCGCTGCCGGACGTGGAGGAGATCGACAGCGACGGCTTCGACTTCCGGGTGGGTGGCAAGGGTTTCGTGTGGTCGTACCCGCAACGGGAACCCGGCAAGCGGCGGATGATCCGGACCGACGTCGCGGTGCTCTACGTCGGCGACGAGGCGGAGAAGCAGGCGCTGCTGCTCGGCGAGCCGGACCTGTTCTTCACCACGCCCGGGTACGACGGCCTGCCGCTGGTGATGCTGCGCCTCCCGGCGGTGGACGTGGATCGGCTCACCGAGCTGGTCACCGACGCGTGGCAGATGCGCCGGCCAGCTCCCGCGTCATCATGAGCAGCAGGTCGTCGTCGACGCGTACCGTCGTGCCGGGCTCCGCGATCTCGTCGCGGTAGATCAGGCCACGGCCGTCCGGCAAGTAGCCACGGCGGAGGTAGAGGCGTTGCGCTGCCCCGTAGTCCGCGTAGAGGCCGACGCCCAGGCCCGCGACCGGCGACCGGCGACCGATCACTCCCTCGGCGGCGTCCATCAGCGCCGACCCCAGGCCCCGGTTGCGATAGCCCGCCAGCACGTTCAGATCGCAGATCTCCGGGATGCCGGCCTCCCGGAACGGCGGGTAGTCCGGCTCCCACACCACCGTCAGGTACCCCGCGAACCGGCCACCGACCCGCGCGACGCGCGTCTCGCGCCGACCGGCCTCCTGGTCGGTCAGATAGCGGTCGTACAGTTCGTGGTCCTTGCCCGGCCAGCCCAGGGCCGCGAAGGCGGCGACGATCTCGTCGACGTCGGCGGCCGTCATCCTGTCCACGGGCACCATCCTTGATCCGCCGGGCGCCGCCGCGCCAGCGGAATACGGTGGCTGCCGGTCCAATTCCCTTGTGCGCGAATACCCCCCTCTGGTATCTCTTAGATACCCCCAGGGGGTACCTGGGGCAGACGGGAGTCAGTCATGCAAAACCTCCGACGGCTGTGGCCTGCCGCGTTCGGCGTCCTGGTCGCCGCGCTGACGGCCTACGACCTCGCCGACGGCACCGAGCTGGCACCGGTGCTGGCGCTCTCCGGTCTGATCTATCTCGGCGCCGCGGCGCTCGAACGACAATCGGCGGCCTGGCCGCTGTTCTGGGGAAGCTTCGTGGTCCTCACCGTGGTCAACGTCCTCGACCTGCCCGGCGCCACCTGGGTCTTCCTGGGCATCGCCGCGCTGTTCATCGGATACGGCCTGGTCCGCGGCATCACCCGGCCGGCCGGCGGCTACCCGCTCCAGGCGGTCGCCATGGTCGTCGTCGGGGCGCTCGCCGCGCTGACCGTCCTGCTCGGCGGCACCGTGGGCGCGATCCTGGTGGCCCTGGGCCTGTACGCGCACGCGGGCTGGGACGTCTACCACCACCGCCGGAACCGCGTCGTGGCCCGATCGATGGCGGAGTTCTGCGCGGTCCTCGACACGCTGGTCGCCACCGCCATGCTGATCGTCGCATTCACGTCATGATGTCCGACCGGATCTCCGATGGTCGCGGCCCGCATCCGCCCCTTACCGTGAGCCGATTCGGGCCGCACATGGAGGTGCCGGTTGGCCAGTCTGGACCGCGATGCCGAGCCTGGCGCCGTCGTCGCGGCCGAGCCTGCGCCGCGCCCGCCGGTGGCCGCCACGCCGCTGAGCATGTTGCAGCAGTTCGCCGGCAACCGGGCGGTCGCGTCGCTGTTCGGCGCGGCCGGCGGGGGCACGGAGCCGGCGCCGCCGATCGTCATCGCGCCGGCCGCGGCCGCGCCGGTGTCCCTCGACGACGAGCGCTTCAACGCGGGCAGCCGGGCCCATGACCTGATCCGGGCGATCGACTCGACCGAACACGACTACCGCACCAAGGGCGGGTCGCTCTGGGCGCCCGAGGATGCCGAGGCGGAACGGCGCAAGGTCGACTTCTCCGCGGCGGTGGAGGCGCTGAAGGACCTGACCGAGAGCCAGGTCCGTAAGGTGGAGGCGGAGTTCCTCGCGTTCGACAAGATCGAGTTGCGGACCGCGCTGTTCGGCGGCGGCACGTCGGGTCGTAAGGCCGGCCTGACCGACGATCAGCGCGCCCGGCTCGAGGTGCTGATGCGCGGCACCAAGGCCGAACCTTTCCCACCGGCCGAGATGGAGCGGCTGCGCGCGTACCCTCCGGACATCGCGGCCCGGCTCATCGCCGCGCGTGAGCGCGGCCCGCAGCTCAACCAGATCGAGGCCGAGGCGATCGAGCTGCACGAGCTGCTCGGCAAGGACCTGAACGAGGACCGGCGGGAACGGGTCATGGCGCTGCACCGGCGCCACGTGACCGAGATCGACGCGATCGACGCGGTGTACGCGCGCAAGTACGGCGAGGCCGCGATGGCCCGCGATCTCAACCTGAGGCTCAAGGGCCTGCAGCTCAGCCGCATCGGTCACCTGCGGATCGGCAACACCGCCCAGGCCGACGCGCTCGCCATCGAGGACAAGCGGCGCCAGATCGAGAAGCTGAACAACGAGGACGCCGAGGCGCAGCAGATGCCGTTCGGCTACGGCGCGTCGGTCGGCGGTTACCAGCTGATCATGAAGCAGCAGCGCGAGGAGCAGCGGCGCAAGCTCACCGGCGACATCACCGCGATCATCGAGCTGAACAAGGCCGAGGCGCTCGCCGACAAGAACAACGCGGGCCGGGCCCCGGGCGAGGTCGTGGCCGAGCGGGTCGGCGCGATCCTGGATCAGCAGCACGGCGACCCCGGCAACACGGTCGGCGCCGAGCTGGCCAAGACGCTCGGTAAGGAGGACGCCGCCGCGATCCGCGCGCTGGGCGACCGATGGAACGTGGTGGGCAGCGCCAACCTGATCGAGGCGGCCGCGGGGCGGCTGGCCGCCGACGAGAAGGCCGGGAAGACCAAGGCCTCGGCCATCATCGAGACGATGCGGTCGTTCAAGGAGCTGGCCCGGCACGACCTGACGGCCGAGGCGTTCAACCCGGCCATCCCGCCCGAACGCAAGCAGGAGCTGCTGGCCGGCGGTGAGGCCGCGGTGACCCGGCTGGGGCAGCAGTACATCGAGCGCTACCGGCAGGCCTATGACCGGCTGGCGGCGGGCGGCCGCTCCTTCGACAAGATCGTGGCCAGTGCGGACGACGCCGACGAGACGCTGATCGGCGAGCTCGCGGCGCACGGCGAGGCTTCCGACCTCGCCGAGCTGCGGCACGCGATGGGCAAGAAGGACGTCGCCAAGGTGAAGGACGTCCTGAAGCGGCAGAAGGACGGCGCGGCGGTGAAGTCGCTGATCGCCGGTTACAACGGGCTCGGCGAGGGCCACGATCTGGAACGCGAGCTCTTCGGCAAGACCGTCGAGGGCGCCACGGCCAGTGCGGAGCAGGCGCAGAGCAACGAGTTCATGGCGGCGCTGGGCGGGCTGGTGCGGGCCAGGGACGCCGCTCAGGTCGGCGAGCTGCTCACCAGGCCGTCCGACGCCGGCGAACAGGCGACGTGGATCACCAAGGGCGGCATCAACGAGTACGACGTCACGATGGCGCACCGCGGCCTGACCGGCGACATGCGCGAGTGGGGCGACGTCCCCGAGACGCAGCAGCTGCTCAAGCGCACCCGCGACGACCTGGAGAAGATGAACGAGCGGGTCGCCACCATCACCGACCCGGCCGAGCGGGAACGGCTGCTGCGGGAGATGCGACGGCTGCGGGCCACCCTGACCGGCGACGCCGACGCGTACGAGAAGGACAACGCCCGCGTGCTCGCCGAGATCCAGTCGGCGCTGAGCTTCGCGGTGTCGATCGCGCTGGCCGTCGCCATCCCGGGCGCCGGGCCGGGCATCGCCGCGTTCCTGCAGACCACCGCCATCAACATCGCCGCCACGGTGGCGAGCAACTTCGTCATCAAGATGGGCGACTACTCGCTGGCGGACCTGAAGGCGGACGTGCTCGGCGGTGCGCTGGGCGCGGGCGGCGCCAAGTTCGGCGAGGAGCTGATGGGCCGGGTCGCGTCGGCGGTGCTCAAGCCGACCGCCGAGGCCACCGCGTCGGCGGCGGGGCGGGCCGGAGTGAGCTCCGCGCTGTCGCGGGAGGTCGGCGCTCTGGCCGGCGCGAGCGAGCGGGTGGTGATCGAGGCCGCCGAGTTCGAGGTCAAGGCGGCCGCGGGCGGCGCGGGGCGCGCCTTCGCGGTGGCGGGCGCGCGCGAGGTGGGCGGCTTCGCCGGCGGCCTGTACGCGCCGAAGGTGCTGACCGGCGACTACGGGCTGACCATGGAGGAGGTGCTGAAGGCGCTCGCCGGGACCCTCGCGGGCAAGGCGGCCGGAAAGTACCGGGAGCACGCGGACGCGAAGAAGCAGGCCTCGGGCGAGGAACAACCCGCGCAGCGGTCCCCCGACGAAGAGGCGCCGGCACGCAAGCCCGAGGAGGACGGCGCGCTTCCGGCCGAGGGCGGCGCCGCGCCGGCCGCTTCGTTCCACCCCGAGCCGGTGCCGGCCAACGCCGACGTGTTCGGACCCCGCTCGCCCAAGCAGATGCTGCTCGACAACGGCATCCCGCCGGCCAGCGCCGAGGGCTTCCAGCAGGTGGCCGACGCGCTCAACGTGGTGATCAAGGTCCGGCCGACCAACACCGCGTCGCTGGACGTGCTGGCCGCGGGCGGCCTGCCGAAACCGGAGATCATCAAGGCGAAGACCGTGAACCGGGCCGACCTGCTGATCGGCGGCCCGCCGGACGGCCTGGGCAAGGTCGGCTTCTTCGAACCGGCGATGCCCTCCAAGGACGTGCTCGACGTGCTGCTGCCGGCCGAGCGGCAGGCGATCGACGCGCGGTACGCCGAGCGGCTCGCCGAGTTCCAGAAGTACCGCGAGGAGTACAGCGGGCTGGCGGCCGAGGGCATGCTCAAGCTCGAGGGCGGCGTCATCAAGATCGCCGACCCGCGCACGGCGGCCACACCCGACGCGCCGATGGGCCAGTTCAAGGACATCGGCGGCGACCACGACCTGTTCCAGATCACCGGGCCGGACGGGCAGCCGCTCAACGATCACGTGCGGCGCGGTGTGATCAACCAGCTGCGGTCGATGGGCATCAACGTCGAGCACGGCGACCACAGCAGCTGGGCGGCGGACAGCCCCGGCACCTACGACGCGAAGGCGGACGCGGGGATCCGCGGCCGGCACGAGACGTCCGAGCCGCTGGTGGCGTTCGTGCCGAAGAGCCAGCCGCGCGAGGTGATGGCCGGGGACGCGGTCAACGGGCCGGAGCGAGTCGAGGGACCGGGCGACCGCCACCTGAGCGCCGTCGAGGGCACGGCGCTCGACCAGATGCCCGACCGCTCCGGGTCACCGATGATCACCAACAACGGCCGCGGCCGGACGTCGCAGGCGGAGGCCGTCGACATGGCGGCGCATCAGGTGGCCCCCGAGATGGCCAGGATCCGGGAGGTCTGGGAGGGCATGTCGCCGCACAAGCGGGCCGAGATGCTGATCCGCGCCGTCCATCTGCAGATGTTGGAACGCACCGGTGTCCGGCTGCCGAGCGTCAAGGCGGTCGACAAGGGCAACTCGCATTTCGATCCGACCGACTGGCATGTCGACCTCGGGCACCCCGCTCTGCACAAGGACGCCCCCACCATCGCGGAGTTCGCCGAGGCCTGCGAGCACGCGCGGCACGAGATGGAACACGTCCTGATCGAGTTCCGGGTGATCCGGCTGGAGGCCCAGGGGATCAAGCGCAACGCCGCCGGCGACATCGAGCAGCGATGGGGCGTCAAGCGGGAGGCGGTCGAGGCCGCCGTCCGCGCCAACCGCGACCCGTCGGTGGAACCGCTGAGCCGCGCCGACCAGCAGGTCGCCGACTTCCGCGAGCTCCTGCACGGCGCTGGCGCGGACGACTACCGCCGGGTGGTCCAGGAGATGCAGGCGGCGGACGCGGCGCTCACGGCGGCGAAGGAAGCCGTCAAGGTGCAGGAGTCGCCGGAGGCGAAGGCGACTCTGGACAAGGCTCAGGCGATCTACGACGAGGCGAACGAGGCCTACCTCGCGCTGCCCGACGAGATGGTGGCCTGGCCGGCGGGCGAGCAGGTGCTGAAGGCCGTCGAGCAGTACCTCGACCTGAATGCGCGGATGGCCCGCGCGCGCGACGACCTCGTGCGGCTCAAGCCGATCCTGGACGCGGCGATATCGCAGAAGGCGACCGCGGAGGTCATCAAGCAGCTCACGCAGGCGCAGCGGAACGCCGAGGCCCTGATCGAGTTCGCCACCAAGCGGTTCAAGGAGCGCGGCCAGGCAGTGCCCTAGAGGCGGCGCAGGACGAGCGTCGCGAAGCCGAGGACGCTGCGGTAGCCGCGCAGCCACTGGTCGCGGTGCTCGCGGGCCGCGGCGAGCGCCTCGGCGGCGTCCGGGTGGCCCGGGTTGTCGAGGGCCCAGCCGGTCAGCGAGCCCACCCATGACCACTCGTAGTCGTCCCA
>Ga0307409_100002148_pt1 | contig 10164 bp, 8 predicted proteins | sample 322Ometagenome_2_FD_203888 | JGI IMG/M metagenome (GOLD analysis project Ga0307409, IMG submission 203888) | Maize rhizosphere microbial communities from greenhouse at UC Davis, California, United States - 322HYB-O-2 | ecosystem: Host-associated > Plants > Roots > Rhizosphere > Soil | place... | reverse complement strand
ACAAACTATTAGGATTAAGATGGTTAGAGTAGGAATCTGAACAAAGGTTATTCAAACGAATTACAATACAAGATCAAGCAGAAAAAAGCAGTTTGATTAAATGCTTTTTTGATGTTGCTAAATTACGTCTTCGCTTTCTCCAAGGTTCACCATTATTGCGGCTCTCTATTGAAAACTGTTTCCATGTCAATTCTATTCTCTCAATATAAGAGAAACTATTCAAATGGATTTGTCAAATCAAACTACTTCAAGAATTCCATAAAAGCTCCTTTTTTCATCAAAGCTTGCATGGATCAACGATTGAAGAAATTTCTAAAACTCTGGAGATCGACAGAGTTATCTGTTTCGTCATTATACTTCTATTCCATTGCCAATCTTTTCGATAAAGACAATTTCAGATAATGGTTTTCTTACTCTTGGTGTAAATGCTTTCTCCCTCAGTCTGTAAGGTAGCACGTGATGTGTGTCCTGATATCCTATTGCAATCATGATACCCACCTCATAGTCTTCGGGCACATTAAAAACTTCTCTAGCCTTTTGTACATCAAAGCCACCCATCTCATGCATAATCAGGCCTTGATTAAAGGCTTCAAGAAACATATTCTCATTTGCTGCTCCTAAATCATGAAAATGAAGCCTGTTAGGATTCCCATTCTCAGTATATGTTTTCTTTGCTATTGCACAAATCAAGATTGGGGCCCTCTTAGCGTAATCATTTATCTCCTTTAGAACTGATTGTGCTTTCTCTAGCATTTCAGGATTATTATTTGTGAAAACAATGTATCGCCATGGCTGTTCGTTGCGGGATGAGGGAGCCCATCTAGCCGCCTCTAAAATAGACAACAGTTTTGAATTTTCTACAGGCCTTGTAGAAAAAGCCCTAGCACTCCATCTTCTTGCTATGATTTCACTAATAGGATAGTCTGTCTTTGCTCTATTTGTTACGATTTCCTTCTTCTCCAATTCATTGGAATTTCTATTTTGATTCATTCAATAATACTACTCTATGCTCATTCTACAATATCAAATAGATAATAATAATGGTATAGTAGTAGTGGTGGTGTACTGTGTTGCTTGATGAAGACTTTATCAACATAGCATCAATTCCAATTCAGCCCGGGTTCGTACGACTTTATGACAAGCTATCCCATTTTCTCAAAATGCTTTCCCATAATTGTTGACAGTTGAGTTGCAGCTTCCGATGTCCCGGAAGGAATTATATGATAGAATAGAAATTGAAAAGAAATAACTACAGGTAGATGAAATCAAGTCATAATAACAATAATCTCATCTTCTTCCTCCCATGAGAATAAATCCAACAACCCCACAGTGGGGCTTGAACTAGGTAAAATCTTGAGTCAAAAGCTGCGCTTTACTTAGCTTCGTTGATAATATCTTACCAGGACTGGCCTTGTAGGCTGGAACTCCAATACCTACTGCAATCATGGTACTCTTATTACTTGCATGAGGAGAAAAAGCTTCTGTTACTGCATCATCAAAGAATGTAGAGCCAGAAGCTCCTATTCCTAGAGCATAAGCGGCAAGATATATTTTTCCTGCAATAATTCCTGCCTCAAATTGGGAGGCTCGATAACCTCTATTACCTAAGGATCTTAGGACAGCTTGCAAATCTGTCATCAAAAAGAAAACAACACTAGCATCTCTAAATAGAGATTGGCCCAAACAGAGGTAACCTGAGATATTTCTTGAGCTTGCAATTTCCTTAATTTTTTCTATGGAAGTATTTGAGCTAGTAACAGAACCGTTCCGATTGTAGAAATATGCTCCTGGAGTAAGGTCGTCAACACCATTAGCTATAAAATAAATATCTAATAGAGAATTTCCGTCTCTAAATATATCCATCGGTACTCCTCTAGATGAATTATAAAGTATAGTTTTTAGAGTAGTTAATGAGATATTGCTCCTTGCAAACCTCCGAGAGGATCCACGCCATAGAATAGTTTCCTTCAAGCTGCGTGAATTTTTAATGCCTTCTTCTAATTCATTTGGTGTGATGATGATGTTATCGCTGTCAGTACCTCTATCTTGGGAGCGATGTGATGCTGCCGACAACAGCTGATGATGACGATGAGCATTACTGATCCACCCTTCAATCTCTTGTTTGCTCGTAAGTTTCGAAGCCTGATTTAGTTCCCAAATCTCAGGATAATTGATTTCACCTCTTTTCGATAAAGCACGAATCTTTGGGATAGATAGGAAGGATATTCTATCTATCTCCTTTTCTTGTTGGCTTGGAGCAATAATATCCTTCGAGGATCCTGCACCTATCGCTGCCATTGCTATAGCTGCTTCTCTCTGATCTTCTACACATAGAAGCTGATTTACGGTATCATCTAAAAATCCCGTTATGATACGAGTGGGAAGGCGCATTGCATAAGTAGTAGCTAGGAGATTAGAAGCAATTACTCCGGAATCCCAAAACCAATGGCGATACGAACGTGACTGATATTTCCAAGCATTTCTCCATGCGAATGAGGTAAATACTACAGTGATTGCAGAGTTTGCAATGTCATGATTGTTTGCAGCAGCTGCCAGATATCTCTTGTATGTTCCTTTACGAATCTGTGTTAGACTAAAATCAGCAGGCGAAAAGTGATAGACTCCTGCCATTAGGTTAGATGAAATATCATCACAAACTACATACAACTCAATAGGGTAAAGAGCTCCGGTTGCTGATGCTGCCCGCATGTAATAATTACCGTAAGGATATTTCATTTCCCTTGTAATCCCTGCTGAAAAAAATAAAATCTCAGCTAGATTCTCGGCATCAAGCTCAGGTGTATTGGAACTGTTATTACTATTTCTTGATGTCTTTGTAGTTGTTGTTAATCCATTCGTATCATGATGTGATCTTTGGTTTATCATGCCGCTAATGCAACTAAGAGCATTAACTTCCGGTGTCGGAAAACTTATTGGCAGAGTTATGGAAGGCAGTTCCAAATATATTTTGAACGGTATTGGTTTGTTATTGAAGTCCAAGTAATGTCTTGAAGTCATTAGGCTGGCCTCTGAGTGCTTCGTAGCCTCATGATAGTCTATGGCATATCTGATTTCACTATTCACTGTCATAAATATAATCATAACATAAGATAAAGATCACCTTTTACCCAGAACCATAATTCATATAATTCTGTCTTGTCTAGATATTTAGTTTGATTTCATAACAACTCCTAAAAACCTTCCTTTAGTATGAAGCGAACAATTTTTGTAGCATGAAGTTATGACTGACTGTTTGGTAAAGATGAGCATTTAATGGTAATGTTGAAATCTATCTACTCAACAAAGGCCCTCTTGTTGAAGAAAAACTCCACAGTTTTAAGTACAGATAGAGGACATATCTAAATTACAAATGAACTGCTTGGGCTCACCTTGTGAACCTACTAGATCTGACATGCACAGGATGTTATTAGTTGACGATGAAGCTGATATAGTCGACATTCTCAGCCGAGGGCTTGAGCTTAAGGGTATGCTAGTTGATGCTTATAGCTCACCTCGACAAGCTCTTCAAGCCTTCAAGCCAAACCTATATGACTTAGCAATCCTCGACATCAGGATGCCAGTTTTGAGCGGCTTTCAGCTCTACAGAGAAATGAAAAAAATCGACCCTGCAATTACTGTGTGTTTCCTATCTGCTTTTGAAATGTATTCAAACGAGTTCAAGAGCATGTTTCCTTCTATGAACGACGTTAAAACTATCATCAAAAAGCCCATATCAATCAATGAACTGCTGAAGCAAATAACTCCTTCTTTGAAGATATCTGCACTCGCCAGAGCAGTTCCTGGCGAGCATATTCTCGTTGTTTTTGAAACACATAAAGAGCTAGTTGAGCAGGCTTTAGAATGTCTGAAAATTGGTTTGTTAGAAAAAGAAGAGGATGTAATGCTGGTAACTGACGCAATTCCAGTAGATAGAATCCGCAACTAAATTTCGAGCGAATGGAATATTGATATAGACAGCATGGAAGAAAACGGCAGGATAAGGCTTTCAACATTTCATGATTGGCATAAGACAGATGGCAAGTTTGAGCTTCAAAAAAGCATCACAAGACTGAGGAAAAAGCTTGAGCAATCCCTTGCGAGGGGAAGAAAAGGCTTTAGGTGTTTTGAAGATATGAGTCCCTTCTTTTCTTTAGATTCGAAACATGAAGGACTCAGATATGAAAGTGTATTAGAGAAGAAATTTGACCTACCCCTGGTAGCTATATGTGCCTACACTAGACAAAGTATTGAACAACTTGATAGTCCTGCCATTGAGCTCCTGCATCAACATCACAGTAGGCTGATAGGTTCACCATGATAAATAACAAATACAAAGGCGATGACAGCACTAGTAAAGATAGTGTCAACACCACCAGTACAGATCAAAAACAGATAAACAGTAGAGAGGACAGCCGTAGTATATCGTTCGCAATCGAAGATATTCGGCGATCAGGCTTCCACGAGCACAACCTGCTAATATATTCAGACCTTCCGAGTTTTAGACAAATTTACTCACAATGCACAAAACAAGCACTTGAAAACAATGAAATTGTTTTTCTCGCTACCACATATGATTCATTTGACAGAATAGAAGACACCCTAAAAAGTAAAGGAATCTCTGTAGATAATGAAAAGAAAGACGGCAATCTAATTATTGTAGATGCTGTCGGAACCTATCAGGTAGACACCTATGGTGCCTTGAAGCTTGGAAGAAGCCTAGCCATGCGTGCAACTAGAGAAGGAAAGGCGGGAGTATTCAACATGTCCGACTTGGGTTCCTTCTTCTTATCTGAAAGTATAGACACACTTATAGAATATGAACAAAGCCTGCCAAAAAAATGGATTTCAAGTTTAATGCCATATGTTCCTATCATAAAGGCAACTTTGACACACTTGGCGATGAGCAGCAGAGAGCGCTGCTCTACGGTCACAATAGTGTTATCAGAGTTAAGGATTGAAGCGGACGGCAGTAAATGATAATACTTTTACAAGATAGGGAAAGAAATGAAAGCCGAGTTGATTGCAACATTGATTAGCTCGGTCAGGATGGAAACGTAAGCTATGATGTGTAAAGACCTATCCTCTTGATACTGGTGAGGATCTTCAATTTGAAGAGGAGTATCACCCACTTTTTGGAATTAGATCATGTTCCAACGTTTTTGGTGAAGCCAAAGGTGATATGCATGGACATAGATTCAACCCCCCATTGAAGAAACTAACGGATACAGTTCTCAGAAAATGGTATTTTCACCATTACGAAGATGCAAACGACATGCGTTTTGGTGATGATATTGCAGATCCATTTACTTCGCCTTACTTAAAATTCCATAAACCGTCAAAGGAAGAAGAAGAAGAAGAAGTCTTGAGATTAAGGAAGCAATGAGTGGGAGCAAGTTTGAAGATACCTTCTGCATGCCCATTTGTATAGGGGTTACAATCTCTATTGAGGCTCGGTTGTCATTGCTCCTGCTAATTATATATGGAGTTTGCGGATAGAAGAAAGATATAGAGCGAACCTTCAGAAGTAGTAGATTCAGCTGGCAAGAGAGAGATAATTCAGGAATAGAGCCGGACTTTCAAAGCCACATACAGCATCTGCCTATCATAGTGCAAGATAGACTGTATGTGAAAGCTGCAGCCATATCCTATCGTCGCTGCGACCAATAAGTCTGTCAGAGTAGTCAAACCTCTGAGGCAGATCCGCGGCTTCTTCCTCATTGTTTGTGTTGCTCTCTGCTTTCAGCTACAATAGTATCATCCTCCTCCTTGTCTCCTTCGTCATCCGCTCCCCGTTCTTCATGCTCCCTTTTGCGCACACTGCCAAAATCTCAAAAATAGGTTAACTAAAAGTCTTCGGAAATCAAAATCATAATATCTCATCCTAGTAGAACGGGCCTTCATATAGCCCTCTAGATGAAGCACTTTTCTAAGCGTCAATTATCTTTGGATCCATCTAGGCTCTTTTCAATCCTTGAATGATATCTCCAAAAGACTTGATTGTCTCTGCCATTCCATCGAAGACCCTCTCCCTTCTCACAGCTGCTACATTCAAGCTTATGCTTCTAAATCTGTATCTTGTAATTATGTCCTTTATCTTCGCAATGCATTCATCTGGAGTACCAGCAACCGCAAATTTATCAACAATTTCTTCATCGATCAACTTATCTATCTCTTTTGGATACTGCACGTTCGGCGAGAAGTACCAGCCTTTGACTCTTCTGACCGCATCGATGATTTTCTGCAGTTTCGCATTTTCTATTAGCAGATCAGGAGGCCTTAGCAGTGCCAAGTAATACGCTGCATACAACTTGACACTTTGCTTTGCTAACTCGCCGTCACCTGAAGCGCATATGGTTAATCGTGGTGCTACCTCTAAACTATCGATATCTCTTCTGGCATGAGCTGCTCCTTCTGAAATCCAGCGAAGATAATTTGTGAGCTGTTGGTCAGAAATGTATCGAGCTCCGATGACAATTATATCTGCTACTTCGGCCGCTAACTTTGCAATCCTAGGACTCCGAGTTCCGATGAGGATGGGCACACTATGTTGTGGAGGAAATTCTAACCTCGTATCTTCGCTAGAAATCTGATATGTATTGCCCTGGTAGTTAACCACTCTTCCAGCCAACAATTCCCTAATAATATATACAGCTTCTCTTATTGTTGGCGCGGGAGGAGATCGTACTACTCCAAGCTTTCCAATACCTGCACCGGCTCCTATCCCTACGAAGGCTCTTCCATCTGATATTTCATCTAGTGTTGATGCTGCTGCCGCAATTATTGCAGGGTGTCTTGTATAAGGATTCGTTACAAGGCTTCCTATTTTCACGCGTTTAGTGACAAGAGCACATAACGCCTGTAATTCATAGGTGTCTGGATAAAAGATCACATCAGATATTCCAAGTCTATCGACGCCAACTTCTTCTGCAAGCTGTGAGAGCTTCATTATCTCTTTAGTTCTAAGAACAGGAGTTATCTCTGCCTCAAAAATAGGCACCATAGATAAGATCAATGGTCTAACAACATTATGCGTTATATTCAGATCATCAATACTAGGAAAAACTTCTTGATCTTGGATCCCTGTTCGGCCTTCCTTTTTTTGAAGAACAGTTCCCTACTTCACGCACCGAAATCGATGATCACGCTACACCAGCACCAAAAACAAGCATGATATTGCGCAGGACCGCTTAAATTAGGAAGAAGGGAAGCCGCTGCAAAAACTCACTATATGAGAGTCACAGACTTCAGCAATTGAAATTCCTTCTGGAAAAAATGATAGTTCGCACTGCTACTTAGGATAAGAATCCTATTTTTTTGTGCGAAAGTATGCAGAGTCTTAATGTATCAATATTTACAATAAACTATGACCAATATGGCATGTATAAAATGACGGCAGGTCAAAATTTTTTACATTCTGTGCCAATCTGATTTATCGGACTATTTTAAGATGGTTTTTCCCTTGAATCTTTGGCTCTGTTAGAAAATCACTCAGCTATTGAATTTCATAAATAGCTAATCGGGAGTCATAGATGATGTAAAATGCAATCTAATCTTTCAAATCATGAAACCGGCCGACTGACATTCACAAAGAAGGCAAATGCTAACTTTACTAACAAATTCAAACAAAGAATAATTGACATTTTCAAGTATTTTCCAGAGCTCCACAACGAGATCGTCTTAGTCGGTTGGATAGCACCTCATGGTTGGGCGAGAGGGAGTTGTTGGTGTTCCAAAGCCAGTACAAGTAAGCCACTGAAAATAAGTCTACAGCCTAATGAAAGGAACTTTACCATAGCCCATGAGTTTACACATCTGCTTCAAGCAAGAAAAAAAGAAGAACTTCAAATACCCAGTGGTGAAAGAGCTTGCGATGTTTGGGCATTAACTCGACTGCCATTGGAATTGATTGATGATTATCCTAGTTACATAGGCAACTATCGATTACGAAAGTGCTGGGATACTTCCAAGCAGAAAGTTAGAGAACTTGCATTTAATGCCATTGAGATTAGAAAGACCAAAAGACAATACATCATATGGTTTGAAGATCAAGTAAAAAAGTTGGAAAAATAACCCAAGATAATAGAGAAGTCAACTAGATCCATATTTATCAAATCAAGCAACCAAACATATTAGTACCAAAAAAAATAGAAAAGCCCCTCCCAAAGCCCTTCTTTAAAAGTTTCAGGGAACAGATAAGAATATGCAAGATCTGATTCATAACTTCTAGAATCTATATATCATGAAAATTTGAAATCTGTCCTACAACATGCATGGAAGCCACATGTCGTCGGAAGATGCTGTCGTGCTCTCTTGGAGGATGAAACTCAAATGCTTACAACTAGGACGATGCTGCAGGTGTTACTATAACTGTGCCTCTCATGCCTTCCTCTGCATGGATCGTGCATAAATAGTTAAATATCCCCTCTTTATCAAAGCGATACTGCCATGATGCATTTGGTTCGATAAAGCCGCTGTCTAGTGTTATTACTCCTGCTGTTTCTAAGTTGGTTTTGTTATTGTTTCCATTAGTCGAGTTCTCAGGAATTATGATGGTGGCGTTGCTAGCATCTGATGCTGTCGTTTGGTTGAATGTGCCTACAACATTGTGGGGAAGATTTGAAGGGTTAGACCACCTCATTTCAGAACCAGCTTCTATCAGTAACGCTTTTGGTACAAACATATTCACATCTGCACGTACAACATTGGATCTTGCAGTATCAGTTATAACTCGATTAGCTTGCTGTGCAACCTGACTAACTTGGCCCTTATCTACGTCAACTAAAATATTCCAGATTTGTTGATGTGACTCAACTCTTTTATTTGCAATCTCTGTGGGATTCTTTGGCTCAGAATAAAGTGCTCCCTCCACCATTTGCCAGTTAGCTGTAATTATTACCTGACCAGCTGAGCTGTGAAGGAGTTGCCCACTTTGCCTGTCAGTCATAACTATGGGCTGAACCGCAGCAATAGTCACAGCGGCTTCTTTCGCCTTGAATTCATTGAGTATTTGCTTTACTCTTGCATCACTTTGAGCAATGTCTATACCGCGTTGTGCGACATCATTGACCGCATAAATGAATGTGTTATCCTCAAGGGTTGGTTCTTTTATTACCTTCATGCCAGTTGCGATCGAAATGTCTGTAAGAGAACGGAATTCCCTTGCTCTTTCCTCTGGAAGGATTCCTGAGCCAATAAGAACAGCACCAATCACTAAGAACGCGCCAGTTATGACAAATAATGGAAGAAATGCTCTCAGTTTTTTTTGCAATTGGTGAGACTATTCTATAGCCTGCAAGATATAAAACTACCAATCGACTAAGCAGTCATACATCATTGATCGGATGACTATGCTTGCGGTTTAAACTGACATGAAGGAGCGCCTAGATTTATCAAAGCTTGATAATCTTTCTGATAAAGTAGTGTGTGTTCTGTCTAGGGTAATTGTAACTCCTAACACCTCTTCCTTTAGACTTCAGAGTGTGAGGGAATATTTGTGAACTAAATGCCGTTAGACACCCCAGCTAGATTTGAGCCAAAACCCAATCCTTACCCCGTTTCCACTAGGGCAAAAATAAATCGGCTCCAACTAGTTATTAATGGTGTCCATTTCTGAAACCATGTCGTGCAATTTACAAAAATAATATGTCAACCTGCTTCTACTCTTCTTGTTTTTCATGCTAATTAGCTCACTATTGTTGTGTCTTCATGAGCCTTTGAGCCTGGATTTTACCGTAACAAGATGCGACATTGGTTACATTTGCTAATGATCCGTATGGCTTAAGTACGGATTATGCATAGATACTACTGCAAGAACAAGAGGTGAGTCAAAGAGAAATGCAGAACGAGCCAGAAAAAAAATTAGACAGAGCAAGGTTGGCCGCAACAAAGTGGCTGCCAATGAGCGCAATAGGTGCTGCTATCCCCTTTGTTATCGGAGCCATAATGCAACTCCCAGTAGTACAGGTCCTGGTAGCGGCAGCTCTAACGAGCACCTTAGTATTTAGCGGTCTATGGATGCAGTCGTATGGACGGGAAAGGGAATACAAGACTGCGGCCTAACTATTTTCTCTCTTTTTTGTTGGATTTGACATTTATTACAGGCGGAGGCAAGCCAATAAAGGTACCAAAAGCAAGTTTCATTATTCTATCTGGTTCTTCTAAATC
>Ga0307409_100002147_pt1 | contig 10166 bp, 8 predicted proteins | sample 322Ometagenome_2_FD_203888 | JGI IMG/M metagenome (GOLD analysis project Ga0307409, IMG submission 203888) | Maize rhizosphere microbial communities from greenhouse at UC Davis, California, United States - 322HYB-O-2 | ecosystem: Host-associated > Plants > Roots > Rhizosphere > Soil | place... | reverse complement strand
GTCGGCCGGCCGGGTGCCTGGCTCGCCGGCCTCTTCGTGGTGCGGGCCGTGCTCTCGTGGACCTCCGAGCGGGTGTCGGCGTGGGCGGGCTCACGGGTCAGCGCCGCCCTGCGCGAGCAGCTGCTCGGGGCCTGGCTGCGCGCCGACGCCGACCGGCGGCCCGACCCGGCGCACGCCGTCTCGCTGGCCGCCCAGGGCGCGGGCAGCGTCGAGCCCTACGTCGCGCGCTACCTGCCGGCACTGGTCACGGCAGCGGTGGTGCCGGCGCTGGCGATCGCCACCCTGGCGGTCGTCGACTGGCCCAGCGCCCTCATCGTCGTGCTGACCGTGCCACTGCTGCCGGTCTTCGCCGCCCTGATCGGAGCCAGCACCCGCGACGCGACCCAGCGTCGCTGGCGCGCCCTCTCGGCCCTGTCGGGCCACTTCCTCGACGTGATGCGCGGACTGCCGACGCTGGTGAGCTACGCCCGGGCGGGACGCCAGGTCGAGACGATCTCCTCGGTCAGCCAGCGGCACCGCCGCACCACCATGGAGACGCTGCGGCTGGCCTTCCTCAGCTCAGCCGCCCTCGAGCTCCTGGCCACGATCTCCGTGGCCATGGTCGCCGTGACGGTCGGCATCCGGCTGTCGCACGGCTCGGTCGCCCTGGGCACCGGCCTGGTCGCCATCCTGCTCGCCCCGGAGGCCTACTGGCCGATCCGCCGGGTCGGGGCGGAGTTCCACGCCGCCGCCGACGGCGCCGAGGCCCTCGCCGACATCCAGGGCCACCTGACATCGGGCTCCGGCCGCCACGGGACCCTTCCGTCGGGTCGGGCGGAGGGCCCGACGCGGCCCGCCACCGTGGTTGCGTCCGGCCTCTCCTACACCTACCCGGGCACCACCACCCCGGTGCTGGAGGAAGTCTCGCTCAGCGCGGGCCCCGGCCTGACCGTCCTCACCGGGCCCTCCGGCACGGGCAAGACCACGCTGCTCGAGGTGCTGGCCGGCATACGGGCCCCGCAGGGCGGGACGCTCTCCACCCCGACGGTCCACCTCGTCAGCCAGCGGCCCTTCCTCACCGCGGCCACGGTGCGGGCCAACCTCTCGCTCGGCACCGGCGCCGGGCAGGACGCCCTGTGGCAGGCACTGCGCGACGTCGGGCTCGAGGGTGTCGTGGCGGCCATGCCGCAGGGCCTCGACACCCGGATCGGCGACGACGGATTCGGGCTCTCGGCAGGCCAGCGCGCCCGGCTGGTGCTCGCCCGGGCCAGCCTCTCCGACGCCACCGTCGTGCTGCTCGACGAGCCGACCGCCCACCTCGACCCCGAGTCGGCGGAGGTGGCCCACGAGGCGATCCGCACCCTGGCGTCGCGGCGCTGCGTCGTCGCGGTGAGCCACCGGCCCGAGCTGGTGGCCGCAGCCGACGTCCACGTGCACCTCGAGCACGGCCGCACGATGTCGTCACCCGGGGAGGCCCAGCAGTGAACCGCACCCAGCTCCTGCGGCCCACCGCCCGCACCGCTCTCGCGGGGCTGCTCGGGGGTGCTGCCCTGTCGGCCGGCGTCGCCCTCACGGCCACCTCCGGCTGGCTGATCGTGCGGGCCAGCGAACGGCCGATCATCCTCACGCTGCTCACCGCGATCGTGGCAGTGCGCACGTTCGGCCTGGCGCGGCCCGTCTTCCGCTACTGGGAGCGGCTCACCTCGCACGACGCCGCGCTCGACGACCTCGCGCAGCGCCGCACCGACGTCTACGAGCGGCTCGTGCCGCTCACGCCCGCCCGGCTGGGCACCCGCGGCCGCGCCGACGTGCTCACCGGGGTGGTCGACGACCTCGAGGACGTGGTCGACGCGCAGGTGCGGGTCACCGTGCCGCTGATCGCCACCACCCTCACCGGCGTCGGCACCGCGGTGCTCACCGCCCTCGTCGACCCCGGCGTCGGCCTTGCCGTGGCCGGTCTGCTGGTCGTCGCGGCACTGACCTCGTGGCTCGCCTGGGGGCTCGAGACCCGGTCGCAGGGCGAGCTGCTCGCCGCCCGGGCCGAGGTGTCGCGGGTCAGCGAGCTGGTGGCCCAGCACGCCGGTGACCTGCAGGCCATCGGCGCCGAGGCGACCGCCCTGGGCTGGGTGCGCGAGGCCCACGACGCCGTCGAGGCGGCCACCCGCCGGCAGAGCCGTGGTCGTGCCCTGGCCGCCGGTGCCCTGCCGCTGGCGACCGCCGTGGCCACCGTGCTCGCCGCCCTCACCGTCGAGCCCGCACGGGTCGGCGCCCCGGTCGCGGCCCTGCTGGTGCTGGCCCCGTTCGCACTGGCCGACGTGCTGTCGCCGCTCTCCGACGCGATGCGCTCCCTCGCCCGTGCCCAGGCCAGCGACCGCCGGCTGGACGACCTGCTCGACCAGGCCCCCGCCACCGCGCCGACGGGCCACCGCCTGCCGTCGCCCACCGGCAGCCGGGCGCCGCACCTGCGGCTCGTCGACGTCGCCGCCTCGTGGGACGGCGCACGCACCGCCCTCACGCCCGTGACCCTCGACCTGCCACCCGGCACCACCCTGGCCGTCACCGGCGCGAACGGCTGCGGGAAGTCGACCCTGCTGGCCGTGCTGGCCCGCCAGCTCGACCCCGCCTCGGGCCGCTACGAGGTCGAGGGGGTCGAGGCCCGCGAGCTCGACCTCGACGCCCTGCGGGCCCTCTTCGCGGTGGTCGACGACGAGCCGCACCTCTTCGCGAGCTCGGTGCGCGAGAACCTGCGGCTCGCCCGCCCGGACGCCGGCGACGAGGAGGTCGTGGCCGCCCTCGACGCCGCCGGTCTCGCCGCCTGGCGCCACGGCCTGGCCGACGGCCTCGACACCCGGCTCGGTGCCGGCGGCACCGGCGTCAGCGGCGGCGAGCGCGCCCGGTTGGGCATCGCACGGGCCCTGCTCTCGGGACGCCCGGTGCTGCTGCTCGACGAACCGGTCGCGCACCTCGACCACCCCACCGCGGAGGCGGTGCTGCACGACCTCTTCGCGGCAAGCGCTGGCCGCACCGTGGTGGTGGTGAGCCACCGGCCGGACGGGCTCGACGGGGCGGCACGCGCCCTCGACCTCGGCGCTGCGACACTGGCATCGGAAGGAAGGTGAACGCGGTGCCCACGAAGGCGATCAACCGGCTCGGCGAGCTCGAGCGCGCCGTCATGGACCAGGTCTGGGCGCTCGGTGAGGCCGGCGAACCGTCGGTGTCGGTGCGCCAGGTGCACGAGGCGCTGCTGGGCAGCCGCGACCTCGCCTACACGACCGTGATGACCGTGATGACCCGGCTGGCCGACGCCGGCCTGCTCGTCAAGGAGCGGTCCGGACGCGCCCACCTGTATGCCGCCGCAGGCACCCGTGAGGAGCTCACCGCCAGCAGCATGCTGGGCCAGCTGCAGGGCCTGCCCTCGGCCGACCGGCGGGCCGCGATGCTGCACTTCCTCGGCGACGCCACCCCCGAGGAGATCGCCGACCTCAAGGCCGCCCTGGCCGAGGTCGAGCAGCGGCACGGGCGGTCAAGTGGCGGGGGTCGGCGCTGAGCCCAGCCGTCGCGGCGGTCGTGCTGGCCGCCCTCGCCGTGGTGCTGACCGCGCTGGCCCCGCGCCTCATGGCGCGACAGCAGGTCTTCCGCCGTGAGCCCCGCGCCGCCCTGCTCGGCTGGCAGGCCGTCTCGCTGGCTGCTCTCGTCTCCGCGGTCAGCGCCGCCCCGCTGGCCGTGCACGTGCTCGCGCTCGGCGGCGCCGGCTGGGCCTCGTGGGCCGCCGTGCCGGCGCTGGTCCTCAGCGGGCTGGTGCTGGGGCGGCTGCTGTGGTCGGGCCACCTCGTCGGCACCCGGCTGCGCGCCGCGCGACGCGAGCACCGGCTGCTCGTCGACGCCCTCGGTGAGGCGGTCGACGAGGAGGTGCGGGTGCTCGCGCACCCCACGCCGACGGCATACTGCCTGCCCGGCCTGCGCCGGCGGGTGGTGCTGACCGAGGGAACCCTGCGCACGCTGCCCACCGACGAGCTCGACGCGGTGCTCGCCCACGAGCGCGCCCACCTGCGCGAGCGGCACGACCTCGTGCTGGAGTTCTTCACCGTGCTGCACCAGTCGGCGCCGCCCCGCCTCCAGGTGCCCGAGGCCCTGCGCGAGGTGCGCCTGCTCGTCGAGGTGCTCGCCGACCGCTCGGCCCGGCGGGTCGCCGGGCCGGTGCCGCTGGCGCGGGCGCTGGTGGCCCTCGCGGGGGCGTCGCACCCGGAGACGGCGCTGGCCGCGACCGCCGACGTCGGCGCGACGAGGACCCGCATGGCGCTGCTGGCCCAGGACGACGCGCCGCGGTGGCTTGCCCCGGCGGTCTACGCCTTCTCCGCCTGCGTGCTGGCCGCCCCGCTCGCGCTGCTCGGCTTGGCGCTGGGTTCAATGGGGGCATGAGCACCACCCGACCCGACCGTCACGACTCTGAGTCCTACCGCATCATCGTCGTCTGCACCGGCAACATCTGCCGCTCCCCCATGGGCGAGTTCATCCTGCGCGAGCTGTTCGAGGAGGCCGGGCTGGGCGACCGGGTGGAGGTCGACTCGGCCGGCACGACGTCGTGGGAGGCGGGCAACCCCGCCGACCGCCGCACCCTCGAGGTGCTGCGCCGCAACGGCCACGACGACTTCGGCGGGGTCGACCACGTGGCGCGCCAGTTCGAGCGGTCGTGGATCGACGGCCGCGACCTCATCCTCGCCGCCGACTCGGGCCACCTCGACGACCTGCGGCGGATGGCGCGCACCGAGGAGCAGCGCTCGCGCATCCGGCTGTTCCGCGAGTTCGACCCCCAGGCGGTGGCCGCCGGTGACCTCGACATGGACGACCCCTGGTACGGCGACGGTGCGGCCTTCGACCGGACGTACGCCGAGGTCACCGCGGCCGCGGCCGGGGTGGTCGAGCACGTCCGCCAGGAGCTGGCCGCGCGCGACGGCGCCCTGAGGAGCTGAAGCGGCCACGCGGCGCACCCGCTCCTGGATGGACGGCTGACCGGCGCGCTCGAGGGGTCTGGGAGGATGAGGGCCATGGCCTCGCTTGCTGACGCGACTCCCCCCTTCGCCCTCGGCGCCCTCGACGGCCGCTACCGCCCCGCGGTGGCCCCGCTCGTCGACCACCTCTCCGAGCCGGCGCTCAACCGCGAGCGCGTGCACGTCGAGGTCGAGTGGCTGATCCACCTCACGACGCAGCAGGTCGTGCCGGGCGTCCGCGCCCTCACCGACGACGAGCAGAAGGCGCTGCGCAAGGTCGTGGAGGACTTCGGGCCCGAGCAGGTCGCCGAGATGGGAGAGATCGAGCGGGTCACCCAGCACGACGTCAAGGCCGTCGAGTACTTCCTCAAGCGCCGGCTCACCGAGATCGCCCCGGCTCCGGACGACAGGGGCCTCGCCGAGCTCATCCACTTCTGCTGCACGTCCGAGGACATCAACAACCTCTCCTACGCCCTCATGGTCAAGGGCGCCGTCGAGCAGGTGTGGCTGCCGAAGGCCGAGGCGCTCGTCGAGGCGGTGGCCACCATGGCCTCCGACCTGCGCGACGTGCCGCTGCTGGCGCACACCCACGGCCAGCCGGCCACCCCGACCACGATGGGCAAGGAGCTCGCGGTGCTCGCCCACCGGCTCCAGCGGCAGCTGCGGCGCGTCGAGGCGGCGGAGTACCTCGGCAAGCTCAACGGGGCCACCGGCACCTTCGGCGCCCACCTGGCCGCCGTGCCCGAGGCCGACTGGCCGACGATCAGCCGCTCGTTCGTCGAGGGCCTGGGCCTCACGTGGAACCCGCTGACCACCCAGATCGAGAGCCACGACTGGCAGGCCGAGCTCTACGCCGACGTCGCCCGGTTCAACCGCGTCCTGCACAACCTCTGCACCGACGTGTGGACCTACATCTCGATGGGCTACTTCGCGCAGGTGCGCGGGCAGGGCACCGTCGGCTCGTCGACCATGCCCCACAAGGTCAACCCGATCCGCTTCGAGAACGCCGAGGCCAACCTCGAGGTCTCGAACGCCCTGCTCGACGTGCTCGGCTCGACGCTGGTCACCTCGCGGCTCCAGCGCGACCTGACCGACTCCTCGATGCAGCGCAACATCGGCACGGCGTTCGGCCACTCGCTGCTCGCGCTCGACAACGTGCAGCGCGGCCTGGCCGGTCTCGACCCCGTGCCCGCGGCGATGGCGGCCGACCTCGACGCCAACTGGGAGGTGCTCGGCGAGCCGGTGCAGTCGGCCATGCGCGCGCTGGGCGCCCGGGGCGTGCCCGGGATGGACGAGCCCTACGAGCGGCTCAAGGAGCTGACCCGCGGCCGCCGCATCACCGGCGACGACCTGCGCGAGTTCATCGCCGGCCTCGGCCTGCCCGACGACGTGGCGGCGCGCCTGTCGGCGATGACGCCCGCCACCTACATCGGCGCCGCGCCCGAGCTCGTCGACTACCTGGGCTGACGCTGCCCGTCGAGGGCGAGCAGCACGTGGGCCTCGACGGGCTCGGCCTTGCCCTTGAGCTCCAGCGGCCCGAGCGGCTCGGTCACCGCGTCCGGCAGGCGCGAGAGCGTCTCCGCGCCGATCGCGACACCACCGACCGGGGCCTTGGCCTCCAACCGCGAGGCGACGTTGACGGTGTCGCCGATGACGGTGTGGGTGCGGCCGCCACCGGCGCCGAGCAGGCTCAGTGACACCTCGCCGGTGTTGACCCCCACCCGGAAGCGGGGCCAGTCGGGGTGCTCCTGCGCCACCCGGGCGGTCGTGCGCTGGAGGTCGAGCGCCGCCTCGGCAGCCCGTCGGGCATGGTCGGGCTGGTCTCCGCGCCGGTTGAAGGTCGCCATGATCGCGTCGCCGATGAGCCGGTCGATGTCGCCACCGTGCGCCTGCACCACCGGCGGGATGGCGACCTCGAAGTAGGTGTTGAGCATCGCCGTCACCTCCTGCGGGGCGTGGGCCTCCGACCAGCTCGTGAACCCCTGGAGGTCGGCGAACAGCACGCTCATGTCACGGCTGCCCGAGACGGTCTGGTCGAGGTAGAGGTCGGCGAACCGCTCCTCGTGCCACTGCTGCTGGGCACCCCAGGCCACCAGGGCGAACGCCAGCAGCATGAGCAGGTGCCACTCCCACCAGCTGAGGTGCCAGGCCCGCGAGAAGACCAGCACCACCATCGCCTCCGCGAGCAGCACGAACGCGCCGGCCACCGCCACCGGCATCAGGCCCCCGCGGTGCTGCCACAGCCGCAGGTAGGTCCAGGCGCTCCACAGGTACAGGGCGATGGCCACCAGGGCCATGACCACCATCGGTCCGGAGGCCTGCTCGGGGGCCGTGTGCCGGTGCATCGGCGGCAGTCCCGCCAGCGACCACACCGCCCAGAGCACCATGAGGCCCAGCAGGCCCCGACGCATCTGCCGGCCGTGCCGCATGGCCCGCACCCCGGCCTCGCCCTCGAGCTGGCCGGCCGACACCAGCGCGAACGCCGACCCGAGGGCGATGCCCACCGGCGTTGCGATGGTGAAGCCGGCGTTGGGGGTGTCGAGCAGCACCTTGGGGGTGGCCAGCGCGTGCAGGCCGAGGAAGCCGGCGGACGACAGGAACGCCAGCGAGACGAACAGCACCCGGGCGTCACCGCGGCGCTGGGCTGCCGTGCCCGTGCCGTAGGCGACGATCGCGCTGAGGACGGCCGCGCTCAGCACGATCCAGAAGTGGGCGGGCTGGTGCTGCCACAGCAGGTCGAGGTGGGGCAGCCCGAGCACCAGCGTCAGCCCGGCCAGCGGCAGCAGCAGCGCCACGACGGTGCCGACCACGGCTCCGGCCCGCGGTGGCCCGTGCTCTCCTGCGGATGGCGCGGCCGCCGCGGCTCCCGAGGCCATCAGGGCCCGCCGGCGGGTGCTTTCGCGCGCTGGGTCGCGAGGTACTGGTGCACCTGCGAGACGACGACCGAGCCCTCGCCCACCGCGGAGGCGACCCGTTTCACCGACGAGTGCCGCACGTCGCCGACGGCGAAGAAGCCGGGCATCGACGTCTCGTAGGGGAACGGCGCCCGCTCCAGCGGCCAGTCGCCGCTGGCGACGACGTCGGAGCCGGCCAGCACGAACCCACGCTCGTCGCGGGCGACCTCCGGCGGCAGCCACGCGGTGTGCGGCTCGGCGCCGATCATGATGAACAGCGCGTCGGCCGCGACGGTCTTCTGGTCACCGGTCGCGCGGCGTCGCAGCACGAGCTCCTGCAGCCAGCCGTCGCCGCCACCGCCGACCACCTCGGTGTCGAGCTCGACGGTGATGCCGGGGTTCGACTCGATCTCGTCGACGAGGTACTGCGACATCCCGTCGGCCAGGGAACTGGACCACACGATGAGGCGCACGCCCGCGGCATACCGGGCCAGGTGGAGCACGGCCTGGGCCGCCGAGTTGCCGCCGCCGAGCACCGCGACCTGCAACCCGCTGAGCGCCTGGGCCTCCGACACGCTGGCGCCGTAGTAGACCCCTGCGCCGGTGAGCCGCTCGATCGCGGGGATGCCGAGCCGGCGGTAGGCCACGCCGGCGGCGAGGATGACCGTGGTGGCGGTGACCTCCCCGACGTCGGAGATGTGGGCGAGGAACCGGCCGTCCTGCGGGCTGACGTGGGTGACCTCGCGGGTCAGCAGGAAGTGCGCGCCGAAGACCCACGCCTGCTGGTAGCCGCGCTGGGCCAGCTCCGCGCCGCTGAGGCCGCGCGAGAAGCCGAGGTAGTTGCGGATCAGGGAGCTCGAACCGGCCTGGCCGCCCAGCGACTCGCGCTCGACCGTGAGGATCCGCAGCCCCTCGGACGACGCGTAGACGGAGGCGGCCAGCCCGGCAGGTCCGGCTCCCACGATGAGCAGGTCGAAGTCGCGCTCGTCGTCGGGCAGCTCCGTGCGGATGCCCCAGGCCTCCAGGATCTCGGGGTCGCTCGGGTCGAGCAGCACCTTGCCGCCCAGCGCCGGCATCCAGACGACCACGGGGCCCGACTCCGTCTCGGGGTGCAGCATGCCGATGCGCGCGAGCGCGACGTTGGCCACCGCCGTGCCCCGCTCCAGGAAGGCGTGCGGGATCCCGTTGCGGGTCAACAAGTTCCGTATGCCGTGTGCACGCGCCGCGCGCCGCTCGGCCACGACGATCACCTCGCGCACCGCGCTGACCACCGTGCGCGACCACTCGTGCACGAACTCGCCGACGGTGCGGTTGAACAGCTCGTCGTTCTCCGACCAGGGCTTCAGCACGTAGTAGTTGATGTCGCCCATCGCCATCGCGCGCAGGATCGCCTCGGCCGTCGGGCGGTCGGACCAGGCGCCCCATGGCACGAGCAGGGCGCGTCGGGCGTCGGGGTGCATGGTCCGCACCTGGCCCAGCAGCTCGGCGCCGGGCAGGTCCGGCAGCCACTGGTCGGCGAGCACCGTGACCACTGGGTCACCGCGCTGCTGCGCGGCCTCGAGCTGGGCCAGTGCCGCGGCACCGGTCTGCTCCCCGCGCACGCGGAAGTCGGCGCCGAAGCGGCGCTGCAGGTGGGCCTCGATCCGTGAGAGCGCCTCCGGGTCGGCGTCCACGGCGAGCAGGAGGGGACGGGGCATGATGCCTCCCTGCCGGCGAAAGGGCTTGCACCTCAGGCTAGGACCGGTGCTGCTCCTGCGGATACAGCCGATGGCGTAGCCCACGGTGACCCCCGGGTCGTACCGTGAACGGATGACCGAGCGAGGTTCACGCGAGCGGGGCGCCCGGCTGGACGACATCGACACCGTCGCGATGGGCCTGCCCCAGGTCGAGCGCAGCACCTCCGACGACGGCCGCCACTCCTACGCCGTGGCGGGCCGGAGCTTCGTCTTCTCCCGCGGTCCGCGCAAGGACGCGGTCGACCCCGACACCGGGGAGCTGATGGAGGACGTCCTCGTCTTCCACGTCCCCGACCCCAGCGACAAGGACGCCCTCGTGGAGGCCGACGGTCCGTTCTTCACCACACCGCACTGGAACGGCTACAAGGGGGTGCTGCTGCGCGAGCGCGACCTCGGCAGGGTCAGCCGCCAGGAGCTCGAGGAGGTCGTCACCGACGCCTGGCTCGCCCGGGCGCCGAGACGCCTGGCCAAGGAGTGGCTGGCCGAGCAGGGGGAGCCGGGCTGACCGTCTAGCCCAGCCACGACTGCAGGTCGAGGCGGCGAGCCGAGTCGGCGCCCAGGACCCGGAG